>Ga0081455_10000832_pt1 | contig 39737 bp, 29 predicted proteins | sample TabmetS3T2R1_FD_70207 | JGI IMG/M metagenome (GOLD analysis project Ga0081455, IMG submission 70207) | Tabebuia heterophylla rhizosphere microbial communities from the University of Puerto Rico - S3T2R1 | ecosystem: Host-associated > Plants > Roots > Rhizosphere ... | reverse complement strand
GCTGCTGGGCGCTCGCCGGTGCAGCCAGGAGCGGCGCAGCGGCAAGGGCGAGCAAGGCGACGCGACAGATGCTCATGTGTCCTCCCGACATCTTGTCTGTGCGACCGGCGCGTGTGGGCCGGTGGATGGCCGGATTTTAGTGGACGTCGCCCGGTCGCGCCAGTGCCGCGGTTGTCGCGTTAGCGGCGCTGCAGCACGATCAGCGCGTCGAGCGCCATGCCGCCTTTGGGCAGTGCAGCGAAGGGGTTGATGTCAACCGACAAGATGACATCCGCGCAATCGACCGCAAGGCGCCCCAGCCCCACCAGCGCATCGATGATCGCTCCGACATCGCGCGGCTCGCTGCCGCGGTAGCCCTCGATCAGCCGGGCCGCGCGGGTGCGCTTGAGCATGTCGCGGGCCTTGTCGCGGCTCACTGGCGGCGCACAGAACGCCACGTCCTTGGTGAGCTCGAGCAGCACGCCGCCGGCGCCCGCCATCACCACGAGTTCCATCTCGGGATCGCGATGCAGCCCAAGCACCAGCTCAAGCCCGCCGCGGACCTGCTGGGCGACCAGCATGCCGGTGAGCTTGTGCTCGCCTAGCGCAGCCGCCATGCGGTCGTAGGCGGAGGCAAGCGCCTCGGGGCCTGCCAGGTCGAGCGCGACCGCGCCCACGTCCGACTTGTGGGTGAGCGTGTCGGCGACTGCCTTGAGCACCACCGGATAGCCGATACGCGCGGCCGCTTTCAGCGCCTCCTCGCGCGAGGTCACGAACGCTTCCTCCGGCATCGGGATGCCGTAGGTGCGCAGGACCTCTTTCGAGTCCACCTCGTTGAGCGCAGTCACCTCTGCGCTCGCGCGCGTGCGCAGGCGTTCGGCGGCGGCGCGCTGCGCCTCCGTGCGCACGATGTCGTCGCCGGTCGCGCGACGGAGCGCCTCCATCCGGTCGCGCCGGACGACGCTGGCGATCGCGCGCAGCGCCTTGTTGGCCTCCTGCAGGAACGATACATGCGGCGCCTTCGCGCGCAGCGCGCGGCTGTAGTCGGTCTGGCTGATCGAGGTCGGGGTCACGAATGCGAGCGGCTTCCTGGCTTTGGTTGCCGCGTAGCTCTCGACCAGCGCGATATAGCTCTCGGCCCGTGCCGAGCCCGGCTCGCGCGGCAACCCCTCCTGTAGCAGCACGATGTCGACATTGGGATCGGCCTGCATCGCCTCGATCGAGGCCATGTAGTTGTCGGCGCTGGTGAGGACGCCGAATCCGCCGTCGATCGGGTTCGAGACCAGCGAACCGACGGTGAGGATCGAATTGAGCTTGTCGGTGGTCTCCCGCATCAGCGAATGGAACGGCAGGCGATTGCGCTCGGCGGCATCAAGCAGGAGGCCGCGGAACGCACCCGAGAGCGTGATGGCGCCGAGCTGGCCGGCGCCGGCCGTGCCGCCAGGCCCGGGAGGCTCCGGCTGGGACTGGCCAGGGGCTTGGCGGATAACGCCCCGACCTGCCCGGCCACCACCACCGGCCGCGCTCCGGCCACCCGCGCGGTGGCCAACCCCGCGAACAACGACGCGATCAGGATTCCCGCGGCGATCAGGGCGGATGGTCGGCTCACGGGCAGTTCATACCGGGTCGATCCCCAGTGCGGCAATCCTGCCCCGCTTAACGCTTTCTCAACTAGCTGTTTGACCTTGCTCGCTTCGCTCGGGCGCCCTATGTGGCGCCCTTCGCTCAGCTCGCGGGATGCAGGGCGTTGAGGGCGTCTCGGAGGTGGGTGAGGCGGTGCTGGAGCTCCTTGACGCCGGCGGGGGCGCTGTCGTCCTCGGCGAGGACGTCGGCCTGCTCCTGGACGGCGTCCAGGCGGGCGCCCAGCTCGGCGAGGACGTCCGGGACGGCGTCGGCCGCGCTGAGGTGCCGGCGCAGGAGCGCCGCCTGGTCCCGGAGCTGCTTGTTCTTCAGGTACAGGTCGACGAACACGCTCACCTTGGCCCGCAGCACCCACGGGTCGAAGGGCTTGGCGATGTAGTCGACCGCACCCGCGGCGTACCCGCGGAACGCCTGGTGCGGCTCGTTGCTCACCGCGGTCAGGAAGATGATCGGGACGTCCCGGGTCTTCTCCCGCCGCTTGATGTGCGCGGCAGTCTCGAAACCGTCCATACCGGGCATCGATACATCCAGCAGGATCACCGCGAACTCGTCGGTGAGCAGCGCCTTCAGCGCCTCATCGCCGGACCTCGCCCGTACCAGCGCGTAGTCCAGAGTGCTGAGGATGGCCTCCAGTGCCACCAGATTCTCTGGCCGGTCGTCGACCAGCAGGATCCTGGCCTTGTCGCTCATCCGTTACCCCCAGGGGCACGTGCCGCCCCGCAGTCCGTCAGCACCGCGACCCTACCGGCTGAGCCAGATGCTGAGGACCCGGAGCAGATGTTCCACCTCCACCGGTTTGGTGATGTAGTCCGATGCGCCGGCCGCGAGCGACTTCTCCCGGTCGCCCCGCATGGCCTTCGCGGTCAGCGCGATGATCGGCAGGGTGGCGAACTCGGGCCGCGACCGGATCTCCGCGGTCGTCTCGTTGCCGTCCATACCGGGCATCATGATGTCCATCAGGACCAGGTCCAGGGCCAGGTCCTGCTCCAGCAACTCGATCGCGGTCTGCCCGTTGTCGGCGTAGCGGACCTCCACGCCGCGCTGCTCCAGCGCCGAGGTCAGCGCGAACACGTTGCGGACATCGTCATCGACGATCAGCACCCGCCGCCCGGCCAGCACCGCGTCGCTCTCGCTCACCCCGTCCCGCGCCTGCCCGCCGACCGGCCGGTGCAGGACCCGGGCCAGCTGGTCGACCAACCCCTGCTCGTCCCGGGCCAGGTGTACGGGCAGGCCGGCGGCGAGCTTGCGCAGCCGGGCCGGCGTCCGCGGGGCCAGCACGACCACTGGCGGCTGCGGGTGCCGCGGGTGCTCGCGCAGCCACGGCAGCAGGCTCAGCGCGTCGGCCGCGTCCGCGTCGTACACGGCCACCGCGTCGACCTCGCCCTCGGTGAGCGCGGGCAGCGCGCCGGCCAGGTTGTCCACCTGGTGTACGGCGACGTCGGTCCACTCCTCGAACGGCGCCAGCACCGCGGGTGTGGGGCGCGGCGCCAGCACCAGCAGCTGGCGGATCTTGCGGTTGGCGAAGGCGGCCAGCCGCGCCACCGCCTCGGCCACCGCCACGGTGCCCGAGCCGTCGTTGGCGTCCCCGCCCACCACCACGTCGTACGCGCCGGTGAGCAGCGCGTCCGCCGCGTCCTGCTGGCCGCCGCGGGGCAGCACCGCCAGCACCGGCAGGTGGCGCAGCTCGGGGTCGCCCTTGAGCCGGGCCAGCAGCGTCGAGCCGTCGGCCAGCACCATGGACGTACTGGCCACCGCCGCGGCCGGGGACAGCTGCCGGACCCGGCGGACCGCGGCCTCGGCGTCAGTCTCCACCACCACGCGCAGCCCGTTCACCCGGGCCGCGTCGACGGCGGTCCGGGCCACCACCGGTTCGGCGCAGGCGACCACCAGCACCCGGTCGGCCGCGGTGATCACGGTCCGGTCGTCGTCCACCTCGGCCGGCGCCGCGACCGCCGCCACGGCACCGATGGTCAGCGCCAGCGGGCCCGGCACCGGCTCGATGGCCGGCACGACCACGGTCGCGGCGGCCCCGGTGTTGACCACGACCCCGCCGCCGGGCAGCGGCTCGACCGGCTGGTCCGGCATCCGGGCCGGTACGTACAGGGTGAACGTGGATCCGGTGCCGACCTGCGACTGGGCGTGGATCTCGCCGCCGAGCAGCTGCGCGATGTCCCGCGAGATCGACAGGCCCAGACCCGTACCGCCGTAGCGCCGCGAGGTGGTGCCGTCGGCCTGCTGGAACGCCTCGAAGATCACCCGGAGCTTGTCCTCCCGGATGCCGATGCCGGTGTCGTTGACGTGGAAGGCCAGCACCTCGGGCGAGCGGCGCAGCGAGGCCGAGCGCAGCACATTGCGGTCGGCCAGCGCGATGCGCAGGTGCACCTCGCCCGCCTCGGTGAACTTCACCGCGTTGGACAGCAGGTTGCGCAGGATCTGCTGCAACCGCTGCTCGTCGGTGTGCACCGTCGGCGGCAGCTCCGGATCCACCTCGATGCCGAACCGCAGGCCCTTGTCCGCGGTCAGCGGCCGGAACGTGGCGTCCACGTACTCCACCAGCCCGCGCAGGGCCACGTCGGCGGCGCGGACGTCCATCTTGCCGGCCTCCACCTTGGACAGGTCGAGGATGTCGTTGATCAGCTGCAACAGGTCCGAGCCGGCCGAGTGGATCGTGCGGGCGAACTCCACCTGCTCGGAGGTCAGGTTCCCGGTCGGGTTGTCCGAGAGCAGCTTGGCCAGGATGAGCAGCGAGTTCAGCGGCGTACGCAGCTCGTGCGACATGTTCGCCAGGAACTCCGACTTGTAGCGCGAGGACAGCGCCAGCTGTTCGGCCCGCTCCTCCAGCGTGCGCCGCGCCTGCTCGATCTCGACGTTCTTGACCTCGATCGCCCGGTTCTGCTCGCCCAGCAGCGCCGAGCGGGCGGCCAGCTCGGAGTTGGTGCTGCGCAGCTCCTCCTGCTGCCCCTGCAACTGCTCGGAGCGCTCCTGCAGCTCCTGCGCCAGCCGCTGCGACTCGGCCAGCAGCTCCTCGGTGCGGGAGTTGGCGATGATCGTGTTCAGGGTGACGCCGATGTTCTCGGTGAGCTGGTCCAGGAACGCCACGTGCACCTCGGACAGCAGCCCGAAGGAGGCCAGCTCGATCACCGCGAGCACCTGGTCCTCGAACAGCACCGGCAGCACCATGATGCTGGCCGGCGCCGCCGAACCCAGCCCGGAGGAGACGCGGACGTAGTCCGGCGGCACCTCGGTGATGTGGATCGGCTTGCGTTCCAGTGCGGTCTGGCCCACCAGCGACTCGCCGATGGCGAACCGGTCGGCCATCCCGGGCCGGGACGAGTACCCGTACGAGGCGATCAGCCGCAGCTGCTGGCTGCCCCGCTCGTCCGGCTCGGCCAGGTAGAACGCGCCGTACTGGGCGGCCACCACCGGGGTCAGCTCGGACATGATCAACTGCGCCACGGTGAGCAGGTCCCGCTTGCCCTGCATGAGGCCGGAGACGCGGGCCAGGTTGGTCTTCAGCCAGTCCTGCTCGCGGTTGGTCCGGGTCGTCTCGCGCAGGTTGTCGATCATCCGGTTGATGTTGTCCTTGAGGTCGGCCACCTCACCGGACGCGTCCACCGTGATCTGCCGGGTCAGGTCGCCGGTGGTGACCGCGGTGGCCACCTCGGCGATCGCCCGTACCTGCGTGGTCAGGTTGCCGGCCAGCTCGTTCACGCTCTCGGTGAGCCGCTTCCACGTACCGCTGACGCCCTCGACCTCGGCCTGCCCGCCCAGCTGGCCCTGCGAGCCCACCTCGCGGGCCACCCGGGTCACCTCGGCGGCGAAGGAGGAGAGCTGGTCGACCATCGTGTTCATGGTCGACTTCAGCTCCAGGATCTCGCCCCGGGCGTCCACGTCGATCTTCTTGGACAGGTCGCCGCGGGCCACCGCGGTGGTCACCAGCGCGATGTTGCGGACCTGGTTGGTCAGGTTGTTCGCCATCGAGTTGACGTTGTCGGTCAGGTCCTTCCAGGTACCGGCGACGTTCGGTACGCGTGCCTGGCCGCCCAGCCGGCCCTCCGTACCCACCTCGCGGGCCACCCGGGTGACCTCGTCGGCGAAGGCGGACAGCGTGTCCACCATCGAGTTGATCGTGTACGTCAGCTCGGCGATCTCGCCCTGCGCCTCGACGGTGATCTTCTTGGTCAGGTCGCCGCGGGCCACCGCGGTGGTCACCTGCGCGATGTTGCGGACCTGGTTGGTCAGGTTGTTCGCCATCGAGTTGACGTTGTCGGTCAGGTCCTGCCAGATGCCGGCGCCGCCGCGCACCCGGGCCTGGCCGCCCAGCTTGCCCTCGGTGCCCACCTCGCGGGCCATCCGGGTGACCTCGTCGCCGAAGGCCGCGAGCTGGTCGACCATCGTGTTCATCGTCGACTTCAGTTCCAGCACCTCGCCGCGGGCGTCCACGGTGATCTTCTTGGCCAGGTCGCCGTTGGCCACCGCGGTCGCCACCAGGGCGATGTTGCGGACCTGGTCGGTCAGGTTGCGGGCCATGACGTTCACCGACTCGGTCAGGTCGCGCCAGGTGCCGGAGACGCCGGCCACCTCCGCCTGGCCGCCCAGCCGGCCGTCCGTACCCACCTCGCGGGCCATCCGGGTGACCTCGTCGGCGAAGCTGGAGAGCTGGTCGACCATCGTGTTGAGGGTGTTCTTCAGGGCCAGGATCTCGCCGCGGGCGTCCACGGTGATCTTCTGCGACAGGTCGCCGCGGGCCACGGCGGTGGCCACCTGGGCGATGTTGCGGACCTGGTTGGTCAGGTTGCCGGCCATGAAGTTCACCGAGTCGGTCAGGTCGCGCCAGGTGCCGGACACCCCCGGTACGGCTGCCTGGCCGCCCAGCTCGCCCTCCGTGCCGACCTCGCGGGCGACGCGGGTGACCTCGGCGGCGAAGCTGGACAGCTGGTCGACCATCGTGTTGACCGTCGACTTCAGCTCCAGCAGCTCGCCCTTCACATCGACGGTGATCTTCTTGGTCAGGTCGCCGTTGGCGACCGCGGTGGTGACCAGCGCGATGTCGCGGACCTGGCTGGTCAGGTTGCCGGCCATGAAGTTCACCGAGTCGGTCAGGTCCTTCCAGGACCCGGACACGCCGGACACCTCGGCCTGGCCGCCCAGCTTGCCCTCCGTACCGACCTCGCGGGCGACGCGGGTGACCTCGTCGGCGAAGCTGGACAGCTGGTCGACCATCGTGTTGACGGTGTTCTTCAGCTCCAGCATCTCGCCGGCCACCTCGACGGTGACCTTGCGGGACAGGTCGCCGTTGGCCACCGCGGTGGTCACCAGGGCGATGTCGCGGACCTGGTTGGTCAGCCGGCTGGCCATCGTGTTGACGCTGTCGACCAGGTCCTTCCAGGAGCCGGACACGCCGCGCACCTTGGCCTGGCCGCCGAGCTGGCCCTCCGAACCCACCTCGCGGGCCACCCGGGTCACCTCGTCGGCGAATCGCCGCAGCTGGTTGACCAGGCTGTTGACCGTACGCCCGACGCGGAGGAACTCCCCGCGCAGCCGGCGGTCGCCGTCGGACAGCTCGATGGTCTGGGACAGGTCACCGGCGGCCACCGCGGACAGCACCCGGCCGATCTCGGTGGTCGGCTGGACCAGGTCGTCCAGCAGGCTGTTGGCCGCCGCCAGCGCGTCGGTCCAGACGCCGCCGCCGGGTCCGGGGCGCAGCCGCTCGTTCAGCTTCCCGTCCCGGCCGACCACCTTGCGTACGCGCTCCAGCTCGCGGGTGAGGTGCAGCTTGCGGTCCACCACCTCGTTGAAGACCGTCGCGATCTCGCCGAGCACGCCCGGCTTGTTCTCCGGCAGGCGGGCCTTGAAGCTGCCGTCCCGGACCGCGGTCAGGGCGACCAGCAGCTCGCGTAGGTCCGCCGGGTTCACCTGGTCGGGTGCTCCTCCGTCCGTACTCTTCGCCGCCGTGCTTCGCGATGCCGCGGGGGTGCGCGTGCTGGGCGCCTTGCGTGGTGCTGCCCGGGTCATCGCATACCCCTTCCGGTTGCCGTCGTCCTCGGGGGCGCCGAGCGGCGGGCCGGGCCAGGCCATCAGCCGCAATGCCGGCGCATGCTCGGCTTGGGCCAGTCTGGCACGATCGACCCGTCGCACCCACACCCTCAAAGGACGCACTTCGGCGTGATCACGCTCGGCGCGCTGGCCGCGCACGGAACCTTTCCCCCGACCGTGGAGTCGATCGCGGCTGCCCGGCGGCTGGTGCGTACGACCCTGGCCGGCTGGGGGGTCGGGGAGGTGGCCGGCGACGCCCTGCTGATCGCCAGCGAACTGTGTACGAACGCGGTCATCCACGCCGGTACCGGATTCACCATCAGTTGCACCCATCTGGGCGGCGCCGTCCGGGTTGCGGTCCGGGACGGCTATCCCGGCCGGATGCTGCCCACCTCCGTGGTCGCGCCGGGTGACCAGAAGACCAGCGGGCGCGGCCTGCTGCTGTGCGCGGCGCTGTCCTCGTCGTGGGGCGTCGACTACGACCAGACCGGCAAGCTGGTCTGGTGCCAGGTGGACCTGCCCGGTGAGCAGCCGGCCGGGCCGGAGGCCGGCGTCGGCCCGCTCGCCGCGATCACCCTGGACCCGGCCGGCCGCATCCGGGACTGGACCACCCCGGCGACCGAGCTGCTCGGCTGGGCCGCCGACGATGTGATCGGCCGGCCGCTGGCCGAGCTGGCCACCGACCGCAGGCAGATCGACGGGGCCGCCGCCGGGTCGCCCAGCTGGGCCGGCGCCACCGACCTGCTGGTGCTCGACGCCGAGGGCCACCGGGTGCCGGTGCAGGCCCGGTTCGTCCCGATCGGATCCAGCCAGCCGAGCCTGGTGCTGCTCGCCCCGGCCGGGGAGACCTGGGCGTTCGTGCTGGCCAACCAGCCGCGCGAGGCGGCCGAGTCCGAACGCGCCGGGGACGCGCTGGCCGCCTTCGACTCCGACCGGGTGGCCGCGCACGAGCTGCCGCAGCGGGCCGCCGAGGCGTGCTGCGACTACCTGGGCGCGGACGCGGCGTACCTGATGCTCGTCGACGAGAACGGCGACCTCCGGGTGGCCGGCGCGACCGGGCTGGGCGACCGGGCGCTGGACTACACCGAGCCGACCGAGGACGTGCTGCGGGCCAGCCCCGAGCGGGCACCGCAGGTGGTGACCGAGCTGGCCGACGCGCCGAACGCGCCGCGGCCGCTGCTGGCCGCCGGCATGCACGCCGCGGTCTCGGTGCCGGTGCTGGTGGACGGCCGGCTGATCGGCCAGCTCACCGCGGCGGCGGCGACCCCCGGCCGGTTCGGGCCCGAGGACGCCGTACGCCTGCACCTGGCCGCCGCGCAGCTCGGCCGGCCGCTGGACCGGGCCCGGATCACCGAGCTGGAGCGGCGGCGGCGCGGCTGGCTGTCGTACCTCGCCGAGGCCAGCGACCTGCTGTCCGGGACCCTCGACCCGCAGGCGACCGTGGCCGTGCTGGCCCAGTTGCTGGTGCCGCGGCTGGCCACCTGGTGCGCGGTACGGATGGCCGATGAGCGGGGCCGTCCCAAGCTGGCGTACGTGTGGCATGCCGACGAGCCGATGCTGGACGCGCTGCGGGTGCTGCTGGAGGGCGCCGCCGATCCCGCCGAGCAGGGCTCGTTCGGGCTGCGCGCCGGGGCCGAACTCGCCGCCGACACCCCGGAGGTGGCCGCGCTGCCGGCCGAGGAGGTGCAGCGGCTGCGGTCCGGGCCGGTGGCGAGCCTGGCGCTGACCGCCCGCGGGCGCACGCTCGGCATCGTGCTGATCGGCCGGGAGCCGGGGCAGTGGTTCGGCCGGGACACCCTGGAGCTGGTCGAGGAGATCTGCCGGCGGGCCGCGCTCATCCTCGACAACACCCTGCTGTACTCGGACAACCTGGCCACCTCGCACGCGCTCCAGGCGACCCTGCTGCCGGCCCAGCTGCCGCAGGTCAAGCAGCTCGACGTCGGGGTCGCGTACCAGGCCAAGGGCGAGGGGCACGACGTCGGCGGCGACTTCTACGACCTGTACGCCACCGAGCCGGACTGCTGGCGGTTCACCATCGGCGACGTGTGCGGCAGCGGTCCGGCGGCCGCCGCGATCACCGGCCTGGCCCGCAACGCGCTGCGCATCCTGGGCCGGCAGGGGCTGCCGCTGCCCGCGGTGCTGGCCGAGCTGAACAGCCTGATCCTGGGCGAGTCGGTCGGGTCGCGGTTCCTGACCGCGCTGCACGGTGAGATCCGGCCGGTCGACGGCGGCGGCGTACGGCTGCGGCTGGTCGCGGCCGGGCACCCGACGCCGTACGTCGTGGACGGCGACCGGCCGCCGGAGCCGGTCACCAAGCCGCAGCCGCTGCTGGGCGTGCTGCCCGAGGTCAGCTACCAGGAGCAGGAGTTGATCCTGCTGCCCGGGCAGGTGCTGGTGTGCATGACCGACGGCGTGCTGGAGCGCCGCGACGGCGACCGCATGCTGGGCGAGCAGGACCTGGCCGCGGTGCTCGCGCGTACCTCCGGGGTCTCGGCCGGGGCGGCGGCGGCGCAGGTGCAGCAGGCCGTCCTGGAGTACTCCGGGGAGCCGGCCAAGGACGATTTCGCGGTACTCGTGCTGCGGGCGGTGTAATCCGGTTCCGCCGGCCCGGCGTCCTGCTGGAGGGGCGTACGGAGGTGGTCCGGATGGAGTTGTGTGATTCCGGTACGGCGGTGGAACCGGCCGTTCTCGGGCCGCGTCCCACAGGCATGACCGCTCCCCGACGCTTCACGATGGCCGCCGTTTCGGTGGCCTTCGCCGCCCTGGCGCTGGCCGGTTGCGGCACCCAGCACGGCGCTGCACCAGCCGGTGGGGGCCCGGCCGGCAGCACCGCGCCTTCCACCACCACACCGACGAAGCCGTCCGGCCCGAAGGGCGCCGCCGTCGTGGTCGAAGGCGTCATCGAAGCCGGCGTCGAACCCGGCTGCTACGTCCTCACCCCCGACAAGGGCGGCGAGAAATACCTGGTCATGGGCCAGTCCAAGCCACCGACCGGCGTGCCGGTGACAGTCCACGGCGTCACCCAGCCCGGCACCATGTCCTACTGCCAGCAAGGCACCCCCCTACAAGTAAGCACCGTAGAGCTCCGCTGAGGGGATAGGGGAAGCACAGCCCCGCGGACAGCACATCCGCGGGGCTGTGCTTATTTGCTCGCTTCGCTCGGGCGCCTTGCGTGCCGCGCTTCCCTCGTCGCTCCCACCCTCCGTCGCTGCGCTCCTCCGGGTACTCGCTCCTCAGTCCAGCGCGGCACGGCGCCCTTCGCTCAGCTTCGCGGGCTGCTCAGCTCGCTTGACTTCCTTGCGTCGCGACATATCGTGGATGTGTACTCGCGATATATCTTGAAGGGCGGCGGTTCGGTGAGCAGCGTGTTCAGCCACGGGAGGCTTCGGCTGTACCTGTTGCGCCTGCTGGATGAGCAGCCCAGGCACGGGTACGAGCTGATCCGGCTGCTGGAGGACCAGTTCATGGGGTTGTACGCGCCGTCTGCCGGGACGATCTACCCCAGGTTGCAGCGGATGGAAGCCGACGGGCTGGTGACGCACAGCCAGCAGGGCCGGCTGAAGGTCTATGAGATCACGCCGGCCGGGCGGCAGGAGTTGGCGCGGCGAGGTGGGGAGTTGGCCGAGTTGGAGACTGACATCCGCGACAGCGTGCGCGAGGTCGCCGCCGAGGTGAAGCACGCCGCCCGGGACCTGCGGGACGAGGTCAAGCAGGCGGCGCGGGACCTGCGCCGGCGGCACCGGATGGGCCCGCCGCCGGAATGGACCGGACCCGCCTGGGCGGCCGACGCCGGACCGCTCGCCGACCGGTTGGTGCCGAAGGTCCAGGAGCTGCTCACCCAGGTCGTGGTCCTGGCCCGCAGCGCCCGCCCCACCGACGCCCAACTCCGCGAGTGCGTCAGCGTCCTGGAAGAGGCCTTCGCCAAGATCCGCACCATCCTCCGGGAGCCGCGCCACACTTCGTAGCGAGCAGGGGCCAGACTGGGCGCATGGTCGATCATCAGGTGGACGTGGTCGTTGTCGGGCTCGGGCCCGGGGGTGAGGACGTGGCCGGCCGGCTCGCCGAGGCCGGGTTGTCCGTGGTGGGGGTCGAGCGGCGGCTGGTCGGTGGGGAGTGCCCCTACTACGGGTGCGTGCCGAGCAAGATGATGATCCGCGCGGCGGACGCGCTGGCCGAGGCGCGGCGGGTGCCCGTGCTGGCCGGCCGGGCCGAGGTGAGCCCGGACTGGGCCCCGGTCGCGGCCCGTGTACGGGACGAGGCGACCGACAACTGGGACGACCAGGTTGCTGCCGACCGGTTCACCGGCAAGGGCGGCACGCTGCTGCGCGGCACCGCCCGGCTCACCGGCCCCGGCCAGGTCGAGGTGTCCGATGTGGACGGTGGCACGGTCACCGTCGAGGCTCGTACCGGTGTCGTGCTCAACACCGGCACCGAACCGATCATCCCGCCGCTACCGGGTCTCGCCGGCACTCCATTGTGGACAAACAGGGAGGCCATCCGGGCCACCGAGGTGCCGGCGTCGCTGCTGGTGCTGGGCGGCGGCCCGATCGGCCTCGAACTGTCCCAGGTCTTCGCCCGCTTCGGCGCCGAGGTGACGGTGATCGAACGCGCCGGCCGCGTGCTGTCCCCGGAGGAGCCCGAATCCTCCGCACTGGCAGCCGAAGCGCTCCGCCGCGACGGCGTGACCATCCACACCGGACACAAGATCACCAAAGTGTCCTATGTGGACGGACAGTTCACGCTGGACGACGACGGTGGCCACCAGCTCAGCGCGGACAAGCTGCTGGTCGCCACCGGCCGGTACTCCGACCTGAAGGCCCTCGGTCTCGACTCGGTCGGCCTGGACACCAGCGCGCGCCACGTGGCGACCGACGAACGGATGCGGGCCGGCGAGAAGCTGTGGGCCATCGGGGATGTGGTGGGGCACGGCGCGTTCACGCACATGTCGATGTACCAGGCCGACATCGTCGTACGCGACATCCTCGGCCAGGGCGGCCCCGGCGCCGATTACCACGCCATCCCGCGGGTCACCTTCCTCGACCCCGAGATCGGCGCGGTCGGCCTCACCGAGGGCCAGGCCCGGCAGGCCGGGCACCCGGTGCGCACCGCGATCACCCCGCTGAGCCAGTCCAGCCGCGGCTACATCCACAAGATCGGCAACGAGGGCTTCATCAAGCTGGTCGCTGACGCCGAGGCCGGGGTGCTGCTCGGCGCCACCTCGGCCGGCCCGTGCGGCGGTGAGGTGCTGTCCCTGCTCGCGCTCGCCGTGCAGGCCAGGGTGCCGCTCAGCACGCTGCGCCACATGCCGTACGCCTACCCGACCTTCCACCGCGCCATCGAGGCGGCAGTGCGGCAGTTGGTCTAGGCGTCCAGGCGGAGGATCTCGGCCGGCTTGGTGCGGGCCGCCGCGCGGTGCGCGTACAGCGCGGCGGCGGCGGCGACCAGGGCGGCCGCGGCGGCGATCGCGGCGAAGGTGAGCAGCGGCACCGACAGCAGCGGCGGCGGTCGCCAGTCGGTGTTGACGTCCAGCCGCTTGTACACCAGCAGCACCGCGACCGTGGACAGGCCGGCGCCGAGGGTGGCCGCGGCGCCGGCCAGCAGGCCCATCTCGACCAGCAGCGAGCGCAGGTGCGCGCCCGCCGACAGCCCCATCCGGCGGGACATCGCGTACGCGGCGACCCGGCTGCGCTGCCGCGTCTCCAGGTACAGCAGCAGCCCGCCGACCGCGACCAGGCCGACCAGCGCCGCCAGCGCGCCCAGGTAGCCGAAGGCGTAGGAGAGCCCGGCGAAGTTGGCCTGGGTGATCGCGATGCTGGAGTCCAGCGGCACCGGCACCCGGCTCACCGCCTGGTCCCTCACCGCGGCCTGCATCGCGTCCTCGTCCGCGCCCCAGATCTCGGTCGACCCGCCGTACCCCTTGGCCGGGTGGAAGTTCCGCTCGTCCATCACGATGATCGCGTTGGTGTCGTGCGTACCCGGGAAGTTGCGGGGGCGGTCCACCACGGCGATGGCGATGTCGGTCCCGCCGGCCCGGATGATCGTGTTGTCCGGGATCACGTCCACCAGGAAGCTGCCGCGGATGGCCAGCACCGGCACCGCGTCGTTGCTGGGCGCGGCGGCGATCCGGTCCAGTTCCTGCGCCAGCGACGGCCCGGCGAAGCGCCGGTCCCAGAACGCCCACCGCAGGAAGGTGTCGTGCTGTACGACCAGCAGCGTCGCCGAGGTCCCACCGAACCGGGTGTCGGAGTAGCGGCGGACGATCGTACCGACCTGGTCGATGCGGGCGTTGCGCTCGATATGGTCGGCCGCCTGCAGGGTGACCTGGCCGCCGGTGAACAGCCGCACCTTGGCGCCCACGGTGTACTCGACGGTCGAGGTGATCCCGCTGGCGTACACGACCATGGCCGCGGGCAGGCTGAGGGCGGCCAGCAGCAGCATGCTGATCGCGGGCGCCGAGGTGATCCGGCTCACCGCGAGGTAGACGGCCGCGGGGAAGCGGGCGGCCCGGCGGCGCAGCGGCCGCAGCAGGCCGGCGAACAGGCGTACGCCCAGCAGCGAGCCGCCCACCAGGAACAGCAGCGGGAAGCTCACCAGCAGCAGCTTCACCTGCGCCACGTGCTCCACCTGCACCACGCCCTGCTGGTGCCGCAGCGACAGGTACGTCCACGCGGCCAGGCCGAGCAGCGCCAGCTCCCACGGGACCAGGACCAGCGGTGAACGGCGCGCGCCGACCGGCTTCTCCACCGCGGCCCGGGCGCGCAGGCCGGCCACCGCGGCGAGCAGCAGCAGCCCGCCGAGCAGACCGCCCAGCGCGGCCAGGTTCGCCTGCCGCGGCGCGTACGGGTCCAGGTCGCCGCTGGGTCCGAGCCAGCCGACCAGCCAGGACGCGGTCAGCCGGCCGAGGACGGTGCCGATGACGGCGGGTACGGCCAGCTCCAGCAGCGCCTTCGCGGCCAGGCCGGCCGGGCCGACGCCGCGGCTGGACAGCAGGCGTACCTCCCGCATCCGGCGGTCGGCCCAGTAGCTACCCGCTGCACCGACCAGCAGCAGGGCGAGCAGGCTGCCGCCGAGCGCGATCGGGATGACCGGGCCGTGCAGGCCGTCCCGGATCAGGGTGGCGCGGTGGGTGATGGGACCGAGCCGGTTCTGTAGCCCGTTGTCGTCGATCTCGGCGACCAGGCCGGGAGAGTAGAAGCGGGTCGAACGGCCCGCGGTGACGGTGCTGGGGCTCATCCCGGCGCCGATCCGCGCCCGGGCGCCGGCCCACGCGGCCAGGTTCGCGTTCGCCGAGGTGATCGTGGCGTGCGCCGCGTCCAGCGGCACGAACCACTTGTACTGCACCTCCGGGTCCCCACCCCCGGCGGTGAGCAGCCGGTCCGCGGTGGCGGCGTCGGTCGCCAGGGCCAGCGACGGCGGTGCGGTGTCGCTGCCGGCCGCCGGGCGCATCAGCCGGAACGTCGAGCACCAGAACGGCCGGATCGGCTCGCTCAGCAGGTTCACGTACGTACCGACGACGCGTACCGGCTGCTCACCCACCCGGAGCATGTCGCCGGGCTTGGCGTGCAGCGTCTGCGCCACGTCGGTGGGGATCAGCACGCCGCTGCCGGGCAGCCGGGGCGAGCGCGGGGTGACCTGGTCCAGCGCGCCGTCCCGGTACACCACCCGCAGGCCGGAGTTCGCGCCGCCGACCGGGTTGCCGAAGCGTGGCGGGACACCGGTGATCATCCGCTGCGGCGCGGGCAGGTCGGCGCTCGCGATGCCGCCGGTCACCCGCTTGTCCAGCTTCGCGTACGAGCCGCCGGCGGCGACGATCATGACCTCCGGCTGGGCGCCGTCCGGGCACGCCTCGGCGATGCCACGCTTGACCGAGGCCGAACCGGCGCTGGACAGGAACAGCGCGGCCGAGGATGCCGCGCAGCCCAGGATCGCGGCCGCGGCGACCACCGCCAGCACCACCATCGGCTGCCGCCACACCAGGCCGGGCGCGCGGGACCAGGGCGGCAGCAGCAGTACGCCGCCGGTACGCCGCCGCGGTGGCGGCTGCGGTCCGGGCACCGGCCGCGGCGGCGGGCTGCCGGGTGGGGCGCCCGGCCTCGTCGTGCTCAGCGTGCTGGTCATCGCCCGGAAGCATGCGCAGCCGATGATCCCGGCGCGGTTGTCCCACGCTAACGGTTGTGTTTCAGGCTTCTACCGCGCACAGCTTCAGCTGCCGGTCCAGCTCGGCGCGGTCGGCGCCGGGCAGGGCCAGGGCCCGGTCGAAGTCGGCCCGCGCCGCCGCCGGCTGGCCGGCGGCCAGGTACGCGATGCCGCGGTTCAGCAGCACGTCCGGGTCCTCGCCGGTGCCGGCCAGGGTGGCGGTCAGGTCGGCGACCGCGGCCGCCGGGTCGCCCAGCTCGTAGTGGGCGATGGCCCGGTTCAGCAGCGCGGCCGGGTAGTCGGGGTCGGCGGCCAGCACCGGGTCGAGGATGTCCCGCGCCCGCTGCCAGTTGCCGCGCTCCACCTCGATCGCGCCGGCCAGGCAGCGCAGCCGCGGCTCCTCCGGCTGCAACGCCAGCCCCGCGCGCACCTGCGCCGCTGCCTCGTCCGTCTCGCCGCCGGCCAGCAGCAGCTCGGCGTAGGCGAGCCGGGTGTCCACATCGGACGGTTCCATCTCCAGTACGTACCGGAAGTCGGCGTACGCGCCGTCGATGTCACCGGCCTCGGCGCGGGCCGTACCCCGGTTGTAGTACAGCTCCGGGAACGGCGGAGCGAGCCGCGCGGCCCGGTCGTAGTCGGCCAGCGCCGCGGCGAAGTCCCCGCGCTTGCGGGAGATCCGGGCCCGCTCGGACAGGTAGTCGGTGTAGTACGGGTCCATCTCGACCAGCGCGGTGAACTCCTCGTACGCCTCGTCGTGCCGGCGCAGCGCGACCAGCAGCCGGGCCCGGTTGTACTGGAGCTGGGATCGGTGCAGCGCCCACTCGCCGTCGCGCAGGCCCGCATCCAGCCGCTCGATGCCGCCCTCGACCAGCTCCAGCGCGTGCGCCAGGTTGCCGCGGTGCATCTCGATCAGCGCCATCGCGTTGTCCTGGAAGACGCCCAGCACCAGGCGTTCGCGCGGGTCGGGCAGGATGCTGGCGATCGCGATCGCGGTGTTCTCCCACTGCACGGCGGCGTCGTGGTCGCGCGGGGTGAAGAAGCGGGTGTAGAGCATGGCGAGCGCGTACGCCGTCGACATGTGGATCTTCGGGATGGCGTACCGCTGGCGCAGCTCCAGGTACAGCTCGCGCGACTCCTCCAGCCGGCCCAGCGGGACCAGGGCGACGCCCATCTGGTTGGTGAAGATGCAGAAGTCGCGCTGCTGCCCGACCGGGTCGGTGACCGCGCGGCCGCGGCCGGCCAGGTCGACCACGGTGCTGGAGAAACCGGTCTGCACGCAGTGGAGCAGCGCCTCCTTCAGCGCCTCGCGCCCGGCGCCGCCGGGGTCGGAGCCGTGCTCGCGGTGGTAGGCGATGGCGCCGACCTTCAGCCCCCAGCCGGCCTCCGGCGCCAGCTCGTCGGCCCGCCGGTCGTGCAGGGCCGCCCGCCGCGCCGCGTCAAGTCCTTCGTACGCCGCGATCTCGGCCGGCTCGTCGCTGGTCCCGTCCCCGTCGACGTACGCGGCGGCCAGCGCGGCAACATCCCGGTCGGTAAAGCCGTCCGTGCGCGGCGCTGCCGGGCAGGCGATGTGCTCGGCGCCGGCCAGCGCCGCGGCCAACTCCGCCGGCAGCGCCGCGCCGGACCCGGAGGCGACCACCCGCAGCACCGCCGGGTCCGCCCGCCGTACCAGCAGCGCCAGGAACTCCTGGGTGGTCGCCTCGGCCCGGTCGACCTCGTCGAAGACCAGCGTGAGCGGGCCCGCCTGCCGGGCGTAGGCCAGCAGGAAGGTGACGATCCCGTGGCTCATGCAGCGGATCATGCCGGCGCCGAAGAACCGGGTCCGCTGGTAGAAGTCGGACTCCGAGGCGAGTGTGGCCGGCGCCGCGCCGATCAGCGCGGTCAGCTCCGGCATCCCGTACAGCAGCTCGACGCGGTGCTGCTCGACCAGCTCCGGCCAGCGCGCCGCCGCGTCCGGGAGCACCGCCTCCAGCGCGCTGTCCACGCCGGTGTACGGGCCGCGCAGCCGGCGGTGGCAGCGGACCACCGCGGTCGGGCCGTCCAGGTGGGCGCCGATCCAGTGCAGCCGGTCGGCCCGCAGCGCCCCGGTCAGTGCGAGGTGGCTGGTCATGTGAGCCTTTCTGCCGGGGCCGGGCGGCGTACGCCGCGGCGCTTGCGCCGGGACAGGTAGACGACCGCGCCGATCTGTATCGCGTTCATCGCGATGGACAGCAGCGCGTCGAAGAAGGCGGCATCGAAACTGCCCGAGCCGATGTGCCGGAAAGCGGTGCTGAAATACTGCACGATGACCGGGATGGAGCCGTACGCGGTGATCGTGACGAGCGTGCCGACGCCCAGCACCAGGAATATGCCGTACCAGGAGCCCACCCGCCGGTCGCGCTCGGTCCAGCGCTGCACGTCGACCATCCGGGCCGGCCGGCGCAGCAGCCGCCAGATGCGGTTCTTCATGACCGCCTTACTGGCGTCGTGCAGGTCGTAACAATTGAGCGCGGTGGCGAGTACGTAATAGAGGTCGGTGCGCAGGTACAGCTGGAACTGCCAGGCCAGCCGCATGACGACGGTGAACGCCATGGCCAGGCACACCCGGCCGGCCAGGCTGAAACCGCCGTCCGGCCCGCGGGTCACCTGGGCCACGATTCCGAGCGCCGCCAGCTGTACGCAGTCGGCGAACATGCCACCCAGGAATGGGAGATAGCGTTTGCGCCGCGGCACGCTGAGCGCTCCGTTGAGCTGCGTTTCGAATACGATGTAGGTGAGCCGGTTGGAAATGCGCAGCGTGCTGGGCAGGCCGAGCCGCTGGCCGCCGAGAATATGGTAGCCCTCGTGCATGAACAGCAGCGGGATCTGGGCCACCATGATGGTGATCTGGACGATGAGCAGCGAGTGGGTGAAGAAGATCTGGTGCGGCGAGGGCCGCAGGTCGCGGTGCTGGCCGGCCAGCCACAGCCAGGTGCCGACGATGCCGAGCTGGACCGCGATCGAGGGCGGTGAGAACAGCAGCTCGCCGAACCGCCGGAAGCGCACCGGCCGGGCCGCGGGCGCCGCATCCGGGGTCGAGCCGTCGCGGACAAAGCCCAGCTCACGCAGGCCGTCGACGAAGTCGTCCACATCCACCGGCTCGCCGAACTCGGCCTCGTACCAGCGCCCGGCCTCGGCCGGCGACATGCCCTCGTACAGCCGGCGGAGCAGTTCGGCGCCGTCCTCGGGCAGCACCGCGTACGTACCGGTATCGAGCCGGCCGACGACGACCTCGCCGGCCTCGGGGACGAAACTCAACTCGTGCAGGGTCAATTCCCGCACCTGCTCCGGCACGCTGCCCTCCGTTTCGAAAAATATCGCCGGTGCTGCCCGCGCACCCCCAGGGTGATTTCTACGAAATACGCGGGCAGCCCGGCGTTACCCGGCCGTCATGCGGCCCAGCGGTCAGGCGGTCTCGACGGTGTACGGGCAGCTGCAGGTGGCAGCGGTCAGGCGGATGTCGCCGGTGCGCCGGATGGTGATCTTCTTGATGGAAGACTTCATTATTTCCTCCTTCGATCTGGCGGAAGCCGCTTGCAAATGCAATCGACCGGACTCCGGCTCGGCCGAGCCGGAGTCGAATGAAGAAGGGTCGCGATCCACGAATATAGGTAGTCCACTGGCCAAGAGCGGGTCAATAGGCGCCACTTCAGCCAGAAGTGAATCCACCGTTGGGAGGAGGACATGGCGGCCGAGAACCACCTTGCCGGGCACGGTAGGGTCGAAACCGGGCGGCACCGGTCACCCTCCAGAACTACCCGACCGAGACCAGGGTCACCCAGGTAGCCGTCAGGGAATTCGCACCCTTAAGTCAGAACTCCCCGGCCCCTAAGTAAATAGGAGAGAAAATGACGGGTTTCCCTGGCCGCGGCACTATTTTCGGTGAGGTTGCCGAGCTGTATGATGCGGCCCGCCCCGGATACCGGCCGGCGACCGTCGAACAGGTGCTTTCCTACGCCGGCCCCGTCGGGCCGCCGCCGAGATCGGGGCCGGCACCGGGAAGGCCACGGTGGCGTTCGCGCCGGCGCTGACCTGCCCGCTGCGGTGCGTGGAGCCGGACCCGCGGATGGCCGCGGTGCTGCGCCGCAACACCGCGGCGTACCCGCTGGTCTCGGTCGAGGTGGGCCGCTTCGAGGACTGGCGGCCGGACCGTCGCTACGGCCTGCTCTACGCGGCCTCCTGCTGGCAGTGGCTGGACCCGGCGCGCCGCTGGGACCTGGCGCACGCCGCGCTCGCCCCGGGCGGCACGCTCGCGTTCCTGGGCAACCCGGCGCGGATCGTCGACCCGGACCTGCTCGCCGGCCTGCTCGCGATCGAGCGCGACTGCGGCATCGACAGCTCCCCGCACCTGAACGACGGCGACCTGACCCGGGACATCCCGGACGGCCCGAACTCGCCGGCCCACGAGGCGGCCCGGGACGACCGCTTCACCGACCTGCGCCCGGTCCGGCTGCGCCACCCGGTACGGCTCGGCACCCGGGCGTACCAGGATTACCTCGCCTCGCTGTCGGCCTACCGCATCGCGCCCGCCGCGAACCGGGAGCACGCCCTGGAGCGGGTCGGCGCGCTGCTGGACGCGCACGGCGGCGGCATCGATGTCGACCGGTTGAATGACATCGTGCTGGCCCGCGCCCGGTGACCGGCGCGCCGTCACACGGGCCGCCGGTCAGTCGGTGTGGTGCACCTCCGCCAGGGCGTACACCGGTGTCGGGATGCCCTCGGCGCGTGCCTTGAGTTGCAGCGAGAGGTAGCGGGAGTAGTAGCGCGACTGGTGCAGGTTGCCGCCGTGGAACCACAGGCCCGGCTGCCGGGTGGGCTTCCACATGTTGCGCTCCTCCCCCTCCCACGGGCCCGGGTCCCTGGTGGTGTCCGAGCCGAGGCCCCAGACCTTGCCCACCCGGTCGGCCACCTGCTCGCCGAGGATGCCGGCGGCCAGCCGGTTCATCGAGCCGTACCCGGTCGCGTACACGATCAGGTCCGCCTCCAGCGCGGTGCCGTCGGCCAGCACCGCGGCGGTCTCGGTGATCTCGACGACCTGGCCGCGGGCCAGCGCGATGCTGCCGTCGGCGACCAGGCCGGCCGCTCCCACGTCGATGTAGTAGCCGGATCCGCGGCGCAGGTACTTCATGAACAGGCCGCTGCCGTCGTCGCCGAAGTCGAGTTCGAAACCGGCCTTCTCCAGCCGGGCGTAGTAGTCGGCGTCCCGCTCCCGGATCGCGTCGTACACCGGTTTCTGGACCTCCGGGAGCAGCCGGTACGGCAGCGAGGCGAAGACCATGTCGGCCTTCCAGGTGGTCATGCCGGCCGCGACCGCCTGCTCGGAGTAGAGGTCGGCCAGGCTCTCCATCAGCGACTCCGACCGCACGATGTGGGTGGAGGAGCGCTGCACCATGGTCACCTCCGCGCCGGCCTCCCACAGCGCGGCGCACACGTCGTGCGCGGAGTTGTTCGAGCCGATGACCACGGCCCGCCTGCCGGCGTACGCGTCCGGTCCGGGGTGCTGCGAGGAGTGGTGCTGGTCGCCGCGGAACCGTTGCCTGCCAGGGATCTCCGGGATGTTCGGCCTGCCGGAGACGCCGAGGGCGAGGACGAGTTGCCTGGGGCGTAGGGTGATCGGCTCGCCGGCCCGCTCCACAACCAGCTCCCAGGTGCCGGAAACCTCGTCGTACGAGGCGGATCTGGCGACCGTGGAACCCCAGTAGTTGAGCTCCATGACCTTCGCGTACATCTCCAGCCAGTCGCCGATCTTGTCCTTCGGCGAGAAGACCGGCCAGTTCTTCGGGAAGTCCAGGTACGGCAGGTGGTCGTACCAGACCGGGTCGTGCAGGGCGAGGGACTTGTAGCGCTTGCGCCAGGAGTCGCCGGGCCGTTCGTTGCGCTCCACGACGATGGTGGGTACGCCCAGTTGCCGCAGGCGCGCGGCCAGCGCGATCCCGCCCTGGCCGCCGCCGACGATGACGACCTCGGGCTGGCGGGTGTACCCCAGCTCGGCCGCCTCGCTCTCGCGGCCCTCCAGCCAGGTCCGCCGGTCCCGGTACGCCCCGTGCGCGACGCCCTTCGGCCGGCGTTCGCTCAGCGGCTCCTCGTACCCGGTCAGCTCCTCCAGGGTGGTAAGCAGCGTCCAGGCCCGCCCGTCGCGCAGGCGGAGGTAGCCGCTGCCCCGGCCGACCGCGGTCTCGAACTCCAGCCACGCCTCGGTGACGCCGTCGGCCTCGGTGGGCACCTCGGTGATCCGGAAGCCGGTCGGGTCGGCGCTCTCCAGCGTGCTCCGCAGCAGGTCGGCCACCCCGTCCTGGCCCTCCACCGTGACGATGTTCCAGCTGAACGCGACCAGGTCCCGCCAGAAGCACCCCGGCCCGAACATCGCCGCCGCCCGGTCCACGTCACGCTCGGTGAGCGCATCCTGAAAGTCCCGCAGCCACGTTCCCGCGGACGTAGTGACAGTCACGGCATCCTCCCGACAGGTGGGCGGCACGGGCGATCTCATTGAACGCCCGCACCGCCCCTCATGTCATGGTGCGATGTACGGCTTCAGGGCGCTGCGGTAGTCGCGGGGCTGGAGGTCGGTGTAGTACTTGGTGCGGTCGTCGTCGCCGCTGGTGAAGGTGATCGTCGGGCAGTCGGTGGAGGAGGCCAGGCCGTTCTTGGTGAAGACCACCTTGCCGGTACGGGCCTCCAGGATCCGCAGCGTGTACTTGGTGTTGAACATGGTGAGCGTGAACGGCTGCTTGGTCTTGGAGTCGGTCATCTCACAGGTCTTCCCGGTCGGGACCACCGAGGTCCGCTCGTAGCAGACCACCAGCTGGGCGGTGCCGAAATCGCCGTTGTAGTTGATGAACCAGCCCGGCGGGTAGTCGGAGGAGGGGACCTGGTTGACCCACAGGTCGCCGCCCTCCTTGGTCAGGAGTACTGCCGGGTGCAGCACCTTGGGCGTACGCGAATACTCCGCGACGCCGCCGAACCCGATCCCGTCGGAGCAGACCCGCTCGAAATCGCCGCCGAACTTCGGCTTGTCGTTGTTCGACTGGGCGTTGGTGGTCTGTTGCCCGCCGGTCGGCCCGTTCGACCCGGTCACCGGCGACGCGCCGGTCACGGTCTTCGTGCACGCGGTCAGCGCCAGGGCTGCCAGGGCCAGCGGGATGAGGCGCCGGTGGTTCATCTGGGTTCTTCCTCCACGTCATGCCAGCACAAGTGCGTACCAACGGCGCGACGCGAATCCCCGCACCCCCCACGCACGGACTCCAGCACCCTCACACCGAGGGCTGAAATCCCACTGAACCGTCGCTGGAATGGCGAGGACCGCCCCGCGGCCGGCGCGGGGCGGTCCTCCGGTCAGGAAGGTCAGCGGGTCCAGCGGACCGCGGTGACGGTGCCGGCCGCGTCCCGGGCGAACCCGGCGGCGCTGCCGTCGCCGGCCAGCCCGTTCACCGAGCTGGCGCGGTTGCCGGCCAGCACCGGCAGGTCGATGACCCGGCCACGCGCGGAGACCAGGGTGGCCGTGCCGTCGACCGACTGCCCGCCGTACGTGCCGTGGCTGTTGACGGCCGAGGTGGAGGTCAGCAGCGGCACCACCCGGGCGGTGTGCGTACGCAGGTTCCACCGGACCGTGCTGCTGGTGCCGCTGGCCGGGTCGAACTGGAACCCGATCGCGTACCCGTCCGCCACGGCCTGCACGACCGCCTGCGCGCCCCGGGTCGCCGGCCGAAGCTCCGTCCGCACGCCGCGCGCGGAGAAGACGAACGACCGGAACTGGTCGAAGTTCAGGTCGGCCTGCACCACGGCCGTACCGTCGGCGCTCATGCCGACTGCCGAGCCCGCGTACCCGGCCGGCAGCCGCAGCTCCCGCACAGTGCCGAACCGGTCGCCCGGCCACACCACGGGCCGCCGGGTGCCGTCTGCGAAGGTCACCATGCCAGCCACGTCACCGTGCGCACTCACCCCGCTCGCGCTCGCGCTCACCGCGCCCGCCGGCAGCGGCAGCTCGAAGTAGCCGCCGCCGGAGATCATGAACGCCCGGGAGTGCCCGCCATCGGCGAACCCCGACCCGGCGGCGAACCCGCCCGCGCCCACCGCGGCGATCTGCGCGTCCGCCAGCGGGATGCCGCTCAGCTCGGTGAGCACACCGTCGTGCCACAGCACCGGGTGCGCCGCACCGTCGGCGGTGTCCACCTCGCCGCCGATCCAGTGACCGCTCGGGTCCATCGCGGTCGCCTCGCTCCGGGTGGTGCCCGGCAGCACCGGCAACCGCTGCACCTGGTACGCCGAGCCCGTCACGCCCTGCGCGCTGGCGGGCCCGGCCGTCCACAGCCCCGCCGTGGCGACGGCCGCCACCCCGAACGCCGCCGCACCCATCAACTTCCGGATCATGCCTGCTTACCCCTCACCTGTTCCCCCGCGGACCGCCGAACGGCGACCGGTACGGGGTGAGAGCGGCGCCCCCGCGGGTTGGTTGATCCACACGACCACGGTCACCCGAAGGGGTCACCGGCTCCGGGGCGCAGGCGAGCTGTGGCGGGCCGGTCACGGAGAGTTGTTCACGTTCGGGGTGGGAATTCATCACGAGGTGTGACCTGCTGTTCTGCCGCGCCGGGCGAGGATGGCGGGAAGGCTCGGCCCGAGCGCGAAAGGAGCCGCTCACATGGTCTCCGGAGTGGCGCAGGACGCGATCCCGTACCTGGACACCCTCGATCCCGACTTCAACCCGGAGTCCGCTGAGGTCGCCGCCGCGCGCCGGGCCAACTGGTACGCCCGCACGCCGGTGGGCATCGCCGTCCTGCGCTACGAGCAGGTCGGTGCCGTGCTCGGCGACCGCCGCTTCCGGCAGACCGCAACCATGGGCCTGCTGGCCCGCGGCATCACCAGCGGCCCGCTGTACGACTGGCTCGACAAGATGATCATCAGTACCGACGGCGAGGAGCACCTGCGGCTGCGCCGGCTGACCAGCAAGGCGTTCACCCCGCGCGCGGTGGACCGGCTGCGGCCGCTGATGCGGGAGGTGGCCGAGGAGCTGATCGACGGGTTCGTGGCCACCGGCGAGTGCGAGTTCATGGCCGACTTCGCCAACGTGTACCCGGCCCGGATCATCTGCGACATGCTCGGCGTACCGGTGCAGCAGCGGGCGACGTACCGGGAGTGGGCCAACGATCTCGGCCTGGTGTTCAGCCCGCGGATCGCCGAGCAGCGCGAGCGGGTCGAGAACGCGATCGCCGGGCTGTTCCGCTCGGTCGACATCCTGCTGGACAGCCGCCGCCGTTCGCCCGGACCGGACCTGCTGTCCGCGCTGATCGAGGCCGAGGAGGCCGGCGACCGGCTCAGCACCGAGGAACTGCGGCTGATGGTGAGCGCGCTGCTGTTCGGCGGCCAGGACACCACCCGCAACCAGCTGGGCCTGGCTATGACGCTGTTCATCGAGCACCCGGACCAGTGGCGGCTGCTGGCCGAGCAGCCGGAGCTGGCCGCGCAGGCGGTCGAGGAGATCTTCCGGATCGCGCCGACCGCGCCGATGAACGGCCGGGTCGCCGCCGAGGCGATCACCCTGGACGGGCTGCACATCCCGGCCGGCACCGTGGTGCACCTGGTCACCGTCGCGGCCAACACCGACCCGGACGTGTTCGGCGCCGCGGGGTTCGACATCACCGCCCGGCGTCCGGCGCCGCAGCTCACCTTCGGCGGCGGCCTGCACTACTGCCTGGGCGCCGCGCTGGCCCGCGCCGAGATGGCCGAGGCGCTGCCGATCCTGGCCCGCCGCATCCCCAAACCCCGGCTGTCCGGCCCGGCGAGCTGGCGCCCGCCGGTCGGCATCACCGGCCCCCGCAGCCTCCCGCTCACCTTCGCCTAGTTCTCCAGGGGTTTCAGTTCGGCGCAGAACTGGTCGATGAAGTCGAGCCAGGACGGCGGCGGCTCGGCCGGGCGTACCACGAACTTGGTGATGCCGGCGGCGACGTAGTCGGCGATCGCGGCGCGTGCGCCGGACCAGCCGGCCGGTACGACCCGCGCCGGGTCGAGGCCGGGCTGCCGGCGCGCGATCGAGGCGGCCAGGCTGTCCGGGATCCCATCGAACGCGACCGGCAGGCTGATGCCGTAGTGGTCCTCCTCGATCTCCCGGCCCGCCTCCGCCGCGGCAGCCCTGATCGCCGCGATGCCCTGCTCCGCCGCGGCCGGCGGGATGAGGCTGGCCAGCCACCCGTCGGCCAGCCGGCCGATGCGGCGCAGCGCGGCCGGCGCGGTGCCGCCGAGCCACAGGTCCGGGCGGCGCGCCGGCAGCTCGCCCACGCTCGCGCCCTCGAGGTCGAAGTACCTGCCGTGGAAGGTGACCTGCGGCGTGGTCAGCAACTCCCGCAGCAGCGTGAACGCCTCGTCGAAGACCTCGCCGCGCGGCCCCGGCACCGCGAACACCCCGGTGTCCCGCTGCAGCGCCGGCTTCAGCCCGAACGCCGGCAGGATCCGCCGCGGCGCCAGCAGCGCCAGGCTGGCGATCTGCTTGGCCAGCAGCACCGGGTTGCGCCCCGGCAGCACGGTGACGCCCGTACCCACCTTCAGCTGCCGGGTGCGCGCCACCGCGTACGCCATCCCCACCACCGGATCCGTGGTCGGGGCCGACAGCAGGTCGGACAGCCACAGCGAGTCGACGCCGGAGACCTCCAGCTTGTCCAGCACCTGGTCGTACGCGGCCGCGGCACCGACCGGCGCGAGGCTGATGCCGATGCGTACCTTCAGCACCCGAGCTCCCGCAGTGCCTGCGCGGTCGGCTGGTCGGCGGGGAAGAACGACTCGACCGCCAACTCCGCGACGGTCACATCGTGCGGCGTACCGAAGATCGAGGTGGTGCTGAGGAAGGCCAGGTCGTGCCCGCGGGCGGTGTAGCGCAGCGGTACGACCACGTCCTCGGCGCCGGTCGCCGGCTCGGCGCCGCCCGGGTAGCCGCGCAGCTCGGCCAGCAGCTCGGCCAGGTGGGGGCTGCCGGTGGCGGCGACCTGGCGCTGCAGGCGTTCCAGGATGTGCCCGCGCCACTGGCCGAGGTTGCGGATGCGCGGCGCCATCCCCTTGGGGTGCAGGCTGAGGCGCAGCACGTTCACCGGCGGCTCCAGCAGGAAGTCGGCCGATCCCTCGGTGAGCAGGCCGACCGCGGCGTTGGCGTCGACCAGCTCCCAGCCGGCGTCGACCAGGACCGCGGGGTAGGGCAGCTGGCTGTCCAGCAACCGGCGCACCGCGTCCAGCACCGCGTGCAGCCGGGGTGAGTCCATTGTGGACACCGGGTACGCCGGGGCGTGGCCGCCGGCCAGCAGCAGCGTGTTGCGCGCCCGCAGCGGGACCTCCAGGTGCTCGCACAGCCGCAGGATCATCTGCCTGGTGGGCCGCGAGCGCCCGGTCTCCACGTAGCTCAGGTGCCGGGTGGACACCCCGGCGCCCGCGGACAGCTCGAGCTGGCTGAGCCGCCGCCGCTCGCGCCACTCGCGCAGCAGCGCACCGACCGGCCGTTCCGGGGCGCTGATCGTCATAGCACGACCCTAGAGCCGCCGGGCACGCGACGCATGACCTGTGAGGTCATCGCCAGAGTGACCCGTACGCCAGCAGGCTGGGCTGAGCATCCGGACAACGACCACAGGGAGGCACCCGATGGACATCGCCGACATCGTGACCCGCTACCTCGCGGCCTGGAACCAGACCGACGCCGCGGCGCGCGCCGAGGCCCTGGCGGCGTTGGTCGCCCCCGAGGCCCGCTACGTCGACCCGCTGGCCGACGTCACCGGCCCGGAGGAGTTGGGCGCGCTGATCGGCGCGGTGCAGGACCGGTTCGCCGGCTACTCCTTCAGCCTGTACGGCGCGGTGGACACCCACCACGACACGGCCCGGTTCCGCTGGGCGCTCGGCCCGGCCGGCGCCGCCGAGCCGGTCGTGATCGGCATGGACGTCATCACCGTCGACGCCGGTGGCCAGGTGAGCCAGGTGCTCGGCTTCCTGGACCGGGTCCCCGCCACCCTCGGCTGACGGGCTCATCCATTGGGCTCACCCGCCGGGCCGCGGCACCGCACCGCCGGGTGCCGCGGCCCGGTGCCGGCGGGTCAGCCGGCGCAGCACCAGCACCGTCACCAGCGGCACCACGGCCAGCAGCGCGGCCGTGATGTACGCCCAGGCGTACTCGCCGTTCCACATCGAATCGCCGGCGTGGGCCTGCGAGACGTTGGTGCCGAAGAAGCCCAGCAGGAACGTGACCGGCGCGATGATGAAGCTGAGGACACCCACGGCCAGCGCGCCGGCCGAGCGGCGCCGGTCCTCCTCCTGCCGCTCCCGGCTCTCGATCGCGGTCAGCTCCGAGCGGATGCTGCCGCCGAGCCGGTCGAACATCTGCCCGACCGTGCGGGCCCGCACCTCCACCTGCATCACGTCGTACAGCGCGTCGTGGAAGCTCTCGATCCGGGTCGACGGGTTCAGCCCGAGGTCGGCCGCGGTCTGCACGCTGAAGGCCAGGTCCAGCTCCAGGTTGCCCATCCGGTCGGCCAGCTCGGCCAGGTCCTCGCGGCGCTGCAGCCCGGGCTCGGCGCGCTGCGCCTGGTCCTGGAACTGCTGCACGTAGTGGTAGGCCTCCTGCCAGATCTGCTGGAACCGGGACGCGGTGCCGACCGCCTGCACGGTGGTCAGGAACACGCTGGTCTGCACCTCGTCCGAATGCCCGGACAGGAAGCTCGCCCGGGCACCCACCGCGGCGTACCCGCCGTTGTCGATCAGGTCCTCCAGCGGGTTCAGCGCGGTGAAGCCGGGGCGGCTGCCGTTCAGCATCCGGCGGATCACGCTGCCCTCGACCGGCGGCGCGCCGCGCAGGTCCGGGATGAAGACCAGCTGGTGGCGTTCCAGCGGCATCCGGTCCTGCCGCTGCGCGTACGGCGGGATGACCGGCAGCACCGGCGCGTCGGCGAGCAGGTTGTCCACGTAGGCGGCCAGGTCCACGCCGTCGATGTTGACCGCGGCCTCCATGCAGTCGTCCAGGATGCGGGTGGCCAGCACCGGGTTGATGTTCAGGTCGGGCGCGTCGACCCGCAGCAGCAGCGAGGCCACCACCTGGTCGGCCGGGAACGGCAGGGTGAAGACCAGCACCTCCACCGAGGTGAGCCGCGGGATCGGGTGGCTGGCGGCCCCGGCACCGAACCGTACGGTCGCCGGGTCCGGCGAGGCGCGGCGCAGCAGGTCCGGCAGCTGGTACGGCCCCTGGTCCTCGAACATGCGGTAGAAGTCGGCCAGCTCGCCCGGCAGTTCGGCGGCGCGGGTGCGGGTGTCCGGTTGACCCGGGCAGCGCCACCTCGTGGCGTACACGCCGGCAAGTCGTAACTGGTAACCGGTCACGGTGGATCCCATTGTCTTGTGCCCCTCCCGAGATTGACGGTATCGCCGGGGGGTGTGCTGGGACCGTGATTTCGGTAACTGTCCAGTTCCGTACGGATCCGTCAACCGTGCCGGCAGCGGAACAGACTCGTTTTGTGGATGAGGGGTTCATGAATGGCGTGCTCTGCCTGGGAATCGGGCAGGACACGGTCAAATTCCTGGTGCCGGCGGCGGCTTTCGGCGCGCTGGCGCGGTGGGTACGGTCGCGGCGGGCACGTCGCCGGCCGGTCGGCGAGCGGGAGTTGCGCGAGGTGCCGGAATTCCGGGTCGTCGCGCTCGGCCCGCAGGGCGCCGGCAAGACGCTGCTGCTGGCCAGCATGTATCACCACCTGCAGACGCCCTCCGGGGGCCACTACTACCTGACCGCCCCGTACGACCAGGTGATCCAGCTCAACAAATGGTTCGCCGAGGTGGCCGACCCGGGCCGCGACTGGCCGTACGGGACCGCCAGCGGCGAGACCCGCGAGTTCACCTTCGAGGTGACCACGCGCGTCGACGGCGAGCCGCGCGCCCTGCTGCGGCTGGGATACCTGGAGTACGCGGGGGAGTTGCTGACCGAGCCGCAGGCGCCCGGCTCGACGGTGCAGGCGGACCTGTTCGCCCGCGTCGAGGCGGCCAGCGCGCTGATCGGCATCATCGACGGCAACCGGGTCCGCCAGGTGCTGGCCGGCGACAGCGACGGGCTGTGGCGGCTGCAGCAGGCGCTCACCGCGATGATCGCCCCGATGATGCGGGTCAGCAGCCCGGTCACCTTCGTCATCACCAAGTGGGACCTGCTGGCCGGCCTGCACCCGGACGAGAACATCCGCCTCGGCATGGTCCGCAACCTGCTGATGTCCAACCAGGGCTTCCGCGACCTGGTCCGGACCCACAGCGCGTACCGGGTGGTGCGGCTGGTGCCGGTGAGCGCGGTCGGCCCGACCTTCGCCCGGCTGGACGCCAGCGGGCTGGTCACCAAGCGGCCGGACGGCCAGGTGCGGCCCACCAACATCGACATCCCGCTGTCCGCGGTCGTACCGGATGTGTTCGAGCAGGTGGAGCGTTCGCTGGACGAGGCGACCCGGCGGGCGGTGCTGGACCAGGTACGGCGGCAGTCGCAGCTGACGCCGCGGCAGGCGCTGCGCGCGCTGGGCGCCTTCGTCGGGCAGCGGGCCGGGGGGACGCTGCTCGGCACGCTGGGGATGCGCGGGCTCGGGGCGCTGGCTGGCGACCTGGCCGTCGGGCTGTTCCTGGACTCGCGCGCCGCGACGCCGACCCGGGCCGAACTGCTGGACCAGCGGCTGGGCGAGGCCGAGCGGCGGCTGCGGCAGTTCCACCTGGCCCGGCGGACCGTGCTGCGGGAGTTGCAGAGCCGGGTGGACGTGCTGGAGGGCAGGCTGCCCAGCTCGCGCCTGTCGGGTGAGCTGTGATGACCGGCTGGGCGTTCCTGGTGGCGCGCGGCCGGCGCAGCGGGTACCGGGTGCTGGTGGCGCCGGACTTCCTGGTGGCGGCGGGGGATCACGGCGTCCTGGAGCAGGTCGTGGCCGCACCCGAGGGCACCTCCTCGGTACAGCTGACCAGCGCGGCCGGCCGGCGGCTGTCGATCGCCTGCGCGACGTACCGGGTCACGCCGGCCGAGGTGAGCGACCCGCGGGACGAGCACGGCCGGCCGCTGCGGCTCATCTACGGGCTGGTCGGGACCGTGCCCCTCGACCCGGCGCCGGAGCAGCTGGCGGCGGCGCTGGCCGAGTCGGTCGCGGCGTACCAGCATTTCCTTGCGGCAGAAGGAGATTCGCCCCTCGTACGCTCGGCGGCCCGGCCGGTGCGGGCTGCGGCGGGCCAGCCCGCGGCCACCCCGCCCGAGGCACCGGCGTCGCCGCCGGTACGGGTCGGGTCGCCGCCGGCGGTGGCCACCCCGCCCGGCGTACCAGGGAAGTCTGGGGTACGGCTCGGTGCGCTGGCCGCGGCCGCGCTACTGGCCGCCGGGGTAACCGTTCTGGTCGCGGCGCGCGGGTCCGGCGAACCGCAGCGGCCCGTGTTGCCGGTGGTCTGCTCGGCGCTGCCGACGCCGACGCCGAGCAGGACCATTCCGGGTAGGTCCAAGCCTCCTGCTGCCAAGAAGGCAGCGCGCTGCCGGTGACCGGTGCGGAGACCCGGCCCGGGTTCGAGGGGGCCGGGTCTCACAACTGTGGGTGGGTCAGCGCTTGACGCCGATCCGCACCCGCATCCACGGGTGGATGCAGCACTGCCAGAGCTCGGTCGCGTTGCCCATCGCGGGAACGGACACGGTGGTGCCGGCGGCGACGAAGTTGTTGGTGGGGCTGGCCGGCTGCGGCCGCAGGGTGCCGTCGGGGTTGGTGATCGCGCATTCCGAGGCGGGCACCGGGTTTCCGGAGGCCTGGTTCAGGCCGGCGACGAAGCCGCCGCCGAAGGCATGCACCTTGGTGAAGGTGTGCGTCTCGCCGCCGCGGTTCACCGCGACCCGGACCTCGCCGGGCCGCTGGTCGTCGTGGTCGGGGTTGTACTTCCAGGAGCCGACCGACCCGCGGGCCGCCAACTCCTGGTTGAACTCGTCGATCGTGGTCCCCCCGTTGCCGACGCAGGCGCCGGCACCGAGAACGGCATTGAAGGAGGCGGCGTCGCAGTCGTCCCGCAGCCGCATCTCCTGGGCGGACTTCGCGCCGGCCGGTCTGGCGAACATGCTGGTCACCAGGACAATGGCGACCACTGCCGCTAGGCGGACCGCGCGGGTGAGGGTTGTGCTCGTCGGCATGGGCGGTTGCTCCTCGGGGCCGAGGTCAGTACGAATTCCGACGGATCGGACACCGACACGGTAAGGACCCGTACGGGCCCGAACGAGTGCTATAGAACCGTGTGTAGTACTTTTTTCACCCGCTCAGGGTGGCCCCTGGGGGAACACAGCAACCGCCGCGGTCCGGCACCGGGCACTCGGTGCTGGACCGCGGCGGGGTCCGCTCCCGCGCTACTTCGGCGGGATCTTCAACAGTTGCCCGACGTAGATCCGGTCGGGGTCGTCCAGCCGGTTCAGGGTGCTGATCTCCGGCCAGCGGCGGGCACTGCCCAGCAGGCGCTGCGCGATCGCGCTGAGCGTGTCGCCCTTCACCACCCGGTAGGTACGGGCCACCGGCTGGTGCGGCGGCAGCGACATGGCCGCGCCGCCGTAGCTGGGCCGGCCGTACCCGAACACGTACTTGTTCGAGTGCACCTTGCGGCGGGTGCAGTTGCCGTGCCGGCCGATCGACGGGTCATCGGTGTTGCCCTGGATGGAGACGATGTGACCGGTGCCGGTGGCCGACTCGACCAGGCCGACGTGGTGCGGCTCGCCCACCCCGTCGAAGTCGAAGAAGACCAGGTCGCCGGGGGACGGGGTCATGTTCCGGCCGCGCCAGCGGTTCAGCCGGCGGAAGTACGCCGCGCCCGCCGGGCAGTAGGCGAAGCCCTTCTTCGTCTCGATGTTCAGCGGTCCGCCGACGCTGGCGAAGCACCAGGACACGAACATGGCGCACCACCACGCCGGGTCGATGCCGTACCAGGCGCCGAACTTGCTGTGCGGGTGCGCGTCGGTGCCGGTGCCGTCGTAGCCGATCTGGCCGACCGCGGCGGAGTGCACCTGGGCGAAGGTCGGCATCATGCGCGCTCTCCCGCCAGGTCGTCGTCCGGCTCCGGGATCAGGTCGCGCGCGGCGCCGTCGCCCGGGTGCTCCGGACCGGGTCGATTGTCATCCTCGGGGAAGCCCACCGCGGGCAGTTCCCCCGCGGGCTCGGTCATCGGCCCGCACCTCCCTCGTTGTCCATTGTGGACACTGTTGTCAGTGGTCGCGGGCCGGCAGGCCCTCGGTGGTCGCGCCGCCCGGGTGCAACGGCCCGGGCAGGGGCGGGTTGGGGTGCAGCGGTCCGGGAGCCGCCGGGCCCGGGTGGCTGGGGTTCGGCTGGCCGGGCACGCTGTCCTTCTCCGCCGGCAGGCCGTCCACGATCACGCCCGGGTCGCCGGCCGGCTGCTCGCCCGGCGTACCGGTCGGCTGCTGCGGGGTCCCTTCCACCGCCGGTTCTCCGGCGTTCTGGGTCGTCTGGTCTTCGTTGTCCATGCGCTATTCCCCCTCGGTTCCGCATGCGTAGGTAACAGTGTTGGAAACCGCTGGACCCGGTTTACGGATGTTGACGAAAATGGACGCGGGGGGATGCGAATGGGGGCACTGCCCAAGCCGACCTTGCCGCCCGGTCCTGACCAGGTGCTTTTCGACGCGCTGCACGCGCTGCACCACCGGGCGGGATGGCCGAGCCTGCGTGACATGGCGCGTGAGGTCGGGTGCAGCCACACCACGATCTCGGCCGCCTTTGCCGGGCCGAAAGTGCCGCGCTGGGGATTGCTGGAGCTGATTGTCGAGACGCTGCACGGCGACACGAGCCGGTTCCACGACCTGTGGCTGGCCACCGGCAATCCCGCGCCGGCCCCGGCGGTGAGCGCCGTCCCGCGGCAGCTGCCGGCCGACGTGGTCGGCTTCACCGGCCGTGCCGGCCAGCTCGGCGTACTGCACGACCAGGCGGCCCGGGCTGGTGACCCCGGCGGGCCGGTGGTGATCTCCGCGCTGTCCGGCACCGCGGGCGTCGGCAAGACGGCCCTGGCCGTGCACTGGGCACACGCGGTCGCCGACCGCTTCCCGGACGGCCAGCTCTACCTCGACCTGCGCGGGTACGGGCCGGCGCAGCCGGTCGCCCCGGCGCAGGCGCTGGAGGTGTTCCTGCGCGCGCTCAGCCCGCCCGGCACCGCGATCCCGCACGAGCTGGCCGACCGGGCCGCGCGCTACCGCACCCTGCTCACCGACCGCCGGGTGCTGGTGCTGCTGGACAACGCCCAGTCGCTGGCCCAGATCAGGGACCTGCTGCCCGGCTCCGGCTCCTGCCACGTACTGGTCACCAGCCGGGACGCGCTGCCCGCCCTGGTCGCCCGGTACGGCGCGGTGCGGCTCAACCTCGACCTGCTGCCGAGCGCCGAGGCCGTGGCGCTGCTGCGCACCCTCATCGGCGCGCGCGTGGACGCCGAGCCGGACGCCGCAGCGGAACTCGCCGGGCGCTGCGCCCGGCTGCCGCTGGCCCTGCGCATCGCCGCGGAGCTGGCCACCGGCCGCCCGTCCGCGCCGCTGGGCCGGATCGTGGCCGAGCTGGGCGACCAGACCCGCCGGCTGGACCTGCTGAACGCGGGCGACGACGAGTACACCGCGGTCCGCGCCGTCTTCTCCTGGTCGCGGCACGCGCTCAGCGCCGAGGCCGACCGGGCGTTCCAGCTCCTCGGCGCGCACCCCTGCGGCCAGCTCGACGCGGACGCAGTGGCCGCGCTCCTCGACGCCAGCAGCGCCGCGGCGTACCGGCTGCTCGACGTCCTGGTCCGCGGCCACCTGGTCGCGCCGGACGGCGACCGGTACGGCATGCACGACCTGCTCCGGGTGTACGCGGCCGAACAGGCGGCCGACCAGCTCGGCCCGGCCGAGGTGGCCGCCGCGCTGGACCGGCTGGCCGAGCACTACCTGACCGCCGCGGCCCGCATGGTGCACCGCGCTGGCGAGGGCGACACCGCGGCGCGGGACTGGCTGGAGGCCGAGCGGGCCAACCTGCTCACCGTGGCCCGGCTCGGCCACCGGTACGCCGCGGTGCTGTCGGAGACGCTGGCCGACCACCTGGACACCAGCGCGCACTTCGACGACGCGCTGGCCCTGCACGAACTGGCCCGCAAGGGCGCCGCCGACCCCACCGCCGAGGCCGCGGTGCTGAGCCGGCTCGGCGGCGTGCACCGCCGGCTCGGCGCGATCTCCACCGCGGTCGAGCACTACGGCGCCGCGCTGGACAGCTACCGGTCGGCCGCCGACCGGCGCGGCCAGGCCACCGCCCTGCGCGGCCTCGGCCTGCTGTACTGGCGCTCCGGCCGGCACCACGAGGCGCAGCGGGCGCTGGAGGAGGCGCTGGCCCTGTGCGTGGACACCGGTGACCGGTCCGGTGAGGGCATGGTCGGCTACACCCTCGGCTCGGTGCACCTGCAACTGGGCCACTACCGGGAGGCGGTCGCGCACCACCGCCGCGCGCTGGAGATCCACCGCGAGGAGGGCAACCGGCTGGGCGAGGCCCGGACGCTCAACAACCTCGGCGCCGCCTACGAACGGCTCGGCCGGCTGGACGAGGCGCACGAGCACTACCGCCGGGCGCTGGCCATCAACGAGGAGGTCGGCAACCGGATGGGCATCGCGGTCGCGCGGACCAACCTGGGCTGCACGCTCACCCGGCTCGGCCGGTACGCCGAGGCGTTGCACCACCACGAGGAGGCGCTGGAGGCCTACCAGCAGGCGGGGTACCGGCAGGGCGAGGCGGACGCGAGGTGCGGCATCGGGCTGCTGCACCTGGGCGCAGGCCGGTACGAGGCGGCGCTGGTGGAGCTGCGCCGGGCCGCCGCGGCCGCCGCCGAGCTGGGCGACCGGGGCGGCCAGGCGGACGCGCAGATCGGCCTGGGTGGCGTGCTGCGCGCGCTGGGCGACCCGGCCGCCGCGGCCGGGCACTACCAGACCGCGCTGCGGGCCACCGCCGAGACCGGCGACCGCTACCGCCGCGCGCAGGCGCTGACCGGCCTGGGCGAGCTGAGCGCCGAGACGGGCGACCGCGCCGGTGCCGCGGCGTACCGGAAGGAGGCTCTGGCCCTCTACACCGACCTGGAACTGCCGGAGGCCGACACCCTGCGCACCCTGCTGGCCGCGCCGGCCCGCTAGGCCGGTGGCTCAGCCCCGAGCCGGGCCAGCACGTCCGCGGCGTCGGGGTGGTCCAGGTCCCGCAGGATCGTGTACGCCGCGCGCCAGCTGGCCCGCGCCCCGGTGGTGTCGCCGGCGGCCTGCTGCGCGTCGCCCAGGTTGGCCAGCGTGCTCGCCTCGTAGTGCAGGTCGCCGATCTGGCGCCACAGCTCGATGCTCCGGCGGTAGCACTCGACGGCCTGCCGGTGCCGGCCCAGGTGGTGGTGGGCGTACCCGATGCTGTCCCAGGTCGCCGCCTCGCCGTTGCGGTCGCCGACCTGGCGGAGCAGGGCCAGCGCCGGCTCGCAGTGCGCCAGCGCCTGGTCGTACTCGCCGAGCAGCGCGTAGTTCCAGCCGACCGCGTTCAGCGCGTCCGCCTCGCCCGCGGCCTCGCCCGCCGCCCGGAACAGCTCCACCGCGCGCAGGGTGTGCTCCAGCCCGGTCCGCACCTCGCCCTCGCGTTCCAGCCCCACCGCCAGCGACAGCCGCGTGTACGCCGCGCCGACCTGGTCGCCGAGCGCGGTGAACAGCTCCAGCGCGGCCAGCCCGTGCCGCCGCGCCAGCTCCAGCGCCCCCGACTGCACGTACGCCCGGGCCAGGTTGCGGTGCGCGTGCGCCTGCCCGGTGCGGTCGCCGAGCCGGTCCGCAGCAGCCAGCGCGGCCCGCTGGGTGCTGGTCCAGTCCGCCCAGTGGCCGCGCCGGCCCAGGTACGAGGTGAGCGTCCAGGCCAGCTGCCAGGCGTGCCGGTCCAGCCCGTGGTCGGCCGCCGCGTCGATGGCCGCGACCAGCACCTGGTGCTCGGCGGCCAGCCAGGTCAGGGCCTCCCCGGCATCGCCCAGTGGCTGCGGCGCGGCGGTCGGCGGCGGGATCGCGATCGGCTGGCGGTGCGGGTTCAGCAGCCGGGCCGCGGCGTACGCGGTGTGCAGGTAGTGGTCCAGCAGCCTGGTCAGCGCGGCGGTGCGGTCCTCGGCCTGGGCCAGCTCGCCCGCGTACGCCCGCAGCAGGTCGTGCGCGGCGTACCGGCCCGGGGTGTGCTCGCCGATCAGGTGCGCGGCGGTCAGGGCGGCCAGCAGCGCGCCGGCCCGGGGCAGCGGCCGGTCGGCCAGGCTCGCCGCGGCGGCCGCCGACACGTCCGGCCCGGGGTGCAGCCCGAGCAGCCGGAACAGGCGGCGCTGCTCGGGGTCGAGCAGCCGGTACGACAGCGCGAACGCGGCGCGCAGGTCGGTGGGCGGGTCGTCGGCGGCGCTCAGCGCGTCCAGCCCGCCGGGCTCGGTACGCAGCGCCTGCGCGAGCGCGGCCAGCGGGAGCTGCGGCTGGGTGGCGGCCCGGGCGGCGGCCACGGCCAGGGCCAGCGGCAGCCGGGCGCAGCGTGTGATGATCTCCTCGACCGCGGCGGGCTCGGCGGCGACCGGCGCCGCGCCGATCTGCCGGCTCAGCAGCTCGTACGCCTCGCCGCTGGTGAACAGGTCCAGCCGCAGCGGTGTGGCGCCGTCGAGGTCGGTGAGCGGGGCGCGGCTGGTGACCAGGACCAATGCGCCCGCGGTGCCGGGCAGCAGCGGGCGCACCTGGTCGGCGTCGCCGGCGTTGTCCAGCACGATGAGGGCGCGGCGGCCGGCCAGCTCGGTCCGGTACAGGGCCAGCTGTGCGTCCAGGCCGGCCGGCACCCGCTGCGGGGGTACGCCCAGCGCGTCCAGGAAGATCCGTACCGCCTGCGCCGGCTGCACCCTCTTACCGGTCGGATCGAAGCCGCGCAGGTTCGCATAGAGCTGCCCGCCGGGGAAGCGCTCCGCGACCCGGTGCGCCCAGTGCACAGCCAGCGCGGTCTTCCCAACCCCCGCAGTGCCAGTAATGGCAACCACCCCAGCAACCCCAGCCGCCGCCGCCCGCTCCCCGACGTCCGCGGCTGCCCCGTCCAGCGCTGCCAGCTGTTCGGCGCGGCCCACGAAGGCGGGCAGGTCGGCCGGCAGCATGGCCGGTCCGGCGGGCCTGGCGATCTCCTGCCGCGCCTGCCGCAACTCCGCGCCGGGCCGCCCGCCCAGCTCGGCCACGCTCGCGGCGTACAGGTCGAGGGCCGCCCCGGTACGCCCGGCGGCCGCCAGCGCCCGCACCCGCCACGCCGCCACCGCTTCCACCCGCGGGTACCGCTCGGCCACCCCCGTCAGCAGCGCGACCACCGCCTCCGGATCGCCCCCACCCGCCAGCGCCGCCCGGGCCCACGCCACCGCCGCGTCCACGTACCCCTGCCGCCACACCGCCCGCATCCGCGCCGCCCACGCCCCCTCGACCCCACCCAGCGGCTCGGCGCCGGACCACAGCGCCAGCGCCCGCGCCAGGACGGCGGCCGGCTCGGCGGCCTCGTCGCGGACGCGTTGACGCTGCGCGCCGTGGCTGCCGAACAGGCCTACGCTGATGCTGCCCGCAGCAAGGTCATCGACCATCTGCTGGCTGCGCTGCAATTGGCCGAAGAGGCCGACGCGCACCGCCGCGCGGCGATCGAGGTGGCACAGACAGCGCTCGGGATGCGGCTCATCCCGGATGACCCGTCTCAGTTGAGCGTCACCGTGTCCGGGGTCGGCAGCGACCCCAGGCCTCAGGGGTAGTTGAGGGCGCCGAGCGCGGCGAAGACGGCCTCGCGCCACTTGCCGATCTGCAGGCCCGAGCTTTTGCAGAGGGCCTTCGCGTCGGCTTCCAACGCGTCCTTGTCGCGGCCATCCCATTTGCCGATCACTTTGCCGGTGGCGATGTGGGTTTCGGTGATGTGCTCGCGAGCGGCGGCACAGATGGCACCCTCGGCGAGCAGGCGCAACTTGGTTCCTTCCACCCGACTGGCGGCCGGCGGGAAGTCGGCGCGTCGCACCACAACGCGGTCCGGCTTCATACCGAGGATGCTCGAGGCCATCGCCTTGGATAGGTCGAGCAGTTGCTGGGCGAAGTCAACGTCGTCGCCAGTGAGTTCGAACTTCTCGTCCACGACCGGCGTGCCGGTGGCGTCATCCAAGGCGACTGCTCGCGCGGTCGGTCGGCCCTCCACCTCGCCGTGCACGCATACCCCGACCACCCGCATAGCGTGAGGCTACCGTTGCGCCATGACGGGGCCAACGATCTTCGCCGGGCGCTACGAGCTTCTGCGCTCCCTCGGCCGCGGTGCGCAGGGCGAGGTGTACGCCGTCAAGGACTTGTACGAGCAGTCCGAGGCCGCGTTGAAGCTGCTGGCGCCGACCCACCCGGGGATGCAGTGGGTCGAAGCGACGGTGCTGCGCAACCTCGAAGATCATCACATCCTGCCGATCCGTAACGCCGACGTGCATATGGGCCAGCCGTATCTGGTGACGGCGCTGGCCCGACACGGTTCGATCGAGAAGCGGATCGAGGCCACCGGCGGTACCGGGGTCGACGTCGACACTGCGGTGGCGTGGACGCGGCAGGCCTGCCACGGACTCAATCGGGCTCACGCGGCCCGGCTTGTCCACAACGACGTCAAGCCGGGCAACCTGTTCATCAACGACCGGGACGAGTGCGTGGTCGCCGACTTCGGCTATGCCGGGCTGATCGATGCGGGCTCCGGGCTTGCGTTCGCGCACGGCGCCAGCGCCGAGACCGTCGCCCCGGAGGTCGCTGCCGTCTGGGGCACGCCGGCGCATGCGGCCTCGGTCGCCTCGGACATCTTTTCCTTAGGCGCAAGCGCGTGGTGGATGCTCACCGGGCACGCTCCGATCGACCTGTCTGGTGCCACCGACGCTGCTGCGCGGATGGCGATTGCGGCGACCGCATCGCGGCCAAGGCTGCG
>Ga0081455_10000831_pt1 | contig 39753 bp, 36 predicted proteins | sample TabmetS3T2R1_FD_70207 | JGI IMG/M metagenome (GOLD analysis project Ga0081455, IMG submission 70207) | Tabebuia heterophylla rhizosphere microbial communities from the University of Puerto Rico - S3T2R1 | ecosystem: Host-associated > Plants > Roots > Rhizosphere ... | reverse complement strand
CGCCGTGGGGTTATGCGCCGTTCCACTATGGCCGCTGGGCGCGAGTGCACGAACGCTGGTGCTGGGTGCCGGGTCCGCGTCACGTGCGCGCGGTGTACGCGCCCGCGCTCGTCGGGTGGATAGGCGGTGGTCCGGGCATCAGCGTGTCCGTGTCGTTCGGCGGCGGCATCGGCTGGTTCCCGCTCGGGCCGCGCGAGGTGTACGTGCCTGTGCGCCGCTACAGCCCGCGCTACTGGGAGCGCGTGAACTATTCGAACACCGTCGTGAGCCGCGAAATCGTGCACCAGATCTACGAGAACCGCGGGCGCAACGTGCCGTACCGCTGGCGCGGCGACACGACGGTCGTGACACGAACGACGTTCACCTCGGCGGGGCGCGTCGGCAACAATCGCGTGCGCGTGAGCCAGACGGAGATCGAGCGCGCGCCGGTGGGTGCGGGTCCGCACATTCAGCCGGACCGCGAGAGCCGGCTCGGCGGCGCAGTGCGCACGAACGTGCGCATGCCGCCGCGCACGGTGGTCGATCGGCAGGTGGTCGTGCGTCGCGCGCCGCCCGCGTCGGCGGCGCACTTCGCTCGCAATCCGGGACAGCAGCGCGTCGAGCCGCGCACCGTGGATCGCGATCGGCCGCGCGACGTCGAGGACCGTGGCTCGGGCGCGGGCACGACGGTGCATCAGCGGCCGGAGCGAACGGTGACCGACCGGCCGTCGAACGACAATCGCAACGACCGCAACGACCGCAACGATCGCGACAATGGCGGCGATCGGCCGGGGAATGCGCGCGTGCAGCCCGCGCCTTCCGGGCAGCCGAACGTCGTGGATCGCTCACACGGGGATCGCCCGCAGGTAGACAGGCCGCGCGACGATCGCCCGCCGCGCGACCAGCACGGCAAGACGCCGCAGCAGTCGGTGCGCGAGCAGCCGATCAACCGCGAGCCGCAGGAGCGCGACCGCGTGATGCGCGAGCAGCAGCACGACGCGCAGGTACAGCAGCGCGAACACAATGACCGTCCGCCGGACTACGACCGGCCGCGCGACACGCAGAGCCAGGCCGTTTCGCGGCAGGCGGAGCAACGTCAGCAACAGCAGCAGCAACAGCAACAGCAGCGCCAGCAGGGCAATGAGCGTCCGCGCCAGGAACGGCCGCAGGAGCGCCAGCAGGAACGGCCGAACCGGCAGGAATCGAAGCATCAGGACAAGCCGCGGCCGCAGGACCGCGAGCCGCGGGATCAGGATTCAAAGCGGAACTGATCGCCGCGGGTCGAACCATCGCAGCGACATGCAGGACAATCCGGCGTCGACCTTCGCAATCTCGCTTGCGGCCAGCGGCACCACGTCGAGGCCATGTTTCTGGAGTATCTCCGCGGTGCGCGGGCAGCCGGCGCGCATGAAGACGGTGTCATTCACGCGGATCGCGTTGCAGGCGTGATTCTCCGCGGCCGGAGGCACGAGCAGCCGGAAGCGCGCTAACAAGCCCGAACCTGCGAGCGCCTCGGTTGCGAGGAGCGTCTGCTCGTCGACGAGCGAGCAGTCCGATTTCAGGTGCAACGTTCCAGCTGGAACGTTGACGACCCGGCTCACGAGGCCGAGCGAGTCGAGCAGTCGCTGCAGGTCGGCGGCGCCCGCCACATCGGTGCGCGCGGAAAGCCCGATGAAGACGCAATCGGGAGTCACGAGGATGTCGCCGCCATCGGCGAAGCCTTCGGTGAGTCGCAGAACGCTCGAGAAGCGCTTCGACAGTTCGGGCGCGATCTCTTCGATCTCGGCACGTCGCGTCGGCGCGCCGGGACGGAGCAGGATCGCGACCTGCGGAAAAACGAGCGCGGGATCTTCAACGAAAACGGAATCCGGAAACCGCTCGAGCGGTGGAAGCACCGTCACGTCGAGATGCGCGGATCGCAACGCTGAGATGTAGGCGTCGTGCTCGGCCTCGATCCTCTCGAAGACCGGCGCCGGACCGGAATGTGACGTCAATCCGTGGACGACGGATCTGCCCGGACGGCGGACGATCGCTGAACTGAAATCGAAGACGCGCGGGTGGGAAGCCATCGCGCCCATGATCGCCGACTTTCAGTCGGGAAAGCACCGGCGCAGGCGCCGCAACCCCTCGGCGATCTTCGCGGTGGGAATCGCGCCGTAGCCGAACACCACGCCGGCGCGCGGCTTCGCGCCGACGGCGAACCGCGCGAGCGGACGCACCACGACGCCTTGTCGCTCGGCACGGCGCACGATCGCGGCGATGTCGTCGACGGTCGCCGAGCGCGCGATGGCCGCGACATGCAGCCCCGCCTCGGCGGGAACGAGCTCGAGGTGCCCGGCGAAATCGCGCGCGACGGCGGCCGTGACGATCTCGTGGCGCTCGCGATAGACGTTGCCCATCTTTCTGATGTGTCGCGCGAAGCTCCCATCCTCGATGAAGCGCGCGAGCGCGGGTTGCGCGAACGTGGAGGTGTGCCAGTCGCTGACGAACTTCGCCTTCGCGGCCGCGATGCGCAGCGACGGTGGCAGCACCATGAACCCGAGCCGCAGCGCCGGCAGCAGCGTCTTCGAGAACGTGCCGACGTAGATCACGTGCCCGGTGGAGTCGAGCGTCTGCAGCGGTTCGAGCGGGCGGCCGCCGAAACGGAACTCGCTGTCGTAGTCGTCCTCGATGATCGCGGCATCGTGGCGTCTGGCCCAGGCGAGCAGCGCGCGCCGCCGCGGCAGCGACAGCGCCACGCCGAGCGGAAACTGGTGCGACGGCGTGACGTACACCGCGCGCGCGTTCGACGGCAACTCGTCGACGACGAGTCCTTCGCCGTCGAGCGGTACTCCGACGACGCTCGCGCCCAGGGACTGGAACAGGTGGCGCGGCGGTGGATAGCCCGGGTCCTCGACCGCGACGACGTCGCCGGGCTCGAGCAGCACGCGCGCGATGACGTCGAGCGCCTGCTGCGCGCCGTTGGTGATCACGATGTCGTCGGGCGCTGCCCTGATGCCGCGCGACACGCCGACGTGGTCGGCGATCGCGATACGCAGCGCCTCGGAGCCGTTCGGCGTCTCGTAGACGGCGGTCGTCATCGAGCTCGAGCGCAGTGCACGCGCGACCGCCCGGCGCCACGCGACGTGCGGGAACAGCGTGACGTCGGGGAAGCAGTTGCGGAAGTCGTATTCGGCCGGCAGGGCGGACGCGACCGTCACTGCGACCGCGTCCCACGCGGGCCGCGGCCGTAACGCGTGCCCGGACGCGGAGCGCCGCACGGCGCTCGAGCGATCGATGCGCGCGCTAACGAAAGTCGCGGCGCCGGCCTGCGACGCCGCGAGTCCCTCGCCCAGCAATCGTTGATAGGCCGTCGTGACCGTCGAGCGCGACACCGCGAGGCTGCGCGCGAGCTCGCGGGTGGACGGCAATCGATCATTTTCCTTGAGCCGCCCGTCGAGGATCGCCTGCCGGATCTGGCGATAGATCTCGTCGCGGATGTCACCGCGCCCGACGAGGCTGACGTGCAGTGCCGTCATCTATATCGCAGCAGCACGATACCTCCGCCGAACGGGCGGCTCTCGATGAGCGACAACGCCGATTTGTAGTTCGAGGGGAAGAGACGTGTGCCGCGGCCGAGGACTGTCGGAAACACCATGAGATTGTATTCGTCGACGAGCCCCGCCGGGATCAGCGCGTGCACGAGAGCGGCGCTGCCATAGATGATGATGTCGCCGCCGGGCTGGTCCTTCAGGGAACGGATCGAGGCGACGACGTCACCCGGCAGGATCTTCGTGTTGTTCCAGTTGGCCCTTTCGAGGGTCTGCGACACCACGTACTTCGGCATCGTGTTCATCCGGTCGGCAAAACCGGCCGGGTCCTCGAGCGTCGGCCAGACGGCGGCGAAGGCATCGTAGGTCACGCGGCCGAGGAGTACGGCCTCGCACGCGAACAACTCCTCGTGCTTGAAGCGGTCGCCCTCGGGGCCGCGCTTGAAGGGGCCGGTCCAGTCGCCGAGGCCCGAGCCTTCCATGCCGACCGGGTCCTGGATGACGCCGTCGAGGGACATGTATTGGGAGACGATGATCTTTCGGGACATGCGCTGCTCCTGTGCGAGGCCGGAAGGGGAGCGGCGGATCGTAGTGGGACGGGGAAAGGGCGATCAGACCAGTCGCGAAGAGAAATGGAAGACCGGTCTCGTCGGTGGCGGAACGCGGGCGCGGCCCGTACGTCGACCGCCCGCGGTCGGCCGGTGCAGGGGGCCTGCGGAGCCCCTGCACCGGCGGGTCTATCTACTGAAGGCGCAGAGCGCGCCCGATCTCAGAACTTGGCGGATACGCCCAACGAGATGGCGCGACCCAGCGAGTCGTAACGCTGCGGAATCGAGTTGTTGTACGTGAGGCTGATGTCCCGCGAGTCCGGCATGATCTGCGCCGACTTGTCGAGGACGTTGTTGATGACCAGGCGCACGTCGTACCGCTCCCGGAACGTGGTCGCGAGTGACAGATCGAAGTAGTCGGCCGCATCGAACTTGAAGAACGACGTCCGGGCCCTTTCCGGCGTGCCGCCGATCGCGGGATCGCCGGAATTGTCGGCGTGAGTCAGGGACCCGATGTGCCGCCAGTTGAGCGAGGCGCTCAGAAGCTTGTTCGGCATCGTGTACGTCGTGCGGAGACTGTGCATCCACTTCGGGATCAGCTGGCCGCAGCCGTTGCCGTAGTAGCCGGAGCAGTTGCGGTCCGGCAGCAGGGGCGAATCCTGTCCGCCGGCCTCGGTGGTGCGCGTGCCGTTGAAGCTCCAGTCCAGGCTCCCGCCATTGCCGAACGTGAAGACGTACTGACCCTGGAAGTCCCAGCCGCCCGTGACCGACCGGTAGTAGTTAGTGGTGCCGGCGCGATAGAAGCCCGTCGTCGGATTGCTCGACGGCGTGCTGAAGATCGTTCCGGTCCCCGGGTTGCGCACGATCCCCGAACAGAAGAACGGGTTGCCACCGGAGTCGATGCAGCCATTGCGGAAGTAGTCGGCATCGTTGTAGTTGATCGAGTTCTCGATCTTGATGTCGAAGTGATCCGCGGACACTTCGAAGTTGCGCAGGAAACGCGGCCGCAACACGACACCGAAGGTCTTCGTATAAGCAGTCTCGGGATCGACGACGAACCCGCCGATCTTCACGGTGCAGTTTCCGTCCGGGCAGTCGAGCGTCGGGCTGCCGTAGAGATTGTCGGGAAGCCCGGTGGCGCGGCAGACCTCGATCGACGCGTCCGGAATGCCATCCGCTCCCGGCGCGCAAGGGTCCTCGAGCGCCCGCGTATCGAACGCGACGCCGCTCGCCTGCCGCACTTCGATGACGGTCGGGGCACGCTGCGCCTTGTTATAGGAGCCGCGGAACGTCACGTCCTCGACCGGCGCCCACAGCGCCTCCATCTTCCAGGTCGAGAACTTGTCGGGATTGTTGGTGTACTTCGAGAGGCGGTAGCCGCCGTTGACCTGCAGCAGGTGCGCCCAGGGGTGCTCTTCGATGAGCGGTGCCTGCACCTCGAAGTTCACTTCGTTCACGCTCTGGGCGATCGCGAAGTCTTCGCCGCCGTTCTGCTCGCGGTAGATGGCGTCCGCGTGGCCATCGAAAGCCTCGCGACGGTATTCGAGGCCGAATGAAACGGCGACGCCCTGTTTCGCGAGCGGCGACGTGATGCCGTACTTGCCGAGATCGCCCGACACGGACGCGACGATGTCCTTGAGCGTGCCGATGCCAGTCGTCGTGCCGCTCTGCGCCGTGAAGAGATAGTCGGCGAGAGCCGCGTCATTGTTGTTGGCTTGAAACGCATCGAAGGGCACGCATCCGGCGTCGACACCCGAAACCGCCGCGGCGCACGTGGGCACGCCGCCGACGTTCACGACGTTCAGCGATCGATTGACCTTGTCGAAGTCGGGGAAATTGGACGCCGTCTGATCCTGCTGGTTACGCGCATAGACGGCGCTGACGTCGTAGTTCCACGCCTCGCCGAACCGGCCGCGAACTCCCGCGTTCGCACGCAGCCCCTTGTTGATGTACTCGTCGAGTGGATAGGGCAGGTCGTTGAAGCGGTAGCGGACCTCGAGCGGAACGAGAGTCGCAGTTCCGGCCTGTGCGCCGCACAGGATCGACGCCTGCGAAGCCGACAGGAACGGGTTGTTGCAGTTGACCTCGTAGGGCGTGCCGCCGTACGCCGTGTAGCTGAACACGCGCGCCGGGAAGCGATTGTGCGACGTGTCTTTGGACCAGATGGTGTTCGCATAGATCTCGGCCGCGGGGCTGATCGCGAACGTGGCAAAGCCGCCCGTCGTCCAGCGTTCGAACTCGCGCTGATACGAATAGCCATCGAACGGATTCGCCGCGTTGCCGGCGCCCACGCCGAACGGAACGAAGCTGCGACCGCCGCTGGGATCGTTGACGTAGGCCGTGCCGTTGTTGGCGCCGCTGCGCGGCGAAATGTAGCCGCTCGGGGAATACGTCGAGATCTGGCAGTCGAGCTCGCCGTTGTCGCCGACGGCGGGAACGTAACAGGCCGACGTCGAACGCGCGCCGTAGGGCACGAGGTCGGCCTTGCGATAGTTCACGAACGCCGACACGTTCAGGCGGTCGTCTAACAAGCCGGTTCCCGCGGTCAGCGTGACGTTGGTGCGGCCGCCGTCGGTGGTGTTTCCCAGACGCGTCGGGAAATCCGAGGCCTCGGCCGAATTCGTCACGAAGTTCGACTTGTTGTCGTGCTGGTAGAAATCGTAGTTGGCGTCGAGCCGGATGCCTTTGAAATCTTTCTTCAGGATGAAGTTGATGACGCCCGCGACGGCGTCGGAGCCGTACACGGAAGAGGCGCCACCCGTCAGCACATCGACGCGATCGATGAGTGCGATCGGGATGATGCTGGTGTCCTGTCCGTTCTGCGTGCCGAGACGCAGCCCGTCGACGAGCACGAGCGTGCGTTCGAAGCCGAGATTCCTGAGCTTGAGGCGCTGCCGGCCGTCCGAATCCTGATAGTTCTGCTGGCTGTCGGGGGCCGCCTGCGGCATGCGGTTGATGATCTCTTCGACGTTGACCGGCGCCTGCTCGAGGATTTCCGCCGACGTCACCGTGCTGATCGGACCGGCGGACGTCGTGTTAGGCCGTGCGATGCGCGAGCCCGTGACGACGATCAAACCCATGTCCTGGCCCTGGTCGGATTGATCGCCGCCGCCGCCGGACGATGTGCCCTGATCGGCAGGGCTGATCAGCAATGCGCCCGTGGTGTCTTCGTGCAGCGTGAGCGACGTCCCCTGGAGCAGTCCCATGACGGCTTGCTGCGGCGTGAAGGCGCCGCTCAGACCGGAGGTGCGCAGCCCCTTGAGCTGGTCGGTCTGGTAGATCAGGTCGATGTCGGCCTGGTTCGCGAGCGACTCGAGCGCCTGGATGAGGTCGCCGGCCGGCACCGTGATTTGCCTGGGCGCCTGCGCCATCGCGTGCGCGGACATCGCCAGCGACCAGACAAACGCAATGAGTGCGGATTTGATCATGACCGTCCTGAGCATGTGATCTCCCGATGAACGGCTCTGTTCGAGTGTGGCCGCGTGAAAACCGGGACGAGCGGCCGGGGGAGATCACGTATTCGGTGTTGTAAAAAGCTACTTCGATGTGGCTTCACGACCTCCGGAATCGTGGGCATCGTCTAGCAGGATCCGGCCATCGCCGTACTGCGCGCGAATCGGGAATCCCTGCTCGAGAAGTCGCACGAACGCCTCGAAGCGGGTGGAGCGAAACTTGCCGCTGATCCGGATCCCGGCGACCGCGGGATCCTCGATCACGATCTGGCGCTCATTGTATCGATTGAATTCCGTGATGGCGTCGGCGAGCGGCGTTTCGCGGAATGTGAGGTAACCCGAGCGCCAGGTCAGGTGGTCGTCGACTTCCATCAACGGCACGTTCTGGACGAGGACGCCCGATTCGCCCGCATGCGCCACGGCTCCAGCGATCAGGAGCATCCCGCCATCGCCCGCTCGCACCGCACTCGGATGACTCGTTTGATCGACACCGGATTGCGCGGCGCTCGTTGCGGGTTCGGCTGTACCTGCGATCTCCCGCGCCGCCGCCGCCAGCGAATCATCTTCGAGCCGGACCTTTCCTTCCGTCACCAATACCTGCACGTCGTCACCGGCCCGCCGGACCGAAAACTTCGTGCCGACGGCGATGACCCGCTTGTTGCCGGCCGTCACCACGAACGGTCGGTGTGCGTCCTTCGCGACTTCGAAGAACGCTTCTCCGCGCTCGAGCTCCACGCCGCGAATGCGATCGTTCACGACGAGGCGGATCGCGCTGTCCGTGTTGAGCGTGACGTTGGACCCGTCCGACATCGGGACGGATGCCAGTCCGCCGACGGGAGTGCGGTAATAGAAGCGCGAGCTCGCGACGTACCAGGTCAGCGCGGTTGCGACGGCGAGCACGAGTCCCGCAGCGACCGCGCGTGTCGGCCAGCTTCGAAGGGACAGTCGTGATCGCAATGGCGCCGGCTCGTCGCGCCGCTCGAGGGCGGAGGAGGAGTGCCAGCGATTCGGCGGCGGCACGACGCCGCGCGGCACGCCGGCGCCGAGCGCTTTCAGCCGACGCGCTTCGCCCCAAACCGTTTCGAGGCGGATGAACGCGACCGTGTGCGCGGTCGCGGCAGAGAGCCACGCCTGCAGCTCGCGCTCGTCGTCCTCGGACCACTGCCCGCTGTCGCGTTTCGCAAGCCAGGCGGCGGCGCGGTCTTCAATCTGTCTGCTGCTTTCCACGCCCGGACTTACCTTTTGCGAATTCTGTTTTATCGTCCCGAGACAACTCCGCGATCTCCTTCAGCGTGTGCCCCGACAGGAACATGTCGGCGAGCAGCTTCATTCCTTTCAAGACGTGACTCTCCACCGTGCGCTCGCTGATCCCCAGGCGCGTCGCGACCTCCTTCTGGGAGATCTCATCGACGCGGCGGAGCCAGACCACGTCACGACACTTGGGCGGCAGCTGATCGAAAGCGCGCGCCAGCCGTTTGAGCTCCTGACGAGCATCGAGCCGCCGTTCCGGCGATACCTCATCTACCAAGACGTTCAGGTCGCCAATATCACCGACTGACTCGATCGAAACGATGCGATTGCGGCGCACGCGATCGGCCATGAGGTTGCGGGCGGTGACGAAGAGGAAGGATTTGGGGGAGGTGGGCTTGGACTTTGCGGCCGCTTCGTAGATGCGGACGTAGATTTCCTGGCGGAGGTCGTGGATTTCGTCGCGCTTCGACCAGTGGCGATGGAGGTAGCGCACGAGCGCGGCCTCGTGGATGAGGATTTCACGGGCGAACCAGGCTCCGAGCGGGGCGTCCATGGGTGGGGAGAGTGTGTGAAATTGGAGTTTGGGGCAACGATACCGCCACGAATACGCGGGGCTCAATTCGGGTCATGGTGCGACGCCGGGCGCTCGCCGAGCATCCTTGCCGAACTTGCGTGACTTTGCCTTCGCGGGAGAGCTCAAGGTGAGCAGGCCATCATTTGCAGCGCTCTGCGGAATACTGCTTGGCATTTCGGGTGTCCATGCGGCAGGGAACGACCTCGGCAACTCGTTCGCAGTTCGAAACGTTCGGGTGTTCGACGGGGTGGCGATCATCGCGCGCGCCAATGTGGTGGTTCGCGACGGGCGTATCGTCACAGTAGCCAGGAATGCGGCGATTCCAGCGAAACTCGAAGTGATCGATGGCAAGGGCAAGACGCTCTTGCCCGGCCTCGTCGATTCGCACGTGCATGTGTTCGCGGGTGCGCAAGCAGACGCGCTGCGCTTCGGAGTCACGGCCGAACTCGACATGTTCAATCTCGAACATGAATTCCTGTCGTGGCGTGAGCAGCGCGAGTCGCTGGCCCGTGTGGCCACGGCGGATACCTGGTCCGCGGGCACCGGAGTGACGGTTCCGGGTGGGCATCCCAACCAGTGGGTGCCCTTGGAAATGCCGCGTCTGCGCAGTGTCGATGAAGCTCGAGCTTTCATCGACGCGCGCGTTCTGGAGGGATCCGACTACATCAAGTTGATCATCGAGGACAATTCGGCCATCGACGCGGCTCATCCGTTGCCGACACTCTCGCGATCTGAAGTGTGCGCCGCGGTCGCCGCCGCGCGGGCGCGCGGTAAACAGACGGTCGCGCATGTCACGACCGTGGCGAATGCTCGCATGGCTATTGAATGCGGCGTCAATGGGCTCGCACACACACCCATCGATGCGACAGTGAGCGCGGAATTCGTGAGATTGGCGAAAGACAGAAAGGTATTCGTGATATCGACGATGACATTGCTCGCCGGGGGCGTCGCGCTGGACAAGCGCCGGTTGTCGGCATCACAACAACGCTCACTCGGCATGACGACGTCGTTGGTCCATCCGGGGCAGATCAAAGTGGCGCAAGAGAACCTGAGTCTTCTGCATGCCGGCGGAGTGCCCGTGCTCGCCGGCACCGACGCGCCTGCACCCGGCACGGCTCACGGCATCTCCATGCATCGAGAGCTCGAATTGCTGGTGGAGGCGGGATTCACTCCCATCGCGGCGCTGACCGCTGCGACATCGACGCCGGTTGAAATTCTCCATCTCGGTGATCGCGGCCGCGTGAAGGCGGGTTATCGCGCGGACCTGCTGCTCGTGGAGGGAGATCCCACCACCGACATTTCGGATACGCTGCGGATCGACCGGATCTGGAAAAACGGGTATGCGGCGGATCTCGCCACGCGGTAGGGAACGCGTCTTCAAATATGGATTCGTTCGCGCTATACCCGTCCCCAGTCGAAAAACACTTTACGTCGCGAGGGTGAAATGAGAGCGATTCTGGGTGTAGCCGCAACGCTTGCGGTGTTGGCAGCGTGTTCTCCGACCAAGCCGGCAGGGCCGACAGCGGCGGAAATCGCCAGGAGCTCGGCGGACCTCACCACCTTCCTCGACGCCGAATACGAAAAGCAGCTGCAGTTCAGCCCGGAAGAGCTCACCTCCCAGGGCCGCAAGGACCAGTACGGTCTTCTCGATGACCGTTCCGAAGCGGCGGCGGACAAGGAGCTTGCCTGGTACAAGCAGTCCGTCGCCGACATGGAGGCGAAGTTCAAACCGGAGATGCTGAGCGAGGACGCGAAGCTCTCCTACGAGATCTGGGAGGAGAATCTCAAGCGTGCCGAGGTCAGCGCCAAGTGGCGGCGCAACCGGTATGTTTTCGCGCGCGGCAATGCGGCGACGGGCATTCCCAACCTCCTGATCAACCAGCATCGAGTGGACGAGAAGTCCGACATGGCGGCGTATGTCGCGCGCGTCGGCCTGATCGATGAGGCAATGGATCAGCTGCTGGTGCGCGCCAAGGCAGCGCAGGCGGACGGCGTGCACATGCCGGACTTCACGTATGACCAGTCGCTCAGCGAGATCAAGCGCATCACGACGGGGGCGCCGTTCGACAAAGGCAAGGACTCGGCGCTGTTCGCGGACGGCAAGGCGAAGATCGCCAAGCTCCTGGCCGACAAGAAGATCACGGCGGATGAGGGCAAGGCTTTCGAGAAGCAGCTCTCCGACGTCATGACCCAGCAGATGAAGCCGTCCTACGACCGCGTTGCGGCGTTCATCACCGCGGACGAGCCGAACGCGCAGAAGCCGGACAAACAGGGCGCGCTGGCCCTTCCGGGCGCGCCGGACTTCTACAACGACATGCTCTATCTATCGACCACAACGCACATGACGGCGGACGAGATCCATGAGCTCGGCAAGGCGGAAGTCGCGCGTATCCGGGGCGAGATGGAGAAGGTGAAGGAGACTGCGGGCTTCAAGGGCACGCTGGAAGAATTCTTCGTCTTCATGCGGACGAACAAGAAATTCCTGCTGCCCAACAATGATGATGGTGCGAACCAGTATCTGAAGCTCGCCGACGGCTATCTCGCGGGCATGAAGAAGAAGCTGCCGGAATATTTCGGCATCCTTCCCAAGGCCGATCTCATCGTGAAGCGCGTCGAGCCGTTCCGCGAGCAGCCGGGCGGGGCGCAGCACTATATGAGAGGCACGCCGGATGGATCGCGCCCGGGCATCTTCTACGCGCACCTTTCCGACATGAATGCGATGCCGACTTATCAGCTGGAAAACATCGCCTACCACGAAGGCCTGCCCGGCCATCACATGCAGATCTCGATCATGCAGGAGCTGACCGGCGTTCCTAGATTCCGCACGCAGAACGGCTATTCGGCGTTCTCGGAAGGCTGGGGGCTCTACTCCGAAGCGCTGGCCAAGGAGATGGGGTTCGACTCCGATCCCTACAATGATTTCGGCAGGCTCTCGGGCGAGATCTGGCGCGCGATCCGGCTCGTGGTCGATACGGGCATCCACTCGAAAGGCTGGACGGCGCAGCAGGCGGAGGACTATTTCAAGGCCAACTCGGCGCAGCCGGAGGCGGCGATCAAGTCCGAGGTCGAGCGCTACATCCTCGGGCCAGGCCAGGCGACCAGCTACAAGATCGGCATGATCACGATTCAGAAGTTGCGTGACGAGGCAAAAGCGGCGCTGGGCAAGAAGTTCGACTACCGCACGTTCCATGATGCGGTGCTGGATGGCGGGGGGCTGCCACTGCCGGTTCTGGAAGCGAAGATTCATCGGTGGATCGACGCGCAGAAGTGAGTCAGAAATCGCGAGCTCGCATCGCATAAAACACGGGCTGCACTTCAGCGCTGCCCCTCGCGACTCAAGAAGTCGGTTCGTCCACCAATCGCCAGCTTGCCAATCAGAATGTACGCCGTCTGGCCTGGTCTTTTTCGGAGTAAGGAATGAATCGACGTGATCTCCTCCGGAACATGGCGATCGTGCCGCTTCTGTCAGATGGGCTGGCGATTCCGACTGCCGCAGTTGGCTCTGCACAGCCGGACACCTACCTAACAAGGCGTCGCGTGCGGCCGTCGGATGCGGCATGGCCATCACAGGCAGCGTGGAAGCGACTCAATGACGAAGTCGGCGGAAATCTGCTCCCGGTCCACTCGCCATTCGACGAGCTCATGTCCGCTCGAGATAGCGCCACGGCCGAACGTCTCCTGAAGGAGCTTGCAGACGAGCTTCTGAATCCCTATCAGATCGCGGACGCACCCGCGTTGACGCAGACGCTCGGATGGGTCGATGCGTGGGAGACCAGGTCCAGCGTGTATGCGGTTGCCGCACGCAACGCCAGAGACATCGCGGCCGCAGTCAGGTTTGCACGTACTAACAATTTGCGTCTGGTCGTCAAGGGACGCGGGCATAGCTATCTGGGCGCCTCGAATGCAGCTGACTCGTTGATGATCTGGACGCGCCACATGACCGACACTCAAATGCATTCGGCGTTCGTGCCGCAGGGGTGTCAGGGCAAGGTCGCGCCGCAACCCGCCGTCACGATGGGCGCCGGCACTCATTGGATGCAGGCGTATCAGGCAGTCACAACGCAGGGAGGTAGATTCATCCAGGGCGGCGGATGCACCACGGTCGGCGTCGCCGGACTGATCCTGGGTGGCGGATTCGGAGGCCACTCCAAACGCTACGGCACGGCAGCATCAAGCCTGTTGGAAGCCGAAGTCGTCACGGCGGACGGTTCGATCCGGATCGCGAACGCGTGCGTCAATCCCGATCTGTTCTGGGCGCTCAAGGGCGGCGGAGGTGGCACTTTCGGCGCGGTCAGCAAGCTCACGGTCCGCACGCACGAGCTCCCCGAGCACTTCGGCGTCGTCATGTTCGGCATCAGGGCGCCTTCGGACGAGGCATTCCGCAGTCTGCTGCACGCCTTCGTGAGCTTCTACGCCGAGCACCTCTTCAACCCGCATTGGGGGGAGACGGCGTACGTGAGTTCGCGCAATGTGCTCAGGATCAGCATGGCTTCGCAGGGGCTGAACCCGGAGCAGTCACAAAGAGCCTGGCTGCCATTCCTGGATTGGATAAAGAAGTCCCCGAACGGATATTCGATGACGGGGCCGGGTGAGCCAGTTGTCGCAAGCCTCCCGGCGCGACGGCTATGGGACGTTGATTGGCTCGGGGCGCACTGGCAGGAGCTCGGGTTTTCCAGTCCGGTGTTGAAGCGGGACGGACGGCCCGGATCAGCGCCGTCGGATGTCTGGTGGAGCGGCGACTCAGGACAGGTCGGACAGTACCTCTGGGGCTACGAATCACTCTGGTTGCCATCGTCTCTGCTCGCAAGCGCATCCCAGGCGCGCCTTGCCGACGCGCTGTTCGCGGGGTCGCGGCGCGCGGGCATCGGATTGCATTTCAACAAGGGCCTTGCCGGTGCTCCCGGCGAGACGTTAGCGGCTGCGAAAGACACGTCCATGAATCCGGCTGTCCTGACAGCCTTCGCGCTGGCGATCGTGGCCGACGGGCAGGGTAGCGTTTATTCGGGACTCACGGGACATGAGCCCGACGTCACCAAGGCGCGCGTCAGCGCGAAGGCAATTGATGAGTGTGTGGAGCAACTTCGCGCGGTCGCCGGGCGAAGCGGATCCTATGTGAACGAGACCAACTACTTCGAAAAAGACTGGCAGCGCGCCTTCTGGGGTGACAACTATCCGCGGCTCGCAGAAATCAAGAAGAAGTACGACCCGAGCGGGCTCTTCTTCGTCCACAACGGAGTGGGCTCTGAGGCGTGGAGCAGGGACGGATTCACGAGACTGTGAGCGGCGGCACCTATCGACCACAACCTTGTGGTGGCGGGGCGCACGGAATCCTGGTGCGGGTGAGTCCGGAGAGATTGTCGGCCGCGAGACCGCGGCCGATCCCTCGCCGAGGATGGGGAAGGACTTTGTTAGGAGCGATTTGGGCGGCTCCCGTTCTGTTCAGAACCTCGCCCATTTCGAAGAAGCAGGCCGTTCGGCGCCTTGAGGAAATCACGGCTTCGCTGTCAAGGAGCCTGGAAAACTCGAATGGTGTGACGCCAGGCGCGGCGCTGTCCTGAGCATCTCCAACGCTTCAAGCTGCGCGTCTTTTCTCCGCCGCTGCAAGATCGAACGTAGCCTGCAGATTCATCCAAAGTCGCGGCGACGTACCAAGCGCCTCGGCCAAATCGAGTGCCGCTTCCGCGGTAATGCCACGCTTCCCCTTGATCAGCTCATTGAGACGCGCGCGCGTCCATCCGAGGCGCTCCGCAAACTCTGTCTGCGTGACATTACCGGGCAGCAGAAATTCCTCGAGCAGAACTTCGCCAGGATGAAACGGATTCACCGGATGATGGGTTGCTTTCTTGGCCATGTCTCCTCCTGGCTCGTCCTAGTGATAGTCGACAACTCGAACATCCGAAGCATTGCCGCTTTCGAATCGGAAAACGACACGCCATTGATCATTGATTCGAATCGAGTAGAAACCCTTCCACCGCCCTTTGAGCGCCTCGAGCCGGTTTCCCGGTGGCACCCGCAAGTCGCTCAACTGCGCGGCGTCATGCAAATACAGGACTTTGCGGCGCGCCGCGCGAAGCAGCTCGGCGGGAAACGCCCGCGTCTCTTTGGATCGGCGGTCATAAAAGAGGCCTTCGGCCAAGCGGTTTCCAAAGGATTCGATCACGTTTTGAGGTTATCGGAACTCGATAACTTTGGCAACCCAGACTCTTCGCAGGAGTGAGCAATTCCTCATTTCGCATATCGGCGATCGGGACTGGGAGGCGTCGAGTTGTTGTCGGCGTCGCTACGGCCTTCGCAAGATCCAGGGTGTGGCACCGCACGGCTTCTAGGTTCTTGCGTCGCGCCGTTTCTAGGTTATTGCGCAGGCCGGCGTAGACGCGCTTCTCACAACGGGTTTGGAACAGGCGCGACTACCTGGCAAAACACCAGGTGCACGCAATTCCCCCGCAACCACCTGGCTGCGGAGAAGAGTGGAAAAGGAAAACCGCGCCAAGCTGTTGTCGCGGTAGAAGAAGATGGCGCGCCCGGAGAGATTGTCGGCCGCGAGACCGCGGCCGATCCCTCGCCGGGGATGGGAAAAACTTTGTAGGGCGCGATTTGGGCGGCTCGGGACCCGCGGCGCTGCGCGCCGCGGTCCAACGCGGGGTGATCCGTTGCGCTTGGGCTGACGTGCTGACCGCGTTGTCGAACTCCCGACCACCAACCTCGTAGTGGCCAGGTGCACGGGATCTTCGTGCGGTGGGTCCATTTTGAAATGCAAAGGCCCGGTCAACGTCCTCGTTGACCGGGCCTTTGCATTTCAAAATGGCGCGCCCGGAGAGATTCGAACTCCCGACCACCTGGTTCGTAGTTGGAGGGGGTAAAAATCTCGGGAAGGAAGAGAAACGTAGATAGTTGATTTTGTTGGGCCGAAAATCGCGAGCTCGCATGGCATCCGTTGCAATTGTCAGGACTGAGCACGACGAAGCACGGCTAGGTCCCGCAAATCTCCCGCAAGGACCTGGGCTTTTTCAAGGTGGCCGAGCTTCTGGTCTCGCCGGAAGATGGCGGTGCGTCGTCGTGCGGGACCTGCAACTTCGTGACTTACGGGCAACGCATGGTTTCGGCGGCGCATGGCCCCCGCCAATCAGACCGAGGCGAATCAGATTGTCCCTTTCACCGCGAGCTCGCAGAGCTTTGTCTTTATGAGTCGTGTCAGCTGATCAGTATCAGCAAGCGCCTGAAGCTCATCGGTCGTTATTACGATCAACCGGCGCCTATCCTTCAGCGCAGCGGCGATGACAGCATGTGCCGCTGTCAACTCAGCGGCATTGCCGGTAATTCCGTCACGCGCAACCAGGATTCCAAAATCAAGGCCGCGGTTGGCAAGTTTGGTGAGGAACCACGCAACTTCGATGCTGCCGACCGGATGAGACCAGTTCTTGGATTCGACCAGGATGACATTGGGCAATGTGGCAAGACCGTCGGCAGCGCCATCGTTCCACAGCGCCACATCAACCTCTTCGGTATCGAATGCATTCAGAACGTTCCGCTGCGTGATCGAAATTCCAGGCACCTGTTCAAAATAGAAACAAATCAAGTTCTCAAGTGCCTTACCCTTTTCATTCACACTTGTTGCGTTAAGGCCGACCGCGATTGCTTGTGCGGCGACCTGGTCGATGGCCGCCATTATTCATGGCTCCCATGTACCTGCTGGTTCCGCAGGTCTTGCAACACGCTAGCAAGGGACTCGTTTCGCAATCGCCAAAAAAACGAATCAATGGACGCCACCAAGATATTTGGTGGTGCGAGTGACTTTAGCTTCGACTCAGGGAGATTCGACGTTCCATACAAAAGGAGCCCGATTCTTGAACCTACAGAAGAATTTGTGAACTTAGAAAGTTGCGTGCAAGCGCTGCGTGCCTCGCTTTGGCTTGCCAATTTAGTCTTGATCTCCACCAAAACCGGGTTGCCCATATGCGGCGGAAGATCGTCTAACCAAATTGCGAGATCGGCTCCATAGTCTGGATTCTTGTTTTCCGAAACGACTTCAATTCCGGATTCGCGAAATGCGGTGGCAACGAGACGCTCGAGGTCTCGCTCGCTTCCTGTTCGTCGCGCATCAACTAGGAAGTTGTCAGCCTTGTTCCCCAGGCCGCCGCGTCGGGCGGTTCCCGGCCCCCTCCGCGCGACCGATGAGTCGGGAGCTGCAATCAGCTGGTCCAGTGCGAACCCGACCGCTTCGCGATTTGTGATTTTCGATCGGATCACCAAGAAGCGTTGGAGTGCAGGAGGAACTGCGACACTGGGTCGAGTCGCAAATAGGAGGATCTGTCTTCCAGCTGCCCAAGCTTGGCCGAGTTCAAACAGTACCCAGTCGGACTTGCGTTCTGATGTCAGCACTCCAATCACGAGATCAACCTGTGAGAGCACCGAACGCAACTCATTCTGAAGGAACGAGGCTGGCTCGAACTCACCTGCTTCTATGACGTGGATGCCGCGTTGGCGCAGGGCATCGCGGAGCACGCGCAAATTTGTCCCGAGTGGAGCAGAGATGTAGCAGGTGTGAAGTTGCTTACTCAATTGGCAATGCTCACGTGAGGCTGGAGAGCGGAGTGGATAGCACGGACAAACGCACTTATGGGCGGTGCCAACCTACCTTCGAAGCGCCTCGCCTAGCAAGTCTGCTGACTTTCGCGCCTTTTCAGCCTAGCGGCGCGCAGATTCGCTTCTGTAAGTTAGATGGTTTGGATACACTCGCGCGGGGCGGTCGGTAGTCACAGTTTAGGGTGCGAGTCGCACCCGCCTATACGGTACTGGTAGCTTGTCCTGATTGCGGCCGCCCCTCTCCAAATGCCACCAGAATTCTTCCAGGATTTTCGGCTTTGTCATACGCAGGCACAACTTGCCACTGCGCTTGGAGTGCGCGAAGACTTTTTGCTAAGGCTAACTAGCCCCTCGAGATTGGTGGACTATCAAGTTCACAAAATTCCTCGCCGGGGCCGACTTCATAAAGGTGAGTTTAGAATTGTATTTGAAGCAGGGCCAGATGAAGTCAAGCACTTCCACAAGACGCTTGCGAGACGCTTAGAAGTTTACGCGAGCAAATTCGATCCGACCTATCCCGCAGCTTGGTCCTTCGGCTATATCCGAAAGCGGTCGACGAAAATGAACGCCGCTATTCATTGCGGCGCAAAGCTTCTGATGAAAGTTGATTTGCAGGACTTCTTCCCCTCTCTTTCGGAAAATCGGGTCAAAGCGATTCTTCTAAACCTCGGACTTCATGAAAGCTCCGCATCGGTCATTGCTCGAATTCTCTGTATCGATGGGTCACTCAGTTTGGGGCTGAGCGCTAGTCCGCTACTCGCAAACCTTGCTTGCCATCAGCTCGACAAGAAACTAGCAGCCTGCGCTAGTGGATCGGGAGCGAAATACTCGCGTTACGCTGATGACATCTCTATTTCTGGCGATGTTCTTCCGAGTCGTTCTGAAGTTGTACAGTTCATCCAGAGCGAGGGATTTCGCGTCGCTGAAGAGAAGTTCCGACTTACGAAATCGGGGCAGGCACATTTCGTTACGGGTCTCAGTGTCTCGGATCCGCTGCAGCCTCACGTTCCAAAGTGGATGAAGCGCAAGTTGCGACAAGAGCTCTACTTTGCACGAAAGCACGGACTGGACGATCACTTCCGTCATCGAAAAGAGCGCGAGTCGTCTGGACTACGGCGGATTGATGGGATGGTGCGATACGTATCCTACATCGAGGCAACTGCTTGGCAGCGCCTCACCTCGGATTGGGAACAGCTGTTGGCAAGGGATAACGAATTCCCGAGACAGATTCCGAGATTTGATCGACGCACAGAGGATGTTTGGCTAACAGTCGACGAATCTTCGATTGAGATTGGCAGCGAAACCTGGATCGCGCTCGGATGTGCATACACGAAGGACCGCAAAGCAATTGAATCTTGCGTGAACGAAGTACTGTCGGACTACCTTTCTGACTCCTTCAGCGCAGGGAAGAAGTCAGAGATTCGAAACGAGGGACTGCACTTCAGCGCTGCCCATCCCGAGTTAAGAAGTCGGTTCGTCCACCAACTGCCAGCCTTGCCATTCAGAATGTACGTTGTCTTGGCGCGGAGTGATCCCGCGTTATCTTATGCCGAGCAATATCTTAGGTGCCTGAAGTCGCTCACAGCTCATCTTCTCTTTGCATGTGACCGACAACGCGTATCCATTCATATTGAGCAAAATAACAAGGTTCCAAGGACTGAGATTGAAGGGCTGATGGACCGACTGTTCTTGCTTGCTGAGAAGGCAGGATGGCCGCGACCAATCAGACCTCCTGATCTCACCTTCGTGACAAAGAAAGAAGCACTGGTGGCCGTACCGGATTTCATGCTGGGCACGCTGAACACATTCGTGACCAGCCCGAAGGAAGATTCCGGAGTGGCACTTCTAAGATTTGAGCGCCTTCGCGACCGATTTTCGATGATCTTTGATATGACCAATGACAAACGCTACAGACGAGGCAAGCCGTTTCAAAGGAATTCACTTCAAGAGTCCGCCTAGCAACAGCAACCACAAGGTGTGCCATGAAGTGATTCGGCGGAGCGTCGGGGAAATATGCCGGAGCCGCGCTCTCGTGGGCTCGCCCGACTGCATCTACCGGCGCAGTTGTGTGATCAACTGCCGAACGAGTTCTCGTCTACCGCTGATGGCAACAATTGTCTGCAAGGCGTGGTCTGCCTGACCGCCCGGCGCAGTCAGGGTGACACCCTCGTGGATCGTAAACTTCCAGAGACTGAATTGAGGGTCAGCAGCATGTTGGGCGCCTTCATAGCGGAACGTCCCGGCGCCGAGATCTTCTCGAACCTGCGCCTTTAACTTTGACTCAAAGAATGGTTTGAGTTGCGCTTCGCTGCCGATAGCGACGCATCCGGCGAATACGTCGTGCGTTTCAGCAAGCGTGATGCCCCAGTGGTGCCAGAGTAGCCCTTTCGCTGCAAATCGAAAGAAGCTTAAGAGGCGATCTCCGTCAAAGGGCACTGTGGTGCAGGCGCTTGCAACACCAGGTGCTGTGCGGATCATCGAGACTTGACGCCCTTCTTCAAGTTCACGGCGCAGTCGCTCGTTCGCGGCAAGGCGCGATAACGCCATAGTGCGGGCAACCTCCGCGTCCTGGTGGCAGCCGACATTCGGAAGGACTGCGGTCAAGTAATGTTCGAGTTGTGATTTCTCAGCGTTGCATTCAACACACGCAGGGACCTTGGGCAGATTGCCTCTTCTTTCCTCGGCGAAGAACTGTCGCGCGAAAACATGATCGCCCGATCTGGTGGAAAGCCGAGCCCCGTGACAATAGACGCAGGGCTCGCCGCTCAATCCAAACTGTCTGCCCATAGCTGTTCGCAGCATGCGAGCGATGCTGAGGCTCAAGCCGCGCGCCTTTTCTCCGCAGCCGCGAGATGCAACTCCGGCTTGAGGCCCGCACGAGTCGCGAGCGTCAGCAACATGTCCATGCTGAAGTCTTTCCAAGCGCCCTTGAGCAGTGCCGACACTCGGGGCTGGGTCATGCCCAGATGTTTCGCGGCTTCGACCTGCGTGTAACCCTTCTCCTGGAGCCGCTCACGAAGCCGCATCATCAGCTCCACGCGCAAAGCCATCACGCGCGCCTCGGCTTCATCGAAGCCCAGGTCGATGAAAACGTTGCCGCTGCCGGCGATCACTCGCGTGTCGGCAAGACGGGGATCACTTTTCCGAGGGGACTTACGGGTGGCGCTCTTCATGGCTTCGCTCCTGGAATCAATTTGTACCGCCGCCTCGCTAGATCCAGGTCCGCCTTTGCGGTCTTCTGGGTCTTCTTCTGGAAGGCATGCAACACGTAGATCGAATCGTCAAACTTCGTCACATACACCGTGCGAAATGCTCCCGCGACATCGCGAACGCGGATCTCGTATGCACCGGCACCCACGGAAGCGATGGGTTTGAAGTCGGTCGGGATGCCACCGAACTGCACGGTCATCAGTTCTACGCCAATCGCATGCCGAACTGCGGCGGGCATCTCCCGCAGGTCATCACGACTGGAGCCAAGAAACGTCAGTGGTTTCAGTCGTGGCATCGGCTTTGGCACCGTTGCGGAGTATTCCAGAATCTATATATTTATACAAGTTTCTGAATACCTTGCCGCCGACAGTCGCGCATCAATCCCATCTGAGCAAAGACCTAAAAAGCGCTGTGATGCAATAACTTAGAAACGGCACGACACGAAAACCTAGAAACCGCATGACGCCAAAACCTAGAAACCGTGCGAAGCCAAACCTCAGAGGTGGCGAAACCCGAGCGGCGCCCTAGTCCAGATAATCTTTCTTCAAGCGATTGAGGTCGCCCAAGGCGCGCGCAAGCGTCGCGGTCGTCGGCGGCGCGTCATCGTGCGACCCCGACGTGACATCACTAAAGCCGCTTCTCAATTTTCCCGGATCGGCCGCGTCTTTGGTTAGGAGTGCATAGACATTGTTTGAATAGGTGCCGAAGTTCTTGCCGTCGTACTGGGTAATCGACGCGCCGTTGTCGCCTTTCACCTTCCGGTCCTTCACCAACAGGCACTTAGAAAATCGCTCGATGATTTCCCTGATTTGCCTTGCACCATCCTTTCGGAGAGCGGGGTCCTGGGATTTGGTTGCTGGCCTTGCCCTCGCGATCATTGTCGCGAGATCGTCGTTTTCCTTGCGAATCTCCGTTCCAGTCACGGCGTCGTTACGCACCATGATGAATTGCTGTGCGTTCCGATGAAGCCAACGATCCCCGATATCCTTGTAAGTCTTGTGGTCCTGCGTGCAGATCAGAACCTGAATTCCTTTGTCCAGAAGTCCCTCAAGCACTGAGGATGTGAAGTTGGGGCGATAGTCTTCATCGCTTGTGAGTACAGGATCATCTAACAGGATGAACCCGGCCTTTTCCTGTACCGCCTTGGCAAGGAAGAGCGCGAGACCAAGACAATGCAGTTGCGACTGACTGAAGACCGCAACAGCGTCGCGAAACTTTGGATTGGCGCGATCATCCTTGACTGACATTCCCGCCTTTAGATCAACTGTTCGGCGTGCCTTGTCGCTGCGCCTTTGCACACCAGAAAAGAAAGTATTCTCTTCAGGTCTCAACCTATCCCACCAGAATTTGACCTCGTCGCTGAGCTCAGCGAATTTTTCATCAGTGACCTTTCCGATTGCCATATCGATTTCCCTGATAGCTTTCTTGATGTCGCTGACTTTTTGACGATGCGCGGCGTCAAGCCGCAGCGCATGCCACAGCGCATCCGGATTGCGCGCGAGCCTGATCAGCGACTCCCATCCGCTGGTCTGCGCATTCTGATCGACAGTGGCGCTGATACCTTCTCCGACGAGCCTTGCCGGACCTTCATAAGCGGTGAGCTGCTGAACAAAACTCTCTTGTGCCGAAGCGATGTCGTTAATCGCAGCAATCAATCCGCCGACGTCACTCCATTCCTGCGAGTTCTTCTGAGCGTGGTCGAGCTGCTTGCGCGCGGCGCGGATCCGCAATTGCAATGCTCGATCCGCGCGCGCGAGAGCGCGGACTGCCGAGAGCCACTCTTCCAGTCTTCCGTCGGACGGGACGAGTTCCTTGATTTTCGCGACCGTGAATTCTGCCGCGCGGCGCTTGCCTCGCTGCTCACGCATAAACCTCGGCAACGCCTTCGAAAGCGACTGAGCGAGTGTGTCGCAGTGAAGAATGCTTGAGCGCAGAGAGCCGAGAAAGCTCGCAGACGCCGAAGAGAACGCTTCGGACGCTCTAACCTGTTCCCTGACAAAAGCGACGCGGTCAGCGCCGAAAGCATCAACAGTTCCACATAGCGGGCAGTCATCGCCGTGTGGGTGGTCTGGATGAGCAGGTATCGCGAGAGCTGCCTTGAAGAGATCGAGCGTTCGTTGTGATTCCGCATCGACTTTCTGGCGCTCTTCGAGGAATTTGTCTGCGGCCTCCTTGAGTTTCGCGGCGTCCCCGGCCCACGGCGCAAAGGCGCTCCTGCGCAGGAGATCAACCGGGAACGTCTTCGAACGACGCGTCGTTAGTTCGGCCTCAATGGCATTAGCTTGCGCGGCGAGGCCTTTCGGAACTGGCAGTCCGATGCTCGTCAACAGCGCGGAAGATGCTGACTCGAGTCGGGCGCGGAGAGTCTCTGGCTTTGGACTTTTCCGAATCTGTACTCTGCCGGGGCCTGCGTCAGCAAGTAGCTCGACCTCAAGGAGGTCGTTCATTTCCGGAGATGCAGGCGCAACCAGCGCCGCCTCCATTGCCTGCACGTCGTTGCGGAAGTCTTCGAGGTCCTGGGTATCCAGAATCGCCCTGAAGTAGGCAGCCCGATCCGCAGGAGAGGCGGAGAATAGATAGGCCAGATTGTGTTGCCCGAGAATCGGGGCGCGGACCGGATGTTGCGACAATCGAATGCCGAGCAAACTTTCGATTTGATTATCGTTCGCTGCTACGCCGTCAATCGTGAGAGTGCTGGTGCACCCCTGCGCGTTGCCTCGCCTGTAATCCTCTACAAGCGTCCGGCAGAGCTTTCTAGTTTGACCGTCCGGGCAGATGATGGAAGCTTCCACAGCAACGAGAGCACCCGATGGCATGTGGACATTTCGCAGAGCTTCCGTGAATTCATCCTTTGCACTTGCGAGCAGGTCTCTCCGGGCAATCTGACCGCTGAACAAGAACTCCAGAGCTTCACTGAAGCTCGTCTTGCCCTGACTGTTGCCGGCCCAGAAAACGGCAATCGGGCCCGCAAGATCGGGCGTCTGTCGAACGGTTCCGAAGCTCCGAAAGCCCTGAACCTCAATTCGTGTCAGTTGCGGCGGCATCGTTCGAAGCTTGTCCGGGGTTGTGAGAGCCAAGCGTTTGCTGGAGCCGTTCGCGACGCCTCTCGGGGGGCTCAGCCGGGTTCCAGACGGCCAGCAGCGCCCTAGCAAGACCATTCGCGGCCAATTGGGCCGCTAACCGCTCGTCATTGCTCTGCGGTTTGTCGCTGTCAGTAGGGTTCGGGGTGCTTGTGGCCATCGTTCCTCCAGGCCCAGCTATGCACGGCTCGTTAGGCATTGTAAAGGTCGCAAATTGGTCTGGGGCGACCGCCACGAAATCCCTGGGGTGACAGGCAGCCCGGGATCGCTACAGTGGGGAAAACTCCGGCCTACTAACTCTTACGAAAGGCTCCTCGTATGTACGTCGATGCAAAGAAGTTTGACTACAGCCGCTTTAACTACCCTGACGCGGACCGCCTCCTCGAGCGGGACAAGGAGGCTGCGTGCATCGCGTACAAGAAATGGATGGCGGACAGCGTCGCGGCCATCGTGGAGCGCCAGTGGGAGATCGACGATATCGGCGCGGTGGAGCAAACCGGAGACTTCATCAAGCTCCTCAAGGAAGCCGAGTTCACCTACGCCTTGGGTGCATACACGAGTGTGATTTCTCTCGTGGGGGTTTGCGCGGAGGACTTGTGCCGGTTTTTCGCCAACAGCGCCGGACACGATCTCGACGCCCTCAAGCAGTACCGCCGCATTGACAAGCTGGTGAGCCTCAAGCTCATTCCGAAGGCTGTCGGGGACCAGTTGCACAAGGTTCGGGAGCTGCGAAACGACTGCCTCCACTACAACGCGGCGTTCAAGCAAAAGGACGAGGCCGCATTGAGGGCAGACGCGCTCGCCGCGCTGAATGCGATCAAGGCCGTCTACGGGCAAATTCTGGGTGTCATCGACTACCGCAACACGGACGCCTCGACGACGTTCGCCATGATCAACGCCATCACGGAGGAAGCGTCGTCCAAGGGCCAGACCGCCGAAAGCGCCCTCGCTAGGACGCGGAACGTGTTCGCCGCCGCCTTTGGTTTCGACCTCTCGATGAATAGCGCCCGGCCCGTCTACAGCACGTCCATGTTCACGGTCCTAGGCGTCGATTCCGAGATCGACCCGCCCGAGATAGACCTGCGGGACATGGTGTCCGGGATGATCGTATGCGTGGACCTGATCGCTTCGGAGGTCGAAGAAATCGAGCGGCTCGGAATCGAGGAAGGCGACCTGGTTTCGGCCTCACTGATGTCCATTCCGAACGAGCTGGAGACCACGGGTCTCTGGCGCCTGACGGGCCCGATCCGGCTGCTGAGCAAGTAGCGGAAGCCCCGATCCCGGCTTATTAGGGATTGCTCATATTCGAGGACAGGTCGGCGCGCACGGGTCCGGTCGTGGGGCTCCGGGGTTCGAACCCCCCGGTCGCAATCCAACCGCGATGGGGTTGGCGCGCATTCAACCCGCGCAGGGTTGACCATGGGGAGCGTCAGCGTGGGGAGCGTGGAGGCTCCCCGCATGGCGAACGACGGCTCGGTGCCCAAGGACGCCATTGGCCGGAGGGATGCAACGGCGCAGCGGATGCCCTTGCCAAGATGCGTGTTGTAGTACAACACACATCTTGCGGGGGGCAGGAAAGCGGGTCTATGTAGTACGAAGAGGAAGCATGGAAGACGTTGAAAAAAACACGGATGACAACCGGACGCCAAACGGCACGACGAGACTGGAAGAGATGAAAGCCGCTCTCATTCTTCCGGCTGGCACCATCTACGCCGCGCAAAAATATGCGGGCGATCGGGTCCGGGAAGCCACCAGGAACGCGCTGGGGCAAATGCTGGACGCTCACCTCCTCGTGAGCGGCGTCATGGCCGGAGTGCTTCTCCGGACTGATGGCAAACGGTGTCCGCAGGGCGACCACTATCAAGAGAGACGTGTCCTATTCGCATCCTATGTGGTCGGGATGCCGCTCTGCGAACAGGCCATCGAGGAGGGCCGCTACCTTCAGGCACTCACTCTTCTGCGCCAGGAAATGGAGACGCTCGCGCAGATCGTCACGTCGCATTGCGGGAAGCGGCAGAAAGGCAAGCAGGCGACCATGGCCGTCCTCGGGAAGGACATCGCGCGGGTTTACGGTGACCTCTCCGCCGCCGCTCATGCATCGAACCATGCCATGGCTTCTGAGCTTCTGACGGCAGAGCTCGAAGGTCATGAGACGATTTCGACGGCGACGTATTTCTATCCGGTCGAGAACAAAAAACTCGCGCGTCAGGCTTTCGCCCTTCACCTGCTCCTCTCGATCCGCCTCATACAGCAGATCAGCATCGATTATTTAAAGGTCCATCCCAAGGACGCCTTCGGCCCAAACGACGTCGAAGCCGTGAATCTCGCGCTGGAGCTGATGGCGGCGGAGGGAATGGTCGAGCCAGTGCTAGATGAACCCGGCGAGGCGGCATGAGCAAGATGAAGCGGAACCACTACGTTCCGCAGTCCTACCTCAGGGCCTTCGCCGCCGATCCGGACCGCAGGGAGAAAATCTGGCGGTTCGGAAAAAACGAGGGCGACCCGGAACTCAAGCCCATCGACAAGGTGGCCTATCGGCACTACCTCTACGTCCCGAAGGATGAGACGGGCCAACGCGACTATGCGTTCGAAGTCCGGCTCTCCGCTCTTGAGCAGTGGTTTGGAGAGCGCCCGTGGGAGCTCCTGCTCACTGAATACGTGGACCTCGGGGACGAGACCATCCGCAAGATGGTCTCCCTTCTGGCGGCGGTGATGTACCTCAGAAATCCGACGTCGCTGGAGGCGTCTAACAACGTCCACCGCCAGATGGTGGACCTGCTGAATCAGTCACCCGAACTGCCGCAGTCATTCGAGTACAAGGGCAAGACCTATCCAGCCGATACAAGCGGGTGGGAGAAATTCAGGGACGGGTGCGACGAAGAGCTGAAGAAGACATGGATCGCAGGCGTCAGGGAAGCGGGCTGGCTTGCGGAGCTCCTCATGACGATGCGCTGGTCGATGGTCGTATCGGAGACGCCAGGATTCATTACCTCGGACCACCCCGTAACGGTCGTCCATCCTTCCCTGTCGTTCCGAGGGTTCAACAATCCCGAGACATTGGTGATCTTTCCGCTAAACCCTTATCGACTCCTGCTCATAGATCATCGTATGAATGAGCCGTCTAACCAGTATTACCCTGTGGACGACGCAATGGCGTCGTATAACTACACGATCTGGCGGAATGCCAACGACTATATGTTCTGCCATCGCAATCCGGACGAGGTCCTCGCGGAACTCGTGCGTGACACGGAGAAACGAGGCTTTGCATGAAGAAAAAAATGGCCGTAAACCTGACGCCGGAAGAGCAAGACCTCGTCCGTCGGATCGAGTTCGACGGGCTTAAACTCAGGGATAGCGAGCACTGGCACGCGAACGGCGCACTGGCCTTGGACCTCGTGAAGTCCATTCAGAATCGCAACGCTATTCCGGCGCATCGCTGGGCTTGGTTTACCGAGCCGCAGTTCAATGTCGGCGGTCACGGCTCATCGTACCTAGAGCGGTTCGAGCAAAACGGAACGCGAGGAAACGACGTTGCCCGCCATGCGCATTTCCTTCCCTATCTTCACTACTTCATATACGGCCCTGACCTTCCCGGCTCCGTGATCGACGCCTTCGAAGGCAAGGTGAGCGAGTGCGGGCATGTCACATCAGGCGACGTGATACCTCTCGGGAAAGCGGCTCGCCAGCTTGCCAAAGACCACAGGCTGGACCGGAAGAAGGCGGCTGAAGAATTCTTCAAGCTCGCTCTAGAGCTCGACCTCGGCGAGAGCACCGGGATGTCCATCCGAAATCAGGTTATGAAGCCCTAGCAGAAAGGTCGCCGGACAATCATGGGAATAGAAAAACAACAAGGCATCGTCGCCATTCTCGACGCCCTCGGCGCGTCTTCGTACAGCGACGCCGAGGTCAATACATTTCTGAGATCCCGGGAGCGGGTTTTCGAACGCCTGGAAGAGTATCTCGAAGAGAAGACTGCCATTACGCGCAATCAGCTCAAGACATTTACCTTCAACGACACGGTGGTCATCGCGCTGGTCTGCGGGCAGAAGGCGCCGAACCTTAAAGAGATCACGGCCTTCTCGGCCGTTCTCCGTAAGTTCTTAGTCGAGTCAATGGGCAGCGGTCTCCTCTTTCGGGGAGCGGCAGCCATCGGCGAGTTCCGGGCCGATGACGGCACGAACACCATCATGGGCGATGCTGTCACTGACGCCGCCCAGTGGTACGAACAGACTGAATGGGTCGGGGTTCATTACACGCCCCGGTCTTTCCTGAAGATTGAACGCATCATGGAAGATGCCAGCGACAAGAAAGAATGGGCGCTCTTGCGTTGCGACGTTCCGGTCAAGAGTCGCGCGCCGCTTTGTACCTACGCGGTGAACTGGCCGAAGCTTTTCAAAGTCGAGGATCAGCGTCCTTGGGACGATGATGATCCGCCAAAGACAAAGCTCCTCGACTTGCTGGCCCGCCACAAGGTCCCGCTCGGGACCGAACAGAAATACATGCACACCATCGCATTCTTTGATTTCGCGATGGACAAGACGAAGACGAAGAAGAAGCGAACGACTAACAAAAAGAAGTAGGAGACGCGAAGGATGGATTCTGAACGCAGCTCGAAAATCGAGCTCTTCAAGCCGGGGCGCCAGTCTGGGGAATCTAGACCGTTGCTCCGCAACTCGTGGAGCTCCACATCGTGTAGCTCTTTTCGAATTCCTTCAGCGTCGTCGAGAAAAACGTCTTGCGATCTCGCACGGCGCTTCGGTCTCCGGCGAGGGTTTTCTGAAGAAGTTTATTGAGGTCAAACATCGCGAGCATGGAAAGCACGTCGCTCTCCATCACCGCCGGGAAGCGCTGCGCGCGCATTCCGGTCTTCACCGCCAGGACGCTACCGGCGTCCAGAACGAGCCAAGAGAGACAGCGATAGCTGCCGTCGTCATCGGAACCGACATAGGAGGATGGGACCATCTGGCCAATGCGCCCCTCCTTGTGAAGTTTCTCCATCGAAACCTGGATGTCGAGCGAAAGCCAGTATGGCCACTTCCGACTGCCTTCCGTTCCGGTCGAATAGATGTACGTGACATCGAACGGCTCATCGTATGGAACGGCCCCGTTCGCCTGCGCGTCACTGAAGGCGCGCTCCAGAAACCACGCGTCCACAAAATACGTCAGGAGGTCCATACCCCGGTACGACGACGTCAAGTAGCGGGAGTTGATTCTGAGAAGGCCGTGCTCGAAGTGATCGCAGATTTCATTCTTCAGCCGATCCCGTTCCTGCTGCTTCTCGCTCGTCTCATGCAGCGGTCCATCGAATTCGACGCAGAAAAGCGGCCTGTATTCCTTGTCCGTGACGACGAAGTCGAAATGCGCCTTCAGCGCGTAGCTGAGATGCTTCGGCGAAATGGTTGCGTTTTCAATGCGGAACACATCGGCGACGCGCACTTTCGGAAACACGTGAGCGCCGTCGCCGGAGCACGCGCGCTGAAGCGCGTCGTAGGTCAGTTCTTCATAGCCGTTAAGTATGCGTACGGCCACGGCATCAGCCCTTTCCGGCCTGCGTCTTTTTCGATTGGATCAGCATGAAGACGTCGGATGCGAGACCGACCGTCTTTGGCTCGGTCAGAGCAATGAATGCCCGGGAACACGTTCGCATGAACTCGTCCGCGTGCTCGGATTTGATTTTCGACGGCTCAATGCCTTTCACGGCCAAGTCCTCGTCATAGTAGAGACCGCTATGCTTGACGTGTTGCATCACGCCGGATTCAACGCTTCCGGTAAACGTGTTTTCCATTTCGGCAGCCACCTTGATTGCCTCGGCAAGCAACTCCATCTGGCCGGGGGCTTCAGGATTCGAAAAATCTACATTTCTTTTTTGGGATTCGATCCGCATCCGGTCTGATGTGAACAAGGCTGCGACGGCTCGCTGCTTCGCTTGATGAAGGCGCTTGCGGTCGTAAGCGAACGCGGCGTCCTTCGACCAGAGATCTAGCAGGTACTTCCCGATTTCCTCGAGCGATAGAACAGCGAGTGAGACGACGCTCGCATACCGCTCGTTCCGGAAGAGGCAGTCCCCGTCCACCATCAAGCGAAAGGCATTCTCCAGCACGGGGCTCGCGGCGACCATGTCCTCAAGTCGCTTCATGTCTTCCGGTGAAAGGCTGCGTCTGCTGACGGTCATTCTTGAATGGACTGCAATTTCGTCTTGGAGTGCTCTCGCATCTTTAGGTTCTACTTTCCCTCAATCTGCCGTTATTGGCCTAACAATAAAGAGATCGGACGTTCCAAAGAAATAGCGACTGAGATTCTCGCCGTCGATTGCCTTGTGATGCGCCGCCTCGGGCAGCAGGTCTTCGGGCACCGGATATAGGGCGTTTCCAGGTTTTGGCGTCAAGCTGTTTCTATGTTATTGCGTCAAATCTCTGCCGCCTAACCCCGTTTATCCGGAAGGCGCCCCGGCAGTCGCCCGAAAGCCAAGCCTCGGGACCTTACGTGCCGGGCTCGGAATGCCCAACGGCCCAGCTCCGAAGGTTCGCCTTGAGCAAGGCTTTGGTGTTCTCGCGCAGCGCTTCGCAGATACTGAGCATGGCCCGAAACTCCCCACGAACCGAGCCGGGAAACCCGTTGCCCTCATTCGCCACCTTGGCAATCTGATTGATGTTCCGGCCAATGGCTGCCAGCTCGGCGATGCTGCGCTTGAGCGCGAGCAGCTCGTCCTTCGGCAATGGAGTGAGCGATCGCAAATGGGCCCGCACCAGGACGGAGACATAGGTCGCCGCCGGCATCGCTCGAGCCGCAGCTCGATCGCGGAGCAGGACCTGATCGCCGGGCTGCAGACGAACGGTCAGACGCGCCTGGCGCAGTCCTCCTTCGTCCTGCCTGGGACCTGAGAGCACTTCATCGCCGACGCTTCGGAGCATGACTCCGAGCAATTGCTTGAGGAGCGCGGATTCGCTTCGGCCTTCGCGCTGCGCGACTGCGCGAAGCCGCAACTTCGTCTCTTGGGTCACGCGCAAATGAATGAACGCCGATGCCGCCATGCGTGTGATCGTGAGACAAGAGCCGCCGCGAGGCTATCCTGCCTTTCACTCCAAATTCAGCCGAAACCTCACACCCACGCACACCGCGCACTCACCGTTGCTAACTAGATTTCGAGCGCCGCAAGTCATCAAGGTTTAGCTCGAAACTTCGGCGATACCTCAACTGACAGCGGTCCCCACGGCGTGAAACCATCAGCCATGAGTGACAACTTGTCCCTTGGCGACCAGAACCACACATCGAGAGCGCGCCCCGCGCCGCCGCCCCGCTTCATCCGATTGCGCGACGCACCCGCGTACCTCGGCATGGACAAGAACCGCTTCAACCGCGAAGTCCGCCCAAGCGTTCTCACCCTTCGCATCGGAGTCCAAGGAATCGCCTTCGACCGCGTTGACCTCGATGCATGGGCGGACGACTATAAGAGCCGCAACGGGTGCCATGCGGCTCGCTCACACAGGAGCAAATCATGGGAACCCAGAAAATGTCAGGCCTCACCAAGCGCGGTGGAACCTGGCACATCGACAAGGTGTTCAGAGGAACGCGCATTCGCGAAAGCACTGGAACAGGCGAGATCGTCAAAGCCCAGGAACTGCTAGCCAAGCGAATCGAAGAGATTCGCGCGGCGCAGCTCTACGGCGTGAGACCGGATCGCACGTTCCGCGCAGCAGCGACCAAGTTCCTGAACGAGAACCAGCACAAGAGGAGTATCGACGACGATGCGCTTCACTTGTCCCAACTCGATCCCTTCATCGGGAACCTGTTTCTCAAGCAAGTGCATCTGGACAGCCTGCAGCCATTCATCGCCAGCCGGCGAGCGGATGGCGTCAAGACGACGACGATCAACCTCGCGCTGGGCACGGTGAGGCGAATCTTGAATCTGGCGGCTTCAGAGTGGCGGGACGAGCGTGGCATGACCTGGCTGGAACATGCAGCGAAGATCAAGCTGCTGCCGGTCAAGGACAAGCGCGCTCCGTATCCGCTGTCACGCGACGAACAGGCGGCGCTCTTTCAAGAGCTGCCCGACTACCTCGCGCGGATGTCGCTATTCAAGGTCAACACCGGCCTGCGCGAGCAGGAAGTCTGCGGGTTGAAGTGGGTCGACGAGGTCGAGGTTCCGGAGCTCAACACATCGGTGTTCCTCATCGAAGGCGACAAGGTGAAGAACGGTCAGGACCGCTTGGTCGTTCTTAATCGCGTCGCGCGTTCGGTCATCGATAGCGTGCGGGGTCAGCATCCGGAGTACGTCTTCGTTCGGTTTCCGAAGCCGAAGAAGTCGGAGGTCGGAAATCCGACGAAGGCGCGCAAAGGCCTTCCACTAACGAGCATGAACACCACGGCGTGGCAAAACGCTCGTGTTTGCGCCGCGGACAAATGGAAGGAGCGGACGGGCGAAGAAGCAGCCGATGGTTTCCGCAGAGTGCGGGTCCACGATCTGAAGCACACGTTCGGGCGACGCCTGCGCGCCGCCGGAGTGTCGTTTGAAGATCGCCAGGATCTGCTCGGCCACAAAAGCAGCCGCATCACGACGCACTACTCCTCAGCCGAACTCACGAGCCTGATTGCGGCATCTGAAAAGATCTGCGACGAGAAGTCCCACAATTCCCCCGCAACCACCTGGCTGCGGCGAAGGGCGGGAACGGAAAACCGCGACAAGGTGTTGTCGCGGTAGAGGAAAATGGCGCGCCCGGAGAGATTCGAACTCCCGACCACCTGGTTCGTAGCCAGGTACTCTATCCAGCTGAGCTACGGGCGCGTGGCTCGAAGAGGGCGCGCATCCTATCACAACGGATTTCAGGCCCGCGCGCCGAAGATAACCCCTGCGAAACAAAGGCTTAACTGCGCACGCTTACCCCTCGATCTCGTACGCCAGCGGCTTCGGTGCGCCGCCTCCATTGCACGTGCCGGCGGGGCAGGCGGTGAGCCCGATCGCAAGATCCATTTCCGCGCGCACGGCGAGCGAATCGCCCGCGCGGCAAGTCGGCGGCTTGATCTCGAGCCGGCCATCGGGCCCGACGTTCGCGATCATGAAGAAATTGAGCGCGGTCGGCATCGAATCGGGCGTGATGCCGAGCTCGCGCAGCGCGGTGAACAGATTGTCATGGCAGTTCGCGTGATAGTCCTTCACGCCATATTGCATCTTGTACATCTCGAGACTGCACGGTGAGTAGAGGAAGTCGTGCCGCCCGACGGTGTCTTCGACGAGCGTGTACAGCGGTTCGCTGCGGTCGGACCACACGACGTCGCCGGTAGTTAGGTAGACCTTGCCGTTGTAGTCGAACGAGCGTCCGTTGGACTGGCGCTGGCGGCCGTCCGCGGAGAACGCGACGAGGTCGCCGGTCTGTCCGCCCAGCGGATCGATGATGCGCAGGCGCTGGCCGCGCGCGAGGCGCAGCGCGACGCCGCCGGCGGCGGGAACTGTCTTACGGTCGGGCATGCGCGGGAGTCTACGCCACAGTCCGATTGCAACGGCCGGCGCGGCGGTCGATATTCCGCGCATGCGTCGTCTTGCCATCCTGCTGTTGCTCTCGAGCGTCCCTGTGTTCGCGGCCGATCCCGTGGCGCAAGCCTGGCTGACGAGCGCGGACGGCAAGCAAAAGCTCGAACGCCTGCCGCCCATCGCGATGACCGCGCCGCCCGCCACGGGTCTCGCGATCCGCATCGACGAGAAGCGCATCTATCAGCCCGTCGAAGGGTTCGGCGCCTCGTTCACCGAGAGCTCCGCGTGGCTCATGAATCGCCGGTTGTCCGCGCAGCAGCGCGACGCACTGCTGCACGAGCTCTTCGACCGTGGAACCGGGCTCGGCCTGTCGCTCACGCGTGTGCCGATCGGCGCGAGCGACTTCTCGCTGTCTCACTACAGCTTCGACGACATGCCGCCGGGAAAAACGGACCCGGGCCTCGCGCACTTCTCGATCGAACACGCGCGCGCCGACGTCCTGCCGATGGTGCGCGCCGCGCTGAAGATCAATCCCGCGCTCAAGGTGATGATCTCGCCCTGGAGCCCGCCCGCGTGGATGAAGACGAGCGGCAGTCTCGTCGGCGGACGGCTCAATCCGAAGTTCTACGACGCGTTCGCACGCTACTTCGACAAGACGCTCGCGGCGTTCGCGGCGGAGGGCGTACCGGTGTTCGCGCTCACGATCCAGAACGAACCGCACTTCGAGCCGCCCGACTACCCTGGCATGCGCATGGAGCCCGCGGCGCGCGCGGAATTCATCCGCGATCACCTGGGACCGCTGCTCGAGAAGAAGTGGCCGCGCGTGAAGCTGCTCGATTGGGACCACAATTGGGATCAGCCGGAATCGCCGCTCGCGGTGCTGGCGGACGCACGCGCGCGCAAGTTCGTCGCGGGCATCGCCTGGCATTGCTACAACGGCGACGTGAGCGCGCAGTCGAGCACGCGCGCGAAATATCCGGACAAGGAAACCTGGATGACCGAATGCTCGGGCGGCAACTGGACGCCGTCGTGGAGCGAATCCCTCGAATGGATGACACGCAGTCTCGTCATCGGCAACGTGCGCAACTGGGGCCGCGGCGCGAATCTCTGGAACCTCGCGCTCGACGAGAACCACGGTCCGCATGCGGGCGGCTGCGGCGATTGCCGCGGCGTCGTCACGATCGACAGCAAGACGGGCGCGATCACGCGCAACGTCGAATACTACGTGCTGGGGCACGTGAGCCGCTTCGTGCCTCCGGGTGCGCGGCGCATCGAGTCGGATTCCGACATCGACGGGCTGCACAGCGTCGCATTCTCCAACCCGGACGGCACTTTTGCGGCAATCGTGCTCAACGCGTCGAACGCGGCGCGCCGCTTCGCGCTCGTGACGCGCGGCCGCGCGATCCCGCTGGCGCTCGACGGGGGCGCGGTAACCACGGTCACATGGCATTGAGGTACGCATGCGCAGGTTGTTAGTTCCGTTGTTCGCGTCGCTCGCGCTCGCTTCGGTCGCTGCCGCCGGCACACCGCTGCGTCTCATGACCTACAACATCCGGCTCCACGTCGACTCCGACGGCGTGAATGCGTGGCCGTACCGGAAAGCGTGGGTCGTGGCGCAGGTCGAGTGGCTGCATCCCGATCTGTTCGGGATGCAAGAAGTGTTGCCGGGACAGAAATCCGATCTCATCGCGGCGCTGCCGGGGTATCGCTTCTTCGGCGGCGGCCGCGACGATGGCAAGGACAAGGGCGAAGCGTCACCGCTCGCGTACGACCCGCAGCGCTTCGATTTCGTCGAAGGCGGCCTGTTCTGGCTGTCGCCGACGCCGGAGAGGCCGTCGAAGGGCTGGGATGCCGCGCTGCCGCGCATTGCGACGTGGGCGCGTCTGCGCGTGCGCGGTACGCGTGAGGACGTGCTCGCGATCAACACGCACTGGGATCACGTCGGCGACATTGCGCGCCGGGAAGCGGCCGCGCAGATGGTGCGCTGGATCGGCGCGAACGCGCGGCATTGCGAGCACGTGCTGTACCTCGGCGACTTCAACTCGGGCATCGACACGCCGCAGATGCGCGCGCTGCTCGCGAGCCCGCTCGGGTTGCGCAATGCCCGTGCCGTCACGAAGACGCCGCCGTTCGGACCGCCCGGCACCTTCAATGACTTCCAGACGGCGCCGCGTGATGACATCGCGATCGATCACGTGCTCGTGGGCCGCGACGTCGACGTCGAGCGCTATGCCGTATTCACGCAGGTCATCGACGGCCGTGTGCCGTCCGATCATTTTCCGGTGCTCGTCGACGTCACGCTCGGGACCTGCCGCTAGTCGTCGCCAGCCGGCAACACAGCCGCGACGGTCGTAGTTCACATCGCGCGAGCCGATTCTCGGCCCGATCTCCATTGGATTCCGGGTTTCCACACCGGCAAATCGGAAAAATTTTCCAACGACGCGATTTTTTCGTCGATTGGCGACAGCGCCGACACGCTGCAGTTCTGCGGATCCGCGCCGTTCCCCCGCACATGCGTGCCGACACTGGGGCTTCCCCGGGGAGAAATGTCCACGGGCCACCAAGGAAGGAAGCTCCGTGTCCAATCGCACATTCAAGATCGTTCTGCCCGCGCTGCTGCTGTTGAGCGGCGCGCTGGCTCATTCCCAGACCGCCGGTTCGATGACCTTTACGGCTTCGCCGAAGACCGGCGTCGGCAGCGTCACTCCGCAACTTCGCTGGACGACGTCGCCCGTCGCGAGCGGGTGCACGGCGAGCGGGGCCTGGACGGGCGCGAAGTTCGCCTCGGGCAGCGCGACGATGCCGAGGACGACCACGAACAAGACGTACAAGCTGACTTGCTCGTGGGGCACGGGCGCGACCACGATCAACTGGACCGCGCCGACGACCAATACGGACGGGACGTCGCTCACGAATCTCGCCTCTTTCAAGATCCGATACGGCACGAGCGCGACGTCGTTGACCTATACCCGGACGGTCAGCGATCCCGCGGCGCGGAGTGTCCAGATCGGGTCGCTGGGCGCGGGCACCTGGTACTTCGCGGTACGCGCCGTGAACAGCAGTGGCGTCGAATCCGCTAACAGCAACGTGGCATCGAAGGTGATCACGGCGGCCACGGCGTCCAAATCCGTCACGGTGACCGTGACCCAGTAACGCGAATCAGGATCCGGCGAGCATGGTGGGCTCAACGGCGGCAGGACGCCGCCGCCGGGTCAGGGTACGAGGAGCGGGACGTCGGCAGGATGCCGTCGTCCCCATCCTCAAAAAGGGGACAGATTTATTTTCCGAAAATAAATCTGTCCCCTTTTTCATTTCCGGGCGACTAACAACAATTCCGTCGGCGGCGAAACTCTCCTCGCGAGCCCCAGCCGTCGCGCGATGCCGAAATCGGGCAGCGACCACCACGGCGTCGAGGTGTGCACGTCGCGCGCGTCGTCGAAGCGGAAGCCCGCCTCGCGCGCGAGCCTGAGGTAACCCTCGGCCGGCTGCTGCACGCCGGGCGGATGCGTGAAGAACCAGCGCACCGTCCACGTGTTGATGAACGCCTCGCAGGACTCGCTCAGGAACAGATAGCCGCCCGGCCTGAGCACGCGCAGCAGCTCGCGCAGTGCGCCCACCTGGTTGGCGCAGTGGTGGATGAGCTGGTGGCAGAGCACCCCATCCATCGACTCGTCCGCGAGGTCGAGCCGCATCACCGAGCCGCCCTTGACCGTGACCGGCACCGGGCAACGTGCCGCGGATTCCCGCGCCACGCGCAACATGATCGGATCGATGTCGACGCCCGTGATGTCACGCGCGCCGAAATGCCCGTGCAGCAGATCGAACGCCATGCCTTGTCCGCAGCCGACGTCGAGCATGCGGGGCAGCGGCGGCAGATCGGGCCCCGCGAGCTTGCGCAGATCGGCGAGCGCCTCGCACAGCACGTAGCGATACCACGTGTCGGTCCCCTGAAACCATTTTCCGAAGCGGGATTCGGAAACCCAGTCGGTCGCGGTCGATTCCATTGCACAATCATATTCCATGAGGGCCTTCTTACTACGTGCCGTCGAGTCGTTGCCGCTCGCGGTGTTCCTGCTGTACATGGCGATCATGGATCCGCGCGCGCAACCGGAGTGGCGCGCGCCTTACTACGCGTCGACGGCGCTCGCGGTCCTGGCATGTTATGTCCTGATCCGCGAGCGGGCGATCATCAACCGCATCTACTTCGGGATCGCGCTCTATTTCGTGAGCGGATCGATTGCGCTAGCAACCCGCTGGCCCTGGCTCAATGCCGAATACGGCCGTCTCGAGGGAACGGCGATGCTGTTCTGGGTGCTCGGCGCGGGCGTGTGGTTCACGCTGTTCGATGCACGCGGCTACATCGGCCTCGATGCGCCCGCGCGCACGGTACGCGGCGCATCGTGGCTGCTGCTCGCAGTGACGATCGTGGCCACGGCGGTGTCGCTCGCGTTCGTCGGCAATCGCGTCGTCTCGTCCTTCGTGCCGTTCGTCGCCGTGTTCGCCACGCATGGCCTCATCAAGGCGCGGCTGCACGCGCGGCGCGCGCCGGAAGCGTAAGATCGCCCGAATTTCTTTTCGGGAGACCCCAGTGAACTCCAAACGAATCGCCTGCGTGGCGGTCGCGATGGCGATGACGATCGCGGCCGGCACCGCCGCGGCGGCGGACCTCACCCCGTTCCAGACGAGGGCGCGCGAGATCTACGCGAAGGTCATCTCGATCCCGAGCCAGCTCGGCAACAACAAGGTGCCAGCCGTGGCCGAGTACCTCGCGGGCGAGTTCCGCGCCGCAGGCTTTCCGGCCGAAGACATCCACATCCTGCCGTTCAAGGGAACCGGCGACGACACGGCCTCGCTCGTCGTGCGCTATCGCGCGAGCGGCAAGAGCGGCCACAAGCCGATCGTTCTCCTGGCGCACATGGACGTCGTCACCGCGAAGCGCGCGGACTGGGTACGCGATCCGTACACGCTCGTCGAGGAGAACGGCTACTTCTACGGCCGTGGCACCTACGACGACAAGCAGGGCGTGACGGCGCTCACCGCGACCTTCCTGCGCCTCAAGGCGGAGAAGTACGTCCCGGACCGCGACATCATCCTCTACTTCAGCGGCGACGAAGAAACTGCGCAGGACACGGCGGCCGACGCCGTGAAGAACCATCGCGACCTCGTCGACGCCGAGTTCGCGCTCAACGCCGATGCGGGCGGCGGCACGCTCGACGAGAAGAGCGGCAAGGCGCTGTACTTCACGATGCAGACGGCCGAGAAGTATTACGCCGACTTCGCGGTGATCACTCACAACCCGGGCGGCCACAGCTCGCAGCCACGTGCCGACAACGCGATCTTCGACATCGCCGCCGCGATCGACAAGCTGCGCGCGCTGCGCTTCCCGATGATGTCGAACGAAACTACGCTCGCGCAGCTCGAGGCCGCGAGCGTGCGCACGCCGGGCGATCTCGGCAAGGCGTTCGCCGCGTTCGCCGCGAATCCGCACGACGAAGCGGCGGCGGCCGTGATCTGGAAGGATCCCGCATACGTCGGCCTCACGCGCACGACGTGCATCCCGACGATGATCGACGGTGGCCACGCACCGAATGCGCTGCCGCAGTCGGTGAAGCTCAACGTGAACTGCCGCATCTTCCCCGGCCACGAGCTCGAAGACGTGCGCCGCACGCTGCAGGATACGGTGGGCCAGGGCGCCGACGTCGCGGTGGTCGGCTCGCCGCTGTCGAGCGATCCGTCGCCGCTGCGCAAGGACATCATGGATGCGGTGACGCGCGCCGTGCATGCGATCCAGCCGGAAGCCACCGTCGTGCCCGGCCAGGGCTCGGGCGCGAGCGACAGTCTGTTGTTCCGCGCGGCCGGCATTCCCGCTTACGGCGTCGACGGCAACTTCATGAAGGCGAGCGACGATTTCTCGCACGGCCTCAACGAGCGACTCTCGACGCAGTCGTTCTACGACAGCCTCACGTACTGGCACACGCTGCTCAAGGACCTCACGAGCAAGCGCAAGCATTGAGGATCGCGTGAGCGCGCAGGATCCGCTCGGCACGCTCGACGTCGCCTTCTACCGCGACGACATCGCC
>Ga0081455_10000830_pt1 | contig 39759 bp, 32 predicted proteins | sample TabmetS3T2R1_FD_70207 | JGI IMG/M metagenome (GOLD analysis project Ga0081455, IMG submission 70207) | Tabebuia heterophylla rhizosphere microbial communities from the University of Puerto Rico - S3T2R1 | ecosystem: Host-associated > Plants > Roots > Rhizosphere ... | reverse complement strand
CACCGCCAGGATGACCGTGAGGGTGAGCCGGCGACGACGGAGGAGGAACGCGATCATGCGGAGAGCGAGCCCGGCCGCTCAGACATAGGCGCGTTCAGCGCGCCGGATCGCCCGGTATCGCGCGAACGCGCGACGCTCGTCCTCGAGGCCCACCAGCGAGCGGAGCGAGCAGCCGCGGAACGTGTGCCTCAGCATCCCGACGCCATGGCGGAGCGCGAAGCCCGGGTTGTGGCGCAAGGCGGTGGGGAGGTGGCGCAGCTTCATCCACCGCTCGGCCCGCCAGCGGAGGAACTCGATCTCCTCGGCGGCGAGATGCTCGCTTCGCACCACCGCGGTGGTGCCGTCGTACTCCGCCACGTCCTCGGTGACGATCAACCCGCGCTCGCGAAAGTCCTTGGCCATCGGGGTCCGCGGATAGGGCGTGGGGTGCTGGATGTACGGGTAGTCGACGTAGCGGCGCGCGAAGGCGAGGTTGGCCTCGATGGCCTCGCGGGTGTCGTCGGGATTGCCCACGATCAGCCCGCCCACCACGTACATCCTGTGGCGGTGCAGGTGATCGATCGCCTGGATCGTCGCGCGGTCCGCCGCCTCGCGGGCGCCGCCGCGCCCGGTGTTCTTGGCGCGGGCGCGCAGGAAGGCCAGATCGCCCTCCAGGACGTTCTCGATCCCGAGGAACACGTAGCGAAAGCCGGCCTCGTGCATGGCCGGAGCGAGGGTCGCCCCGTGATTGGCGATGGCCGAGGTCATGGCCTGCACGACGTACTCGAGGTCGTTCAGGCGCGCCTCGACGATGGCCCGGCACAGCGCCTCGAACCGCCGCACGTTCAGGGTGATGTTGTCGTCGACCAGGAAGATCGTCTGCGCTCCGTGCGCGCGGGCGTCGCGAATATCCGCCAGCACCCGGTCGAAGGTGTAGGTGTGGAAGTTCCGGCCTCGCATCTCGATGATCGAGCAGAAGCTGCAATCGAAGGTGCAGCCCCGGGAGGTCTCCACGACGTCCACCGGCCGCCCGACCATCGTGTAGCCGCTCAGGACGCGGGCGGCTCGGCGGGGCGGGCGGAGCGCGCCGGTCGCGAGCCCGGTCACCGGACGGTCGGGATTGTGATAGAAGCCGCTCGCGGTGTGGAAGGAGAGCCCCGCGATCTGCCCGTAGCCCGAGCCGTCCTCCACGGCCCGGATCAGCTCGTTGAAGGTCTGCTCGCCCTCACCGCGAATCAGAAAATCCGGCGGCTCGGCCGCCACGGTGTACGCCTCGGGCGCCAGGCTCGGATCATAGCCGCCCACCACGATCCGGGCGGCTGGTCGGAGCGCGCGGAGCAGCCCGATCAGCTTCAGCGCGGTTCGGCGCTGAAACGTCATGATCGACAGGCCGACGACGTCGGGCTCGTGCTCTCGAACGAGCCGCTCCACCGTCTCGCGGACGTGCGCCTGGACCAGGACGAGATCGGCGACGGCGACTTCGTGATGCCCGTCGACGTTGCCGGCGATGGACGTGAGCGCGCCGTTGGGCATGCGAATGGCGATCGCCGGCATGTGCTCGAAGGAGTCCGGCATGGAGAGCAGCAGGATGCGCATGTGACGTCAGCCTATCAGCGTCCGGGCCGTCCCGGGTCGCCTTCTCGGCGCCAGCGTCAATATACCGTCGGAAGGCTCGGCGGCACGCGACGGTTCCAGACCGCGGTTCTGACGTGTAAGCACAGCTTTGGGTTGCACGCCGCTCGTCCATTGCCGCATCGTGAGCACATCGTCGGCGTCGCCATGGGACGGACACCGGCCTTCGATGATGCCTATCCACGGGCGCTGTGGGAGCTCGAGCGCGCTCATCTGCAGGCTCGCATGGAGAGGCCACCGCTGCCGCCGGACCGGCCTTCGGAAGACGTGCTTGGCTTCGCGCTCTCAGGCGGCGGGATCCGGAGCGCCACGTTCTGCCTGGGAGTCTTTCAAGCCCTGGCCAGTCTCCGGCAGCTTCGCCGGATCGACTACCTCTCCACCGTCTCGGGCGGCGGCTACTTCGGGAGCTTCCTCGGGCGTCTGTATCGGCGCCGCGAAGTCACGACGGTCGAGCACGTGGAGTCCCTGCTCGACCCGGCAGGACTGGGGGCTCAGCGCCCAGCTGCTATCCCGGACGTCGTGGCGTGGCTCCGTGAAAACGGCCGGTATCTCTCGCCGAACGGCGGCGGTGACTTGCTGATCGGGGCGGCCATCACGCTCAGGAACTGGCTGACCATCCACGTCGTGGTGCTGAGCTTCGCGCTGCTGATGCTGATGACGGGCCAGCTGCTCCGCGTGAACCTCGAGGGCCGCTGTTGGTGGTTCGATCCGGGGACGTTGGACGAGGGGCGCTGGCTCTGGTGGAGTCCGTGGATCGCGCTGCCCGGCGTCGTCTTTCTCTGGGCAGCGACCCCCCTTTCCTGGGCCTTCTGGATGACCGGTCTGTGGCGCGGGCGGCGCCGCCTCGTCGAGTGGCCGGTGTGGGGTGTCCTGGCGATGGGCGGGATCGCCATCGCGCTGGTGGCCGGCTGGGAGCCCCTGCCCGGAGTCGATTGGTGGCCGCTGGTCGGCGGCGTCACGCTGGTGACGATCGGGTCGACCGGCTTGGCCTGGTTGTTATTGCTCTATGTGGCCCGGCGCAGCAGTCGCGGCGAGGACTTCCCGTCGCCGGAAAGCCGGAAGATCTTCGAGATCGACCGGCAACGAAATCTGCTGTCCACCTACTTGAAGGTCGCACTCGTCGCCGGCGGCGCTTTGCTCGTGTTCGCGCTCGTCGATTCGATCGGACAGACTTTGTACCTCCTGCGGATGCAATCGGGCGGAGGATTCAGGGATCTGTACGCGGTGTTGGCCTCGCTCATGGGAGCAGCCGCCTTCGCCCAGCGCATTGCCACCGCGTTGGCCGGCAGGGCGAATGGCGGCCGGCTGCGGCTGCCCCTCGCGGCGATCGTCACCACGGTGGCTCTGCTGCTGGTGGCCCTGCTGCTCGTCTCGCTCAGCGTGCTGGCCCACGCGGTCTCCTGGCAGTTCCAGCCGCCTTCGGGCGGGCCGCGCGGCGACGAGTTTCGGCGGTTCGTGCTGATCGTCTGGTCGCTGTTGCTCCTGTTCGACCTGCTGTTCGGGCGCTGCTGGCCGTTCATCAACCAGTCGTCGCTGCACTCCATGTACAGCGCCCGCCTGACCCGGGCTTTCCTCGGCGCCTCGAATCCGCGACGAAAAGGCGTCGACCGGGAGCGGATCACCGACGTCATGCCCGGCGACAACATCGATCCGGCCGACTATTGGCCCTCGCCCCCCGCCCCGGGCACGACGGATCCCACGCGGCGGCCTCTGCACCTGATCAACGTCACGATCAACGAGACGGTCGATGGCCGCTCCAACGTCCAGCAGCAGGACCGCAAGGGGACCGGACTCGCCCTCGGGCCCTGCTCGTACAGCGTCGGTATCCGCCACCATGCGGTGTTCCCCGGTCATCAGGTGTTCCTCCCGCCATCGGACGGTCGCCCACCGGGCGAAGTAACCGTGTTCCCTCGACCTCGCCGGGAAGGCGAGGTTCCGGTCTATCGAGTCTTCACCGCTCAACCCGGTGGGGCGGGCTGGCCGGGCGGCGAGTCACTGTCGATCGGGAAGTGGACCGGCATCTCCGGCGCCGCGTTCTCGACCGGAATCGGGTCGAGAACCAGCCTCGGCTTGAGCCTGTTGTGCGGGCTCGCCAACGTACGGCTCGGCTACTGGTGGCACTCGGGCGTGAAGCCGACGTGGCGCGCGGGCGGACGCCGGCCATGGTTCCTCGAGAAGCTGTTCACCGTGCAATCGAGCTTGATGAGCGAGTTCGTGTCGAGATTCCACGGGACCTCGCGAGGACACTGGTACCTGTCCGACGGCGGCCACTTCGAGAACCTCGGGGACTACGAGCTGATCCGCCGTCGTCTCCGGCGCATCGTGGTCATCGACGCGGAGGCCGATCCGGACTACGGCTTCGAGGGCCTGGCCAACTTGATGCGCAAGGCGCGCCTGGACTTCGGGGCCGAGATCCGCTTCCTGAATGCGACCGAGATCGAGGCCCTGGTGCCGAAGGGGCACCAGCATCTGTTCGGATCCCTCGAGCAACTCCGCCGCGGAAAGTGGACCGAGGAGCCCGTGAAGGATCGCCTCGCCGACCTCAAGCGATTGACGGTCGACGAGCCGGTGGACGAAGCCCGCCTGTCCCTCGCGCATGCGGCCCTCGCCCGGGTGACCTACATCGATGAGCCCACCACGGGCGAGGCCGCCCAGGCGCCGGGCTGGCTCCTCTACATCAAACCGACCCTGGTCGGCAACGAGCCGTCCGACATCCTCCAGTACCATCGGGCGCACCGGCATTTCCCACAGGAGACGACGGCCGATCAGTTCTTCGATGAGGCGCAATGGGAGAGCTACCGGGCGTTGGGTTATCACATCGGCCGTGCCGTCTTCGGCTCTGGCGACCCGACCGCACCCGGAGCTGCGAACGCAGCCTCGCCCCCCGCCGAGCGAATCTTCGGGCCGGGCGCCTCGCCCGCGAACACGGTGGGCACGACGCGCCTGTGACTCGCGCACCCGAACCGGGCGTCCGCGAGTCCGGGACGCGTCGCGCCGCACCGCACGCCGCGGTCGCCCGCCTTCAGGCAGTGGCCCGCGAGGGCCACGTGGGCGGCTCAGCCGCGACCGCCGCAGGCTGACGACGAGCCCGTCGGCGGCGGAGTCCGTCGCTCGCCCGTCGCGTCTGACGGCGGGCCGGTTTCCGGTACCAGGTTGGAACGAAGACACCAACCGTGAAGCCGATCGCGCCCGCGATCGGGATGAGCTGCGGCAGCCGCAGACGCTCCGCGCTGTCCAGACCCGTCTCGATCAGAATGCTACCGACCAGGTAGGCGATCACGGCGGTCACAATGCCTTGCACGGCACCTTCCGACCAGCGCCCGCCCCAGCGCCGCGCGACGGCTCTGCGCTGGTCGTCGATCAGGAACGCGGTCGTGGCCGCCGTGGTGAAGGAGAGCAGCAGCCAGACCATCGACTTCGCCAGCGCATCCAGCACTTTCAGCTCGCCCTCGCTCTCGCCTTGTACATGATGCGCCAGCACCGCCAAACTCAACGCGATCGGCATGTTCGAAGCCGCGGCCAGCAGGCCGGACAGAAGATACGCGATGAACGGCCTCGCCTCGCCGCGGGGACGCGTAGTTCCGCCCCAGCTCCGCTTGAGGAAGATGGCCCAAAGCACCGCCACCACATAGCTCAGAGGAACGGCCGCGCACAGCGCCAGGGTGAACAGGTAGCCGGGCCACGGCGCGAGCCCCAGACGAGCCAAGAGGATTTTCACGGCGAGGATTCCAAAGGCGAGGGCCGCGTAGAGCGCAGTGAGGCGATGGGCCACAAGGATCGGGGCCGAGTCCAGGGTCTCGTCGAATCGGAAGCCGAACTTCGCGAGGCGCGTCGTTCGGGCGCGATGGGTCAGATCGAAGCGCAGGGTCGCGGCGGCGAGCGCACGGTAGACCTTCCCCAGCAGCGTCTTGACCTGACGCTCGACCTCCTCGGAGTACTCCGGCGATACGACAGTCGATCCGGACACGGTGGGCGCCAAGCCCCTGGTCCGGAGGCAGCGACGCACCCGCGGTACCAGATCCTCGTGAGCCTGCACGAGCTCATCGATCGCCACCGCGCACGTGTGGCAGACGCTCGCGAGCCTGGAGTCCGTGCGCCAGTCGGCGAGCGCCAGGACCAGCGCGGAGAGCTTCGCCCACGTCGAGCCCAAGTCGGCCTGGCCGGCCGTGCCCGTGAGGATCGGCGGCAGCTCGTGTGATTGCATCCGCCGCCGGACGCGATCTTGAGACGCCGCCGGCATCCGGTAGGTCACCCCCGAGCCGCGCACGCCGGAGCGCTCGAGCTCGGCAGCCAGCCGACGCACCTCATAGGGAATAGAGGCCATGTACTCGATCTGCTCACGGACCCAGCTGTCCGCGCCCGCGACCACGGGTACCTTCGGCAGCAGGACGGTCACCAGCAGGGCCGCCAGGATCTCGGCCGGGACGAGCGAGCTGAGGCTGCCGAGATTGGCGCCCTTCAGCAACTCGGCCAATACCGCCCGGGCCGACTCCGGCGCTGCCGCCGCCAGCGCGATGATCAACGTGGCGTACACGAAGAGACCCCAGAGGCAGTAGAAGGCGGCGGCCAGGTAGTATCGGACCGCTGTGGTCGAGGACCGATTCGCGGATGGCTCACTGAACCGGTGCCCGGTGTAGAGCACGACGAGTATGCTGCCGGCCACGATCGCGAGAGCGCTCATGATGTCCTCCTCTTCTACGGCGGAGGTGAGAGCGACCCCAACTGCTGCCGGCAGGTGCATCGCGTGGGCCACCGGCGTACCGGATGCCGAATCAGGAACTTGGGAGCAGGCGACAGCCCGCGGGGAGGTGATTCAGGACCCGGAATCGGGCGGATTTCCGGCGTTAGCGGGGCGCCGGCCCCGCGTCGACTGCCTCGTCACCTTGCTCCGGTAGCGCGCGAGCCCGACGGCTCCGTCCGGTCTCCCGGGCCCGACCTTGGAGACCGGCGAGCCGCTCCGGCCTACCCGGCGCGATGCGCCGCCGGTGCCGGGCCGGGGATCGTGGTCGCCCGGGCGATCCGCCAGCCGCGCAGCCGGCCGAGAGGCCACACCTGATGGCCCGCGGTCGTCTCGAACATCATCGCCGTCGCGGTGTACCAGGCGAGCACCGAGGAGATGATGAAGAGCCATCCAGCCAGGATCATCAAGCCGCCGTGCATGCTGATGTTCGCGATCGCGGCGATCGAGGCGCCCGCGGCCAGGAAAACCAGCGTCACGGCCAGTGCCGCGCTCCGCGCCGCCGCCGCGCCGACCCAGGTGATGAGAGCGAGCGGGATGAACCAGAACCCAAGCTCGCGAAACGGCCCGGCGGGCTCCATCAGCCGGCCCGACAGGAAGAGCCCCTGCAGGATCCCATACCCGATCCAGAACGAGCCCCAGATGCCGAGCATGGCCGTGGCCAACGTATCCTCCGCCTCGAAGGCCCACATACCGGCCAAGAGCTGCGTGAGGCCGCCGAGCACGGCCGCGAACGGGAGCAGGAGGAAACGGCTATCCGAGCTGCCATACCATCCCGCCATCCGCGCCGCGACGACGAAGGTGGCGCCCGCGAGGGCGTAGAGGCCGAGGACCCAGGGCACTGCGATGCGATTGGAGCCGACAACGATGCGTTCGGCCGTCGGCTCCGAAACCGATGTGACGTCAAGCATTGTGGTCACCGCCTTTCTCTACGATCGACACGGCCCAGCGTACGGCGACCGGATAAGAGGACGATGAGGGTCGGGTGAGAACTGGATCGTCACGCGGTGCCGCGGCGGCCCGCCTTCGCGGCCCGATGCGTCACTCGCGATGGCGCGCTCGCCGCGCGGTGTCGCCCACTGGCGCCGCCCCGGCTCACGGCGGCACGCGTCATCACGAAGACGGCCGGCGACGGCCCCGGATCCGGCTCCGGGACCGAGCGCGTGCACGTCGCCGCGCCCGGGCGCCGGCGCGGGGCCGCAGCTTGCGGAGGGCCGAGCCCTTGTGCACGGCGAGGTGATCCGTCTTCTCGCTCTCGATCAGGTATTGCGGCTCTTGCTTCGAGGCGCGGACCGTGTACCCCTTGAAGCGGATGGGCGAGCTGATCTTCTTGCGGATGACTCCGCTCACCCGCCCGGCCTCGGAGTTCCAGCTCACCCGGTCGCCGATCTTGAATGTGCGCCGCATCGCCATGGCTGATCGGAAGTCTACGCCCTTCCAGCACGAGCGGCAGCCGCCGGGCCTCTGTCGGATTCTTGCGGAAATCACTGCTCGGCCAGGCCAGGAGCGATCCCCGCGCTTCTCAAGGGCATGAGGCGGAGGGAGTACTCAGTCAGAACCTGTAATCGGCGCGGGAGCCACCATGAAAGCCGTTCGACTCCACCAAGAAGGCGGTCCGGAGCAACTGGTGTACGAGGATGCGCCCAAGCCTGAGTTGGGCGCCGAAGACGCCCTCATCCGAGTTCACGCCACTGGCATCACGCCGGCCGAGTTGACCTGGGCGGAGACCTACCGGAATTGCGACGGGTCCGAGCGCCTGCCCGCAATACCGGGACACGAGGTGTCGGGTGTCGTCGAGAGTGTGGCGCAGGGCGTGAGCGACGTATCGATCGGCGAGGAGGTGTATGCGCTCACTTCGTTCTGTCGGGATGGCGCCGCCGCGGAATATGTCGCGGTGCACGCCGCCGACCTGGCGCCGAAGCCCCAGACACTTGATCTGGTGCAGGCGGCCGCCGTTCCGCTTTCGGCGCTCACGGTCTGGCAGGCCTTCTTCGATCACGCGCGACTCGCGCCGGGCCAGCGCGTGCTGATCCACGGCGCCGCCGGAGGCGTCGGCAGCTTTGCGGTTCAAATCGCCCGCTGGCACGGCGCGTTTGTGATCGGCACCGCATCGGCTGACAACCGCGATTTCCTGCTCGGCCTCGGGGCGAACGAGGCGATCGACTACCGGCACGTTCGGTTCGAAGAGTCCGTGCGTGATGTGGATCTCGTTCTCGACACCATCGGTGGCAGCACGCGCGAGCGATCGTGGCAGGTGTTGAAGCCGGGAGGAGTCCTCGTCAGCTTGCCGGAGCCGATCCCCGAGGGCGAATCAGCGCCAAACGGCAAGCGCGGCAGGCGCGGTGTGTTCTTCATCGTCCGACCCGATCGCGGACAGCTAGGCCAGATCGCGACGTTGATCGATTCCGGCGCAGTCGGCCCGGTGATCGCCCAGACCGTCCCGCTGACGAGGGCTCGCGAGGCATTTGAACGTGGAGTGGCCGGCCACACCCGCGGCAAGTTGGTGGTGGCGGTCGAAGCTCAGCAATGGCCGACGTGACACCATGCTGTGGGCTCCGTCGGCACCAGCTCGGCACCAGCGAACACGCCCCACTGGCAGCGTGACGGCTACGAGCGTCGAGGTCTTTGCCGAAAGACTCCACAGACAGCGAGCAGATGGCACATGGGAGGTGGTCAACACTTTTCCGCGGATGAACCTGCGATGGTCCAATCTTGGAGTCATCTATTTCCCGAGCATTGGCCCTCAGATGGGGAAGCACTGCGACATAGGCCCTATTACTGACCCCCTCATCAGAGCAAACCTCCCTCGCGTTTGACTTGATGGTCGCTCCCAACCATCATGGCCACATCATCCCGCCGGGTACCTATCGCCTGGACGTGTTAGTGCCAGCTGAAAATGCCACTCCCAAACACAAGATCGTCGAGATCGTGATAGCGGGTCCCTGGTACCCACCACAACTACGGGCATAAGCGTAACCGTCCCGTCCGCGAGGGGTGCGGATGACCTCTTCCCGTCGCCGCGTCGGCAGCACATGCGGTGGACGGCACCGGCGGACGACACCTGACTGACGCTTTCTGGCAGCTATCGGCTCCGAGGTTGTGTCAACCGCACGAGTTCGCACGCATCTTGCCGTGGCGTGACCCTTGCTGCTCTCACGATCTTGATGAAGTGCCTACGTATCGCTGCTTCGGTTCTGTGGGCTTGGGGACTGGCTGGCTGTGCCCGCGCGGCGGTGGACGGGCAGTCTGGGGCCAGTAGCTCGGCAGAGGTGATTATCCTCCTGCTCGTCAGCGCGGTTCTGTTTGTAGCGGTCACCCTACTCCTGGGCCGTTGGGCATCCGACTCGCTTGACCTTTCATCTCGTCGTGGTTCGTCACGCCCCATGAGCGTCCGCCGTCGTCACAAACACGGGGCGGATATCGAGATCGAACGCGCCGCCCCAGCCATCGATCCAGTTTCGCGTCCGTCCGAGCAATAGCCGTAAGGACAAGTAGCCCTCCCGCGTAACGTCGCCCGCACGCTATCCTGTCTCTCGTGCGCTAGGAGAGAACATGATCCGCGGCCGATTGGTGCTACTCTGCTTGCTCGTCCTCGCCACCGCGGCTCAAGCCACACCTATGTAGCCGCGCAGCTGGCGCAGCGGCGGGAGACCAATCCGGTTGGCACCGAACCCTGGCACCAAGGCGAGTCCAACTCCGGGGATGCTCTGGAAGTGCTCGGCTCGGCTGAGGAGAACTGGAGCCGGGGGCGGGAGTTGAACCCGCGACCTACTGATTACGAATCAGTTGCTCTGCCACTGAGCTACCCCGGCGTTTCGCGGACTTACGCGACAGCGTGATTCTATCCTCTTTGTGCTGATCATGTGCTGATTTCGACCGGCTTCGGCCTCGGCTTGCGTTTCCGTCTTGGCCATCTCACGCCGGAGATAGTCGGGGCTGAGGTGAGCGTACCGCTGGGTCATCGGTAACGTGGAGTGCCCGAGGATCTACGAGCTCACGACGCGAGGTGACGGATGGTCTCCGTGGCGCGTCGCAGGCGGCCGCTCACCTCGCACGCGAGGTTACCGACCAGATTCATCGCGATTGCAGGGTGGCTCGCCCTGAGCTGGCGGAAGGCCGCCTCGGTCAGGACGAAGCACGCGAGCTCGTCGTCGGCCAGCACAGTGGCGGAGCGTGGCGCGCGATCGAGCAGCGCGAGCTCGCCGAGCACGGTCCCGGAAGAGAAACTGGCGAGCCGCGTGGCGCGGCCCTCCGGCTCCCTCAGATGCACGCTCGCACTGCCCCGGATGATGAGGAAGAGCTCCGACTCCCGGGCACCCTCGGCGATGACCACGTCGCCGGTCGTGTAGCGACGGGCTTCGAGCATGGGGCGGAGCGTCGCGAGCTCCGCCTCGGTCAAGCCACGAAAGACCTCCAGGTCCTCGACGGCGAATGTGTCGGGGACGGCGTCGCCGACGGACGTGGCGGCCAGGATCTGGTCTTCCGCCCACTCGACGGCGCGGTCGCCGTCAGGAAACGGCCGGTCACCGGTGTCCGGCGTCGTCACGCTGAGATCGCGCAGCATGTGTCCCCAGTGGCTGTGCTCGTTCACGCCGGCGAGCAGGAGGTGGTTGCCGCGGGTGGCGAGGTCGGCATGCATCTGTGAAAGGAACCGGCCTCCCGTAATGTCCACGTCGGTGATGCGACCGAGGTCGAGGATGACGAAGCGCGCGCCGTCGGCCACCGCGCGTCCGATGGCGTCGGCCAGGCGCCCGACGGTGCCGAAGAAGATGGCGCCCTCGAGCTCGAGCACGTGGATGCCGCAGCCGTGCTCGGCGAGGACGGCTCGCTCGCGCTCGCTGCGCTGCCGGCGAGACGGCACCGCGTCGCCTCGGTAGGTCCGCCGGATCAGGGAGCTGCTCATGCGCACGATGAACAGGGCAACGGCGATACCGAGCCCCACGAACACCGCGAGCACAATATTGAGCACGATCGACAGCGTGGCGACCAGCGCGATGACGAGGAGGTCGAGAGTGAGGCTGGCACGGTTGGCGACGCGCCGGGTGGCCAGCCGCCTCACGAGCTGGATGGTGGACGGATCGACGTGCTGGATGGCGACGACCATGATGACGGCGGAGAGCACCGCCCGGGGCACGTAGGCGAGGATGGGCAGCAAGAGCACGGTAGTGGCGAGCACCGCGCCGGCGTTGACAATCACGGACATCGAGGTCTGCGCTCCGCACGCGCGGTTGACCACGCTCGGGCCACTGGTGTTGCCCCGGGGGGCGATGCTCGGCTCATCGCTCACGCGCCCGAGGCTCCTCGGGGTCAGCGAATAGGCCAGCGCGCTCGGTCCGCGCTTGACGGGCCGGGGCCGGCCGTCTAGCATACCGCCCAACTCTCAGGCCCTCAGGCCGGCGCGTCCTCAACCATCCCGGTTCCCCACGAACGAAGGGAGGCCCCGATGACCCGATTCAGGCTGCTCGCGGCACTATCGCTCGCGATATGCGTGGTGGCGGGCTTCACGCTCGCGAGCCTCGGAGACGTGGGCGCTCAAGCCAAGCCCATCAAGATCGGCTTCGGGATGGCGTTGACCGGCGGGCTGGCCGGCAACGGCCAGGGCGCGCTGGTCGCCATGCAGATCTGGAAGGACGACGTCAACAAGGCGGGCGGGCTCCTGGGCCGCCCGGTCGAGCTGGTCTACTACGATGACCAGACGAACCCCGCGACGGTGCCCGGCATCTACACCAAGCTGCTCGACGTGGACAAGGTGGACCTGGTGGTGTCCGGCTACGGCACCAATCTGATCGCTCCCGCGATGCCGATCATGATCGAGCGCAAGCTGCTCTTCATGGGCCTGTTCGGGCTCGGCAACAACCAGAAGCACAAGTACTCGCGGTACTTTCAGATCGCCCCGAACGGGCCCGATCCGGCGGGCTCGTTCTCGGAGGGCTTTTTCGAGCTGGCGGCCAAGCAGAATCCCAAGCCCAAGACGGTCGCCCTGGTGGGCGCCGACGCGGAGTTCCCGCAGAACGCGCTCGTCGGGGCGCGCGAGCACGTCAAGCACCACGGCTTCCAGACCGTCTACGACAAGACGTATCCGCCGAACACGGTGGACTACACGCCGATCGTCCGCGCGATCAAGTCGCTGAACCCCGACGTCGTGTTCGTCGCGTCCTATCCCCCCGACTCCACCGGCATGATCCTGGCCGCGCAGGAGGTCGGGCTCGAGCCCAAGCTGTTCGGCGGCGGCATGGTGGGGCTCCACTTCACCGCGCTGCTCACCAAGCTCGGCCCCCGCCTGAACGGCATCGTGGACTACGGCTTCTGGGTGCCCGAGCCCACCATGAAGTTCCCCGGCGTGGACGATTTCCTGAAGAAGTACCAGCCGGCCGCGCAGAAGGCCGGGGTGGATCCGCTGGGCTTCTACCTGCCCCCGTGGGCCTACGCGATGATGCAGGTGCTCGGCAAGGCCGTCGAGGGCACCAAGGGCCTCGACCACCAGAAGCTGGCCGACTACATCCACGCCAACCAGTTCGACACGGTGGTGGGCAAGGTGAAATTCGGCCCCGACGGGGAGTGGGCGCAGCACCAGACGGTCACGATCCAGTTCCAGAACATCAAGGGCGGCGACGTGGAGCAGTTCCGTCAGGCGGGCAAGCAGGTGGTGATCTGGCCGGACAAGTTCAAGTCCGGCAACCTGATCTACCCGTACTCGGCGGCGCGGAAGTAACGGCGGCAACGGGGAAGCGGCCCGGCGCCGCTCGCGCGTTGAGAGCTCGGGCCGGCGGGGTGGCGGACGATGCCCACCCCGCCGGCCCGAACACGGGCTACTTCTTGGGGACTACCCGGCGGGGAATCGGCACGAACTTGCCGGACTGCATGGTCCCGCCCGCCAGCTTGCCGTTGGTGTCCTCCCGAATCACCACCCGCTTGGCCGGATTCGCGGGATGGGTGGGACTCTTGTTCACGGACACGCACCTCCCGAAGCTCGAGCCGCCCTTCTCCACGACCTTGCCGGCGGCGTCGACCGCGCCGGGATCCCACGAGCCGCCACACCAGGCGCCCTGGGACTTCGTGTCGGCGGCCGAGACCGGCACGGCTGGAACGAGCAGGACGATCACCATCGTCATCGCGAACAGCAGTGCGAGCCAGCGATTCATGTGAGCCTCCTCGATGATGGGTGAGCTGCGCTGGAGAGTGCTTGGCAGTCGAGGCGGAGCGTCTCCGGCGGGCCCCGGAGCCAGGCGAAGGGCCATTGCCCGGGCGCCGGGGCAGTACCGGGAGCAGACCATGGCACGGGCGTGGGTGCGGCAGCGTTGAGGCGGGCGGATTCGACGAGGGTGAGATCGGCGGAGCAGGCTGCGGAGAGGCTCGCGCGTGGTGGCGGGCCCCGCGCCCCGACGACGGGCAGGCGGCACGGATAGTTGGGCTCGGCCTGCACCACGATCGCTTCGTAACGGTGGCCGGGCATCGGCATCGCAACCTTCATCGCGGTCAAGCCGGCCCGATTCGTGGTGCGCATCACCGCGTGGTCACCGTCGGCTGAGTCGTAGATGCCGTGGATCCACGTCGGGTCGGGCGGGCTCGCGAAGGCCATGGTCCTGGACAGGGCAAGGACCAGCAGGATCGCCAGAGCCGAGAGGCCGGGCGTGATGGCCGTCTTCTCCGGTGTCGCTAGTTCAGACCTCATTCACCGTGACGCATCTCCCACTCTCGACGCAGGCCGCTCCAGCAGCCGATGTGTCAAACCGCAGGAGTCCGATGCCACAGCGCGCACGAGCGGCTTCAACGCGGAATGGGGAAAACCAGCCAGTTGAGGGGGATGCTATGCCGACACACCACCGCCGTCAACCGGTAACGGTGACCGGCCGGATCGCCGGAAAATCCTCGCGAGGAGAGCGGCCCATGGCGCCGAGATGGACGACACGACGATGGCTGCACGGCCTCACCGCGGCCGCGGTGCTGGCCGCGGGATGCGCGAGGCCGATGACGGCCGGCACCCGCACCGCTACCGGCTTCAACGTGGTCGAAACCGGCATCCCGGAGATGCAGCAGGCGATGGCCGAGGGACGGGTCACGTCCCGGCAGCTCGTCGTCGAGTCCCTGCTGCGGATCGGCCTCTACGAGGACCAGCTGAAGGCCGCCATCACGGTGAACCCGCGCGCCCTCGCGGACGCCGAGGCGCTCGATCGGGAGCGGACCCGGGGGTGGATCCGCGGGCCGCTCCACGGCATCCCCATCGCGCTGAAGGACAACATCCAGACGACGGACATGCCGACCACCGGCGGTGCCATCGCCTTCGAGGGGTTCCGGCCCCCGTACGAGGCCAGCGTCACCCGCAGCCTGAGAGAGGCCGGCGCCGTCATCATCGCCAAGACGGTGCTCACCGAGCTGGCCAACTGGGTGGCCGGCCCGCCGACGCCGATGGTCGGCAACTACAGTGCCCTCGCCGGGTACGGTCTCAACCCGTACGACCCGCGCCGGGACCCCCGCGAGGGTACCGACGACGGCCGGCCGGCGCTCCTGCTCGGCGGCTCCAGCTCGGGCATCGGCACCGCGGCCAGCTTCTGGGCGGCCAACGTGGGCACCGAGACGTCGGGCTCGCTCCTGGTTCCCGCGAACCAGCTGATGCTCGTGGCCATCAAGCCGACGGTCGGGCGGGTCAGCCGGTACGGGATCATCCCGCTCACCGCCGACCAGGACACGGCCGGACCGATGGCGAGGACGGTGACCGACGCCGCGATCGTCCTGGGCGCGCTCGAAGGCAGCGTTCCCGATCCGCACGATCCGGGCCTACCGGCGTGCCCGCTGCCGGCCGATCGCGACTACACGCCGTATCTCCAGCGCGCCGGGCTCAAGGGGGCGCGCATCGGCATTCCGCGGGCCTTCTTCTACGAGCCGGTCATCGCCCCCGGCGAGACGGCGCCGCGAGGAGGCCTCAATCCGGACCAGGCGCGGGTGATGGCCGAGGCCATCGAGATCCTGAAGCGGGAGGGCGCGGTCATCGTGGACCCGGCCGACATCCCGAGCGTCGTCGACCCGGATCCGACCGCCAATTTCCTGAAATGGCCCGTCTGCTCGGGCGAGCCCGGAGGCAAGGGCGAGGACGCCGAGTGCTCGGTCGTCTTCAAGTACGGCATGAAGCGCGACTTCAACGCGTGGCTCGGTTCGCTCGGGCCAGACGCTCCGGTCACGACGCTGACCGAGCTGCGCAGCTTCAATAGCGCGCATACCGCTCGCGGCGCGATCAAGTACGGTCAGACCCAGCTCGACATCTCGGACGAGATGGACCTCGAGGCCGACCGCGCGCGCTACGAGGCCGATCGGGCCAAGGACCTCGAGCTGGCCGGCACCCGGGGCATCGAGGCGGTCATGAAGATGCACCAGCTCGACGCCATCCTGTTCCCCGGCGCCAGTGGCGCGAGCATCGCGGCGCGCCCGGGGTACCCGACCATCATCGTGCCCTTCTCCACGGTGCCGAACCGTCCGTTCCCGCCCTTTCCGGACGGATTCGACGCGCGACCCGCGCCCTTCGGGGTGAGCTTCACCGGGCTGTCGTGCAGCGAGCCCCGCTTGATCGAGCTGGGCTATGCGTTCGAGCAGGCCACCCGGGGCCGGGTGCGGCCAGAGTCCACGCCGTAGATCGCGCGCGACTACGGGTGGGTCGAGGAGCTCACGGAGAGGCCTACTGACGGCCGGTGCGCTGGACCCGCTCCAGCGCCTCGCGCCGCTGCTTTTCCACCGCGAGCTCGTCGCCGAGCTGCTTGATCTTGGACTGCACCTGACCGCGCTCGTCGGCCAGCTTCACCTTCAAGTCCTCGATGTCGGCGCTCTGGCGGCCGCCCTCCCACCAGGAGAGGGCGGTCGCCCCGAGGATCGCGCCGACCAGGAGCGCCAGCAGCGAGACGAGGAGGCTCGAGCGCTCCATGCTCAGGCGAGCGCGCTAGTGCTTGGCCATCGCGGGCGCGCCCGCCGCCGCGCCTTCGGTCCGGATGCGCATGTTGTAGAACGAGCGCCACACGAAGATCAACGACACCACGAAGAAGATGGCGGCCAGCACCGACGTGAACCCGCTCCCCCGCTCCGCGGTCAGCGAGACGGCCAATTCGACCGCGAGCAGGCCGAACAGCGTGGTGAACTTGATGATCGGGTTCATGGCCACCGAGGAGGTGTCCTTGAACGGATCGCCCACCGTGTCGCCCACCACGGTGGCCGCGTGCAGCGGCGTGCCCTTCTCCTTCAGGTCGACCTCGACGAGCTTCTTGGCGTTGTCCCAGGCGCCACCTGCGTTGGCCATGAAGATGGCCTGGTAGAGGCCGAAGAGGGCGATCGAGATCAGATAGCCCACGAAGAAGTAGGGCTCCACGAACGCGAAGGCCAGGGTCACGAAGAAGACGGCCAGGAAGATGTTGAACATGCCCTTCTGGGCGTACTGGGTGCAGATCTCCACCACCCGCTTGCTGTCGGTGATGGAGGCCTTGGTGGCGCCCTCGAGCCGGATGTTGGCCTTGATGAACTCCACCGCCCGGTACGCTCCGGTGGTGACCGCCTGGGTGGAGGCGCCGGTGAACCAGTAGATGATCGAGCCGCCGCTGATGAGCCCCAGCAGGAATGGGGCGTGCAGCAGCGAGAGCTTGTCCAGGTTCTGGGTGAGCCCGGCGGTGAGCAGCACGATGATCGAGAAGATCATGGTGGTGGCGCCCACCACCGCGGTGCCGATCAGCACCGGCTTGGCGGTGGCCTTGAAGGTGTTGCCGGCCCCGTCGTTCTCCTCGAGCAGGTGCTTGGCCGCCTCGAAGTTGACGTCGAAGCCGAACTCCTTCTTGAGCTGCGCCTTGATGCCGGGAAGCGTCTCGATCACCGACAGCTCGAAGACGGACTGAGCGTTGTCGGTCACCGGGCCGTAGGAATCCACCGCGATCGTCACCGGCCCCATGCCGAGGAAGCCGAAGGCGACCAGGCCGAAAGCGAACACCGCGGGCGCGGCCATCAGGGCGCCGAGCCCCATGGTGCTCACCCAGAAGCCGATGCCCATCAGCACCACCATGGTGAGGCCGAGCCAGTAGGCGCTGAAGTTGCCGGCGACCAGACCGGAGAGGATGTCGAGCGAGGCGCCCCCCTCGCGGGCCGAGGTCACCACCTCGCGCACGTGCGCGGAATGGGTCGAGGTGAAGACCTTGACGAACTCGGGGATGATGGCCCCGGCCAGGGTGCCGCAGGTGATGACGGTGGAGAGCTTCCACCAGAGGCTGCCGTCGCCGAGATCGGGGATCATGATCCAGGAGACCAGGTAGGTCAGCACGACCGACACGATGGAGGTGAGCCACACCAGGCTGGTCAGCGGCGCCTCGAAGCTCATGGTCCGGGCCGAGCCGTAGCGGGCCCGGGCCAGCGCCTCGTTGACCAGGTAGGAGCCGCCGCTGGCCACGATCATGATGATGCGCATCACGAAGATCCACACCAGCAGCTGCACCTGCACCAGCTCCTGGGGCACCGCGAGCAGGATGAAGGTGATCAGGGCGACCCCGGTCACCCCGTAGGTCTCGAAACCGTCCGCGGTGGGCCCGACCGAGTCGCCCGCGTTGTCGCCGGTGCAGTCCGCGATCACGCCCGGGTTGCGGGCGTCGTCCTCCTTGATGTTGAAGACGATCTTCATCAGGTCGGAGCCGATGTCGGCGATCTTGGTGAAGATGCCGCCCGCGATGCGGAGGGCGGCCGCCCCCAGCGACTCGCCGATGGCGAAGCCGATGAAGCACGGCCCCGCGTAGTCGCGCGGGATGTACAGCAGGATGCAGAGCATGATGAACAGCTCCACCGACACCAGCAGCATGCCGATGCTCATGCCCGCCTTGAGCGGGATCGCGTAGACCGGGAACGGCAGCCCCTTCAAGCTCGCGAAGGCGGTGCGGGAATTGGCGAAAGTGTTGATGCGGATGCCGAACCACGCCACCCCGTAGCTGCCCAGGATGCCGATCACGCTGAAGAGCAGGATGATGAAGACCTTGACCGCCTCGAAGTGCTGCAGGAAGCCGAAGTAGAAGACGATGATCACCGCGATGAACAGCTCCAGGATGACCAGGAACTTGCCCTGGGTGATCAGGTACGTCTTGCACGTCTCGTAGATCAGCTCGGAGATGTCCCGCATCGACTGGTGCACCGGCAGGCCCTTGAGCTGCGAGTAGATCACCAGGCCGAAGGCCAGGCCGGCCAGGCAGATCAAGAGACCCCACTGCAGCAGTGTGCGGCCGCTCATGCCCACGAAGGTCGCCTGCGCCAGGTCCGGCAGCTTCAGCGAGGCCTCGCCGCCGCCCTGGTGCGGCGTGGCCGCCGGCGCGGCGCTGACCGCCGGAGGCGGCGTCTGGGCGGGCGCGGCCGAGGGCAGCACCAGCGAGAGAACGCTCAGGACGAGCAGCGCCCACGCGAGCGTGGGGAGCGCGCGGCCGGGCAGGTGCCGAATTGCATCCATAGTCCGAATCTCCTTGAGCCGGTTCGAAGGTGGGTCAGGTCGCCACGGAGAGCCCGGGGGCCCAACGGGAGTTTATACCCCGCCGGGCCGGAGGCCGTCAACGCGGCGCGTCGCCCGGGAGTGCGCGCCTAGTCGCGCAGCAGGGTCTCGATCTCCTCGCGATGGACGCCGAAGCCGTCGAACACGCGCTCGCCGATCACCACGGTCGGCACGCCGAGGCGTCCCGCCCGCGCGAACAGATCCAGGCTCGCCTCCGGATCCCGGCCGACGTCGCGCACGTCCACCGCCACGCCGCGCGCCTGGAAGAAGGCGAGCGCGGCTTCGCCATCGACGTTGCCTTCCATCGTGAACACCAGGGCCTTTTTCACGCGGCGTCCACGATACCATCTCGGCCTTGACGCTCCAACGTCCCGTTTGCTAGCATCCGCGCCCGACCAATCGGCATGAACCGCGTGGATCTCGTGAGCACGATGGCCGGCGCCAGCGGATGGACCAAGGCGGAGGCGGATCGCGCCCTGCGCGCGTTCCTGGTCTCGGTGCAGCGGTCGCTCAAGCGCGGCCAACCGGTCACCCTGGTGGGCTTCGGCACCTTCTCGGTGCGCCGTCGCAAGCCACGCCGGGGCAAGAACCCGCGCACCGGACAGCCCATGCACGTGGCGGGCGGACGCATCCCCCGCTTCAAGCCGTCGCGGGACTTGAAGCGCGCGGTCCGGTAGGGATTTTCTCTCGGCAAAATCGCCTGGCGGTTAAGATGAGTCCAGTGCGCGCCATCTCCGTCCTCGCCGTCAGCGCGGCCCTCTGGCTCGTCGCAACACCGGCATCAGCCCAGAACAGCAGCCTCAACGGCCGGCCCCTGGCGTTGAGCGCCGAGTCGGTCCTCCTCCTCGACACCCAGGGCCGCGTCCTGTACGCGAAGAACCCCTCCGAGGATCACGCGCCCGCGAGCCTCGTCAAGCTCATGACGCTCTACCTGGCGTGCGAGGCGATCGAGGCGGGACGCGCGCAGTGGGAGGAGCCGGTGCTGGTGAGCCATCGCGCGGCCTTGACCCCGCGCTATCGCATGGGGCTCAGGACCGGCGAGACCGCGCCTCTGCGCACGCTGCTCGAAGGCGTGGCCATCGCCTCCGCCAACGACGCGGCCACCGCGGTGGCCGAGCACCTGGCCGGCACCGAGGACGCCTTCGTGGCCTCGATGAATGCCAAGGCGGAGGAGCTGGGCCTCGCCCACACCCACTTCGCCAACGCCCACGGCCTCCCCGACCCCGCCCAGCGCAGCACCGCGCAGGACCTCGCCAAGCTGATCGGGCGGCTCCTCGACGACTATCCCTCGTCGCGGCCGCTGCTGGGCGGCGCCACGTTCGTCTACCGCGGGCGCGTCTACAGCCGGCGGATCCCGCTCTTTCAGGATCCGGGCGGCGTGCAGGCGCTCAAGACCGGCTTCACTCGGGAAGCCGGGTACAACCTCGCGGTGTCGGCCTGGAAGTCGGGGCAGCAGTTCCTCCTGATCGTGCTCGGCGCCCAGACGCGCAGCCTGTCGTTCCGCGATGCGCGCACCGTGCTCCGCTACGGCTTCTACGAGACCGGCCTCGAGTCCGCGCCCATCGCGCCGGCTCCCCGGCGGCCGCGCCGCCCGCACCTGCCGCCCCGCCGACCCAGCGAGCGTCGCTCCCGAGCCGCGGTACCCGGCGCGAGCTGAGCGGGCGTCGCGATGGCCGCGCCGCGTGCCTTCGTCTTCGACGCCTACGGCACGCTCTTCGACGTCCACTCGGTCGTCGAGGCCGCCGGTGAAATCACCCCGGATCCGCAGACCCTGTCGAACCTCTGGCGCCAGAAGCAGCTCGAGTACACCTGGCTGCGCACGCTCATGGGCCGGTACGAGGATTTCTGGGCCGTGACCGGGCAGGCGCTGCGGTTCACCCTCCGCCGGCTCGGCATCACCGCCGCCGAATCGCAGGTCGAGGCGCTGATGAACGCCTACCTCACGCTCGCCCCGTTTCCCGAGGTGCCCTCGACCCTGCGGGCGCTGGCGGGGACGCCGCTGGCCATCCTGTCCAACGGATCGCCCTTCATGCTGGAGCGCGCGCTGCGGTCGAGCGGGCTCGCGGGCGCCTTCGCCCACGTGCTCTCGGTGGACGAGGTCCGAGTCTACAAGCCGTCACCGCGAGTCTACGAGCTGGCGCCGCGCGCGCTCGGGGTGACCGCGGGCGAGATCGTCTTCGTCTCCTCGAACGCGTGGGACGTGGCGGGGGCCGCCGCGTTCGGGTTCACCACCTGCTGGTGCAACCGGACCAATGCGCCCGCCGAGGAGCTGCAGGTGACGCCGGACTACGAGGTGGATCGCCTGGACGCGATCCGGGAGCGGCTCGGCTTCTAGTGCCGACCGCTCGGGCGAGGGCGTGCTCCGAGCCGCGGAACGTCCTGGGGCGCCGGGCGGGGTCAGGACGTGCCGCGCGCTGCGAACGGGGGTTTACCGCTTGGCCAGCCGCTTCCGCTTGACGTAGGCCCAGATCTTCTTCGTCATCTCCGAGGGGCCGATGGGCTTGCTGCCCATGACCGACTCCAGGGTATCGTCGCAGCCCTTGAAGTTGATGGAGTAGCCACCAAACGCCAGCTTCTTCTTGGCCATTCGTCATTCCTCCCTCGTTGAGTGGTTGGGGGTCCTGCCCGGCGCCCCCCGAAACGGCCGAGGGTATTATGGCCGGACTCCGAGGGAGAGAAAAGCGAAAAATACAATCCGTAGGGGGTCTCCACGAGGGAAAGACTACCCGGTGGGGGTATACCCCCCGGGGGCTCTCCCCGTCAGCTCCGCCCCTGGAAGGTCGGCATCACGTCTCGCGCGAACCAGCGCAGCTGCTCTTTGAACTCGGCCGGCGGCAAGCCCTCCGCCCAGTGGATCATGCACTGATCGAGGCCCGGGTAGCGGGCCTCCATCTCGCGGATGGTCTCGATCACCTCGGCGGGACGGCCCACGAGCCACGCCTTCTGCTCGACGCCATCGCGCAGCGTCGGCACGCGGCTGGGTGCGCCGGGCGTGCCCCAGGAGCGACCCTGCTCGTCGGCATAGCGCACGAAGCCGAACGGGGCGAACCACTTGTAGCGCTCGTCGTGCGCGGGCTCGAGGCGGCGGATCGCCTCCTCGCGCGAGTCGGCCAGGTAGAGGCCGACGCCCCAGCAGAGGTCCTCGCCCAGCTGCTTGGGCCGCCCGTGGCGCGCGCACGCGTCGCGGTAGGCACGGGCGACCTGGTCGAGGACCTTCTCCCCGTTCAACGTCACCATCGCCTTGAGGCCCATGCGGGCCATGTAGTCGATGCTCTTGCCGCTGGCGATCGGCATCCAGATCTCGACCGGCCGGTGGATCGGCCGCGGCACGCAGGTGATCTCGCGCAGGCGATAGCCGCGGTAGTCCACGTCGGGCGGGATCACGTAGTACTTGCCGCGGTGGCTCCACGACTCCTCGTTGAAGCACTTGAGCAGGACCTCCATCTGCTCCTCGAACAGCTCGCGGTTGGCCGCCGCGTCGAGCAGCGGCGCCCCGAAGGACTCCACCTCTCGCGTGTGATAGCCACGGCCGACGCCCATGATCACGCGCCCGTTCGTGACGATGTCGGCCATCGCGTAGTCCTCGGCCAGGCGCACCGGGTGCCACATGGGGAGGATGTTGAACGCGCAGCCCAGCTTGAGCCGCCGGGTCTGGGTCGCGAGCCAGAGCGAGAGCTGCACCAGGTTCGGCAGCACCTCGTAGCCCTCGCGCTGGAAGTGGTGCTCGGCCGTCCACAGGCAGTAGTAGCCGTGCTCGTCCATGAGCTGGGCCACGTCCCTGGCGGTCTGGAAGGCCTCGATGAGGCGCTCGTTGGGGTACCGCCGCTCATCGGTCGGGGTGCCGCCGAGGCCCACGTTCTCCAGCTCGATCTGCCCCACGTAGAGGACCGAGAATTTGGTGATCACTTGGCTCTCCAGCCTCCGTCGACGACCAGGGTGTGTCCGGTGATGTAGCCCGCCTCGTCCGAGGCCAGGAAGCAGACCGCGGAGGCGATCTCCTCCACGGTGCCGCGGCGGCCGACCGGCGCGATCGCGCGCACCGCCGCGTCGTCCACCGCCACTCCGCGGCCGCTCATGTCGGGCACGCCGGGCCCGAGGATCTGCTGGGAATGCGCGCGCAGGCCGGTGAGGATCGGGCCGGGCGCCACCGCGTTGATGGTGACGCCGCGAGCCGAGTAGGTCACCGCCATCTGGCGGGTGAGCCCCACCACCCCGTGCTTGGACGCCACGTAGGCCGCGCCGCCGCCGGTGCCGTTGAGCCCGGCCACCGAGGCCATGTTGACGATGCGCCCGTGCCCGCGCGGCAGCATCTCGCGCAGCGCGCGCTTGCAGCCGTGGAAGACGCCGGTGAGGTTGATCGCGAGCACGCGGTCCCACACCGCGTCGTCCGTCTCGTCGACGTTGAAATAGCCGTCGAGGATGCCCGCGTTGTTGACCATGATGTCGAGCGGCCCGAGCTCGCTCACCGCGCTCGACACCGCGCGGTCCACGTCGAGGGCGCGGCTCGTGTCGGCCTGGATGCCGATACCCTTGCCGCCCGCGCTCATCAGGAGACGCTTGGTCTCCGCCGCGCTGGCCGCGTCCAGGTCCACCGCGGCCACCCGCGCCCCCCGCTCCGCCATCACCAGCGCGATGCCGCGGCCGATGCCCGACCCCGCCCCCGTCACCACCGCCACCTTGTCTTGCAGCTGCATCGTCATCTCCCTCTCACCGTTATCGCCCCCGTCACCCTACCCTCTCCCCAATGGGGAGAGGGGGATAGGGAGGGCGTCGTCGATGACGACGCCATTGCTAGATGGCGAGGGCGTAGCCGTCGCGGCGGGGATCGGCGCCGGCCATCAGCGCGCCGGACTCCGGATCGCGCGCGATGCCCTGCCCGCCTCCCACCACCCACGACCAGTCGTCGATCACGTTGATCCGGTGGCCGCGCCGCCCCAGCTCGGCACGCGTCTCCTCGGCGATGCGCGATTCGGCGTCGACCAGGCGGTCGCGGTACACGCGCACGCGCGGAGCCTCGATCCCCTCCTGCACGTTCAGCCCGAAGTCGAGCACGTTCAGCAGCATCTGGGGCTGGGTCTGGAGAATGCCGTAGGAGCCGGGGGTACCGATGCTGAGGGCGAACGCGCCGTCGCGGAACACCTGCGTCGGCGACATCATGGTGCCCGCCTTGCGGCCCGGGCGCAGCACGTTCGGCGACGCCGGATCGCGATCCGACCACTTGAGGATGTTGTTCAGCAGGAGCCCGGTGCCCGGCACCGCGAAGCCCGAGCCGAAGGCCACCCCCAGCGTCTGGGTGACCGACACCACGGTGCCCTCAGAGTCCGCGCACGCGAAGTGGGTGGTCTGCTCGTTCACGAACTGCGCCGGATGCCCTTCACCGATCTGCCCGGCCAGACGCTCCGGATTGTGCCGCTCCCCCTCGCTCGCCGCGGCGCGCCGGGCGTCGATCCGCTGCCGCTGCGAGGCCGCGTAGGCTTTGGACAGCAGGCCCTTGATCGGCACCTCGCCCGCGTACGCGTACGCGAGGCGGTCGGCCGAGCCGAGCTTGATCGCCTCGATGAGGTGATGGAGGTACTCGACGGAGTTGTGCCCCCACCCGGCCAGGTCGTAGCCCTCGAGGATGTTGAGCGTCTCGAGCATCTGGAACGCGGAGAACGGCGGCGGCACCGAGCAGATCTCGCGACCCCGGTACGGGATGCTGACCGGCGCGCGCCACGTGGGCTCGAAGGCGGCCAGGTCTTCCTCGGCGAGCCAGCCGCCCGCCTCCTGCACCGCGCGGGCGATGGCGCGGGCGATCGACCCGCGGTAGAAGGCCTGAGCGCCCCCCTCGGCGACCTGACGCAGCGTCGCGGCCAGCTCCTTGTAGGTGACCACCTTCGCCGGGCGCGGGCCTCCGTTGCCCAGGAACAGCCGCTGGGCCTCGGCCGAGCGCGCGAGCTGCTCGCGCGACTGCTCGAAGAACTTCACGTTCGTGAAGGTGAGTGGCACGCCGCTCTCGGCCAGCTCGATGGCCGGGGCGAGTACCCGCGCCCGCGGCATGGAGCCGAAGCGATCGAGCGCGGCGAGCCAGCCGCCGAGATTGCCGGGGGTCGCGCACGACTTGGGGCCGCCCGCCAGCTCGTCCTCGGTGCACCGCGCCGGGTCGGCCGCGCGCGGGGCGGGGCCGATGAAGTCGAGCACGTGCCGCTCGCCGGTGCGGGCCCGCGAGATCAGCATGAGCCCGATGCCGGCCGCGCCCGACATGAACGGCTCGACGACGTTCAGAGTGGACGCGACCGCCACCGCGGCGTCCACCGCGTTGCCGCCCTCGAGCAGCACGCGGATGCCGGACATGGAGGCCAGCGGATGGGCCGAAGCGACGGCGCCGCGTGTGCCCATGATCGTCGGACGGTAGGCGTGACGATGTGGCGGCATAGGGTCTCCTTGGCGGCTGCGATGTCGGCCGCCATGTTAGGCTCTGGCCACGATGGACGCAAGCCGCCTGTCGCCCACGCTCGACGCCGCGCTCGCGCGCGCGCGGTACATCTACCTCACGACCTACAGCAAGGCGGGCAAGCCGGGCACCGTGCCGACGTGGCTTTGGCCTCACGCGGGCGACGTGTACTTCACCACCCAGCGCGAGACGCTCAAGGCCCGCCGCATCCGGGACAACGGCCGCGTCACCGTCGCCGTCGGCCGCAAGGACGGCCCCGCCTTCGAGGGGCGTGCGGAGTGGGTGGAGGGCCGGCCCGATCTGGAGCAGGCGCTGCTGACGTCCTACCGCCGCCGGTATTGGCTCCTGGTGCCGCTCTTCATGGGCCGCTACATCAAGAAGGGCCTGCTCGCCCAGACCAGCGTGCTGATCCGCATCACGCCGCTGCGCGAAGTGCCGCGCTGACCGCAGCGGCCAGCGTCGAGACGTCGAACGGCTTCTTGATCACCGCGTCCACGCGCCCGGCGTCCGCCTCCAGGGCATCGGCCCACCCGGTCAGGAGCAGGACCGGCATGGAGGCTCGCATCGCCTTGATGGCGCGCGCCACCTCCCACCCGTTCAGCTCCGGCATGCCGAGATCGGTGATCACCAGATCGTAGTCGCCCTGCTCGAGGCTCTGGAGGGCCTCGCGTCCGCCCCCGGCCATCGTCACGTGGTGCCCGCGGGACATGAGCACGTCGGCCAGCATCTCGCGCACGTCGGCCTCGTCGTCCACCACCAGGATGCGACCCTGCGGCTCGGCCCCGACGGCGGCGGGAGGCGGTGGGGCTTCCGCGGCTCCGACGGTGGGGATCCAGAACGTCACGGTGGTCCCGCGGCCCTCGTCGCCGTCGAGCGAGATCTGCCCGCCGTGGCTGGTGACAAGGCCGTAGGCGACGGCGAGCCCCAGTCCCAGCCGCTGCACGCCCTTGGTGGTGAAGAACGGCTCGAACGCGCGGTCGCGGACCTCCGCCGACATCCCCATTCCCGAATCGCAGATCGACACCACCGCGCGTCCCGGCTCGCTCCAGGACCGGATGAGCACCCGTCCCCCCGCGGGCAGCGCGTCCACCGCGTTCAGGATCAGGTTGGTGAGCACCTCGCGCAGCTCCGCCTTGCGGCCGAGGGCCGGGGGCAGCTCGCCCGGCTCGAACACCATCTCGACGCCGGCGCCCCGCACCTGCGCCTCGTGCTCCCAGCGCGCGCGCGTGAAGTCGATACTCTCCCGCACCGTCTCGTTCAGATCGAGCTCGGTGGCGCTGCCGCCGTGCTGGGCCCGGCTGAAGGCCTGGATACGCCGCACCGTGTCGGCCGCATCGACCGTGGCCCGCTCGATGATGCGGAGGGCGGGCGCCATCTCGGGGACGCGGTTCTTGTGCAGCAGCAGCTGGGTGCGCCCGAGCACCACCGCCATCAGGTTGTTCAGGTGATGCGATGCCCCCGCCGCCAGCTCGCCCACCGCGCGCAACGTCGCGCCGCGGACCAGCGTCTCCTGGGCCGCCTTCAAATCGTCGAGCGTGTCGCGGAGGTCGGTCACCAGCCGCGCGTTCTCCATGGCCAGCGCGGCCTGGTGCGCGAGCCCGGCCAGGGTGGCCTCATCGCGGTCGGTGAACGGTCGGCGCTCCCGGTTGAAGGCCCAGAGCAGCGCGGTGAGCGCCCCGGCGGCGTCGGTGACCGGCGCGGTGAGCATGCTCACCACGCCCTCCGCCTTCGCCCACGCGGCCATCTCGGGCGAGCAGTGAACGCGCGGGTCGGCCGCATAGTCGTCGGTGCGCACCGCTCGCTTCGACTCGAGCGCGAGCCCGGGCAGCCCCGCGCCCGGCACGAGCCGACCCGGCGGCAGCGGGCCGATCCGCGCGCCCACCGTGGCCAGCGTCTCCGTCTGCATCGTGTCCGGCGCCACCACCGAGCACGCGGCGCCGTCGGAGCGCAGCAGCGCCTGGATCTCGCGCACCACCGCGCCCAGCGTGGTGACCCGGTCGGGTGAGGACAGCGTCGCGGCGGCCACCCGCTGGAACGCCTCGATCTCCTCCAGACGCCGGAGCGCCTCGGCATGGATGCGCGCGTTGCGGACCGCCACCGCCGCCGACGCGGTCAAGGCCTCGGCGAGCGCCAGGTCGGCGGCCGAGAACTCGCGGCGCACGCGGGTCATGCAGGAGAGGATGCCGACGGGGCCACCTTCGAGGAAGATCGGCACGCACAGCAGCGAAGCGAAGCCCTCGGCCACGAACCAGGGCCGGTTGGCGAGCCGCGGATCGTCCTGCACGTCGGTCAGCACGAGCGGCCGACGATGCATGAGCACCCAGCCGACCAGCGAGGACTGCACGGGGATCTGCTCCCAGTCGGTGCGGGGCGAGCGGAGATGGCCCGTGTGCGCGGAGAGCCGCAGCGTCTCGCCCGAGTCGCCCCGCAGCCAGATGCGCGCGACTTCCGTGTCGAGCCGGGTGCGCGCGATGTCGGCGAGACGGTCCAGCACTTCGTTCAGATCGAGAGTCGAGGTCAGCAGCCGATTGGATTCGGCGAGGACTTCCAGCTCCGGCGGACGCAAATCAGTCATTCTCTCGAGGGGGAATCACCGCCCGAAGCCGCGGCGACTGCGCGGATCATAGCGCACGAGGCCGCCGGGGCGCCAGCCGAGAGTACGCGCGCCCGCCGCGCCTTGATTCCGCCTCGCTTTGGACGTAGCATTCAGCCAGCCATTCCCACGCGGGAGCTCGGTGGTCCGGGCTGAGAGGGCAGCTGCAACGCTGCCGACCGCTACAAACCTGACCTGGGTAATGCCAGCGAAGGGAGGCCTCGCATGAAAGTCTACGTCTCGGCGTCCGATCCCTCGGTCCGCGTCCCGTTCCGCGAAGTCACGCTCACCACCGGGGAGCGGCTGCGGCTCTACGACACCAGCGGGCCCTATACCGATCCCGAGTACACGCCGGACGTCAAGCAAGGGCTCCCACCCCTACGCCGGCACTGGATCCTCTCCCGGGGCGACGTGGCGCCGGGCGCGGGCGGGCGCTGGGGGATGCGGGCCAAGCCCGGCCGTCGCGTGACCCAGATGCACTACGCGCGCCGCGGCGAGATCACGCCCGAGATGGAGTTCGTGGCCCTGCGCGAAGGCATGAGCCCGGAGACGGTGCGCGACGAGGTCGCGCGCGGGCGGGCCATCATCCCGGCCAACGTGAATCATCCGGAGACCGAGCCGATGATCATCGGCCGTCGGTTCCTGGTCAAGATCAACGCCAACATCGGCAACTCGGCGGTCACCTCCTCGATCGAGGAGGAGGTGGAGAAGATGACGTGGGCCACCCGCTGGGGCGCCGACACCATCATGGATCTCTCCACCGGCAAGAACATCCACGAGACGCGCGAGTGGATCCTGCGCAACTCCCCGGTGCCGGTGGGCACGGTGCCGATCTACCAGGCGCTGGAGAAGGTCCACGGCCGAGCCGAGGAGCTGACCTGGGAGATCTACCGCGACACCCTGATCGAGCAAGCCGAGCAGGGCGTCGACTACTTCACCATCCACGCCGGCGTGCTCCTGCGTTACGTGCCGCTCACCGCCCGGCGCGTCACCGGCATCGTGTCGCGCGGCGGCTCCATCATGGCGAAATGGTGCCTGGCTCACCATCAGGAGAGCTTCCTCTACACCCACTTCCGCGAGATGTGCGAGATCATGGCCGCCTACGACGTGGCCTTCTCCCTCGGCGACGGGCTGCGTCCCGGCTGCCAGGCCGACGCCAACGACGACGCTCAGTTCGCCGAGCTCGACACGCTGGGCGAGCTGACCACGATCGCGTGGGAGCAGGACTGCCAGGTGATGATCGAGGGCCCTGGCCACGTGCCGATGCACCTGATCAAGGAGAACATGGACCGGCAGCTCGCGGTCTGTCACGAGGCGCCGTTCTACACCCTCGGGCCGCTCACCACCGACATCGCGCCCGGCTACGACCACATCACCTCCGCGATCGGAGCCGCCATGATCGGCTGGTACGGCACTGCGATGCTCTGCTACGTGACGCCCAAGGAGCACCTGGGGCTGCCCGATCGGCAGGACGTCAAGGACGGGGTGATCGCCTACAAGATCGCCGCGCACGCCGCCGACCTCGCCAAGAGCCACCCCAAGGCGCGCGAGTGGGACGACGCGCTGTCGCGGGCCCGCTTCGAGTTCCGCTGGGAGGACCAGTTCAACCTGTCGCTCGATCCCGAGACCGCGCGCTCCTTCCACGACGAGACCCTCCCGGCCGAGGGAGCCAAGATCGCCCACTTCTGCTCGATGTGCGGGCCCCACTTCTGCTCGATGAAGATCACCCAGGACGTGCGCGACTACGCGGCCCGGCACGGCATCGCGAGCGAGACGGCCGCGGTGGTGCAGGGCCTTCGCGAGAAGGCCGAGGAGTTCAAGAAGACGGGCGGGCAGCTCTACGTGAAGCAGGATCCCGCCGCGCGGGCCTAGGAGACCCCATGGCTGGCTTCGCCGACTACGAGCAATACGACGCCCTCGGGCTGGCCGACCTGGTCCGCCGCGGCAAGGTGACCCCGACCGATCTGCTGGAGGCCGCGATCGAGCGGGTGGAGGCGCGCAATCCCGCCGTGAACGCGGTGATCATGCGGCTCTACGACCACGGGCGCCGGGCCATCGCCGACGGGCTCCCCGACGGCCCGTTCCGCGGCGTGCCGTTCCTCTTGAAGGACCTCGGGGCGCCGCTCACCGGGGAGCGGATGACCCGGGGCAGCCGGTTCTTCGCCGACACCCCGCCGTCGACCTTCGACAGCGAGACCGTGGCGCGCCTGAAGCGCGCGGGCCTCGTGATCTTCGGCCGGACCAACTCGTGCGAGGTCGGGCTCTCCCTCACCTGCGAGCCGCAGCTCTACGGGCCGACCCGCAATCCCTGGGACCCGACGCGGATCTCGTCGGGCTCGAGCGGCGGCGCGGCCGCCGCGGTGGGCGCCCGGATGCTGCCGATCGCGCACGCCAGCGATGGCTTCGGCTCGATCCGCGCGCCCGCGGCCAGCTGCGGTCTGGTCGGGCTCAAGCCGACGCGGGGCCGCAACACGTTCGCCCCGGTGACCGGCGAGGGGCTGGGCGGCTGCTCCACCGAGCACGCGGTCAGCCTCACGGTGCGCGACAGCGCGGCCCTCCTCGACGCCACCCGCGGTGCGGCGCCGGGGGATCCCTACACCGCGCCCGTGCCGTCGCGGCCCTTCCTCGACGAGGTCACCGCGGTCGCGCGGCCACTGCGGATCGCCTACACGACCGTCGCCCCGAACGGCGCCCCCGTCGACGCCGAGTGCCTCGCGACCCTGCAGGAGACGGCGCGGCTCTGTGGCGAGCTGGGGCACCAGGTCGAGGAGGCCGATCCCGAAATCGAGCGGGCCGCGGTGATCCCGACCTTCATCACGCTGGCCGCGGTGAACACGGTGGTGAACCTCTCGACCCATCCCACCGCCGGACGTCCGGCTCGCGAGGGCGAGGTCGAGACCGTCACCTGGAACACCGCCAAGCTCGGCGAGCGCACCTCGTCGGCCGACTACGTCCGCGCGACCCAGACCGCGCACCGGCTGGGCCGACAGATGGCCGCGTTCCACTCGCGCTACGACGCGCTGCTGACGCCGGGGCTCGGGCAGCTTCCGGTGAAGCTCGGCTGGATCGACATGATGATGCCCGACGTAGAGGAGTACTGGCGCCGGGTGTTCGCGTTCTCGCCGTTCACGGTCTGGTTCAACCTGACCGGTCAGCCCGCGCTGATGCTGCCACTGGGCCGATCCGCGAGCGGCCTCCCGGTCGCCGTCCAGCTGGTGGCCCGCTTCGGCGACGAAGCCACGCTGTTCCGCCTGGGCGCGCAGCTCGAAATCGCGCGACCCTGGTTCGCCCGCAAACCCGCCCTGGCCGCAGCCGGCTGAAAAAGGCCCATCTGCTTCGTTGGCGCCCTCGGTCGGGGCGCTCAACGTACAGAGAGTACGCCTCGCGCCCGACCTTCGGGCGCCGCCTCGCATCTGGGCCCTTTTGAGCCGGCTGCGATGCTAGCGAGGGAGTGCCTGGAGGATTGGGTCGAGGTTTTTCGGGTCGGGCTTGAGTGAGCCGACGCGGTGGCTGCGCACCGCGGCGACCACCGCGTCGTTGACCGGCGTGGGCACGCCGAGACGGCGCCCCTGCTGGGTGACGTAGCCGTTCAAGTAGTCGATCTCGGTGCGCCGGCCCTTCATCACGTCCTGCAGCATCGACGGCCGCCCGCCGCTCAGGAACCGCACGCTCGCGGCCATGTCGGCCTCGACCGCGTCGAAGCCCTTGCCGGAGGCCGCGTCCACGAAGCGCTGAGCCTCCACGCCGTAGATCGGCTCCACCTCGTGACCGGAAGCGCGGCCGACCTGGATCACCTCGGCCGCCACGTGGATGGCGATGCGCCGGGGCGCGGGCGCGGTCCGCACCTCGGCCGAGCCCAGCCCGCTGAGCCCGGCCAGCGGGTTGGCCATGCAGTTGACCGCGAGCTTCGACCAGCGCTCGCCCCAGAGATTGGTGGTGAGCTTGGTCGGCGCCACGTCGTTCACGATGCGAACCAGCTCCCGGGCCCGCGAGGTGTCGCGCCCGTCGTGCTCGCCGATCTTGAAGCCGACCGCGCCTGAGTCGGTCCGCATGGCGTGGCCGGGCTCGTACATGCCCGCGCCGATGGTGATGACGCAGCCCAGGCAGCGCGCCTGGCCGACCACCGAGGCCACGCGCTCGTCGTTGACCCCGTTCTGGAAGTCGACGACCACGCCGTCTGGCGCCGCCAGATAGGTGAGCGCCATCTGCGCCGCCCACTCGGTGTCGTAGGACTTCACCGCGACGAAGACGGCCTCGAAGGGCGCGGCCACGCCCTGCAGCTCGTGGATGTGGAGGGCCTTCACCGGGATCAGGTGGTCGCCACAGGTCCCGGAAAGCCGCAGCCCGCGCTGCTTCATGGCCTCCACGTGCTCGGGCCACTGATCGACCAGCGTCACATCGTGCCCGGCCCTCGTGAGAAGCCCTCCCACCACGCTGCCGATGGCGCCCGCGCCGATGATGCCGATCCTCATGACCGTGCACTCCTTCCTTTGGGATAGCGGAAACACGTCGTGACGTGGTCGTTGACCATGCCGGTGGCCTGCATGAACGCGTAGCAGATGGTGGGGCCGACGAAGCGGAAGCCACCCGCGAGCAGCGCCCGGCTCATGGCCCGCGATTCGGCGGTCTGGGCGGGCACCTGCCCCATCTTCGTCCACGCGTTGCGGATGGGCGTGTCGTCGACGAACCGCCAGAGATACGCGGCGAGGCTGCCGTGCTCCTTCTGCACCGCCAGGACCGCGCGCGCGTTGGCCACCGCGGCTTCGATCTTGAGACGGTTGCGCACGATGCCCGGATCCCGCATGAGCGCGGCCCGCCGGCGCGCGTCGAAGCGAGCCACCTTGGACGGGTCGAAACCGGCAAAGGCCTTCCGGTAACTCTCGCGCTTCCGGAGAATCGTCGACCACGAGAGCCCGGCCTGCGCGCCCTCCAGCACCAGCATCTCGAAGAGGTGCCGGTCGTCGCGGGATGGCACGCCCCACTCGGTGTCGTGGTACTCGATCTCCAGCGGGCCTCCGTTGGCCCAGGCGCAGCGGGTCGGCACGAGCGTCTCTCTACACGGCGTCGGGGTCGATGCCGTGCTCCTTGAGCTTCTTGCGCAGGGTGTTGCGGTTGATGCCGAGGAGCTGCGCCGCCCGCACCTGGTTGCCGCGGGTTTCGCGCATCACCGCGCGCAGGAGCGGCTTTTCGACCAGCCCGACCATGAGCCCGTGCAAGTTGGCGGAGGCGTGGCCACGCAGGCCGCGCACGCAGTCGTGCAGCTTGCGCTCGATGATCTCCTCCAGCGACGCCTCGGCGGTCCCGCTAGGCACCGGTGTGACCGGGCCGATCGGCAGGTGCTCGGGCAGGATCACGCCCGACGAAGCCATGACCATCGCGCGCTGGATGACGTTCTCCAGCTCGCGCACGTTGCCGGGCCAGTCGTAGCCGACCAGCCGATCCATGGCGTCGGCCGCCACCACCCGCTCGCCGAGCGCGTCCGCGTACTTGGCCAGGAAGTGCTCGGCGAGCAGCGGGATGTCGCCGCGGCGATCCCGCAATGCCGGCAGCGACAGGGTGACGACGTTCAGGCGGTAGAAGAGGTCCTCGCGGAATCGGGCCGCCTTCATCATGCCCTCGAGGTCGCGATGGGTCGCGGCCAGCATCCGCACGTCCATGCGGATCAGCTCGTGGCCGCCCACCCGCTCGAACGCGCGCTCCTGCAGCGCGCGCAGGAGCTTGACCTGTAGCTCGGGCGGCATGTCGCCGATCTCGTCGAAGAACACCGAGCCGCCATGGGCCAGCTCGAGCTTGCCGAGCCGGCGTTCCTTGGCGTCGGTGAAGGCTCCCTTCTCGTGGCCGAACAGCTCCGACTCGAGCAGGGTGAGCGGGATGGCCGCCGCCGAGATGCCCACGAACGGACGCCCGGCCCGCCGGCTGTAATGGTGCAGGGCGCGCGCCACCACCTCCTTGCCGGTGCCGGACTCGCCGCGCAGCATCACGCTCACGTCGCTGGCCGCCACCCGGCCGATGGTCTTGTAGACCTCCTGCATGGTCGGGTGGCGTCCGACCAGCGCGCCGAACTCCCACACCTCCTTGAGGCCGGAGCGCAGCGCGGTGATCTCCTGGGTCAGGCGGCGCGCGGTCAGCGCGCGCTCGGCGAGCAGCAGCGCCTCGTCGAGGTCGAAGGGCTTGGCCAGGTAGTCGTAGGCTCCCTCCTGCATGGCCTGCACCGCGGTCTCCATCGTGCCGTGCGCGGTCATGATCACCACCTGCGCGTCCGGCCGCTTCTCGCGCACCTGCTTCAGCAGCGACAAGCCGTCGATGCCGGGCATGCGGACATCGAGCAGGATCAGGTCGAAGGGAGCGCTCTCGACCTCCCGCAGGGCGCTGGTGCCGTCCTTGACCGCAGTGACCTGGTAGCCCGCGCCACGAAAGCCCTTCTCCAGGACCCAGCGCAGGCTGTCCTCGTCGTCGGCGATGAGGATTTGGCCGGTCATTCTGGGCGCGCTGTGGTGGAAGACATCACGATGCGTCGGGGCCTCTTCGCGCAAGCGCTCATCGGGTGCGCCCGATTGACCGGGTTCGCGCTAGCGGCTGATTTGAGGCTTTTCGCGCTAGCGGATGTTCGGAGTCTCTTCGCTTGAGCGCTCATCGGGCGATCGGGAGGAAGCAGGAGACGGCGGTGCCGCGGCCGGGCTCGCTCGTGATCTGGATGCCGCCGCGATGCTCCTCGACGATGCGGTGGCAGAGAGCCAGGCCGAGCCCCAGGCCCTTGTCCTTGGTGGTGAAGAACGGCGTGAAGAGACGGGCGCGCGTGGCCTCGGGAATGCCGGGGCCTTCGTCGATCACCTGGATCTCCGCCATGCTGCGCTGGCCCTGGCCGAGGTCCACCTTGGTGAAGAGCGGGCTCATGCTGGGCCGGGTCACCAGGGTCAGCCGCCCGCCCTCGGCCATCGCCTCGATCGCGTTGCGCACCAGGTTGTGGAAGACCTGCAGGATGCGATCCTCGTCGGCCAGGATCGGCGGGAGGCTCGGATCGTAGCGCCGCACGATCTGGATGCGCCGCTGGCCCGCCAGCTCCTCGGAGAGCAGCGCCACGCGCTCGAGGAGCTGGTGCACGTTGAGCGGCACCGGGCGCAGCGTCACCGGCCGGCTGATGTCGAGCAGCATCTCGAGGATCCGGTTGACCCGGTCGACCTCCTTCAGCAGCACGTCGGTGTATTCGCCGAGTCGCGCGTCGTCGCCCAGCTCGCGCCGCATGAGCTGGACCGCCCCCCGGATGGCGCCCAGGGGGTTACGAATCTCGTGGGCCAGCCCGATGGCGATCTGGCCCGCCGCGGCCAGCGTCTCGCCGCGCCTCACCTCGGACTCGAGCTGGTGCAGCCGGGAGACGTCGCGGATGACCGCCACCGCGGCCTCGACGTCCCCGCTCCGGGCCAGCGGCGCGGTGACGATGCTCACGTACATCGGCCGACCGTCGGGGCCCTCGATCACCGCCTCCGACTCCGAGCGGCTCTCACCGGTGGCCACGGTGTCACCCAGATGGCGCACCAGCGAGGTATCGGGCGGGAGCACTTCCTTCAGCGCGCGGCCGATGGTCCGCCGCGCCGAACGGCCGAGCAGGGCCTCCGCGGCCGGATTCCAGAGCATCACCCGGAGCCCATCGTCGACGCCCACCACCGCGTCGGGCAGACCGACGATCAGACTCTCGTAGTCCAGGTGCGGCATGCGGCGCTCGCTCAGCGAGGCGCGCCCCTCATGCGAGCGCCAGGTCGGGCACTGCGTTCAGGGACAGCGGCGCCCGCTCGCCCGATTCCAGGCGGTCGTGGCCGGCGGCGGCGATCATCGCCGCGTTGTCGGTACACAGCCGCCGCGACGGCACGTGGAGGACGAAGCCGCGCTCCCGGCACTCGGCCTCGAGGGACTGACGGAGTGCGCTGTTGGCGGCCACCCCGCCGGTGAGCACGATGCGCTTCACGCCGGATCGCAGCGCGGCCCGCACCGTCTTCCGCACCAGCATCTTCACCACGGTGGCCTGAAACGACGCGGCCACGTCGGCTACGCGCGCCTCGTCGAGCGGCCCGGCACGCCGCACGTGCAACGACACCGAGGTCTTGATCCCGCTGAACGAGAAATCCGGCGCGCCGTCGCTCATGTTCGCGGTGGGGAACACGATGGCGCGCGGATCGCCCGCCTTCGCCACCCGCTCGATCGCGGGCCCGCCCGGGAAGCCCAGGCCGAGCAGCTTGGCCACCTTGTCGAACGCCTCGCCGGCCGCATCGTCCCGCGTCTGACCGATCCGCTCGTAGCGGTGCGGCTCGCGGGCCAGGTAGAGGGCGGTGTGGCCGCCCGAGACGACCAGGGCCAGGAACGGATGAGTCGGCGGATCGCCCTCCAGGAACGCGGCGTGGATGTGGCCTTCCAGGTGGTTCACCCCCACCAGCGGACGGCCGCACGCGTAGGCCAGGGCCTTGGCCGCCGAGCAGCCGATCAGGAGCGAGCCCACCAGGCCAGGCCCGTACGTCACCGCGATGCCGTCGATGTCCGCGAGCGACGTCCCGGCGGTCTCGAGCGCGCGGCGTAGCACCGGCATCAGCACGTCCAGGTGCCGGCGCGAGGCCAGCTCGGGCACCACCCCGCCGTAGGGGGCGTGCACGTCGTCCTGCGACGCCACGACGTTGGAGAGCACCTTGCGCCCGCCGTCCACGACGGCGGCGGACGTCTCGTCGCACGAGGTCTCGATGCCGAGCACGATCATGTCATATAGCTTAACGCGCCACGTACGATACGGGTACCAGGCGCAGGCCATGGGCCTCCCAGCGGGGCACGTATTCTCGCAGCAGCCGCACCGTCAGAGGATGGTCGTGCACGACCACCGTCACCTCGCCGCGCCGCTCGGCCCAGCCCGCGACCGCGTCCCAGCGGGCCCGGTCCGCCGCCTCGCCCCCCGCGTGATCCACCAGGATCTGCCGGCGGGCCGCCCGCACGCCCGCCGCGTGCGCCTCGTCGTAGGCCACCGACTGGCTCGACGTGTAGGCATCGACCAGGAGCAGCCGGCGCGCGGCCAGGACTTCCACCATGGCGCGCATGCGGGCGCGGTCCTCGGTGAGCCGCGAGCCCATCCGGTTGATCACGCCGACCGCCGGCGCGACCGCCCCCAGCTGCGACCCGATCGTCCGCTGGATCTCGTCGGGCCGCATCGACATCAAGAGCGCGCCCGGCCCCGGATCGAGCTCCGGATAGCGGTAGGGCTCCATCGGAAGATCCAGCAGCACCTCCATGCCCGACCGGGCCGCGTCGCGCGCGATCGCGGCCGACAGCGGCAGGGCCGGCTGCACCGCGACCGTGAGCGGCCGCCGGATCTCGCGGAGCGCATCGAAGATGTCGCGCCGGCCGCCCAGCTCGTCCACGATGATCGCTACCCGCGGCGCGCCCGGCGGAGGCGGCGCGGTCTCCGCGAGCGGACCGGGCCGGGCGGGCGCGGGCGCCTCCGGCGCGTCCCTGCGGGCGCGTCCGAGGACATCGGGGCGGAAGAGGCTCGCCTCACCGCGGCGGGCCTGCCACTGGTCGAGCCCGACCACCGCGACCAGCAGCAACAGGATGATGCCGGCGAGAGCCTGCCACACCCTCACCGGCATCGGGTCGACGTTCCGCCTAGCGGGCCTGCGCCTGCGGACCGGCCGGCACCGGCCGGCTCTTGTCGAGGATCTTCATGGCCTTAAGCAGGTCGAGCGCGCGCTGCAGCTGTGGGTCGCGCTTGAGCTGCTCCTGCGGGGTCTCGGTCACCGGCGGCGGCGTGGGCGCCGGATGGTCCTTGTCTCCCCCGCTCGACACCGCCGCGGTGGTCTTCGGGCCCTCCACCACGATGTCCGGCGTGATGCCCTTGCCGTGGATCGAGCGGCCCTTCGGCGTGAAGTACTTCGCGGTGGTCAGCCGGAGCCCGGAGCCGTCCGAGAGCGGGATGATGGTCTGCACCGAGCCCTTGCCGAAGCTCTGCGTGCCCAGCACCACCGCGCGCCCCCAATCTTGAAGGGCGCCCGCCACGATCTCGGAGGCGGAGGCGCTGCCCTGGTTGACCAGGACCACGATCGGGAAGTCGGTGAAGGCGCGCTTGGAGTTCGAGGAGAACCGCATGTTCTGGTTTCGCACGCGCCCCTCGGTGTAGACCACCAGCTTGCCGGGCTCGAGGAACTTCTCGGTGACCTCCACCGCGGAGGTCAGGAGACCGCCCGGGTTGTTCCGAAGGTCCAGCACGAGGCCCTGGATCTTGCCCTCCTTGACGTACTTCTCGAGCGCGCCCTCCAGGTCGTTGGCGGTCTGCTCCTGGAACTGGCGCAGGCGGATGTACTCGATACCGGACTCGAGCTGGTTGTTCTTCACCGAATGCACACGGATCTGCTCGCGCGTGATCAGGAAGTCCTTCGGGTCGGTCCACCCCTCGCGCACGATGGTGATGGTGATCTTGCTGCCCGGCTTGCCCCGCATGCGCTTGACCGCGTCGGCCAGCTGCATGTCCTTGGTGGTCAGCCCCTCGATCTTCAAGATGCGGTCGCCGGGCTGGATGCCTGCGCGGTAGGCCGGGGTGCCCTCGATGGGGGCCACCACCGTCAGCACGTCGTCCCGCAGCGTGATCTCGATCCCGAGTCCGCCGAAGGAGCCGCTCGTCTCGACCTGCATCTCCCGGTACATCTCGGGATCCAGGAACGACGAGTGCGGATCCAGGCCTCGCAGCGTCCCCTTGATCGCGTTGTAGATGATGTCCTTGGGCGGGACCTCGTCCACGTACTGGCTCTGCACGATCGAGAGCACTTCGGTGAACAGCCGCAGGTTCTCGTAGGTGGCCGCGGTGTCGTTGCCCTTGCTCGCCACCCCGCCCCCGAGCGACAGGGTGAGGACGAGCAACAGGCCTGAGATCAGGACCACCTTCTTCATGTGCCGGATGGGCCGCATCGTGTACGCCTCCGTTGGTGCTACTCGATCTGCCTATCTCGCGCTGACTTCTCTATTGTAATTCGCTCGGCTCGCCTTCGGCTTCACCCTCACCCAGCGACCCTACCCCTTGGGCCTCAGCCACCGCGCCGGGTCCTGGGGCTTGCCCTCGTGCCGCACCTCGAAGTACAGCCGCGGCCCCTGGAGCGAGCCGGTGTCGCCGACGGTCCCGATGATCTGTCCCTGCTTCACCTCGTCGCCCTCGGTGACCCGGATGTCCGCCGCGTGGGCGTACACCGTGTAGTACTCCCCGCCGTGATCGACGATGATGAGATTACCGTAGCCCCGGAACCAGCCGGTGTACACGACGTGCCCCGGGAACACCGCCGCGATGTTCGAGCCCTCGTTGGCCTCGATGTCGATCCCGTTACGGAACGTCTTCGTCCCGAACCGCGGATTCACCTGCGGCCCGTACTCGGCCACCACCCGCCCGTCCGCCGGCCAGGACAGCCGCCCCCGGAGCGCCGCGAACCCGGACCCGGAAACTCCCGGAGAGTCACCCGGGCTCGGACGGGCCGGCCGACTCGGTGACGGCGCCTTCGCCACCGCGCGCCGATGCTTCTCCTGAAGGTTCCGGATGAACGCCTCGAGCCGCCGGGTCGCCTCGGACAGCTCGGTCACCATCCGGTCGTGATACGCCCGCTCGTCCTGGATGCGGGCCAGGAGGGCTCGCCGCTTCGCGGCTTCCCGGTCGACCTCGAGGCGCTCCTGCTCCGCATCCGACCTGAGCGACGCCAGCTCCTTGCCGCGGGCCTCGAGCCGGCTCTTCCGGTCCGCCATCGCCTCGGAAGTGACACGATACTCTTTAATCAGGCGGGCGTCCACCGTGGCCAGGGTGGTCAGGTGGCGGAGCTGCACCGACTGGGTGACCGGATCGTCGCCCGAGAGCACGATCGGCAGCACCCCGCCCTGGGCCTGGAGCTTGT
>Ga0081455_10000829_pt1 | contig 39780 bp, 31 predicted proteins | sample TabmetS3T2R1_FD_70207 | JGI IMG/M metagenome (GOLD analysis project Ga0081455, IMG submission 70207) | Tabebuia heterophylla rhizosphere microbial communities from the University of Puerto Rico - S3T2R1 | ecosystem: Host-associated > Plants > Roots > Rhizosphere ... | reverse complement strand
TTGGGGTCCCACCGATGGCGAACATCCCGAGCGCGCGTGGTACCACCAACCCTGGATTCAGCGCCCTGCGGGCGGCACGCAATGCACAGCAGGTCCTGCGCAGCGGGGTGACCAGCCTCGCTGTGCCAGGTGGCACCTGGTTCATTGATGTGGCGCTGCGCGATGCCATCACAGCTGGCCTGTGCGAAGGACCGCGCATTGCCTGTGCCGGCCAATTTATCATTACGTACGGTAGCATCATTGATAACGAGCCCTCCTGGGTGGGGACGCCCGAGCACTCTATCGGTGTGCTGGCCAACAATGTGGACGAGATGATCACCGAGGTGCGGCGGCAGTGTAAGCACGGCGTAGATTTTATTAAACTCGCTGACAGCACGTGGGGCGATACGCAAACTATTGCCCCAGAAGAATTAGCGGCGGTCGTACAGGAAGCACACCGCCGCCAGGTGCGGGTGACCATTCACTCACGCGGCGCTGGCTCGACGCGGGCCGCAGCAGAGGCGGGCATGGATTGGATTCTGCACGCTGATCTGGCGACCGAAGTGGAGCTAGAAGCCGTGGCAGAGGCCGGCGTCCGCCTCATGCCCACCATGACCTTCTTGCAGCACGCCTTAGAGGTCGGACACCAGTTTGGCCGCGGAGCACTCGAACTCGATATTATCAAACGCAACTGGGAAAGCAGCGTGCGTATGCTGGAACAGGCACGCGCCCTGGGGATCACGATCATGTGCGGGACCGACACTGGGAATTCTCTCCTCATGCCATATGGGCAGTTGCACGCGCATGAACCTGAAATCCTCGTGCGTTATGGAGGCTATACCCCCATGGAGGCGATCGTGGCCTGCACGCGCAATAACGCGTTCGCCGTCGGCCTGGAAAACGATGTAGGGGTCGTGGAGGCTGGCCGCCTGGCTGATCTCATTATCCTGAAGCGCGATCCACTGGCTGATATCCGCGTGTTGCAAGGCGGCCAACATCTCGCTATGGTCATTAAGGATGGCCGTATTGTGGCACTAAACGGTCAAGAAGAGGCAGAAGACACCCCGGCCTATGCCGCGTCAGTATGGGTGTGAGCTGCCCACCATCAGGGGGTGAACTCGCGCAAGAGATCTGCCCATGTCTGGTGCTCGCGGGCCGGATGTACCAACGGCGCGAGACGCATGCACCAGACCCTGAGTTCCTGGTAGAAGCTGGGCTCTAGCTCCACTTTTTCCAGTAATCGTGCCAGGGCTGTCGTCTCTTCAACGGTGAAGTATCCCGGATAGTCTGCGCCCAACAAGCCAATGGAGCCGGCAATGCGCGAGGCCACGATCGGCACCCCAAGTGCCAGGGCCTCAGAAATCACGTTCGCTCCACCTTCAGTGAACGAGGACAGGACCAGCACATGGCTGCGCGCCAGTACCCGCAGGGCCTGCCAGCGCGGTAGCTCTCCGAGCCAGCGGTAGCGGGGGTTTTCGGCCATCTCGGCGTGGGCCCGTTCTGCCATGTCAGCGCTGAGCGCCTTGCCTACGTGCAGGACGCGTAAACGTGAGTCGGGTGGCAGAAGGCGGGCCGCCAGGGCCGTGCGAAAGGGGTCTTTGACCGGGCGCAGGTGCCCCAGCACACAGACATCAAAGGTCGTTTTGGACTTGGGTGGGAGTCCTGCGGGAGTTGGTACGGATTGGTAAATGACGCGCACCTTCGGGTGCAGGTGAGGTGACAGCTCGTCGATCCCCCTGGGCTGCAGGATAATGAGGCGTGTAGCCAACTCCAGGGATTGCTGCGCTTCTACGCTCGTACGAATGTCTCCGTACAAGTCAGTACCCGTCAAGGCGACAATCAAGGGCAGTTCAGGATACAGCCGTCGAAAGCAGTCGATAGCAGCAAAGCTGCGGCGGGCGTGCAAAGCCACCATGAGATCGTATGGGGCGCCGTCGTATTCCTGCGCTATGGTGACCCGATGGCCCAGGGCTTTCAGAATACGGGTCCAGCGCAGCGCTGTGACCCGATTCCCTTGCCGTGACTGGGCTGGCACGGGCGTGATTAGGGCAATCTTCATGGGGTCCTAGCCCTCACTCTTCCCTGGCGCAAGTGCGAAACCCAGCATAGACATCATTGCGGGCTGGAGGGAAAAAATTCCGGTAGGTATTGTACACCAGGCGCGAGCGCGTCGCCCAGGCCCCGCCTTTGAGCACTTTGCGGTAGCCAAACCAGGGGGCCGAATACTCGCGATAGGGGTAGTCCACGAGATAACCTGGAAACGGATAGAAGGCGGACTCAGTCCATTCCCAGACGTTACCCGCCATCTGACGACAGCCAAAGGCGCTATCGCCAGCAGGGAAGGCAGCAACGTCGGCACAACCGAGGAAGCACGTGTCCAGATTGGCACGCTCAGGCGTCGGGGGCTCATCGCCCCAGGGATAGCGGCGTTTGTGCCCGGTAATACCCTTCCCGTCAGGAGTCGGCTCGGCACTGGCGGCCATTTCCCACTCGGCTTCGGTGGGCAGCCGCCGGCCAGCCCAGTGACAGTATGCTTCCGCTTCATACCACGTGACGTGCGCCACCGGCGCATGGGGTTCCAGGGGTACCAGCGTATCGAAATGCTGCCGCAACCAGCCCTGTCCATCGCGCTGCCAATAGAGCGGGTGCTGGGCCTGGGTCTTCGTGCGCCAGACCCAGCCTTGATAACTCCACCACTCCCGTCGCTGGTAGCCACCCTCTTCCACAAACGCAGCAAATTCCGCATTGGTGACGGGTGCCCGCGCCATGCGGAACGGCGCGACTTCCACAGGATGGGCCCATTTTTCGTTATCAAACACAAATGGCTGGTCTGGCGTAGCCCCCAGGTAAAAAGTCCCGCCCGGGATGTCCACATCCCCGGGCAACGGGCCACTGCCCAGGGTTGCCGGTGGGCTGCCCAGTTTTGGGGCCGGGTAGGATAATGTCTGGCGCATGTAGGTCAATGCTTCACCATGCATATCCTCATGGAGTACGGACAGGAGATAGAGATATGTTTCCTGAGCGCTCGGCTTATGTCCCTGGAGCCGCTCCACCACTGCGTCTAAGACTCGCTGCATATACTCAAATGTCTGCTGGCGTGACGGGAGCGGCAACGACCAGCGGTCATCGTGGTCGATCTTAAATGAATCGTATAAATCCTCTGCGCCCACCAGCAGGGGTTTGGTCTGCCCAAGGAGCTGCAACAGAAACGCCTCATAGAAAAACGTTACGTGCCCGAGTTCCCACCGGAACGGATTCACGAGAGCCAGCAGCGGCACCTCAAATTGCGCCTCCTCCAGGTCCGCAACCAGCTCCAGAGTGCGCTCCCGTGCATCTTGCACCATGTGGACCAGGGCAGCTGTAGAGAGAGTAAAGTGTTTATCGTACAACGGCTGCATGGCTCTCTCGCCTCCTCGTGAACTTATGTCCCAATAAAACGCTGGCTTCTCATCGGTTTATCCTATACAAACAGCGATGGCCTGTCAATCGCTTTAGGGTATACTGACAGGACCACCAGAGCCAGCGCCGCCTCACAGCCAGGCTAGCTCATAGTGTGATTACATCGTGAGGGTCAGCCAGCCATTTTCTGAGAGGTCGATCCGCACCTCGTTAGGCAGATAGTATTTAACCTCGACATCCACCACACCCTGGCCGGTAGCCTTGCCACCGAGGGGTTGAAACGTCGCTCCTGCCTCCTCCACCTTCTGCCGCGCTTCCTCGAGGTTGTCCACCTTGAAGCCAAAGTGGTGCAGGCCTTCATACCGTGGTGCACCTTCAGTATACGCCGCGTAGTCGCTCTTGAATTTGAGGATAGCGAGATTGATGTAGCCATCGGTCAAGAAATAACCAGTGGCGAGGTCTGAGTTCGCGACACCCACTTGTTTCAGTCCAAGGGCCTGCTTGAAGAAATGAGCAATGGTATCAGGATCCTGGGTCGCAATAGCGATATGTCTGATTTTGGCTCCCATATAGCCCTCCTTTACAGTTAGAAAGTCTGTCAACAGTATGCCTAAAAAGTCTATCGATGGTACGACCCATTGTACGCTATTCGCTTGATTATGCCAGGCAATCCAGCCCAGGGGAATTCCTTCCCTGGAAAGACAATATTGTGTCTTGACAGCGCTGCCCTGGGCCCACATAATAGGAAACTTAACCAAACTACCACAGCTTGCTCCCCGCAACGAGAGATGCGTAACCATTTAAGGGCATCAAGGCGTATGACAATACCTGGCTATCCCCACAAACAGGGCCTCTACGACCCCCGCTTTGAGCACGATGCCTGTGGTATCGGCTTTGTCGTAAACATCAAGGGTGAGAAATCACACGAGATCGTGCAGCAGGCTCTTACAGTATTACAGAATCTGGACCATCGTGGTGCCTGCGGTTGTGAGGACAATACCGGTGATGGGGCTGGTATCTTGCTGCAAGTCCCACACGCGTTTCTGCAGCACACCTGTGAGGGGATTGGCTTGCAGTTGCCACGGCCGGGACAATACGGCGTCGGCATGATCTTCTTGCCCCGCGACCGGGAGCAGCGGCATCAGTGTGAACGCCGCTTGGAAGACATCGTGCGCCGAGAAGGCCAGGAGGTCCTCGGCTGGCGCAGCGTGCCCACCGATAACTTATACCTGGGGGAGACGGCGAAGTCACGGGAACCGTTTATCCGTCAGGTGTTTATCAAGCGCAGTGCTGATCTGCACGATGATCTGGCCTTCGAGCGCAAGCTCTACATCATTCGCCGGCAGGCTGAGAACGCCATACGGTATGCCAACATCCCGGGTGGGGATTATTTCTATATCTCCAGTTTGTCCTACAAAACGCTGGTCTACAAGGGCATGCTGACTCCCAGGCAGGTCACGACGTTCTATCCTGACCTCTCCGACTCACTGGTGGAAACCGCGTTGGCCGTCATCCACTCGCGTTTCAGCACGAATACCTTCCCGAGCTGGGAGCGTGCGCATCCCTATCGCTACATGATTCACAATGGCGAAATCAACACCCTGCGGGGCAACGAGAACTGGATGCACGCGCGCCAGGCAATGCTGGCTTCCGAGCTGTTTGGGGACGATATGCCCAAGCTCTTCCCCATCATCCAGGAGGACGGCAGCGACTCCGCCAAATTCGACAACTGTCTCGAATTCCTGACTCTGAGTGGGCGCTCGTTGCCACAGGCCATGATGATGATGATTCCCGAGCCCTGGGAAAACCACGAGAGCATGAGCGACGAGAAGCGGGCCTTCTACGAATATCATAGCTGCCTCATGGAGCCATGGGATGGTCCAGCGTCGATTGCTTTCACGGATGGCGTGCGGGTCGGCGCGGTGCTCGACCGCAATGGGCTGCGGCCGTCGCGTTACTATGTCACCAAGGATGACTTAGTGATCATGGCCTCAGAGGTGGGTGTACTCGACGTGCCACCGGAACGCGTGCTCATCAAGCAACGGCTGCAGCCTGGGCGCATGTTCCTGGTCGATACCGAGGAAGGCCGTATTATCAGCGATGAAGAGTTGAAACAGACGGTCGCCAAGGCACGCCCGTATCGGCAGTGGCTGCACGATAACCTGGTGGATTTCGAGGCACTGCCCGAGGTCCCTGAGGAAGAACCCAAGAGCGAGCACCGCGTCACGCTCAAACGGCAGCAGGTCTTTGGGTACAGTTTTGAAGACTTACGGGTCAATATTGGCCCGATGGCCCTCACCGGTATCCAGCCCGTTGGGTCCATGGGGACCGACACGCCACTGGCGGTGCTGTCGGACAAGCCTCAGTTGCTCTACAATTATTTTAAGCAGCTGTTTGCGCAGGTCACAAATCCGCCGATTGATCCCATACGTGAGGAATTAATTACTTCGACGATTATGCGGTTGGGCTCCGAGGGCAATCTACTCCGGCCTGAGCCATCGAATTGCCACCAGATTAAACTCAAGCATCCTATTTTGCACAATGGGGAACTTGAGAAGCTACGCCAGCTCGACCGTCCTGGGTTCAAGGTAGCGACGTTACCCATTCTGTTTAAGGTAGCTGATGGTAAGGCAGGGCTAGAGTGCGCCCTGGAAGGTCTCTTCCAGGCTGCCGATCAGGCTATTGCGGACGGCGTGAATATTCTCATTCTATCTGACCGTACATTTGACTGTGATTATGCGCCGATTCCGGCCTTGCTGGCGTCGTCAGGACTGAGCCATCATCTGATACGCACCGGCAGGCGGACGCGCGTGAGCTTGGTGCTCGAGTCCGGTGAACCCCGTGAAGTGCATCACTTCTGCCTGCTGCTGGGGTATGGCGTCGAGGCTATTAATCCGTATATGGCCTATGAGACCCTGTACGATATGATCGGCCAGGGAATGCTCACCAACATCACGTATGAACAGGCGGTATACGGCTATATCAAGGCCGTCGTTAAGGGTGTCGTGAAGGTCATGGCGAAGATGGGTATTTCGACGATCCAGTCATACTGTGGCGCCCAGATTTTCGAGGCCGTTGGTCTCAACCAGGAGCTGATCGACAAGTATTTCACCTGGACGGCTTCCCGCGTGGGCGGCATTGGGCTAGCGGAAATTGCCCATGAGGCCCAGCAGCAACACGCCAGAGCGTTTCCAGAGTTCCCGGTCAATGGCCATACGCTCGATGTGCATGGGCAGTATCAGTACCGCAAAGACGGTGAGCTGCACCTGTTTAATCCCAGAACCATCCACCTGTTGCAAAAAGCCTGTCGCACGAACGATTATGCCACGTTCAAGGAATATACACGGTTAATTGATGACCAGGCCGAACGTATGGCGACGCTGCGTGGCCTGTTCGAACTCAAGTACGCTCGGGAGCCGATTCCGCTCAATGAAGTGGAACCCGTTGAAGCCATCATGAAACGCTTCAAGACGGGCGCCATGTCCTATGGCTCGATCAGTAAGGAGGCACACGAGACGCTGGCGATTGCCATGAACCGCATCGGTGGCAAGAGCAATACGGGCGAAGGCGGAGAAGACCCGGCGCGCTACATCCCTGACACGAACGGCGATTCTCGTAACAGCGCTATTAAGCAGGTGGCCTCAGGACGCTTTGGGGTCACGAGCTACTACCTGACCCAGGCAAAAGAGTTGCAAATTAAGATGGCCCAGGGCGCCAAGCCGGGTGAAGGAGGCGAGCTACCAGGGCGGAAGGTGTATCCCTGGATTGCCAAAGTACGGCACTCAACGCCTGGGGTGGGACTGATCTCACCGCCGCCACACCACGATATCTATTCCATCGAGGATCTGGCACAGCTCATCCACGATCTCAAAAACGCCAACCATCATGCGCGCATTAGTGTCAAGCTGGTATCGGAAATCGGCGTGGGTACTATTGCTGCTGGCGTGGCGAAGGGGCATGCCGACGTCGTGCTCATCAGTGGGCACGATGGCGGCACGGGTGCCTCGCCGCAGACGAGTATCAAGCACGCCGGCTTACCCTGGGAACTTGGCCTGGCGGAGACGCATCAGACGCTGGTGCTGAATAATTTGCGCAGTCGCATTGCCGTGGAGACGGATGGTCAGCTCAAAACCGGACGCGACGTGGTCATGGCCGCCCTCCTCGGGGCCGAGGAGTTCGGCTTTGCCACGACGGCACTGGTGGCGGTCGGCTGCATCATGATGCGGGTGTGTCATCTGGACACCTGCCCGGTGGGTGTGGCGACCCAGAACCCGGAATTGCGCAAGCGGTTTACGGGCGATGCGTCGCATGTGGTCAATTTCATGCACTTCATTGCCCAGGACATGCGAGAGCATATGGCCAGGCTGGGCTTCCGCACGGTCAACGAGATGATTGGGCGTGTGGATAAAATCGAGCCACAGCGGGCTATCAACCACTGGAAGGCGACGGGGCTGGATTTCTCAGCGATCCTGTATCAACCACCGGCTGGCCCGGAGATTGGCCGGTACTGCCAGATTCCCCAGGATCATGGCCTGGAGAACGCCCTCGATAATCAGATGCTGCTCGACCTGGCCGAGCCAGCCCTGGAGAAAGGCCGGCCAGTCAAGGCAACCCTACCTATCCGCAACACGCATCGGGTGGTCGGTACCATTCTAGGTAGCGAGTTGACGCGGCGTTTTGGCCCAGAGGGTTTGCCCGAAGATACCATTTACCTGCATTTTCAGGGCTCGGCTGGGCAGAGCTTTGGTGCTTTTGTGCCCCCAGGGATCACCCTGGAACTGGAAGGGGATGCCAACGACTATTTTGGTAAAGGACTGTCGGGTGGCAGGATCATCCTCTATCCGCCGGCCGGCTCGACGTTTGTGCCGGAAGAGAACATCATTGTCGGCAACGTGGCGTTTTATGGAGCAACCAGTGGCGAAGCGTATATCCGTGGCATGGCTGGCGAGCGCTTCGGTGTCCGTAATAGCGGTGTGCGGGCCGTGATAGAAGCCGTTGGGGACCATGGCTGTGAGTATATGACGGGTGGGTGCGTGGTGGTACTCGGTCAGACGGGTCGTAACTTTGCCGCCGGCATGTCCGGCGGGGTCGCCTACGTGCTGGACGAGGTCGGTGATTTCCGCAGCCGGTGTAATCTCGACACGGTGACCCTCGAGCCCCTTGAGGATCCCCAGGAAATAGCTGATGTTAAGGATATGGTCCAGCGTCACGCCAGATATACCCACAGTGAACTCGGCTGGCGTGTCCTCGCCATGTGGGACGAGCTTCTACCCCAATTCGTCAAAGTTATGCCCAAGGACTACCGACGCATGCTCGAAGCCGTCAAGCGGGCTGAGGTTGCTGGTCTGAGTGGGGATGAAGCCGTTATGGTAGCTTTTGAGGACAACAAGAACGACGCCGCCCGTGTCAGCGGGAACTAGTAAAACGAGGGGGAAGACATGGGCAAACCGACCGGATTTCTGGAATACCAACGCGAACTGCCTTCAGATCGCTCACCACTCGAACGCGTGCACGATTGGTACGAGTTCCATGATCACTTCCCGGTGCCCAAGCTCCAGGAGCAGGCTGGCCGTTGCATGGACTGTGGGATTCCATTCTGCCACACGGGCACGTTGATCAGTGGTATGGCCTCTGGCTGCCCGATCAATAACTTGATCCCGGAATGGAACGATCTCGTGTACCGTGGCCTCTGGCGCGAGGCCCTCGAACGTCTGCATAAGACCAACAACTTCCCCGAGTTCACCGGTCGGGTGTGTCCAGCCCCCTGTGAGGGGTCATGTGTACTGGGGATTACCGACCCGGCGGTGACCATTAAGAATATCGAGTGTTCGATCATCGACAAAGGTTTTAGCGCTGGCTGGGTCCTCCCAGAGCCGCCATTAAGACGTACGGGGAAGAGGGTCGCCGTGGTCGGTTCAGGTCCGTCAGGTCTGGCATGTGCGGCCCAACTGAATCGGGCCGGTCACTGGGTGACGGTCTACGAGCGTGCCGACCGCATTGGTGGGCTGCTCATGTACGGTATTCCCAATATGAAGCTTGACAAGTCAATCGTGCAGCGGCGCATTGACCTGATGGCCCAGGAAGGCGTGAAGTTTGTCACCAAAACGGCGATTGGTATCGACATCCCAGCCACGCAGCTCATCGAGGATTTTGACGCGGTGGTGCTGTGTTGTGGGGCGACCAAGCCGCGTGACCTGCCCATCGACGGCCGCAATCTCAAGGGCATTCACTTTGCCATGGAGTTTTTGCACGCCAATACCAAGAGCTTACTGGACTCCGGGCACGCCGATGGCAATTACGTCTCGGCTGCTGACAAGCACGTCGTCGTCATCGGTGGTGGTGATACCGGTACAGACTGTGTCGGCACTTCCCTGCGGCATCAATGTAAGAGTCTGGTACAGTTCGAGATCCTACCACGGCCCCCGGACACCCGCCCGCCTGACAATCCCTGGCCGGAGTGGCCACGCATTTACCGGCTTGATTACGGTCAGGAGGAGGCAAAGGCACGTTTTGGTGACGATCCCCGTGTGTACCTGCTCCAGACGGAAAAATTTGTCGGGGATCAGCACGGGCACGTCAAGGAATTGCACACGGTCAATATTACCTGGGGCAAAGACGAGCGTGGCCGCTTCGTGCCACAACGTCTGCCGGGCACCGAAAACGTCTGGCCGGCCGACCTGGTGCTCCTGGCCATGGGTTTTCTTGGTCCAGAAGAGACAATTCTTGAACAGTTGGGTGTCGAACGCGACGACCGCTCGAACGCGAAAGCTGCGTATGGCCACTATGCTACGAATGTGTCTGGGGTCTTCGCTGCCGGGGACATGCGGCGCGGTCAGAGCCTGGTGGTCTGGGCCATCAACGAGGGACGCGGCGCCGCCAGAGAGTGCGACCGTTATCTCATGGGCACGACCAGTCTGCCCTAAGGCCGTTTCCTCTCCCTGCCACTGCGTGGGCAGAGGGGCGCCAGTTTAACGGCGCCCCGTTCCCTGCGACTGCGTCGGCAGAGGGCGCCCAGCTTAACGGGCGCCCGTTCCCTGCCACTGCGTGGGCAGAGGGGCGCCAGTTTAACGGCGCCCCTTCCCTCCGGGAGAGGGTTGTAGCGGTGGTGAGGGTCTCCAGAGATGTCCCCGCGGTTGCCTCGCCACCCTAACCCCTCCCATGTATCCTCCTCCATCTCCCCTGCACCGTTTATAAGCCTTTGCTTGACACGCTGGGAACAGTGGGCTATGGTTTTAGCCCGTGTAGAACCATGAATATCCCCTATAGAGGACGGGTACGCGATGCGCAAAGCAAAAATTCTCACCACGGGTATGTATGTCCCGGATTATGTGGTGACGAACGATCTCCTGGCTCAGGCCATGGACACGAGTGACGAGTGGATCACGCAGCGCACTGGTATTAAAGAGCGCCGCATGATCCCCGACACGTATAAGATGCTGCAGCAATTGGCTCGCGCACCTGATAAGGAGGCTTATCTACAGGCCCTGTATGACACAGGTATGGATGGCAAGATCGACGCCGACATGAGTACTGCTGACCTGGCGCTGGCGGCGACCCAGGGCGCGTTGCAGCAGGCCAACATGACACCGCAGGATTTAGATTTGATTATTCAGACTACCGTCGTCCCAGATTACGTGTTTCCAGGGCCGGCATGTGTCCTGGCCGACAAGCTGGGTACCACCTCAACTCCGACATTCAGTCTGAATCAAGGTTGTGCCGGATTTATCTATGCGCTCTCCCTCGCTGATCAATATATCAAGACAGGCACTTATCATACCATTCTCGTGGTGGGCGCAGAAATACTTTCCTCGATATTTCTGTATAACAACCGTGGACGTGACATGTCCGTCCTCTTTGCTGACGGCGCTGGTGCTGCCATCGTGGTCCCGGCCGCAGACGACGAGCCCAGTGGCATTCTCTCGCACCATTTGCATACGGATGGGACGTTGCTCCGCAAACTCTACGCCGAGCTGTTCGGCACCAGCACCTTCCCGCCGCTGGCGAAGAAGAAGATCGACGATGATCGCATCCGTCCGCGTATGGAAGGCCGGGCGGTGTTCGCGCAGGCTGTCCGACGCTTCCGTGAGGTCATTCGGGAGTGTCTGGAAGCCAATAAAATTAGTATTGATGAAGTCGATCACTTCTTGTTCCATCAGGCGAATGTGCGCATCCTTGACGCCGTTGCCGACAGCCTCAATATCCCTGCCTCGAAGGTCCCTGTGAACATCCACAAGTACGGCAACACCTCCGCTGCCTCAGTGCCCATTCTCCTGCATGAGTCTCTCCAGGAAGGCCGCATCAAGCGGGGTGACTTGTGTCTGCTCGCGGCGTTTGGCACCGGTTTTAACTGGGGTGCCTCGCTCTTGCGGTGGTAAATGTCTGCCTCCGAGGACATGCCTGTTCCCTCCCCCCCTCTCCCCGCGTCTGTGACGGCGGAGGGGGCACAGCTTAACGTGCCCCCTTCCCTCCGGGAGAGGGTTGGGGTGAGGAGCTTTCAGATATAGCCTCAAGATAACCCATACTCCTTCGCCACGGCACGAAATCCCTCCAAAGCATTCTCGAGCGTTCGATCCTCGACGCAATAGGCAATGCGAAAATAGCCTGGCGTACCGAAACCACTCCCAGGCACAGTCAAGATACGTCGCTGCAACAGCGCCTTGACGAAGGCCGCGTCATCCGCAATGGGGCTGCGCGGAAAGAGATAAAACCCGCCTTGCGGCTTGACGAACTGATAGCCCATAGCAGCCAGATTCGTGCACAGGAGATCGCGTTTACGCTCGTACTGACGCATGTCAATAGTCACCCCCTGGAGTTGGGTGACGACATGCTGCATCAGAGCCGGGGCATTGACGAACCCTAAGGTGCGGTTGGCAAAACTGAAACCGTCTTGCAGTTCCTCGCCGTCAGGACAGTCTGGATGCGTAGCAATATAGCCAATACGTTCGCCTGGCAACGCCAGGTCTTTGGCATGCGAGGTCACAACAATGCTATTGGTATAGTGTGGGTAGACTTCAGGATAGACCATGCCATCGTAGAGGAGTTTTTTATAGGGCTCATCGCTGACGAGATAGATCCGTGTCCCAAACTCTGCTTGCTTCTGCCGCAACAGCACTCCTAGGGCCTGAATCGTCGCCACCGGATACACCACCCCAGACGGATTGTTCGGTGAGTTGATCAGGAGTATCTTGGTGCGTGGCGAGAGCGCTTGCGCAATGGCCTCGAGATCAAGATTGAATTGCGCATCGGTGGGCACGACTTTTGAGACGCCCTGATGGTTTTCGACATAGAAATGGTATTCTACAAAGTAAGGTGCAAAAATCATCACCTCATCGCCAGGGTCGAGGAGCGTCTTCAAGACGACATTCAAACCACCAGCCGCACCAACCACCATAACAATATGATTGGCCGTAAAGGGCATACCAGTCTGACGCGTCACCTGAGCAGCAATAGCGGCCCGGGTCTCGGGATAGCCCACATTGGGCATATAGCGGTGCATGCCGGGTTGAGGATGCGTTACGAGCTGATGCAGGGCTTCATAGAACTGGGGTGGCGGCTCCAGCACCGGGTTACCCAGGGAAAAATCGTAGACGTTGTCAGCGCCGTACTGCTGCTTGAGTTGGATCCCCTCCTCGAACATGCCACGTATCCAGGACGCGGCCTGCATGTGCTGACGCACGCGTTGGGCTATGGCCATATGGAATGCTCCCTTTTACGCCATGAGAATACCGCTTTGCCACTTCTCCAAGCATGCGTGAAAAGCACTCTGCACGCAAGCCAGAAAAGTGCCCTGGGTACAAAATTCTCCTTGACAAGGATAAGGTTCTAACTTTAGGTTTTGATACCTTTAAATATTGGATAAAATGCATAAAGCCCAAGAAAACAACCGTGCCCATGGTAGACTATCATGCAGGAGGAAACATATCAAAATGAGGTGTCAGCAGATGATTCAGCAGGTCCTGAAGGGTCTTTTCCTGGTGGTATTGATCTTGGCAAGCTGCTCTGGCCCCGATGACGATGGGGCAGGCGGTGGTTGCGGTGGCAGCAATGCTTCTATCACCTGTCTTAATGTGACAAACATTGTGCCCACGTACCTGGACGAAGCCACAACCAATGTCGACGCCCTGCAGGATGTATGCACACGGGATCCCATGACCGGAGCAGTGACGCTGGAGCCGTTTGGGGATCATAATGCCCTGGTCACACTGGCGAACAAGCAATTCCCTACGACTCAGCCCACAGACCGCGCTTTTGATATCGGAATCACCGAGTATAGCGTGACATACACACTCAACCAACCCTGTCCCACTGGGGCAGTCGGGTGCCCACCGCTGACTACTTTGACATCGGGTGAAAGCATATTCATCGCGGCTGGAGAGACGGTGACGGTCACCCTCCCTTTCGTTCCCATCAGTAGGAAAACCGAATATGTACAGGCAGGGGGAAACCTCAGGAACGCGCCGCCTTCCTATACTGCAACGTACACCTTCACTGCGCAAACAATCGGTGTGAACGACACGTTCACCGTTCAGGGCAGTGCCCAGTTTACCATTGCAGACTTTAATAACTGCCCCTAGGAGAGCAGGATGCTCACTTTTACCGCCAAGTTGACCGTAAAGGCTGGACAGGAGCAGGAGTTTGAGCGCATCATGAGCATTGCGGTCCCAAAAGTGCGGGAGGAGCCGGGCAATCGTGCGTATATTTTTCACCGTTCTACGCAAGACCCGCGTGTCTTTATGCTCTACGAAGAGTATGATGATCAGGCGGCCCTGGAGGCGCATCGCGCGCACCTGCGTGAGATGGACATTGACCTGCGAGCGCTCCTGGATGGGCCGCCGATAGTAGAGTTCTACGAGAAGTTAGCGTAAGACACGGAGGCAAGCATGGGTCGATTGACGGACAAGTATTGTATTGTGGGCGTAGGCGAGACGGCCTATACCAAGGATTCGGGACGTACCACACGGGCCATGGCAGTGGAAGCCGTGCGCAATGCCATGCGGGATGCGGGACTCCAGGCGTCCCAGGTGAATGGCATGCTGAGCTATCATGGCGGTGACTCGTGTGTCAGCCCCGAAGTCGCTTCGGATCTGGGCATTCGTCTGGATTTCTACATGGATTGCTCAGGCGGGGGATCAAGCACAGAAGCCCTGATCGGGCTGGCGACTGGGGCCATCGAAGTGGGCATGTGTGAAACCGTCGCAATCTTCCGCTCTATGAATGGCTACAGTGAAGTGCGCATTGGCGGTACCGGACGCCGGGCCGCAACACCGGTAGGGGGCAGCCAGCTCCTCAGTCGACCGTATGGGATGGTCAGCGCCGGGCAGAGCTTTGCGCCGGTCTTTATGCGGCACATGATGGAATATGGCACCACCAGTGCCCAGGTTGCGGCGGTGAAGGTGGCGCATAGCAAACACGCCAGCAACAATCCCAAAGCCTATTATAAAAAACGCTACACCATCGAGGACGTCCTCAACTCACGCTGGATCTGCAAGCCACTGCATCTGCTGGATTGCTGCGTCGAGACGGACAACGCGACTGCCATTATTGTTACCTCTGCCGAGCGCGCTCGTGACCTGCGCCAGCGCCCCATCTACATTATGGGCGTGGTCGGACGGGTCACCAAGGCGCGCGGTGACACGTTCTACAATGATGCTCCCATCACATCAGTGGCTGGGAAGTACGCCGCACCGCGTGTCTTTGGCATGGCTGGCGTTACACCAGAGGACATTCATGTGACCGGCTCATACGACGCCTTTACGTTCACCACTATGCTGCAACTGGAAGACTATGGCTTCTGCAAGAAAGGCGAGGGAGGTGCGTATGTGTCCAGCGGCATCATCGAACTCGGTGGCAAGCGCCCGAACAACACCAATGGCGGGCATCTGTGCGAGGGCTACACGCACGGCATGAACATGGTGATCGAGAACACACGGCAGTTACGGGGCCAGGCCGATGACTACTGTCCACAGTGGCAGGAGGGCATCCATACCTACGATTACTCGGAAGGGAAGTGCCGCCAGGTGCGGGATGCGGAAATCTCGATGAATCTGGGATGGGCCAACCCAGTAACGGGCAGTGCTTTGATTATGCGGAGGTAGAAGAGATGCCCTCTGTACAATATCGTGGGATGCAGTTGGTTGTTCCGGAGAACGAGAGTGAATTCCTCGGGTATTTTGAGGCAGCGAAGCAGCACAGACTGGTGCTGAAAAAGTGTACGGCGTGCGGGCTCCTGCGCTATCCGCCAGGCGCCGGGTGCCCGTGGTGTCAATCCCTTGCGTGGAGTTGGCAGGAGGTCAGTGGCAAGGGGACGATATACTCTTATGAAATCATTGTGCACTCCATCCAGCCAGGCTTTCGCGACATTGCTCCCTTTCCGGTCGTGATTGTCGAATTAGACGAGCAGCGTGGTGTTCCTACGCCACAGGAAGGCATACGCCTGATCGCCAATCTGGTGGATGATCAGTTCAATCCTGAGGCTGAGGTGAATGTCGCTATTGGCAAACGTGTGCAGGTGGTGTTCCACGACATTGCTGAGGATTTTACCTTGCCACAGTTCAAACTGTCTAATGAGCCTCCGCAGGGGCCTATATGGCAATTCCCCTCCTGAGAGCCTAGCCTGGACAGTGCGGTGTTCCCTGCCCTATCCCTCTGGGAGAGGGATAGGGTAATGTGGATCTTGATAGACTCTTTGCTCCGAATATCGCCCACATTACTCTAACCTTTGCATCCTACGATTTCGTCGAGATTACCCGCACAATGCTCATCATATATGTGTAACCTTCGCCAAAGGCGGGTATGTGTATAGCAGAGTTATGCCATGCCCTGGGACGCAGTATGCCATCATACACGCCATATGCTATCATCGGAGTAGCTGATGAGGTGCGTCAACCGAGGGGACCATTATGGTAAAACAGGTGCAAGTCATCGGAGAAACACTCGGATGAGGATATTGTATCTTGATCGCCATGGTTCGAGAGAACCCTGACGGCACGTAGACACCTCTCACAATGCCCAACCATCGCAGGATCAAAGGGGTGACCTTACGTACCATCCTGTGAGCGCTCTCTCGACAAAATTATTGCGCTAGAGCGTGCGGCAACTCGTCGTGCAATAGAGTTGCTAACCCTCATTACATTTGAGTTCAGTAGCTCAAGGATCTCGTAAAGTACACTTATCTCCAGTTGTCACTTGGATAGAAAGAGGGTTATGCCCGCCAAAGCTCACTGCCAGATTACTGTTCGTCACTACGAATGCGACCCTCTCGGGCATGTCAATCACGCCATGTATGTGCATTACTTTGAGGTCGGGCGCCTGACTGCTATGGCCGATGCGGGGCTGCCCTTTGGCGCTATTCTCAAGCAGGGCCATACGGTGGTGGCCGTGGATATTTACGTGCAGTATAAGGCGCCTGCCTTTGCGGACGATGTCCTGGAGGTGGAGAGTTATATTACCGATTTCCATGGCGCTCTGATGACCTGGCAGCAGGCTATCCACCGTCGTGCCGATGGCATGTTGACCGCTGTGGCGGAAGTGAATGGCGCTTTTACACGGGCAGATGGGCGTCCTACACGTATACCACCGGCTATGCAGACGCTGCTCGAAGCTGTCTACGTGCCTGATGCAGTCCCGCTTGTGTCACGGCCACGGCGCCGGCTATATACCCCTTAGCGATACAGACCATGCGCCGCAATATACGCCGCCACCGGTTCTGGTATGACATCGCTTAACGACGCAGGGGCCTCTCCAGCACGGAGGCGCTGGCGGATGTCAGTGCTACGGATCATGTGGGTGAGAGGGAGGCACAGGCGCCCGAATTCCTGATCGATCTCTGTATGGCGATACCAGCGCTCCCACTCTGCAGAAATGTCAGGCCCCACCAGCAGACACGGGTCACTGCCGAGTTGCGCACGCAGGTGGCACAAGACATCGTAGGTATACACCGGTGCACCACTGGCTGGCGCCAGAGAGCGCTCGATAGTGCACACCCTGGCATGCTCCACGAGCTGACAGGCCTGCAAGGCTAGTTCACACATGCGTATGCGATGCTCAAAAGGGGCCGATTGTTTCCCGAAGGCATGGCGGAACGCTGGTACCATGATCACCTCATAGCCCAGCGTCGCGGCGCGCTCCACGAGCGACATATGCCCACAATGCACTGGGTCAAAACTTCCACCATAGACAGTATATCGACGCATGCACATCTCCAGAGATAGGCACAAACGCTGCGATTGTAGGGGCTGTGGCAAACCCGCGTCAAAACTTTTCTGTGCTGACGACCTGCTTTGACGTTTGCACCTCAGCCAAATCATGGTATAACAACAGCGCTGTGCGTCCTATGGCGACGGGGGTCAGCGGAGGCAACAGCAGACTCGATAGTGCTCTCACCCCGTATGAGGATGGCTCGTGAAGCTGGGATTCCTGGGACCACCAGGCACATATACGGAAGAGGCTGCAAGGGCGGCGATGCCTGACGCACGCTACGTGCCCTATCCCTCCATTGATGCGGTGTTCGAGGCCGTAGCACGGCACGAAGTCGAACGTGGTCTGGTGCCGATCGAAAACGTCATCCAGGGGCCAGTGACTGAGACCCTCGATAATCTCTACCGCTACGCTGCACAGCTCAAGCTGGTGGACATGCTCGTCCTGCCTATCCAGCATGCGCTGGGTGTCCTCTCACCAGCGACACAGATCAGGCGTGTGCTCTCGAAAGATCAGGCCCTGAAACAGTGTTCAGCTTATCTCCAGGAACACTATCCCCAGGCCCAGCAGGTCGAGATGGCCAGCACGAGTGCCGCCATGGAAGCCATCATCACTGAACGCCTGAGCGATGCTGCAGCCATTGGCAGTCCCCAGGCGCTCCAGCAGTATGGCCTGCACATTCTGGCACGCGATATTGGGAATGTGCAGCGCAATAAAACACGCTTTGCGGTCTTAGGAGCAGCCGCTGAGGGCTACCATGCGCCCACTGGGAACGATGCCACGGCGCTGGTCATCTATCCACATCGCGATCGTATCGGCCTGCTGGAAGACATTCTCTCGGTGCTCAGCAAAGCGTACGGGCTCAATCTCTCGTCCATTCATTCACGCCCCGACACCCGTGGGGCTTTTCGTTTCTACATGGAGGTCGAGGGCCACCTGGAAGACCCAACAGTCGCCGTCTGTATGGCTGCCCTGACCAAACAATTGGGTGATGAGGAAGTCGAAGTCAAGATTTTTGGGACCTATCCACGGTGTGCGTTTAACGAGCCGCGCCTCCGTACGATTGGCATCATTGGTGGTACGGGGCAGATGGGCGTCTGGTTTCACAAATTCTTCAGCGCCGCCGGCTATACGGTCTTGATCAGCGGTCGGCGTACCCCTCTCACCTATGAGCAATGTATTGCGCAGTCAGACGTCGTGATCATCAATGTGCCCATCAGACACACGGTGGATGTCATCCGTGCCGTGGGGGGGTACTTCCGTGCCGGACAGCTCATTACCGACAACACCTCTATCAAGACGCAACCAGTAGCCGCCATGCTTGAAGCCGTACCGCCAGGCGTCGAAGTCTTGGGGATGCACACAGTTTTTGGCCCGGCAGTGGAAAATCTGCGTCAGCAGAACGTCATCTTCACCCGGACCCCAGCCTCTGGGGAGCTGGCACGCGAGTTTGAAGACATCTTTTACAAGTACGGTGCGAAAATTACCTATACGACGCCGGAGTATCACGACAAGCAGATGGCCTTGCATCAGAATCTGGAACATTTTACCAAGATTGTTCTGGCGCATATATTACGGACGCACTTTGGTGACCCGACAGAGCTGGATTCTTACAGCTCTCCCAACTCCCGCGCCTCGCTGATCACTATGGGGCGTATACTCAATGCGGACCCTGATCTGTACAGCGAAATTCAGATGTACAACTTGCAAGGACCAGCACTGATTCAGGCCTATTGCGAAGCCGCACAGGCCCTCGGACAGGCCCTCATGACTGGCCATGTCGAAGCGTTTAAGGAAAGCATGACAGCGAGCGCTACAGCGCTGGGACCAGCGTACCTCGCCGAGATGCTGCAGAAATCCAAAACGCTGCAGCGCCATCTGGTGTAAGGGAGAGCGCATGGCAGAGTCACTTGTGTAGCAGAGGTACGATACAGTACAACACGTACAGAAGCAGAGGAGATGACGGTGCGCAAGACTCGCGGGTGTAGCCCACACCTGGGCTGGCTAGGTAGGCTTTTTCTCATACTTATTCTGGGCACAGGCCTCGCAGCAGCGGATGAACCCAAGAAGTTTACCTTGATTAATGTGCTCCTCGACGGTACCAAGATCTGGCTGCCTTCCAGCATCGTGGTCCAACAGGGCGATGAAGTCGAACTCACCCTCATTAATAAGTTGGATGACCCGCATGGCTTTGAGATCAAAGCCTTTGGAATTGAACAGGTGATCCAGCCACAATCCCAGATGACTGTCAAGTTCACCGCTTCCAAGGCTGGAGCACACGGCTATATCTGCCAGATGCATCCACCGCATCTTGGTGGCCAGATTCTCGTCTTGAGCAAATAGAGTCCATTATGTCACAACAGCATCTCGATAGCGCTATTGCGGCTGCCAAAGCGGCTGGGGAGGTCATTCTCCCCTATTTTCGCACGGCCCTCCAGATTGAAACGAAAGCTGATCAGAGTCCGGTAACGGCTGCCGACCGAGCTGGCGAGCAGGTCATCGTGGAGACGCTGCGGCAGCACTTCCCCGATTACGGTGTGCTGGGAGAAGAGTTCGGCGCCCAGCCAGGACGCGAGGACGCCAGATGGATTATCGATCCTATTGATGGGACACAAAATTTTATTCGGGGTATTCCATTTTTTGGCACACTGATCGCCCTGGAACAGGCTGGGGAGATCACTGTTGGAGTGGTGCATGCGCCAGCCCAGGGCGACCTCCTCTATGCTGCCAAGGGGCTGGGGGCTTTTGCGAATGGTGAGCGTCTGACGGTGTCGACCATCACCGATCTGGCCCAAGCGACCCTGCTACACGGGAGTCTCGATCTCATGATGCGGGATGGCTACTGGGAAGGTATGACCCGTCTGGTGCAGGCGACGCGACGACAGCGTGGGTTCGGTGACTATTTCGCCTATACATTTGTGTGTCGTGGCCAGGCCGAGGTCATGCTCGAGACGGGTATAAAGCCTTGGGACGTGGCACCCCTCAAGATCCTGGTCGAGGAAGCCGGTGGGCGTTTTAGTGATTTCATTGGTACGCCAACGATTTATAGCGGTAATGCCATGATCTCGAACGGGCGTGTGCACGACGCGGTGCTCGCCCTCCTGGGAGCGGCCGGACCTACCCCTGGGTGAGCAATTCACGCAGCGCCTGTAAACAAGTCTCCATTTCAGCATCAGTACCGATGCTGATACGGAGCGAGTCCTTCACGAGAGGTCCACGGAAATACCGCACCAGGATACGGCGTTTTTCCAGTGCTTCAAACATTTCTGCAGCCCGACCATCGGGAATGGTCGGGAAGACAAAATTGCTGCATGAGGGGGGAACATACAGCCCCATCCCCTCAAGCTCCTGTTGCACCCAGGTCCGTGTACGGACGATCATGCCGATAGTTTCCTGGAGCCACTCCTGGTCTTGCAGCGCCGCACAGCCGGCGACGATTGCCAGAGAGTCAAGGTTGTATGAATCCTTGACCTTCATCATCTCCGCAATAACCTCACGCCGTGCAAATCCCAGCCCCAGACGCATCCCCGCCAGAGCGTATGCCTTGGAGAAGGTCCGCACCACAATCAGGTTGGGAAACTCTTTGAGCATATCGATGACATGCTCACCAGCAAAATCAGCATAGGCCTCATCGATCACGACAACACTCTGCGTACGTTCCAAAAACGGCCGCAGGGCCGCACGGGGATGCAACACACCTGTGGGGGCATTGGGGTTGACGATGATTACGACCTTGGCCTCATGCGCGTCGAGGTCCTCTGGGAGAGTATAGCCTGGCCCCATGGGGATCTCTTTGAAGGTCGCATCCTGAAGGGCACTGAGCGGCTTATACAGCGTATAGCTGGGTGCTGGCGTTACAATCACATCGCCAGCATCGAGAAAGGTCCGAAAGATGATGGTCAGAATATCATCGGAGCCATTCCCTGCAATGACCTCATCCACCTCGCAGCCGTACAGTTCTGCAGCCGTCTCTCGTAAGTGCAGCGCCATCGGGTCAGAGTACAACCGCAGTTCTGCTCCGACAGCATGCCGCAGTGCCTCGAGCACCCGTGGTGAGGGAGGGTAGGGGTTCTCGTTCGTATTGAGTTTTATATAAGTTCCGCCACTCAGTTGTTTCCCAGGGACATACCCCTCCATAGCCTGGATACAGCGTCGTACGTTTCCAATCACATCGTCAATACGCATCACTCCCCCTACACCGCATGCCGCATGCAGTTCCACCTGGATCGCTAGCCCCCATATACTCTCAGAGCCGTATCTAGACAGTATACCAAATACCTCGGCACTGCCATCAGCCTGCGCTAGCTGTCCTCTGCCTCTGCGGGAAGCTGTTCGACAAGCAACTGGTGTATAAACTGGCTGAAGCGTTCTTGCTCGGGCTCGCTCATCCGCAAGAATTCCAAGCCTACGCCAGTCGGACGTACGATCCGCACAATCGCCGCTTCCACAACAATGGCTGGGGTATGCTGCTCAGTCTGCAACTCGAGAGACACCAAGGTGCCTTGGGATAACTGCACGGCTGTTTGCATATAACAGTTGCTGAGAGAGATGTCAGTCACCACACCCCCACCGACCCTGTGCTCACCAGGTTTAACGTCCTCGGTGAACGTCGTCGGAATCCAGGTTGACAGCCATGCATCCTGATGTCGGTTAATTGTGCGCTTCACGTACTGGGAACGGAACTGGAAGGCTCTAAAGCGATTGGCACAGACCTGGCAGCGAAAGGGGTAGAGATACACCAAACTCAGCAGCCGTTCCTTGAGCCCTTTCCGGTGTGAGCGTCGTACGAAGCTTTGGCCACACCGTGGGCAGCGCATTGTGAGACTCTCAGGCATTCTCGAGCTACGGTCGTGAGAGTGACGCACTTTCTGATCGTTCGCGGCAACAGGGAGTAGTTCTCCCTGAACAACCTGCGGCGTGTTGTCTTGAGTTGGCGCAGGCAGAGACACGACAGCCCTATCCTGGTACTCCAGACTGCTCTGAGCCGCGAGGATGGGCTGGAGACGAGCTGGGGAATAATCGAGTGGCTTGATCCATTTGCCGTCGGCGCGTTTGTGCCCGCCCACCTTACTCATGTTCGAGCGATGTACCTCCTGGAAGACAGGGGCCATATCAATCCCACATGACACCGCCGTACCATAGACAACGTACAAGAGATCAGCCAGCTCTTTCGCAATAGCTTCGATATCCCGCTGGCTAAGCGCCTCACACAACTCGGCAAATTCTTCCTGAATCAAGCTCACACGAAGAGCACATGTGGCTGCGTCTGGCACTGCTGGCAATGTGCCAATGGCAATATCAAAGGCCCGATGGAAGGCGGTTACCATCTCCTGCTCATCGCTCATCTCATGTACCTCATCACTCCACTATCTCCTTATCCTGACTGCGCATAACATCCATGCGGCATTGTCGCAAAAAGCGTGGGGGGACACAAGGAGAGGCAGCATGACCTGTCATGACAATTACCATACACATAGGTTATACTGAGGGCTCTCTATGCAGAGAGCTTTCCCTGCCAGGAGGGCCTGAGGTGAGTATATCGTCTCCCCGCAGATGGTGGGCGCATTATATTGCTTTCTGAAGCCGATTAACCGTGATCAGGAATCGGAAGCTGAGTATATTGGCCTCATCCTGATGCCCAAGGTGGGGTTATGACCCGCGTGAAGCCATTGGGCTCTGGGAGCGTATGGAGGCTGGCCAGAACGGTGCTGGGCCATCGGGGTTTTTCTCAACGCACCCCTCAGGGGCGACTCGCATCAAACAGATCTAGCAATGGCTACCTGAAGCGCTGCAATATTACAGAGGACCGGGGCGGCCTTAGCGTCTGAGCCAGGGACAGCTCGTCGCTCCTGCGGTGTAGCAGAGCGTTGGATAAGGGAGACCTCGCATGACAAAATTATGGCACGCGTTCTACAGTGTCACCGGCTGTCTTCTGGTACTCGGCCTGTTGTGCCCGATGGCGGTGGCACAACAACAACCCCAAGCGGCGCGTCTCGCGATTGACCATGCCCCCTTTAACACGGCGCAGAGACGCGGTGCCCCTTTGGCGATTGAAGCACGCATCACGTCCCCGGCTGGCATTCGTAAAGCCGAAGTCTTCTGCCGTGCCGTGGGCGGGGGTGATTTTACGGCGCTACCGATGGTAGCGGTGGAGGAGCATCGCTACCGGGCGGTAGTACCTGATTGGATGACCGCGGGTCCAGGCCTTGAGTATTACATTACTGCCACTGACGAGCGTGGCCAGTCCACCTCCCAGGGCTTTGTGGGCTTTCCACTTGCTGTCCGGTTGGTCGTGGGACAGGGACCAACGCAGGAGGAGCGACTCAAAGCCCTCCAGGAGAACCTGGATGTCCTCCGCCAGAGTAAGGAAAGGGCGAATACACCGCAGAGCCCACATACCCCTTCCCCCCGTTCCCGCTAGAGAAGGACATTGACTGCCATGAACGCACAAGAGAGTGCGAAACGCGCTAAGGATGCTGCCTTGCGGCTGGCAACATTGTCAACAGCAACGAAAAATCGCGCTCTGGAGGCTATCGCCGATGCTTTGATCGAGCACCGAGAGCATATTCTGGAGGCGAATCGCCACGATGTGACGCAGGCCACGCGTCTGGTGGAGCGTGGCTCCCTGGCCAAGCCACTACTGGACCGGCTTAAGCTGACCGAACACAAGGTGTTGGATATGGCCACTGGAGTGCGCAGCGTCGCTGGCTTGCCTGATCCAGTTGGCCAGACGTTGTCCACCATTGAGCTCGATACAGGTTTGGTACTCACCCAGGTGACCTGCCCCATTGGCGTCATTGGAGCGATTTTTGAATCGCGTCCGGATGCTGTCCCGCAGATTGCCTCTCTGTGCTGGAAGTCCGGCAATGCAGTGATCATGAAAGGCGGCTCGGAAGCGCAGGCATCGAACCGCGTGCTCGGGCAGCTTATTCGTGATGCTGTCGCCAGCGTTGACGCTTCCTGTGTCGAGGCCATACAGATGATCGAGACGCGTGAGGATGTCTACGCGTTGTTGGCACTTGATGAGTATATCGACCTGTTTATTCCACGTGGCAGCAATGCGTTTGTGCGTTACATTCAGGAACACACACGTGTGCCCGTGCTGGGGCACTCTGAAGGTCTGTGCCACGCCTATGTTGACCAGCACGCCGATCTCGCACGGGCTGTGGCTGTGTGTTATGACGCAAAGGTGCAATATCCTGCAGTGTGCAATGCGATCGAGACGGTCCTGGTGCATCGCCAGATCGCCCAGACGTTTTTACCCGCGCTGGCGTCAGTGTATCGCAAAGCGGGGGTTGAGATGCGCGGCTGCGCTGCGACGCGGGCGATTCTCCCTAACGTCCTGGAGGCGGCTGTAGAAGATTGGGATACCGAATATCTCGATCTTATTGTTTCCCTCCGCATCGTTGACAGCCTTGAGGAGGCTATTGCCCACATCAATCAGCATGGCTCCGGGCATACCGACACCATTCTCACAGAAGCCCCAGAGGCGGCCACCCAGTTCCTGGAGCAAGTAGACTCTGCGACCGTCATGCATAATGCTTCAACGCGTTTTGCGGATGGCTTTCGTTTTGGTAAAGGGGCGGAGGTGGGTATCAGTACAAATAAAACACACGCCCGTGGCCCTGTAGGGCTGGATGGGCTGGTCATCTACAAATATCGCCTGGTAGGGCAAGGCCATGTGGTGGCGGACTACGTGGGAGCACAGGCCAGGCCGTTTACCCATCGCCCCCTCAGTTCAACTGTGCGCCCCGCGACATATCAAGAATATGGATAATCTGCGTAATCTGCTCGGCCACCGCTGGCGTCTGCAAAATCTCTTGCTTGGTATAGGGATCGAGGGGCAAGCGCGCCAGAATAAAAAAGACCAGATCAATCGGGCTGGCGAGCAGGCGTAGGCTCGTCCGCACTTCAGGGGCGTTGACGCGCTTGAGATCGAGCAAATCGAGGAAACGCTGTTTCATAGTTTCGGCCGGCGCGGTGAGGTTCTGGCCAGGCGGATAGGTTGGCCGGAGGAGTTCAACTGTGGCACGCAGATAGGCTTGATCATCATGAAAGTCAAGCATGCGAATCCGCCCCATGCCCTGAATGACAATGTCCATGCAATCGTTGGGTAACCGAGAGGCATGCACAATGCGCCCAAAGCCGGCAACCGGGTAGGGCCGTGGAGTGCCCGACTCCTGCTCCCACCCTTGCCGCAGGAGTGCGACCGAGAGATAACGATCACCCGCGATGCAATCCTGGACCATCTGCTTATAGCGATCCTCAAAAATAAACAACGGTAGGCTTGCGTTGGGGGTCAGCACCACATTCGGTAGTGGAAAAATTGGCAAGATGTCGGGGAGTTGCGAATGGTCCTCATAGGTAAATTCTTCCGACTCGTCAGCCATGGTTATGCCCTCTGGGTTACACGCTCATTGTGGGTCTGCGAAATCTTCAGGGCGCAGGTTTTCAAGCCAGGCACGCACGTCCTCTGTCTTTTCGAACTCTCTCTCGGCCTCCTCGCGCTGTTCATCCCCTACCGCAAAGTCCGCGCGTTTGCCAGCCGTTTCGAGCACAGCATCGGCCACATAGATGGGCGCCTGAAACTTCAACGCCAGTGCCAGCGCATCACTGGGGCGTGCATCGGCGATCATCGTGCTGTCGTGCTGGATAACGTAGACCTGGGCGTAGTAGGTGTTCTCACGCACCGCATCGACTACGACCTTCTCAAGGCGTGCCTGAAAACCCTGAAGCAGATTGTACAGGATGTCGTGGAGCACAGGGCGCGGCGCAGGGGTCCGATTAAGCTCACGAAAGATGGCCATCCCTTCCCACATCCCAATAAAAATGGGCAGGACACGTTCGCCTTGCTCTTCCACAAGCGTGATAACTGCTGCCCCTTTCGACTGATCAAAGAGCACCGTGCCAATGTTCATCTTCTGCAACGTGCACTCCTTCTCATGCCGCGCCGGTGTATGCGCCGGCTCTCATGCAGGAACAAGCCGTCCCTGCACACCGAAAGCGAGCTTATACACGGTGCTGTTGTCAGTAAGGATGAGGTCTCCATGCCTGCCGAAAGCAAGTCCAACCAGATTGACGCCGGCAATGACCCGGGTCATAGTGCCTGCCGGAGTAATACGTATGACACCGCCTTCTCCCTCATAATGCGCCACAACATAAAGATTCTGCGCCGTATCAAAGGCAATACCTTGGGCCCGTCCGAGACCACGCACAAAGGGGTGAACCTCGCCATCAGGCGTAATGCGATAAATCTGATCAGACCCTGACAGGGTTGGATAACTGACGTACAGCCACCCATCGTCCCCAAACGCCAGGTGATAGCCTGTCATCGTGGGCTCGAGTCGAGCAAACACCCGGGATGTGCCATTCTCTGCAACCTGTAAGATCGCCCCGCGTCGATCACCAACATAGAGCCGGCCCTGAGCGTCAAACGCCAGGCCCGTGGCAATCCCAAGTTGGGTGGCAAAGGAGGACGCAATTCCTTGCCTATTTACGCGGTAGACGGTGCTTTCGTGGCGACTACTAATATACAAAAGGCCATCTGGTCCAAAGGCAAGGCTCGTCGGATTTGCAATACTCCCAGGCAACGGCACAACTTCCCCTTCGGGGGAAATTTTGTAGAGCGAGACCGGCACGTGCTGGCCTTTCGTCCCGCTAATGGTAGTATAGATGTTCCCCTGTACGTCTATAGCTGGACTCGCCACCGGATGTAGATTGTCCGCAAGCCTCGTGGCGTCTGTAAAAGGGACCGTATTACTCTGCCGCTCACCCTGCACAATATGCACACTGTTGAGGTCAGCACCCGCGGCGACAATGCCGAGCAGCAGGGCCGGCGTCGTGAGCACAGGACGAGTCGGGGTGGTGCCAAACACGATACTGCAGGTTGCCAATGCTTGTGGATCTAGACCAGCACAGGACAAGGCAACATGTCCGCCGCTCACACCGGCTTGCGGGATCACAGAATGTAACGTAATAGGGTGTGTCATAATGGCTGTGTACAATGCCTACAGAGTCTTTATAAAACAGACAACGGCTACTCCACCAGAGATCATACCATGGAGAGACAGGCAAGAACAGCGTTTCTTGCAGGTGGGGAATTGGATGGCCGCCCCACGGTATGCCCATAGAGCGACCAGTAAAGAGAGAAAATACCGGGTCTTTTAGACTCCTTGTCGCTGCGAACGCTTCGAGGCTTTCAGAGGATTGAGGCGCTGGGCAGAGGGTTGCACATCACCCTTCACATGGGTAGCGAAATTGCACCGTCCGAAGACCCATTTGGCTGCTGGATCAGCGTAGAGCTGGCAATATTTGCCCTGCGCGTTCTCCATAACATACCCACACCCTGCGCAGTCCTCGACAATGGGATGACAGGCTCCCCCGTTGAAGCTGCAGCCCGTCTTTTTCATAAAGAGACAGTCCATACCCGGTTTGATCGTGACACATTCCATCGCTTCACATGACCCTTCTATGTATGATGGACACCCAACAAGCCTCCACCAGGCAACAGAACTGTCCCTTAGCGAAGGCACTTCGCTCACCAGCCTCAAAGGAGGAATCGCTGTCGTTGTGAACTGCCAACCGACTGGCAAAACCCTGGCGAGACACTCTCGAGGAATGAACGTGGATTATGGAGGCAAGACTATAATGACTTCCGCTGAGGAAGACAAGGATTTTCCAACTGGCTCAGACAATGAACGCCCTCTTTTCACGATAGATGTCACGATTGCGTTCATGCAGCTCACGCACTTGAGCTATGGAGGCAGTCGGCATCAAATGATGTTCAAGATGAAAGAAACTATTGAACGTCAACTTGTTGAGTAGAGGATTCGTCAACGTACGAGAGGTGCGATACCGTGTCGTTTCGCAGCCATAATGCTCAATCAGATTCCGAATACCAATCAGAAATACCGTCCCAATATAGACAGGGAGAGCCCAGAAGAACAGCATCGTCCACAGCACCCCGCACACCAGACCAAGGGCAAAGAGACTGTAGATACCAGCCGTGAAGACCAGGTAATTGGTCAGTAAACGACGGCGGTTGCGGTGCTGGGCAATATGCCGGACATACCAGCGCACAGCATGATACGGCCAGATGATCATATACCACAGAGGGTTGAAAGAAGTACCGTCTTTCTTCCGCGTACACACGGGATCCACCTCTGGAATTTGCGCAAAGCGATGGTGCTGCAAATGGATCGTCTTAAAGGTGTGGAAGTAGACAAGATTGAGCGGGCAGAGCACATGCCCCATCCAGATGTTGGGCTTGACCCGAGCAAAGATATTGTTATGGGTAAGTTCATGAATGATGCCATAAAAATAGAGATGCAGAATGCTCAAGGGCACAAGAAACCAGGCAGCAAAGCTCGCATTCCGCCATACCAGCGCCAGGGTTATGATTACAATATAGAGCCCAATCGTGCTCAACATAATCCTGAATTTTTGACGATCCTTGATCCAGGCATGCATCGTCCACAGTCCTCCAAGGTCTGCTGCAGAAACACACGCTATGCCTCGTGGGATACGCGCCTGAGCAAAGGCTCCACGAGACAGGAATACATAGAGGTGACCACCTGTCACCGTCCCTATGTCGCTCAACGAAAGGCGAAATTCCCCGCATTCCCAGGTATACCTCCCCCCGCACTGCCCTGTGTGCTGAAGGTCGAGAACACTTTAGTCGTCTGCGTGCTCCCGCATTGAGGACAGGGAGGTAGCACGACCAGTTGCGGTCGCAAAGTCAGACGCTCGAACGTCGTCCCACATTCTTCACAGGCGTATTCAAAAATCGGCATGCTCCATTCCTCAGCAGGTATCATGAGCCTTTCCACGGTGTCCCTGTTAGTGTACCTTCAGGTAGAGCGCATTACCAGAGTGAATTTGGGGCCAGCCATGCAGCGCATACTCGTTATACGTGGTGGTGCAGTCGGCGATCTCATTGTGACCTTGCCGGCCTTGGGGCTCTTACGTCAGGCCTTTCCACATGCAACTATCGAGCTTCTGGGCAACCCAAGTCGGGCTATCCTGGCCCAGCATCCCTGCTATGTCGATCGCACCATTGACCTGGAACACTGGGACCTGTACCGCCTTTTCAGCCAGCAGCCAACCATATCGCAGGGCCTGGCGACATTCTTGAGCAGCTTTGCGCTGATTCTCTCTTACCTCCCGGTGCCCGACGTAATTTTTACCACCAACCTACGGCGCTACTGTCAAGGAGAAGTCCTCACGTGGCAGCCACATCCGCCGTCAGGCGTGCATATTACTGACCATCTCCTGCAGCCCGTCACGCGCTTTATCCGCCAGCCATGCGATGCCTACCCCCACGTCTACCTGGACCCAGTAGCGCAAGAGTTCGCAGCGCGCTTTTGGCAGACTGCCGGTCTGCCAGATCAGGGGGTGGTCGCCTTCCATCCCGGCAGTGGCGGAGCCTATAAGCTCTGGCCTTTGGCCGGATGGGAGCAGATTATGACCTGGACAGCACAACAGGGGCTACAGGGGTTGATTATCAGCGGGCCAGCCGAACAGGCACACACCGCCCCTCTCGCACACCCTGCCCACTTCCCCCCCTGGCCGTGGGCGCAAAATCTCCCCCTCCCCCATCTGGCAGCTCTGCTGGCACGCTGTCAGGCTGTGGTAGGACACGACTCCGGTATCACCCATCTTGCTGCCGCTGTTGGCACGACCACTCTGGCCCTCTTTGGCCCGACCGATCCCCTGGTCTGGGGACCACGCAGCCGTCGAGCCTGTGTACTCTGGCCAGAGCCCCCCGGACCTTTAACGCTCGATAACCTCCCCCCAGACAGAGTCACACAGGTTCTGGCGTCCCTGCTATATGGAACGTTTGCCTTTCCCCCCTTACAGGCCAGATGTACGATTCTGCGCCTTCCCAGAGCTGCACGCTCAAAGCTGTGACCCTGATGCACGGAGCCTTATGCAGGAGGTTAGTTCATGGTGCCGCCCTTACTCTGCCTCTGCCGTTGCCTCCGCCGGGTGGGGCCTGGCGCCATCGCGTCCAGCGTTGCCAAAGGCAGCAATATCCTGCGCGAGTTGTCGTAGGCGGGCATTGACCAGGTAGTGCACTGTGCCCTCGGTCGTTGGGTCTCCGGCTGGCACGCCAGTGAGCAAGGCTAAGCCCTGGTCGATATGTGTGACAGGGTATACATGAAAGCGCCCTGCGCGGATCGCCTCGACCACGTCCTGGCGCAGCATCAGGTTACGCACATTGGCCTGGGGAATCAGCACGCCTTGCTGACCGGTCAGGCCGTGCTGTACGCACACGTCGAAAAAGCCTTCGATTTTCTCATTGACCCCGCCGATAGCCTGGACCTCGCCCCATTGATTCACCGAGCCAGTGACGGCCAGATCCTGACGCAGCGGCAAGTTGGCCAAACGGGATAGCAGAGCGTACAGCTCGGTGGAGGAGGCACTGTCACCATCAATGCCGCCGTATGACTGCTCAAAACACAAACTGGCTGAGAGTGTCAGCGGTTTGTCCTGGGCATACATCTGGCGCAGGTAACCACTCAGAATCAGCACCCCTTTATCGTGCGTGCTCCCGCTCAGTTTGGCTTCACGTTCAATGTTGACAATGCCGCTTGTCCCCATCGAGGTGGTGGCGGTGACGCGGGACGGACGACCAAAAGAGTAATCACCGAGTTGCAAGACAGACAGGCCGTTGATTTGCCCGACATGGCTTCCCGTAGTGTCAAGGAGAATCGTGCCGCTCTGGATGAACTCCCGGAGCCGCTCTTCATAGTGGTTGGCCCGGAAGATACGGGCCTGCAGGGCCTGGTCCACATGACTGCGGCTGACCGTGTCGGCGCCGGCCTGCACCGCCGTATAGCTCGCCTCACGCACCAGATCTGCCAGTAGACCCAGCTGGCTCACCAGCTTCTGTTGATCGCCAACGGTGCGCATACCGTACTCGAGGATGGCTTCGACGCCGCTGCGGTCAAAGTGGCGTAGCCCTTCCTGACGACACAGACCAGCAATAAAGTGGGCATAGCTAGCCTGATGCGTCTCCGTGTTGTCCATCTCTTCGACGAAGTCTGCTCTGACTTTGAAGATCCGGCCGAAGTCCGAGTCGTTGAAGTACAGCAAGTAGTACAGCGAGGGATGGCCCATGACCACGACCTTGGTCTGAATGGGAATCGGCTCAGGCTGTAGGGCAGACACGGTAAAGAAGGCAAAGGGGTCATAGGTGTCGATCTGGATGTGGTTGCTTTGCAGCGTACGCTTCAGGGTCTTCCAGACCAGGGGTTCGGTCAAGGCGTCTTCCAGATTGAGCAAGATATAGCCACCACTGGCGCGCAGCAGTGATCCGGCCTTGATACGAGAAAAATTAGTCACTACACGGCCGTGTGGGTCAACCACCCGATCAATGGTGCCAAAGAGATTTTTGTAGGAGGGAGTATCTTCCACAATGACCGGCGCACCCCGTACCTCACTATTATCAACGACCACGTTAACTGAGTAATCGAGAAACAGTTCGCGTTCACCGGGCGGCGCTAAAAAGGGCGGGGTACCTGCAGGTCCCTGGGGGCCTCCTTCCTTGAACCGCTCAAGGTGGGCCAGCATATCTTCTTGGACGGCATCGAGATAGCGCTGCACACGTTCTTGTGGATGACGTTGCTTCAGCTCGGCCATCAGCGGCGCGATGAGCGTGGTGCTAAAGTTGCGTTCCACCTCACGAATCTCAGCTGTCAATTGCTGCATGAGCTGCCGTTGCCGCAACATCACAGAGCGAAACTCCTGTACAATCTGATTTTGACGGCGCTCCAGATCCTGGCGCTGCTCTTCACTGAGGCGTTCAAGTTCCTCTGGCGTCATGGGACGGTCACCTTGCAGCGGAATGAACGCCACATTGCCGCTTGCATCAGCCTGAATGCTAAAACCGTTGTCGCGCGCCATGCGGCCAAAGGTTTCTTGGAGTTGGCGCATTTCGCGCTCGTATTTTTCTCCTAACTCGCGCTGCTCTCTTTCGAATGCCTCCTGCCGAAAGGCTTTGGGGAGCGTCTCTCGCAAGTGCGCGACGAGACGGTCCATGTCCTGTCGCAACCGTTGTCCCTGCCCAGGCTGCAAGGAAAGCGCTTGCGGTTGATCGGGTGAGCGAAAGTTTTGTACATATGCCCAGTCGCCCGGCGTGGGCAAGGTGGCGGCTTTCTCGCGCAGCAACTCTTCGACCTGAGTACGAGCACCCGACCCGGCGAGCACCGAGACAAAAATATTGTAGCCTTGCTGTGGCACGCCCAGCCCGAGATGCAACGCCTGTACGGCGCGCTCTTGCCCGACCATGGTAGTGAGAGGTTCCAGGTCAGCCGTGCTCCTAAAAGGAACGGAACTGAGAACCGCTCTGCGGCGTGCTTGCTCGGCTGTGATCTCATGCGGTATGGCGATGGAAGGGCTCACCGTACCCCCTTTCTGCAATGCCCCGGAGAGGCGCGATCACCGCTCACGCTTGGGAAGCGTGATGATCAGGATGCCAGCATCAAACTCGGCCCGGATCCTCTCACGAGCCACTGTACTAGGCAGCCGAAGCTGGCGCGCAAAACGACCATAGCGCCGCTCCAGGCGATAGTAATTGCGCTCCTGCCGCTCTGCAGTCGTGCGCCTCTCGCCAGTGATATGCAAAAAATCTCCTTCAACCTCGATGCGGACATCCTCACGTTGTACCCCTGGGAGCTCTACCTCAACAATGATCTCCTCAGGGGTTTCACACATATCTACTTGCGGTTGCCAATTACCGCTGTCGGTGGAGCTTTGCCCTCCCCAGGGCTGATGGATGAGTTCCTGAAACAGCCGATGGACCTCCTCCTGCACTGGGAAAAATGGCCTGAATGGCAGCTCTTCCCCCATACTGTCCTCCTCTATACAGCAGCTGAAGCTGAGCGGTGCGCGACGCATCCGCTCGTCAATCGCCATTGTCATTTGCCTCCGTCTGGTACACGGCGTCTGGCTCGCCACAGTATCGTGCAATCTGTGTCCGCACGGCATCTCGTAATACCACCGCTGCACCCCAATCGAACCCCTGAGGTCGCATGGGTGCCCCAACCGTGACGCGTATCCTGCCAGGCCTGGGGAACCACTGCTCCGCGCGCAGGATGGGGCGCGTGCCCTGGACACCTACAGGCACGACAGGCACGCCAGCCCGGGCCGCCACCATAAACGCACCCATGTGGAAGGCTTGCAGACCCGGCATACGGAGAAAGGTCCCTTCAGGAAAAAACACCAGTGAGTGACCCTGCTGCACCGCCCGCAGCAACCGCTCGGTATCCTGGATACCCTGATGTGCCTCAAAACGTTCGACAAACTCTGCGCCGATGCGACGCAGGAGCACACGTGTGAAGTATTGCGCCTCCAGCTCACGCTTGACGACGTAATGCACATCGACTGGGAGCGCTGCCAGCACAATAGGGCCATCAAGATAGCTGGCATGGTTGACAGCTACTACGTAAGGCTCATGACGTGGCAGGTGCTCAAGTCCCTGCACGACGAGCGGCATGCCGGACAGCCGGAGTAAGAGACGCACTGTGGCCCGCGCCACCGCCTGGCACCAGGACCGTCGCGGCAGGAGAGCAATGATCCCCCACGCCACCGGCAACACGACCCCACAAAGCACCCAGACATAGACGGCATAGAGGATACCAGCAATGCTCTGTCTCACCCGGCGCACCTGTGGGAGTACGCTCGTCAGGGCTAGACGCGTGAGTTGCCACCACACGGCCCGCGGACGCTTGCCCAGGTCCCCCTGCTCGTAGCGCTCACGGCTGGCAGCACGGCGAAGCTTGCCGCTCGACGTTTTCAGGACGCTACCAGGCGGGGCCAGCACAACATCGTCAGGCGGGGTCCCCAACAGGTCAGTGACCGTGGTCTCGATCTGACTACGGAGCTGCGCCAGCACGTCAGTATCCGTCTGACGCGTCTCAGCCAGCACGACCAGGCGCTCCGTGCCAGTTACCGGATCAGGGCTCCCAAAGACAGCCACACACCCTCGACGTAGACCAGTGATATCGCCAATGGCCTCTTCCAGTTCATGCGGATAAATATTGCGCCCAGCACGGATGATAATGTCTTTCGCACGGCCAGTCAGATACACCGAGCTCCCAACCATATAGGCCATGTCTCCCGAGTCTAGCCAGGTGCCATGGAAGAGACGACTCGTGGCCTCAGGGTTACGGAAATAGCCACGAGTCGTCGAAGGGCCTTGAAACTCCAGACGCCCCTCCTGACGCTCGCCGACTTCATGGCCAGTGGCGTCTACAATGCGGATCTGGTAGCCAGGCAAGGGTTGTCCACAGGCCACAAAATGTAAGGCGGTAGCATCATGTTTATCGGCCGGCACAGCGCGGCCGGAGCGCATAAACGGCTCACGTTGGATGTCATCGACGTGCGGGACACAGCCCAGGACTGGAAAAGCAACTCCGAGCGCAGCCTCGGCGAGCCCATAGACAGGCGCCATGGCTTCTGGCCGAAAGCCATACGGCGCAAAACGCTTGCTGAAGCGCGTCAGCGTCACCGCACTGATGGGTTCGGCTCCGTTAAACGCCACACGCCAGGAACTCAGGTCAAGGCCCTCCAGGTCGCGGTCGTCGATCCGCCGGGTGCAGAGGTCGTAGGCAAAGTTGGGACCGGCAGAGAGCGTGCCACGGTGCTTGTGGATCGCCCACAGCCAGCGTACTGGCCGTGCTAAAAAAGCCAGCGGCGACATCAGCACGAGAGGATACGCGTAATATAAACTGCCCAACCAGGCACCGATCAATCCCATGTCGTGATATAACGGCAGCCAGCTCACGAACACATCCGTGGAGGTGATCTGCACCACCTGCCCCATGGCTTGAAGATTCGCCAAAAGATTGGCGTGCGTCAACACCACGCCCTTGGGATTCCCCGTACTCCCAGACGTGTACTGCACAAAGGCAATGTCGTGCGCTTGCACAGGGGATCGGACAGCGGTACCCCCATCTGCGGACAGCTCCGATACCGTGACGACACGGTGGAGCCTTTCAACCTGGGCGCTGAGGAGCCGCGCTAGCGGTTTCGCTTCGGGCACGGTCAACAGCATCACGGTCTCAGCGTTACTGAGAATGCGCATCTGACGGTGCAGGTGCTCCTCAAGCTGTGACAGGCGGGCCGGCGGATAGATAGGCACAGGAATCCCCCCAGCCAGCAGAATACCATAAAAGCCCAAGAAAAAGTCGTGACTGGTGGGCAGCATAAGCGCCACGGTTTGTCCTGGCTGGAGACCGCGCGCTTGCAGCCCTGCGGCGACCGCCTCGGCTCTGGCATGCAGTCCCGCATAGGTGATCTCCTCGACGCGCTCGTCCTCCACGTACAGAGTTATGTGCAGGCGCTGAGGGTGTACGCGTGCGTGCCAATCAAGCACCTCGACCAGGGTTGTGGCTCCAACGGGTATCCCATCGGCAGCTTCGCTCACGCCAGTCTCGACTGCTGTGGGAACGCGCAGCGCTGTCCCTATACTGGCCTTGTGCACGGCCTCCACGAGGTCGCGGAGCACTTCTGCGGTGGCCAGTACCTGTTCAGGCAACTGCACCCCAAAAGTACGTTCGAGGCGGAGCAAGAGCTCCATCCGTCCCAGGCTATCGAAGCCAAGATCGCGTTCCAACGCACTGTCGAGTGTGACGGTCAGGGCGTTATGCTTATGAGGGTGAAGCTCGATGGCGAGTTGCTGCACAACTGCGAGCAGCATCTGGGTGGTTGCATCGGGCGTACACTGCTGTGCCTGTGGTTCGCTTGACACCGTTAGCTCCATACGTGAGAGAGCGAGGCTCGGGGAAGGCGGGCTGAGTCTTCCCTCCCTATCACTGGCATACTCTACTGCTCCCCCTTTTCTTTATCAAGCATATCGGCTATGGTGGATATTGCAACTCGGCGGGGTGACATGTGAGGACTTACAGAGGTGAGCCATGGTACAAATTTATGCTTTGTGCGTTGGATATCTGGAGTTGGATCGTGCTAGCATGCTGTCTGATCTCTCCCCGTGCACCCCATGGACGGTGCCTGTGTCGAGCTATCTGGTCGTGCACCCGCAGGGTCGCCTGCTCTTTGACACGGGGGTGCATTGCCAGTCCATTACCGATCCCATCGGCCGTATGGGAGAAGAACGCGCCCGACGGATTCGCATCCGCTCCCAGGTAGGAGATGATGTAGTCAGTCAGCTCGCCGAGGCCGGGCTGCAACCCGATGATATCACCTACGTGGTCAATTCCCATTTACACTTTGATCACTGTGGTGGCAATGAGTTTTTCCCCCATGCCACGTTTCTGGTGCAAAAACTCGAGATGGAGGCCGCACGTCACCCTGGCGGCGTGGCGAGCTACAACCCGAGTGCTATTGACTTTGATCACCCGCTCAACTATCAGCTCGTTGACGGAGAACATGATGTCTTCGGCGATGGCAAAGTGCTGCTCATCCCCACCTATGGCCATACGCCTGGGCATCAGTCGATGCTCGTGCGGGCGAGTAAGGACGCGCAGATGGTGTTTACGGCTGATGCGTGCTACACCAGGGAGAATCTCGACCGTGACGTCCTGCCGCGCGTACTCTGGGATGCGGCAACCATGTCGCACTCGCTTGCGACCCTGCGCCACTTACGAGACCGGCAAGGGGCGACGCTGTTTTATGGCCATGACCCCGACCAGTGGCAGGGCATGCGTCGGGTGCCGGCACCCCTGCTAGAAGCGTAACCGACCACCCCCTGCTGCTTTCACAGGAGACCCTGATATGCGAGACTGGCGTGTAGCCGTGCTCATGGTAGTCGTCATAATAGTGTTGCTGCGTCTCGACGCCACGGCTCAAGCTGGGTGCGATACAGCGTTGCCAACGCTGTATCAGCAGGTTTCCCCAGCTGTCGTATTTATTTCTGCCGTCTCGGTAGCCTCTATGCATCCCGGCGAACGGGTTGGCACGGTCATTGGCTCAGGGGTGCTCATGGATAAGGAGGGACTTATCCTGACGAACTCCCACGTCGTCTTTGGACGTCGCGCCATCTCCGTCACCCTGGATAATGGCTACACAACCCCGGCTAAAGTGCTCGGCACCGATCCCATCCTCGATGTCGCAGTCCTGCGTATTCCGGTCCCTGAGGCTGGTCTACCCCAAGCGACGCTGGGTGACTCGGATGCCCTCCAGGTTGGCGAGGAGGTCATCGCCATTGGGAATCCCATGGGACTCGAGCAGACCCTCACTCGTGGCGTGATTTCAGGCATTGACCGCCTGCTATGGGAATTCCCGCTGAACTTGATGCTGCCGCTCATTCAGACTGATGCCGCCATTAACCCCGGGAATTCCGGTGGACCGCTGGTGAATCGTTGCGGTGAGGTCGTGGGCCTGACGTCTGCCCTCCTCGCCGACGCCAAAAATATTGGTTTTGCTATCCCCATCAACGTCGTGAAGCAGGTATTGCCGCAACTCGTGCAGCAGGGCCGGGTAATGCGCCCCTGGCTCGGTGTCAGTGGCAAAGTCATCGGTAAAGAAGTGCAGGATCTCCTCAAGTTACCACTCGTGGATGGCTTTCTGGTGGAGACTATCGAGCCTGGTAGTCCTGCGGCCAAGGCCGGGCTACACGAAGGCGAGTTGTTGATTGCTGTCTCCGGTGAGGAGTTTTTATTTGGCGGGGATATCATCATGGCTGCCAATGGGAAGGAACTTGACGATACAGAGAAATTTACCCAGTTTGTGCGTACCCTCAAGGTGGGAGATACCGTGCGTCTCACCCTTTATCACGATGGCACTACGCGTCAGGTCGAGTTCACCCTTCCCGAGCGCCCGATTCTCCCGGGCGATGTGCCCCCCGATGGCCGGCGCGCCCTGGCGCCACTGGGGCATCGTCGTGCACCGCTGCAGCGACAGCGCTAATGAAGTCTCGAGGAGTCAGGGGCTGCTACGGGACTTAGCTGGCGTGGCTCACTGGGTTCGCGTGGCCACCGTTGCTCCCCACGGTCGTCTGGTCGCGCACGAAGCCCCGCTGAAGCAGGTGCTGCAGAATGAGACGGGCGTTATCTTCGGGCGTCTGCGTCACCGTATCGAGGGTAATCTCAGGATTCTCTGGTGCTTCATACGGATCATCAATACCCGTGAAATTTTTGATCTCACCGCGGCGCGCCTTGGCGTACATGCCCTTCGTATCGCGCTTTTCACATACCGCGAGTGGCGTATCCACGAACACCTCTACGAAGTGGTCTGTGCCTACCAGGTTGCGCACATCATTACGAGCAGCACGGTACGGGCTCACTGCCGCACAGATGGCCACGCCCCCATGCTGGACGATCTCCGCAGCCACAAAACCAATACGCCGGATATTGGTGTCCCGGTCTTCTTTGCTAAACCCTAAGCCCTTTGAGAGATGCGTGCGCACCACGTCGCCATCGAGCAGGGTGACCTGCCGTCCGTGTTCGAGGAGGAGCGCCGTCAGCCCTTCAGCAGTCGTAGTCTTGCCAGCGCCGCTCAGCCCCGTGAGCCAGATACACACGCCTTGCCGGTGCCGAGGAGGATAAGTCTCCGCTAAAATCTCCGCCACCTCTGGTCGGGTGAACCAACTCGGCAGCTTCTGACCCGGGTTCAAGTACTGTTCGCGCACTTGCGTGCCCGAGATGGAGGCGGTATGTGTTCCCGAGGGAATACGGGATACCTCCTCATAGCGCTCCTCGTCAGGGAGGTAGAGCAATTCCCGGAAGGGCACCATGTTGACTCCCAGTTCTGCACTGTAGCGCTGGAGCAGGTCCTGGGCGTCATACGGGCCGTAGAACGGCTTGCCGGTGGAATCGTTGCCAGGGCCAGCGTGATCCCGCCCGACAATGAAGTGGTTTGCCCCATGGTTGCGACGGATGAGCGCGTGCCAGAGTGCTTCACGCGGTCCTGCCATACGCATGGCCAGGGGCAGTAGTGCCAGAAGAATCCGGTGCGGGTCATAGTAACCGGTTGCCAGGGCTTTATACGCACGCACACGTGTATAGTGATCAACATCACCTGGCTTGGTCATGCCTACGACTGGATGCAGCAACAACACGCCATCGACCTCCAGCGTCGCACGCTTGGTTAACTCTTCATGCACCCTATGCAAAGGATTACGGGTCTGAAAGGCGACGACATTGGAGTAGCCAAACCCCTCCAGACGCGCCCGCGTCTGCGCCGGGGTCAGACGTAGTTCCTGGAAATCGTAATGTTTGGGCAATTGCAACACGCGGAGATGCC
>Ga0081455_10000828_pt1 | contig 39792 bp, 27 predicted proteins | sample TabmetS3T2R1_FD_70207 | JGI IMG/M metagenome (GOLD analysis project Ga0081455, IMG submission 70207) | Tabebuia heterophylla rhizosphere microbial communities from the University of Puerto Rico - S3T2R1 | ecosystem: Host-associated > Plants > Roots > Rhizosphere ... | reverse complement strand
GTGCCCGAAGGTGGCTATGCCGCCGGCGTCTGGCAGATCTTCTTCCTTGACCCCAACGGCGCCAAAGTCGAACTCGATTTTGCCAAGGAGGAGGCGGCACCGGCCGGCGCCTAGGCCTCGATCGCGGGCGTGTGGGTTGTCAAGAATTGAAGCACGCGTTGGCTTTGGCGCGCGAGATGCTCGGGCCCCTTCCAGGGATCGAGGACCTCTTTGTCGGGGAGGAGGGACGCAAGCTCCGCGCCAATCATCGCCGGGTGCGGCGTGTCATTGCCGGGCAGCACCAGGCAGGGTACCGGGCACCGGCGCACAAGCTCGCGCGTGACGCTGAACACGAAATCGCTACCCCACATGTTGCGGCCGAAGCTTTCCAGTGCGGCCGCATCGAGATCGGGCCGGGCCGCGCGCTGTTCCTCGCTCCAGGTGCGATGGCTATCGGGGAAATAGGTCGGCGCCTCCGGGTTGAGCCCGATCGGGTTTTGCAAGACCGCCGCACTGATCCGTTCCGGGGCGAGCTCACACAGCTTGAGGCAGAAGCTTGCGCCGATGCAGCCTCCAAGCGTGTGAAAACGCCGATGGCCCAGATGATCCATTAACGCCAGCTGGTCGGCCGCGTAGGTGGACCAGCCGTGATCCGCGGCAATCCCGCCGCGCGAGCGCCCGGCGTTGCGCTGATCCATGGCGATCACCCGGAAGCGGGTGGCGAGCGTGACGGTCCAATCATTCCACGCCCGCGGCGGTCCCGCCGCTGGGGTCTGCCACATCTCGATGCGCGACCTGAGACCACCCGGGGCGAACAGCAGCACGGGGTAGCCGCCACCAAACTCTTCGAAGTAGATCTGGGCGTCGGGGCGATTGAGCACGGGCATGGCCTCAACCTTTCTTGCTGGCGCGCTCGCCAAGCTAACGCATTGCTGCCGTCGCCTCATACCCTTCTATGGCCGGCCTTGCCCGGCCGCCCCCATGCACGGGAACCCTAGCGCAACAGGTGCTTGGCGATGTTGAGGAGGTGGATCTGGCTGGTGCCCTCGTAAATGCGTGCGGCGCGCACGTCCCGGTAGAAGCGCTCGATACCGCGGCCCTTGACGTAGCCTTGGCCGCCAAAGACTTGCACGATGCGGTCAGCCACGCGACAGCACATCTCGGTTGCCAGATATTTTGCGAGCGAGACGTCCATGCTGACATCCTCGCCGCGGTCGCGCTTGCGCGCCGTCTCCAAGATCAGCGCGCGGGCCGCCTCGATATCGACCTTGCTTTCGGCGAGCATGGCTTGCACGAGTTGGAACTCGGCGATGGCGCGGCCTCCCTGTCGGCGTTCCCGGGCGTAGGCGACGCCTTCGTTGAGAAGACGAATGGCCGGCCCGGTTGAGAGGGCGGCCAGGTTGATGCGCTGCTTGTTCAAGCACTTCATCACGGTCGCAAAGCCTTGCCCGGGGATGGCCCCGATGATGGCCTCCGCTGGAACCCGGCAGTCCCGCAAATAGACCTCCCCGATGGGCGCGCCCTCCTGCCCCATTTTTGGCGTCGGCGCGCTGGTCGTGAGGCCAGGTGTGCCGCGCTCGATGAGGAACGCGGAGATGCCCGCCGCACCCCGCATGCGCTCATCGGTACGCGCCAGTACGGTGAAAAGGGAGGCGATCGGGGCAAGCGTGATGTAGCGCTTCGAACCGTTCAGGACGTAGGCACCATCGGTCTGCCGCTGGGCGCGCGTCTCAAGCGCCGTCGCATCCGAGCCCGCGGCTTCTTCGGTGAGCGCCAGGCAGCCGATGAGATCGCCCGTGGCGAGACGCGGCAGATACTTCTGCTTCTGCTCTGCGGTACCGTCGCGAATCAGGCACTCCGAGCCGATCCCGGCATTCTGGGCTCCGACGACGCGGTAGGCGACCGAGCATTGGCTGAGCTCGATAAAGGCCAGCGCCAGCTCCTCCTGGGTCAATTCGCTGCCGCCGTAGACCCCGGGGATGCTCCAGCCAAAGGTGCCGAGCCGCCGCATTTCGGCGAGAATGCCGGCGTCGATGCAGTCCTCGCGTTCGACCCGCTCCTCGTTGGGGATGGCAACCTCCGCGACGAAACGGCGGATATTCGCCAACAGGTCCTGCAAGCGGGCTTGATCGGTGATCATGGCGTGCGGCTTTCACAGACCCTTGCGCTGGCTGCGACAAAGCCCGCGTCGAGCTGCCATTCCTGTTTGCCGCGAGCTCAGCTTAGCCCTGCGGCATCGTCTCGAGCAGGCGCCCCTTGCCGCTCAGCGGCGTGTCAATGCGCATGGCGCGCAGCACCGCCCAAAGGGTTGCCTGATTGGTCGTCACCACGGGCTTGCCGAACTGACGCTCCCAGCCGGCAATCCGGTCCATGGTGGGAAAGTTGCCACCCGGCACCACCAAGGCCTCGATATCGGCACGATCGATGCGGCTGAACGCGGCTTGCGCCACACCTGCATCCATCTTGCCGATGGCGTAGGAATTGGTGGCCCCAAGACTTTCCGAGGCGACGACTTCGATCGCGAATTTCCGGGCGTAGTAGCGTTTGGCCCGCTCGATCACCTCGTCCGAGTAGGGCGTGGCGAAGGCAACCTTGCGTGTGCCGAGCGCGCCAAGGGCCCGACCGACGGCCTCGGCCGATGTCAAGGACGGCACACCGGAGGCATCGGTCATGCGTCGGATGGTGACCTCGTCGTAGTCATCGGCAAAGAGGCTGGCCGAAGTCTGCGCCAGCGCGATCACCTCGACGCGGGCCTCACCCAAAAGCTGCGCCTGGTAGGCGACATCGGTATCGAGGCTCGGCGAAAAGGGCGAGCCCTTGGCTTTGCCGAGCCGTGCCGTATGCACCTGCAGCTCGGGCGGCAAGCGGCAAAATTCCATCTCGCAGGTGGTGTTCGTGGAGGGCACGAGGATCCCGAAATGGCGCGGCATGCGGAGTTATCCCCCTTCGGATTGAATCAACCGAGCCGACCGGCAAGGTCGCCCGCGAATTCCAGCAGGTTCGGTGCCACAAGGCAATTGCCGCGCGCTGGCGGCGATGTAAAGGGGGCTCGGTCGCCCCGGCCGCTGCATGGTCCCTGTCGCGGAGGAAAGCTGCCCGTGGCTTAGCGAATGCGGGCAAAATCGCCGTGGCGTCCAAGGCCACTTTTAAAGCGGCTGGCGCCCGCCACCCCATCGACCTTCAAGGCCTCGCGCCCATTATACCACTCCTGGATCAGCGCCTCGCGCACGCTAAGCCCGTGGCTTTTGATGGCCGAACGCCGATCGGCGCGGACGCACACCTGCGGGAAGCGGGCGATCTCGTGCGCGAGCTCTTCGGCCTTTTCCCGCGCCCCGCCTTTGGGCGTCACGTATTCGCACAAGCCGAGGCGCAAGCATTCCGCCGCGGGCACTTGGCGGCCCGTCAGGATGATCTCCAAGGCGCGGCCTTGCCCGACGATGCGCGGCAGGCGCACCGTTCCCCCGTCAATCAGGGGCACGCCCCAGCGCCGGCAGTAGACGCCAAAATAGGCGCCTTCGGCCATCACGCGAAAATCGCACCACAGGCCTAATTCCATGCCGCCAGCAACCGCGGGACCCTCGATGGCGGCAATGACCGGCTTGTCGAGCTCCAGCCGGGAAGGGCCCAACGGCCCGCGCGGGATCTCGCCGCCGTTGCCCACCGCCCCGGCCACGGGAATGTCGAGCTCGCCCAGGGGATATTCCGCGCTCAGCGAGCTCACATATTTGAGGTCCCAGCCGGCGCAGAAGGCCCCACCCGCACCATAGAACACGGCCACCGCGGCATCGCCATCGGCGTCGAATTCGAGAAAGGCCGCGGTCAAGGCATCGGCGCTCTCAGGATCCATGGCGTTGCGCGCTTCGGGCCGATCGTGAATGACCGTCCATACCTGTCCGGCTTTTTCTATCCTGACTGACATCGCCCAGGCTCCTTGCCCGTTTTTCGGCAGTGGGTTTTGCAAAATCTAACAATGTTGAAAAAAACGTCAAGTGTGCTAGTAGACGGCATGGCACTGGAGCAGCGCAGCGATCGGCAACGGGCCGTCAAAGATCTGAAGCGAGGTTTGATCCTCGATGCTGCCCGCAAAGTGTTTGAGACCGAGGGCCTCGATGGCGCCTCCCTGCGGGCCATCGCCGCTGCCGCGGGTTACACACCGGCGGCCCTTTATTTTCACTTCGATTCCAAAGAAGCCATCTATGCCGAGATGCTGCGCGCCTCGCTCGCCCAGCTAGCGGCGGCCGTCGCCCGTGCGACCGCGCGCTCGAAGGCACCAAGCGAAAGGCTGCGCGCCGCGGCCATGGCCTTCTTCCGCTACTATGCCGATAACCCGCGCGACCTCGACCTCGGCTTCTATCTCTTTCGCGGTGGCATGAAACCGCAAGGCCTGGGCCGGGCCAACGATGAGGTTCTGAACGCGGCCCTGCTGGCCGCCTTGGCGCCGATCGCCGCCGCCACCGAGGCGATGGGAGCCCGACGCGATGAAGCCAACGTGCTGCTGGTGGAAATCTTCGCCCATGCCGCGGGGCTGCTGCTGCTCGCACACACGGGCCGCATGCGCCTCTTTGGCACCTCCGCGCTCCAGCTGATGCAGCGCTTTGTCGACGGCAAGATCGCGGCCTTGGCGGCAAAACCCAAAAGGTGAGTTGATCGGTGCGCCGGGCAAACGCACGGGCTCTGCCGCCGGCCCGCCAGACCGCTGCACCGGCTGTGCCAAAGGGCACAGCACCCCGTCGGTGCCGGCGTCATAGTGAGCGCAGGCGCGAACGGGGACGCGCGCACCACTCGCTCAAGCTCCCCGCGCGAGGGTTCGGGGGAGCACCTGCCTCAATGTACCGGGAATACCACGCACGCACTTTATTTGCCGATCCATGCTTGTCGCTGCGGCCGCAGGCAGGCTTACAATTCCTGGCCGCCGCTGCCGCTGACTTAAGACCGCGCGGCGCAAGCCGTCGCGTTGCCATCCGCTCGCGCCGCCGGCGAAGGGGAACTCATGAAACGCATTGTGATTTGTTACGACGGCACTTGGAATGCGCTGACCGATCCCAGCGCCGTCACCAACGTGGTCAGAGTGGGCCAGGCCGTTAAGGCAACGGATGAACACAACCGCAGCCAAATTGTCTACTATAATGCTGGCGTTGGCAGCGGTGGGCCCATCGACCGCTTGTTGGGTGGCGTGTTTGGCGTCGGCGTGCGGGCCAACGTGAAACGCGGGCTTGCCTTTCTCACCCTCAACTGGGCACCGGGCGACGAGATCTACATCTTCGGCTTCTCGCGTGGCGCCTACACCGCGCGTGCCCTTGCCGGCGTGATCACCGCAATCCGCGGCGTCCCTCGCCAGGAGTATTTTCACCGCCTGGAGGACATTTGGAATTTTTACCGGCTCAGTCCACGCGAGCGCCACAGCGATGAGGCGCGGCTCAAATACGAAATCGACAAGATGGTTGCCGAAGTGCCGCGCCCAAAACCGCTCATCAAATGCCTGGCGGTCTGGGACACGGTGGGATCCTATGGCATTCCAGCCGGCCTCGGCTTGTCGGGGCTGGCGCGCAAGCTAACCTCCTGGACGCGCGGCTTTCACGACAACATGCTGCACCCGCGCATCGAAGTGGGTTTACAGGCACTCGCCATCGACGAGCTGCGATCCGCCTTTTCGCCCACCGCCTGGGTCGGCGACCCGACGGAGCCGAACGAGAACCAGCACGTCGAGCAGGTCTGGTTTGCAGGCGTCCACGCCAATGTGGGCGGTGGCTATCTGCGCAGCGGATTGTCGGATTTAGCCCTGATCTGGATGATGGCAAGGGTCGAGGCATTGACCAAGTTGAGGTTCAGCCCAGACTACATCGCCCAGAATTTCTGGCCCTGCGCCGCCTGTTCGCTCTATCGCTCCAGCCGCGGCTTGTGGTGGTTCACTAGCCTCTTCCCCTACCGACGGCCGCTCTTTCCAGAAGCAAAGCTGATCGAGGCGTGGTTCAAGGGTAAAAGAGAAAAACGCAACATGGTGCCCATCAACGAGAAAATACATTGGAGCGTGATCGAGCGCCTGGGCAGAACGGCCTTCGTCGATGAAAGGCTCAGCAAGAGCTACACCCCCTCCAACCTGTCCTTATCATTGAACCGCAAGGCCTGGCGCGAGGAGGATAGACCCGCCCTGGAGCAGCACCCGCGCGTGGCGCAAATCACGCGCGAAGAAGAAGCGCTGATCAAGGCGTGCCGAAACCCCCAGCTCAACCCGCGCTTTCAAAACTGCGCGCTGTTTTCAACCCTCAATGACGCGCATTTGCTGCAGCAAAAACCCTGGAGCCTTGCCGCGCTCCGCTCCCAATTTTCTCGCCACGACCGTCGCGTGCGGCGGCTCATCGGTCTGAGGAAGATCTGGAAGATGGGGGAGGCGCCGCCCTACTGAGCTAACTGCTCCGGGCCGCGCCCGCCCACGGGGGGTAGGCGTCGGCGCGGCGACCCCACCGCCCCAGACGTGCCGAAGGTGCCGGCTCGATGGCCCGTGCACTCTAGCGTGCGAGCCGCTCGATGCGCGCCTTGAGTCGGTCCTCCTCGAAGCTCGCGTGCTGCGCGCAGGCCAACTTGAGAGCGCGCTCGAATTGGCGCCTCGCCTCCTCTGCCCTACCCAGCAACAGGAGGGCTTCGCCATAGGCGCGCAGCAGACTTGCCGCCCCCTGCAGCTCCCCGGTCCGCTCGGCCGTAGCAATTGCCTCCTCGTTGAGCCGGAGGCACTCTTCAATTTCGCCGAGCTTGACATAGGCAAACGCTAACGTGGCAAGTTGAATGGGCCTCAGCAGGCGCGAGCCCATACGATGCGCCGCATCCATGGCCGCCTGCATGAGGGCGATGCCTTTGGACGGCTCCCCCCGACGTGCCGCGACCGCCCCGAGCGCAAATGTCGCCCAGGCTTCGAAATTCTTGAGCCCGTGCTCTCGGCAAAAATCCACAACCTCTTGCGCCTTATCCGGGTCGGGATCGAGCCCGCCCGGCATTGGCGTCAAAAGGTCGGTCACAATCGCCAGTGCCGTCGACATCGTATGCCGCGACGCGCGTGCAAGTTCGATGGAGCGGGCTGAGGCTTGTTGGCCCAAGGCACTCTCACCGCGGGCGAAGTGAATGCCCGCCATCAAGGACAGGCAGACGACCTGTTGGCTGCCGAAGGCGCCGAGCGCCGAAAGGTCCTCCGGCCTCTCTGCAAAAATCGCCAGCGCCGCCTCGAAATGCCGGCTCGCATCCACAAAGGCACCGGTAGCAAGATAATATTGCCCCAGTAGCGTATGGCCGCGGCCGAGGTGCTCACCGTGCTTCTCAGCCAAGCGCATGTGCTCAGCAGCGATCAGCCTTGCGTTTTCAAGTTCGCAGCGGCCATAGTGGACGTTGAACAAGCCGAGCAGCACGTCCATGCGTTCGACGACGTCGCCGGCCTCGGCAACGAGCTGGTCCGCACGCGTATAAACGTCGAGGCTTTCCGGCGCAGAATAACCGTGCGTGGCCATCACGACCGGTCCCAACCGAACATGGAGATCAAGCTCGCTACGGGTGCGTTGCAGCGATGGCTGCAACCGTCGTGAAAGCCTAATCGCCTCTTGGAAGTGCTTGGCCGCTTCGTGAAGCGCTGAACGCTCAACGGCGCGCTCGGCGGCTTTGCCCCAGTAGGGCAGCGCGGCTTCCCACAAGCCGGCCTCCGTCAGATGATGCGCCAACAGCTCTGGTTCGCTCGCGATGATCTCCGGCCTCTGCTCCAGCGCCGCAGCGATATGACCGTGCACGTGCGCGCGCCGACCGCGCAGCAGCCCCGCATAGGCGGCATCACGCACCAGCGCATGCTTGAACAAAAAGGTGGCGTTCGGCTGCACGCCGCGCTGAAAGATAAGTCCTGCCGCGACGAGCTTTTCGAGGGCGACCTGCAGCTCGTGCTGGGAAAGAGAGGAGAGCGCGGCAACAAGCTCCCAGCTGAACTCGCGGCCGATGGCCGCGGCTATCTCGACCACCTCCTTGACCGACTGCAACCGGTCCAGTCGCGCAAGCAGCGAGGCATGCAGCGTTGCGGGAATGGTGAGTGCCGGCAATGCGCCGTCGAGCTCATAGCGATCCGGCCCTTCACGCAGCACACCGGCTTCCAGAATAGTCTTTGTCAGCTCTTCGATGAACAGCGGAACGCCGTCCGTGCGGCGCACGATCTCGGTGAGAACCGCCTCAGGCAGGGTCTTCTCCACCAGTCCCTGGGCCAGCGCTCGACCTTCGCCATGGCCGAGGCGGCTGAGCGCGAGGCTGGAGATGTGTTGATGGTTCGGCCATGGCGCACTGAATTCGGGTCTTGCGGTTACCAGCAGCAACAGGCGCCAATGCAAACTAGCCTCGACGGTGCGCGAGAGGAGCTCGAGCGAGGTGGGATCGAGCCAATGCACATCCTCGAACACGACCAGCAGCGGCTTGTCGCGGGCAAGCTCACCCCATAACCGAAGCAATGCATGCAAAATGCGCTCCTTGAGCCGGTGCGGCGAGAGGTCGGGCAGTGGGTCGCGGCCCTGCGCCGGGATGGACAGGAGTGCGGCGAACACGGGCAACTCCGCCGCGACAGCTTCACCGCACGGTGTGAGAAATGCTGCAAGCTTATCGAGCTGCCGTTCGGCGGGATCCTCGCGCTCGATAGCCGCGGCGCCTCGCAGTTGGCTAATGATAGGCCGTAGCGCGCTGTCTTGCTGATGCGGCGAGGCGTGGTAGTTGAATGCTCTATGAAACGTGCCGATCAGCTGCCGCTGCAGCGCGCGGGCAAGGCGCGACTTGCCGATACCTGCCTCACCGCTGACCAGCACCAGTCGCCCCTCACCGCGCTTGGCCTGTTCCCAGCGGCGCAAGAGCAGCTGCAGCTCCTCCTCACGCCCGAGCAGGGGTGAGATCGCCGCGCCGTGCCGCGCATCGAAGCGATTTTCGATGCTGCTCGTGCCGGTGACCTGGCGCACGTGGATCGGTTCAGGAAAGCCCTTGAGCGCGTGGCGTTCGAGATCCCGGTACTCGAACAGCAGGCCAACGAGCCGGTAGGTCTCGGGGCAGATCAGCAGGCCATTGGGTTCGGCCAACGCCTGCAGGCGCGCGGCAAGATTGGTGGGCTCACCAATCGCAGCGTTCTCCTGCCGCATACCCTCTCGCTCGAGATCGCCCACCACGACCACCCCGGTGGCGATGCCAATGCGCGTGCGCAGCGCCGTGCCCTCGAGAGGCGCGAGCTCCTCAAGCGCCTTGAGCAGCGCTAGGCCGGCGCGCACTGCGCGCTCCGCGTCATCCTCGTGCGCTGCGGGATAGCCGAAGTAGGCAAGAACGCCGTCACCCAGGAATTGGGCGACGTGACCTCCGAAACGGGCGATCTCTCGGGCACAACTTACTTGGAAGCTGCTCACAACCTCGCGCTGCTCTTCCGGATCAAGGCGGGTGGAGAGCGCGGTCGAGCCGACCATGTCGCAGAACATCACCGTGAGCTGGCGCCGTTCTGCCACGGGCGGCGGCCGCAGCCGGTGGGTCCCCGCGCCCGTGGCTTCTCGCCCTTTTGGCGCGAGGTTTGCTCCACAGTCGGAGCAGAAATTGGCAGTCGCAGTCGCCAGCGAGCCGCAGCGCGGACAGCTCAGTTGAACCGCGTGGCCGCACGCAGCGCAGAACTTGGCGCTTGCCGATAGAATTGCCCCGCACTTTGCACACGCCACGTCTGGCGACCCCCATACCTCATCGCGCGAGGAGCCTAGCACGTTGGCGGGGGAGGTGCGCCTGGGCCTCAGCCTTAAGGATGAGGAGCGTTGCACCGTGCGCGGGTAGAAAAAGTGACCGCGCACCCCCAAGTTTTGGGTTCGCCCGTGAAGCGTGCGGCCTCACGTCCTCCCTCCGCCTCCTTCACAGGCTGGCGGCAGGCCTGTAAAACCACTCTCGAGCGGCGCGAATCGCAAGGGCTCGCGGGGCGCGCGCGCGGAGTTGTTTGCCCTCTGCCGCGGTTCTCCCTCAAAGCGGGGATGCCCGATCAGACAAAAGGGCGGCATCTCAGGTCCGAATCGGGCGATGGTGCTTGGCTCTAGCCACCCTCAACCGGCAGGCGAAACCCGCCGAAAAAAGGGCCTCGTTAAGGATGTTGGGGGCGGCAGCCCCGTCGCCGCATCTCGTGGCGTAAACCGTGTGCTGAGCAACTGGGGACCCCGCGCCCCCGACGGTGTAAAAATCCTCAGGCATGTTCAAGGGAACTGGCCGACGAAATTCAACTTGTACGTCCTAAAGCCCCGGAAAAAAGGGGTCGGACGCCACGACAGAATGCGAAAATAATGCCAAGGAGGGGATTGCACGTGTTTGATGTGCTGCGTTCAGTAGGGCTGCTGAGCCTCGCGCTCACGCTGCTTCCCGGCGCGAGTTCCGCGCAGGAGGTGACCGCCGTGGTGGCGCCCAAGCTCGAGGCCGCAGCCACGCCGACAGATCCGTCGCCGCCCAAGGTCACGCGAGGTCTCGGCCGGCAATTGCCCCGCCTCGGTCGTGCACTACGTGCGACGCATACCGCCAAGGTCCTGGCCATCGGTTCATCGTCGACCGCGGGCGTCGGTGCCTCCTCGCCTGCGCGCACCTACACGGCGCGCCTGGAGGTCGACTTGGAAAAGGCCCTGGCTGGAACCGACTTCGACGTCGTCACCCACGGCCTCGGCGGCGAGGTGGCGCAAGGCGCGGCCGATCGCATGAAGCGCGAAGTGGAAGAGGTCAAACCCGACCTCGTCATTTGGCAGGTCGGAACGAACGATGCCTTCCGCCACGTCGCCATCGATAGCTTTAAAAATTGCCTGCGAAAAACTCTGGCCTGGCTCAAAGAGCAGCAAATTGACGTCATCCTCATCAATCCGCAGTACGGCGATCAGCTGGTCAAGGACGCCTACTATGAGGACATGGTCAACGCCATCGCCGAGGTTGCGCGCGAAGCCGAGGTGCTGCTGGTCGACCGGTTCCAGTCCATGAAGAACCTGCAGCGCGAGCACAGGGATCGCGTCTACCTGTCGGCGGACAACTTGCATATGAATGACGAGGGCTACCGCTGCCTCGCCGAACAGCTGGCAGGCACCATTATCCAGGCTTTACCGCAGCCAAGCCACGCCACCGCGAGTGTGCTGGCGCCGGCGACCACATCGAGCCTCTCCCTCCCTTAGGCATAGCCCCGATGCGGCGATGCCCCGGCGGCGCCAATCCTTGAGGCGCCGGTGCGGGCCCGCATCGCCCGCGTCGTTTCGCGTTCTGGCGCTCGCGAGCAACGTGCCTTCGCTTGTGCGCGGGGCTCGTGTAGCCTCCACCGGCGACGGAAAAACAGGGGTGCCTTGGCATGTCGACAGCAACGGGGACCCCTTGGTGGTCGTGGGCGTGGCCGGTCGCGGCCTGGGTCATGCTGGCGCTCACGACCGTCGCTGGCGCCCATGGGATCACGGCGATCGCCGCGGGCGCGGTCTTGATCGCCACGGTCTTCGCGGCCGTTCACCACGCCGAGGTGGTCGCACATCGGATCGGCGAGCCCTTTGGCACCCTCGTTCTCGCGGTCGCCGTGACGGTGATCGAAGTGGCGCTCATCGTCTCCATCATGCTTGGTTTTGCCGCCGACAAGGCGGGGCTTGCGCGCGACACGGTGTTTGCCGCAGTCATGATCGTCTGCAACGGCATCGTTGGCCTCTGCCTCCTCGCTGGCGGTATGCGCCATCACGAGCAGGGGTTTCAGCTGCAGGGCGCCAGCGCGGCCTTGGCCGTGCTGGCGGCACTCACGGTTCTGAGCCTCGTGGTGCCGAACTTTACGACCAGTGCCCCCGGCCCCACCTTCAGCAATTCCCAGCTGGTGTTCGCGGGGTTGGTCTCGCTGGTCCTCTACGGCTCCTTCGTCTTTGTGCAGACGGTACGGCACCGCGACTATTTCCTGGCGCTTGAAGGCGGCGATGACGACGTGCATGCGCCGCCCCCATCCAACGCCGTCGCCCTGATCAGCGCGGCACTCCTCGGTATCGCCCTGATCGGCATTGTCGGGCTGGCCAAGTCGCTGACGCCGGCGCTGGAGGCCATCATCAGCTGGCTTGGCGCGCCCAAGGCCGTCGTCGGTATCGCCATCGCCTTGCTGGTGCTCCTGCCTGAAGGGCTGGCGGCGCTGCGCGCGGCCCGGGCCAACCGTCTGCAAACCAGTTTGAACCTGGCGCTGGGCTCGGCGCTCGCCAGCATCGGCCTGACCATCCCGACCGTGGCCGTGGTTTCAATTATGCTGGGCCAGCCGCTGGCTCTCGGCCTCGGCGTCAAGGACATGGTGCTTCTGGCCCTCACCTTGCTGGTCGGCGTCATCACCTTGGGCACGGGGCGAACCACGGTGTTGCAGGGCATCGTGCACCTCGTGATTTTCGCAACGTTTTTGTTCCTGGCCGTCGTGCCCTGATCGAGGGACGGCCGAGCTCGCCTGAAAACCTGAGCCCGCGCACGTGGCTGCCACCTCACCGGCCCGCCCGAAAGGAAGGGTCGAGGTGCCGCGCCTGGTCGCGGGCGTCAGGTGGCCGGCAGCTGCGCTTTCCTCTTGGCGCGCGCGGCCCGCCACTCCTCGAAGCGCTGCAGCAGCACGAACATGGAAGGCACAAAAGCAACGGTGAGCAAGGTGGAGCCTAGCATGCCCGTCAAAACGGCGATGCCAATCGACTTCTGCGCGTTGGCGCCCGCGCCCGATCCCAGCACAAGGGGCACGACGCCCAGGATGAAGGCAAAGGACGTCATCAGGATTGGGCGGAAGCGGCTGCGGGCCGCCTCGACAGCCGCCTTTTCGATCGGATAGCCCTCGTCTCGGCGCAGTGCGCGGGCGAACTCGACGATAAGGATCGCGTTTTTGGCCGACAGGGCGATCAGCAAAATCAAGCCTATCTGGGTGTAGAGATTGTTGGGCGCACCAAGCGCCAGGAGGGCCGCCGCCGTACCCAGCAGCGCCAGCGGCACGGAGACAATCACCGTTAGCGGAGCAATCCAGCTCTCATATTGCCCCGCCAACACCATGTAGACCAGCAGCAGGCTCAAGGCGTAGACCACGTAGATCTGATTGCCGATCTCCTTCTCCTGGTAGGACATTGCCGTCCATTCATAGCCGCTGGTGGGCGGCAGGGTTTCCCGGGCAATCTGCGCGAGCAGATCCAAGCCTTGCCCGGAGCTGAAGCCGCGGGCCGTGTTGGCGACCACCGTTGCCGCCGGATAGAGATTGTAGAGCGAGATCAGCGAGGGCCCGCTGACGTTGCTGATGTCCGCCAGCGTGCCAAGCGGCACCATGTCGCCGGCATTGTTGCGCACCGCCAGCGTTCTGAGCGCCTCGGGCTGAATGCGGGCGGAGGCTTCGGCCTGTACATAGATTTGAAAGACACGGCCGAACTTATTGAACTGACTGATATAGCTCGATCCTACATAGGAGCTCAGCGTATCGAGCGCATTACCGAGCGGAACGCCCAGCGTCTCGGACTTGACGCGGTCGATCACAATATTGAGTTGGGGCGCGTCGGCGCGAAACGAGTTGCGTACAACTTGGAAGATCGATTGTGCCGAAGCGCGCTCGACAACGGCCTGGGCGAGGTGTTCAAGCTGCGCGTAGTCGAAGCTGCCATCACGCAACTCGACCTTCATGGTGGCCCCTGAGACGTTGCCGATGCCCTGGATGGCCGGCGGCGGAATGACCAGGGCTGTGCCGTCGTCCAGCGTCTTCACCCGCTCGGACAGGCCGGTATAGAGGCCGAGCAAGTCCTCGCCCTTGCCGCGCTCTGACCAATCCTTGAGGATGACATAAGCGATGCCCGCGTTGGCGAGGCTCGCATTGTCGTTGAGCGCCGCGAGCCCACCGATGGCCACCACCTTGTCCACGCCAGGCTGAGCGCGCACCCGATTGGTGACATCGTCGAGAGCGCGCGTGGTGCGCTCGAGGGCCGCGCCTTCGGGCAGTTGCACCGCGATCAAAAAATAGCCTTGGTCCTCGACCGGCAAGAAGGCCGTGGGCACGCGGCTGAGGCCATAGATGGCCAAGGCAACGAGGGCCGCAACGAGGCCCGCCATCAAACCGCTGCGACCGACCATGCTGGCGATCAGTTGGGCATAGCGCCCCTCCGCGGCGTCGTAGATGCGGTTGAAGCCGCGATAGAACACATTGCGGTCCTGCGGCGCGCGCGTTTGACGCAACCACAGCGCGCACTGGGCGGGCTTGAGGGTCATGGCGTTGATGGCGCTGATTGCCGCCGTCGCGGCAATGACAAGCGCAAATTGTCGGTACATCTGCCCACTGAGGCCCGGCAGGAACGCCGCGGGCACGAACACCGCCATCAGCACCAACGTGATGCCGATGATGGGTCCGATCAGCTCGTGCATGGCTTTGACCGTGGCGTCATGCGGCGTAAGCCCATGCTCAATGTGCTTGGCGGCGCCCTCGACCACGACGATCGCATCGTCGACGACGATGCCGATGGCGAGAATGATGGCAAACAAGGTCGTCAGATTGACGGAAAAGCCGAACGCCGCCATGGCGGCGAAGGCCCCGATGATGGTGACTGGAACGGTGGTCGCGGGCACCAGGGTCGCGCGCCAATCCTGCAGGAAGACGAGAATCACCACCAGCACGAGCAGGGCGGCTTCGAACAAGGTCTTGTAGACCTCGTGGATGGCCGCGCTCACGAATTTCGTGGTGTCGAAGGGCACGGTCCACGTGAGTGCCGGCGGAAATGCCGCCTGCAGGACCTGCATGCGGCGCTCGACGCGCTTGGCGACATCAAGCGCGTTGGCCTCCGGAAGCTGGAAGATGGCAAGGCCAGCCGCCGGCTGCCCGTCGAGCTTGAAGGTCTGGCTATATTGCTGGGCACCCAGCTCGATGCTGGCGACGTCGCGCAGCCGGGTGATGCGACCGCTGCCGGACGTATCGGCCTTGATGATGATGTCCTCGAACTGGGAGACCGTCTCGAGCTTGCTCGGGACGTTGATGGTGTACTGGAATTCCTGTCCCTGCGGCACCGGTGGAATGCCGAGCTGTCCGGCCCCAGTGGCGCGGCTTTGCAGGTTGACCGCGTTGATGACGTCCTGCGGGACAAGGTTGCGCACCTGCAGCTTCTGCGGATCGAGCCAGAGCCGCATGGCGTACTGACCGGCGCCAAACACCGAGACGTTGCCGACGCCATCCACACGCGCGATCTCGTCGATCAGGTTGATGGTCGCATAGTTCGAGAGGAAGAGGCTGTCGTAGCGTCCATCGGGGGAACTGAGGGCCACGATTTCCAGGATCGCGGTTGAGCGCTTTGCCGTCTGCACGCCTTGCACCTGCACGGCTTGGGGTAGCGACGGCTGCGCGCTCGTCACCCGGTTCTGTACCAGGATCTGCGCCTTGTCCGCATCGGTGCCGATGCGGAACGTCACGGTGAGCGTGTAGGAGCCGTCGCTGGTGCTCATCGAGGACATGTAGATCATGCCCTCTACCCCATTGACCTTCTGTTCAATGGGGAGCGCGACATCGCGCGCGACGGTGGCCGCGCTGGCCCCGGGATAGCGCGCCGTGACCTGCACCGTGGGGGGAACGATATTGGGATATTGCGCCACAGGTAGGCGCATCAGGGCCACGAGGCCCAAAATGACCGTCAGAAGGGCGATGACATTGGCAAGAACGGGCCGTTCGATGAAAAACCTGGCGATCATGGCTTGTCCTTGCGCTCCGCGGGCCCGGCGGGCGCAGCCGCAGAAGCCGTCACCGGGGCAGCGACGGGCTTCACCGTGCTGCCGGGAATGGCGCGTTGCATGCCGCTGACGACAATCCGATCTTGCGCGGTGAGGCCGGCCTTGATGATGCGCAGCCCTCCATCGACCGCGTCTCCCGTCTCGACCTGGCGCTGATCGACAACGTTTTTATCGTTGACCACGAGGACGTAGCGCCCCAACTGGTTGTTGCCCAAGGCGCGGTCGGGCACGAGCAGGCTTTCTAACTCGCGCTGAACAGGAACGCGCACGCGCACGAACAGGCCCGGCAACAGCACGCCGTCCTTGTTGTCGAGCAAAGCCCTAACGGGAAGCGTGCCCGTGCTCTGGTCGAGATCCGGCGCGATATAGTTGATGACGCCCTTGTGCGGAAAGCCCGTCTCCGTCTGTAGCCCAACCTCGACCGGGATCGGCCCCAAATCCTTGATGGTCAGGCCCTGGCTGCGCAGCTGGTCGCGGATCTGCAAAACCTGCTGCTCATTGACGTTGAAGTTCACGTAAATGGGGTCGATTTGCACGATGGTTGCCAATTTGGTGGGACCGTTCGCCCCCACGAGCGATCCTGGATCGACGAGCCGTGCCGTCACGACCCCGGCAAACGGCGCCTTGATCTCGGTGTAGCCGAGGTTGATTTTTGCCTGCTGCACCTGACCCTTGGCTTGCTCAAGCGCGGCGAGGGTGGCATCGCGCTTGGAGCGGCTCTCATCGAGCCTCGCCTCGCTCGCGACCTGGCGTTGCTGCAGGGCCAATTGCCGACTGAACTCGGCCTCGGCTTGCGCCAGCAATGCCGCCTGTTGCTCTTGGCTTGCCTCGGCAATCTGCAGGCTCGTCTGATAGGGCGCGCGCTCGATTTCAAAAAGCGTTGTGCCTGCCGCTACTCTCTCGCCGTCCTTGTAACCGACCTTGTCCAGAAACCCTTGCACGCGCGCCACCAGATCGACCTTGTTGAAGGCCGAGGTGTTGCCCGTAAGCTCAAGGTACAAGGTGACGGGGCGCTGCTCGGGTTTCGCCACGCCCACTTCTGGGGGTGGCGGCGGCTGGTACTTGTTGCGATCCTCACAGCCGCCCAGCCAAAGCGCGCAACCGCAAAAGAGTGCCGCTATGCCCCGCGCTCCGATCACGTGCCTGCTCCCTGGCTCTTTGACCCCCAACATGAACCGACCCACGCCCGTGGTCACTACGGGCAGTTCCTGACTGTCGGCGTAGACCTCCCTGGGTCTTGAACCTCCAGCATCGGCCCCCGCCCGCCCCCGCAGTGCCAGGCGCACGGCCCCGATCCTCGGGCATTACGGCACAGCGCTCGCTTGGCTCCCGGACCCTCAACGAGGCCGTTGCGATGAGCGCGGGGAGCGCGCGCCCCGAGCCCTCAGTTCACCTGTTGCGATACGGTGGGCCCCTCTCCCATCAGGGTCGTGCGCCGCACGTCGCGCGGCTCATCGTGCGGAAACGGCCGGGCCCGATGCATGGTGGCACGGTTATCCCACATGACGAGGTCGCCCACGCGCCACTTATGCGAGTAGACGAACTCGCGCTGCGTGGCGGCCTCCGTCAGATCCATCAGCAGCGCTTTCGCCTCGGGTTCTGGCCAACCGACAATCGTGCCCGCGTGCGAGGAGAGATAGAGCGATTTGCGCCCGGTACTGGGATGGACACGTACCAAGCGCTGGCGCACCGGCTTAAAGCGCTCACGCTCCTCGGGGGTGAAATCGCTAAAGCCAAGTTTGGCGCGTGAAAACATCTGCGAGTGCTCACAGATCAGGGGCTCGATCAGGGTCTTGGTGTCCTGATCGAGGGCATCATAGGCGGCGCGCATATCGGCGAATTCGGTATTGCCGCCCTTCGATGGAATCTGGCGCGCATGCAACAACGAATACTTTGCCGGGATGGTCTTGAACGAACTGTCCGAGTGCCACAACCGGTTGCCAATGGCGAACAGGCGCCGGCGGTCCTCACGCGCGAAGGGCTTGTTGTGCTGATCGAGATTGGAGACGTCGGCAAAGGTCGGCGGCAGGCGATATTCCTCGGCTCGACGCAGGCTGGTGCCGATCGCAAGCTCAATCGAGCCCAGGCTCTGTGTGAAGGCCAATTGCTGCTCGTCGGTGAAATCCTGCTCGTGAAAGATCAGGACGGCGTAGCGGTCCATGCCCGCGTGAATGGCGTTAATATCCTCTGCCGCCAATGACTTGGTCAGATCAATGCCCGCGACTTCGCCAGCAAAGCAGGGGCCAACCTGGCGGATGCTGAAGGGCATAACGGCGGTCTCCTTCGAGGGTGGCAATCAGTCCAATTCTAGGTTTGCCGAGACTTGCTGTCACCCAGGTGTGCCCGGCCGGCGCGGGTGATTGGATTGGCGCGATCGACCAGGCATTATATCGGCAATGCGCGCCAGCAAAGATTCGCCGAACCCACGGGAGGACACGTAATGCTCTTTTTTGCTGACCCAGTTGTCGAGGGCCCCGCTCGGCGGCACTGGCTTGGGCTGTTCGCCGCCGTCATGCTGGCGAGCCTGCCAATGTCGTCGGGCCTGGCCCAAACCTGGCCCGAGCGCAGCCTGACGCTGATCGTGCCCTTTGCCGCTGGTGGCGCCTCGGATGTCTCCTCGCGCATCATGGCGGAGGCGATGTCGAAGCAGCTCGGTCAGAGCATCATTATCGAGAATGCCGCCGGTGCCGGCGGGGCGACGGGCTCGTTGCGCGGCAAGAATGCCAAGCCGGACGGGTATACGATTGGCTTCGCCCACATGGGCACGCATGCCGCCTCGGTCTCAACCAACCCTAAGCTCCCCTACGATCCACGCACCGACTTCGACTACCTCGGCATCCACCTGGTGACACCGCATCTCATCATTGTGCGCAAGGATCTGCCGACCCAGACGCTGCAGGAGTTCATCGCCTACGCCAAAGCGAAAGGTAAGGATCTAAAGATGGGTCACAACGGTGCGGGCTCGCTGGCGCACTTGACCTGTCTGCTCTTTTTTCAGCTTGCCGGAGCAGAGCCCACCTATGTCGTCTATCGCGGCTTCGGCCAGACCATCAACGACATTCTCTCAGGCGCCATCGACGGCACCTGCGACCTGATCGCCTCGGCACGCGAGCACGTCGTCGGGGGTTCCGTCAGAGGCTTCGGCGTGGCCGCCGTCGAGCGTACACCCCTATTGCCTGATGTGCCCACCTCACGCGAAGGCGGTCTGCCGGAATTCGTGATCGAGAGCTGGCTTGGGCTCTACGCGCCTAAGGGGGTGCCACCACCAATCCTGGCCAAACTGCGGCAGGCGACCCTCGCCGCCCTCGACGACCCGCTGGTGCAGAAGCGGTTTCCGGAGATCGGTGGCAATCTACCGAAGCGCGAGGACCGCGGGGCCGAGCGCATGTTGGAGTTGGTCAAGAGCGATGTTGTGCGTTGGGCCGAGGTGGTAGGCAAGGCCGGTGGCATTGAAGCGAAGCCCTAGCGCCTTGCTTAACACCTGCCGCTTAAGTGGCCGTTACCGGCGCCAAGGCTTGGCAACGCTCGAACAAATTGCGCATCGCGCTGGCGATCAGCCGGGCGCGTTGGCGAGCGTCGAGCTCAGGAAACTGTCGGCCGATCGGAATTTCCGCCTCGATCGGACACCGCTTCGGATAAGCGGCGAGGATTTCGGCGAGCGGAAGCGCACCCTGGCCCGGCAGCAACCGGTGCTCGCGGGCTTCCTCGGCAAGCGCCGCGGGCGCCGGCGGCTCGGCGCGTGCGTCCGAGAGTTGTAGCGGCCCCAAGTGGTGCGGATCGACGGCCTTGAGGTCGGCAAGACTTCCCCCCGAGCGCACCAAGTGCAGCACGTCGAGACAAATCCGGCCGTTGCCGGCGCCGCTCGCCGTCACAACGGCGGCGGCTTCCGGTAAGGTCTTGAGCGCGCGGAACGGCATGAATTCAAGATCGACCTCCATGCCGAATTCGGCGGCCAGCAGACACAATTGCGCGAAGCGGTCCGCCACCCAGGAGAGATCGGGGTCATCACCGGAGCACACGATGCGCCTGGCCCCGAGCTCGGCACCGACCTCCAGCATCGGTCGCAACGCGCCGATCTCCGTCGTTCGCTCCAGGCCAACCTGCTCGATGGCGCCGACGCCGACGCCCGTCTCGGCGCTGCGGCGCCGGCACGCCCGCAGCAGGGGATCGCCGATGCGCATGGGAAATGCCGCACCGCCCGGCACCGCTGGCCGGGTGCGCAGCGTAACCGAGGCAAATTGGGCTTCGGCGGCGAGACCAATGAGCTCGGGCGGAGGGACCTCGAGAAAGCCCAGCGGCGCCAAACCAAAGGGGGGAATCATTGCTGCATCCTTTTGCGCAGCCGATACTATAGGGAGGAGCACGGGGCGGCATGGCGTTTGTGACGATCAAGGCAAAATCTTGCAGCATGGGCCCGACGCCGGCATGCGCCCCGGGCCTCTACCCGCGAGGGGTGAGCCCGCGCGATCGCGGCTGCGGGCCCATGTCCAGGCGCCCGTTATGGCGCGGCCGCGCGCCGCGCCTCCTCGCCAGTGTGCGAAAGCCTACGCCCCTTGCTGCCCGAGCCTGCCGCGGTGGGGGAAGCTTTGTACGAAAAATCCATGCGTGCCGAGGGAAGCCTTAGATGACAGAACGTCTATTTGCCGGCCTCAAGGTCATTGACTGCGCCAGCTGGATCGCCGGCCCGGCGGCCGCGACCATTCTGTCTGACTTCGGCGCCGACGTGATCAAGATCGAGCCGCCGGGCGCCGGCGACCCGTGGCGGGCCTCCTCCCCGGTTCCAGGCAAGACCACCGACTATTATTGGCAGTTGACCTCCCGCAACAAGCGCAGCCTTGCCATCGACCTCAAACACGCCGATGGGCTTGCCGCCCTCTATCGGCTGCTTGGCTCGGCCGACGTGTTTGTCACCAACTTTCCCTTGCCCGTCCGCGCGCGCCTGAAAATCGGCGCCGACCACGTGCTGCCGCTCAACCCACGCCTGATCTACGCCTCGTTCTCCGCCTACGGCGAAACGGGTGACGAGGCCGATCGGACGGGCTTCGACTCCACGGTCTATTGGGCGCGCACCGGGTTGATGGACATGGTACGGGCCACCGTGGACACCGACCCGGCACGTTCCGTACCCGGGATGGGCGACCACCCCAGCGCGACCGCACTCTACGCCGCAATCGTCACGGCACTTTATCGCCGGGAAAAGACGGGCAAAGGGGGCTTGGTTCAATCCTCCTTGCTGCAGAACGGTCTTTGGGCCAACGCCTGCTTCGTCCAGATCCGCTTGTTTGGCGAGACGGTCCCGCATCGCCCGCCCCGTGCGGTCGCGCCCAACCCGCTTGCCAACCACTATCGCTGCCGCGACGGACGCTGGTTCATCATGGCGCTCTTTAATGAGCAGCGGCAATTGCGCGATTTTCTCAGCGCCATCGGCTGCGCTCAACTTGCGGATGATGCGCGCTTTGCCACCGGCGAAGCGCGTCGGCAAAACGCCGGCGCGTGCGTCGAAATCTTGGACGCAGTGTTCGCGCAACGCGACCTCGATGCCTGGCGCACGATTCTGAACGGAGCTGGCGTGACGTTTGGCGCGGTGCACGCGGTGGATGAGAGTTCCACCGATCTGCAGTTCCAACGGATCGGCGCGCTTGTGCCCTTTGCCGATGGCAGGGGCCTGACGGTCTCCAGTCCGTTCGATGTCGAGGGTGAGACGAAGGTGGCGCCGCGGCGGGCCCCGTCGGTTGGCGAACACAGTCGCGAACTCCTGAGCGAAGCGGGTTACACGGCGGCCGAAATCGAGGCACTGAAGGCCGGCGGCGTCCTCGGTTAGGGGCACCGCACCCTTTTGCGCTGGAGTGCGAAGCGACGCCACGCCCCTGGGCACCCCGGCGCGGCGCACGCTCTTGGCATCCTCATGCGGGGGCTGCTCCCTCTCGTGCGCTCAGGCTCTCAATTCCGGAACGAAGTTCTGCGCCCCGCGTTGGCCGATTTTGGTTGGAGTTCACCCTATGGCTGAGCGTCGCGCGTTCTGGAAAGGTTATCTCAAGCTGTCGCTCGTCACCTGCGCCGTCGCCGTCTATCCCGGCTCATCGCAGTCCGAGAAAACCCGTTTCCATCAGATCAACCGCAAGACCGGCAACCGGTTGCGGCAGCAGATGGTGGATGCGGAGACCGGTCGGGTCGTGGATAAGGCTAACAAGGGTCGCGGTTACGAACTCGGCAACGGCAAGTACGTCGAGATCGAGCCGGAAGAGCTTGAAGCGGTCGAAATCGAAAGCACCCACATCATCGAGATCGACACGTTCGTGCCCGAGACAGAGATCGACAAGCGCTATTACGAGCGGCCCTATTACATCGTCCCGGACGGCAAGACCAGTGAGGAGGCTTTTGCCGTCATCCGCGACGCCATGAAGGACAAGGGCCGTGTCGCGCTCGCGCGCATCGTGTTCGCCAACCGCGAGCACATCCTGGCGATCGAGCCATGGGGTAAGGGCATGCTCGCCACGACGCTGCGCTACGATTATGAGGTGCGCGACGAAGCCGAAGTCTTCAAGGGTATTGCCAGCCCACGCGTGCCGAAGGACATGGTGTCGCTGGCGGGGCACATCCTCGACAGCAAGGCCGGACACTTCGATGCTTCAAAGTTCAAGAACGAGTACGAACTGGCATTGCGCAAGCTGGTGAAGCGCAAAGCGGCCGGCAAGCGTATCGAACCCCCGGCGGAACGCGAGCAACCCTCCAATGTGATCGATCTCATGGATGCCTTGCGCAATAGCCTCAAAGGCCGCAAGGCCGCCGCCTTGCGGTCCGCCACCGCGCGCAAGAAGAGCAAGCTGCCGGCGCGGCGTCGCCGTGCCGGCTGAGCAGCCCGTCGAGCCCGAACCAGGTGGGATGCCCGACAAAAATCTCAGAGTGTGCCGGCAGATAGGGCGACATTTTTCGGCAGACCGCACTCCGTGGGCGTGAATAGGCATTGACCTCGCGCGGCGACCTATGGCTTTTCATCTTCAGTTCCAGCCCGCAGGCAGGAGGCTTGGCATGATCACCGTCCTTAATGAGCAATCCGAGACGAACTGCGCCCAGGCCCGGGCCGATGGCGACGACCTGTGGATCAGCGCGCCAGAGCTTGAGGCGGCGACCGGTTGGTCGCTGAAACCGGAGGGCCTTTGTCGCGGCGATGTCTGCCTGCCCGTGCCGCGCGAGCACGCGGCGGACTACGTCGATGGTGAGCTGCTCAACGCGGCAGCCTTCTGGCGCCGGATGCAGCATCCGGTGGTACGCGCTGACGCAGGCGACGTATGGGTGCTCGGGACCGGTGCCGCCGATCGCGGCAGCTCGCTCAGCACCCTGGAGGCGTCGGACTTCGCCTTGCCCGATCTCGCGGGAACGACATGGTCGCTTTCCCAGCAGCGCGGAAAAAAAGTGCTGTTGGCGACCTGGGCGTCGTGGTGAGGCTGCAGAGCTGACTTGCCCGTGTGGCAGTCTCTGCATGCCAGTCTGCAACAGAACAACTTCACGGTTGTGACCGTCGCCATGGACGAACCCGAGGCTGCGCGCCCGTGGATCGAAGCGGCTCAGCCCACATTTCCGTGCCTGATCGATCGCAATCATCATGTCGCCGACCTCTACAATATGGTGAATGTGCCGCAGGCAACCTGGATCGACGAGCAAGGGCAGATTGTGCGGCCGCCGGAAAATGCCGGTTCCTCGGACGCGTTCCGACACATGAACCGCAGCACGCTGCAAATGTCGCCAGAACAGATCGCCGAGCGCAATCGCACCAAGCAAATCTACGTGGCAGCCGTGCGCGACTGGGCGCTGAAAGGATCGGCGAGCGAATTTGCGTACGATGCCGCCGCCGCGCGTGCGCGGCTGCGGCTCCCCGATGCTGCCATTGCCCGGGCGCATGCGCATTTCCGGCTCGCGCAATGTCTTCTCAAGCGCGGGCGAAGCGAGGAGGCGGCGCGCAACTTTGCCGATGCAAGCCGGCTGCACCCAGACTCCTGGACCATTTGGCGACAGGCCGCACAAAAAGATGCAAGCGGCCTCGCCGTTGGTCCGCAATTCTGGGCTCGCGTCGACGCTTTGGGTGATCGTCCCTACCATCGCCCTGTCGAGATAAAGGGCTTGGGGGAAGGTAACGCTTAGCACTGCAATCGAGCGACGGCCCTGCACCCACCAGGCGCTCGCCTTTGCTCGCGCGGGCTGAGCAGGACGAGCGCGTCGATAAGGATCATGCCGTGCGGGCGCACAGAAGGTGAGTGCTCCTCCGATGCCCAAGGTCTGGATTGAAGCAGCTTTAAACGGGCCTTGGAGCCGCAAGCGCCAACCTGGCATTCCCGACAGCATCGAGGCCATTGTCGCCGAGGGGATCGCCTGTGCCGGCGCCGGCGCCGGCATTGTCCACGTGCATGCCTACGATGGGGGCGGGCCGCAGACGTTCGACTGGCAGGTCTACGCGCGCATCATCGAGGGCATCCGCGCCAAGATTGATGTGCCGGTCTACCCATCGATACCCTCGGCCGGAATCGGCACCGGCCCAGTCCCGATGGACGCCGCCCAGCGCTTTGAACACGTGGAGGCATTGGCCGCACGAGGCCTCCTCGAGTTCGCCGTTGTCGATCCCGGTAGCGTCAATATTACCGAGCTCGCGACCGGGCCGAACACGCCGCCGGCACCCACCTACCTCAATCCGGAGGCACACGTGCGGCACGGTCTGCTGCTGGCCGCGCGCCACGGCCTCAATCCCGCCTACGCCATTTACGAGGCAGGCTTCACCCGCGCTGGTGCGGCGCTGGCGCGGGCCATCGGGGTCAAGACACCGGTTTATCGGTTGATGTTCTCGGAGACCTTCGCCTACGGATTTCCACCGGAATCCTACGCGCTTGCCGCACACGTGGAGCTCATCAACGCCGAAGCGCAGGGCGCACCGTGGATGATCGCGGGCCTCGGCGTCGACATTCGCAAGCTGATCCCCGCCACCGTGCGGCTTGGCGGTCACGTCCGCGTCGGTCTGGAGGATGCGCCCTTCGGCTGTCGAGTGAGCAATCGCGCCTTGGTCGAGGAAGCAGTCGACCTGATCGCCGCCGCTGGCGGGGAGCCCGCCACAGTTGCGGAGATCCGGGCTCAGCTGGCAGGCCTCGCCAGCTAAATGTCATTTACGGATGAGGCGTTCTCACGGGCGCAACGGGACAAGACCCTCAAGGCGCCAAGCCTGCAGGTCCACCGGTCGAGCAACCCACTAAATTCAGCTCGTCATCAACCTTAAAACTGCCAAAGACCTGACGAAGGGAAAACGACTGCCCGGGTTCTCCGGCGATCAGCGATCGAGGCCCCTCGTAGAGGTGGCCCGTTGACTACTCGACCTTAGCCGAACAGGGGCATCCTGCGAGCATTGCGGGACCCCGCCACATTAGCGACACGCGCGCGAGGGGCTAACGGTCTCAGCGCCGCTACATCAGCCCCTACGCGATTTAAAGCATCAACCAACCGCTGATGTGGGCCGCAAGGAGCGCGCGCGTCTGGTTGAGGGGCGGCTCGGAAAGCCTAGCATCTGTGGCACCAGCGGCGACAATGCCGGTGACCTCTATGCCAGCGGCATCGCCGGTGACAATGGGAATAGCGTCGGCAATGCGCGGGCGTCACCCCCGATTCGTGAGATGACTGTAATTGGGCAAGCGCCGGGCTCATCAAGGATGATGCCCCCGCCGTTCCGGCAAGGGCGAACACCAAGTATGCGGCAATGACCACTGCGCCAAAATAGGCAAACAACTGTCTCACAATTTCCTCCCTTCCAAGCCTCGCAAGCCGGGCAACGCGGCGCGACCACAACGGCTACCATGCAGTTTCATCGGCCTGCACTCGGGCCTTCACCTGAGTTCCCCAGGTTGAAACTGTTGGCGTCCGCAAGCGCGGGTTGCTGACCAAGCACGACCTCGCGGGCTCGGACGTGCCGCTTAAAGCCGGCCGCTATTGCGCCGCCCCTCGGCTCCAATCTCGCCCGGGTACCGCGGCGAGCAGGGCTTTGGTGTAGTCGTGTCTCGGCGCGGCAAAAACGTCGACCGTGGCACCTCGCTCGACAATCATGCCGTCCTTCATGACCGCGATTTCTTCACAGACGTGCGCAGCAACCCGCAAGTCATGAGTGATGAACAGCATCGACAAGTCAAAAGCCCGGCGCAATTGATCCAACAGTTCCAGAACCTGCTTTTGGACGGAAACATCGAGCGCGGACACGGGTTCATCGGCAATGATCAGTTTCGGCTTGACGGCGAGCGCGCGGGCGATGCCGATGCGCTGACGCTGGCCGCCCGAGAACTCGTGCGGATAGCGGTTTGCGGCCTTGGGATCGAGGCCGACGAGGCGCAGCAGTTCGGTGGCTTCCGCATGCGCTTTTCTGCGCGGCGTGCCGTTGACGATGGGCCCCTGCGCGATGATGTCTCCCACGCGCCAGCGCGGATTGAGCGAGGCGAACGGATCCTGGAATATCATTTGCAAGACTTTGCGAAAGGGCCGCAGTCGAGCGCGCGACAGATGCGCCACGTCGCGACCTTCGAGCACAATCGCACCGCAGTCCGCACGCTCGAGGCCAACGATGCAGCGTGCCAGCGTCGACTTGCCCGAACCCGACTCACCGACGAGCGCCAAGGAACAGCCCTTGCCGATTTCGAGGCTGACGCCGGCAACGGCCGGGACTCGCCGCCGCCCAAACGAGAAGGCCCCGCCGCGGCCCGTGTAGGTCTTACTGAGCCCCGATACCGCAAGCAGAGGACGCTCGGCGACCGAGGCCGAGCGGCTAGGCATCCCCTGGCGCGGGCTCAGGCTTGGGACGGCCGCGACCAGTGCTTGCGTGTAGGCGTGCTGCGGGCACTGCAGAACGACTTGCGCCTCGCCCTGTTCGACGAGCTTGCCCTGCCGCATCACCGCCACGCGATCGGCGATCTCCGCCACGACACCGAAGTCATGCGTGATGAACAGGATGGCCGTGCCGTGGCGCCCTTGCAACTCCTTGAGCAGGCGCAAGATCTGCGCCTGGGTCGTGACGTCCAGGGCGGTGGTTGGCTCATCGGCGATGATAAGGGCCGGCTCCAAGGCCAGGGCCATGGCAATCATGACGCGCTGGCGCTGTCCACCCGACAGCTCGTGCGGATAGCTCCTGAGAAGACGCTCGGGCTCCGGCAGGCGCACGTCGGCAAACACCTCAATGACACGCTGGCGCCGCGCGGCCGGTCCCAATGACGTATGCACCTCGATGATTTCGTCGGTCTGGCGCCCGACCGTCATCAGCGGATTGAGCGCCACCATGGGCTCCTGAAAAATCATGGCGATGCGACCGCCGCGGATGGCGCGGATGCCCGGGGCTGGTAGCGCCAAGAGGTCCTCGCCGCCGTACATGACGCGACCGGCTGTCACGCGCACATGGGGCTCGGGAAGCAGCCGCAGCACGGACTTGGCCATGACCGACTTACCCGAGCCCGATTCACCGACGACGCACAGGATCTCCCGACGCCGAACCTCGAGCGAGACACCGTCGACGGCGTGCGCCCGATCGGCCCAGGGCGGCAGGGCCACGGTCAGGTTCTCGATGGCGAGGACCCTGTCACTCATAGATCGCGCAGCCTCGGGTTGAGCGCGTCGTTGAGACCCTCGCCGACGAGATTGATCGCCAGTACCGTGAGGAGGATGGCGACCCCCGGTACCGTCACCAGCCACCAAGCGTCGCGCAAAAAGGCGCGGCCGGCACCGATCTGAAAACCCCAGCTCATCAGGTCCGGCGCACCCAGGCCGAGGAAGGACAGCGCCGATTCGATCAGGATCGCATTGGCGACCAGCAATGAGCCCGTGACGATCAAGGGGGAGAGGGCGTTGGGCAACACCTGTCCCACGAGAATGGGCATGTCGCGCTGCCCGGCCACGATCGCGGCCTGCACGAACTCGCGCGCCTTGATGGTGAGGACTTCGCCCCGCACCACGCGGGCAATGGGCGGCCAGCTGACCGTGGCGATGGCGATCACCAGGCTTGTCCCCGAAGGCGCGAGTATGGCGACCAGCACGATGGCAAAGATGAAGGAGGGAATGGTCTGGAAGAACTCGCTCAGCCGCATGAGGAGGTCGTCGACAATCCCGCCGTAGAAGCCAGCGATGGCGCCAAGGCATGTGCCGAAGGCGACGGCCGCGAGCGTCGCCAGGATGGCGATCAAAAGCGAGGTGCGCGCGCCATAAATGAGCCCAGCCAGTAGATTGCGCCCGAGCGAATCGGTGCCGAGCAGGAACTCGCCAAATGGCGGCGAAAACGGTTTGGCAACGATGGCAAACGGACTGGTCGGTGCCAGCAAGGGGGCGACCGCGGCCACCGCAACAATAAAGCTGAGCCACAAGAGGCTCAGCATCACCCGCGGATTGCCGAAGAAGCGCCGCCAGAAGCTCTGCATCAGCCAACCCTGACCCGAGGATCGAGAAGGACGTAGACGATATCGACGAGAATATTGATCGCCACCACCAGACAGGAGGAGATGAAGAAGATGCCAAGCAGCAGATTGAGATCACGCGCAAACAAGGCTTGAAAGGCCAGCTGTCCGAGGCCGGGCCAGGCGAATACCGATTCGACGACCACCGAGCCGCCAAGCAGTCCGCCGACCTGCACCCCGGCCACCGTGACGACAGGCATAAGTGCATTGCGGACCACGTGCCGCAGCGTGATCTGGCGCTCGGTCAGTCCCTTGGCCCGCGCGGTGGTCACATAGTCGAGCCCCCGTTGCTCCAGCATGGTTGCGCGCATGAGCCGCGCATAGAGTGCCATGTAGAACAGGGATAGCGTGAGCGCAGGCAAGATCAGGTGCTGGGCGATATCGACGATGCGTTCCCACCCCTCGTAGAAGGCGGCCGGGTCTTCCATGCCGGAGGTGGGCAGCCAGTCGAGCTTGATCGAGAACAGTAAGATCAGCATCAGCCCGATCCAGAACAACGGCATGGCATAAGCGATAATGGCAGTCACCGAGATGAGATGGTCTTTCCAGCTGCGCACCCATACGGCCGCAAGCAGACCGAGCAGGACGCCAAGCCCGAGCGATAGCACCAGCGTGGTGCCCATCAGCAGCAAGGTGGCGGATAGACGCGCCAGGATCAGCGGCAGCACCGGGGATTGGTTGCGAAAGGAATAGCCGAGATCGAGCGCCAAAATGTTCTTCACATAAAGCGCGAGCTGCACGAGCACCGGCTTGTCGAGGCCAAACCTTTGGCGGAGGGCTTGGACGTACTCGGCCGGCGCGCCGCCGGCCTCACCCGCCAGCACGGTCGCCGCATCGCCAGGTGCCAGCTGGAGCAACAGGAAATTGAGCACCACCACGCCCAGGACGACGGGTATCGCCTGCAACAGGCGGCGAACAACGAAGCGCAACAGCCGCGCGCCGCCCATCGCCTACCGCCTATTCATCACGGCATTCCTTGCGCTCAACGGTCCGGCGTGGACCGATGCTCGTCCCTTGCAGCGAAGTGCGGCCCGGCTAAGCCCCGGGCTCCGTGCAGGGCCTACTCCCGCCATGCCGACGCAAAGTTAGTGTAAATGCCGAGCGGACTCGTAATCACGTCGTGATAGCGCTTGTTGACGATGGTCGGAAAGGTGAGTTCGAACACCCAAACAATGGGCGAGCCATCAACTACGATCTTCTGCACCTCTTGATAGTACTCGGCGCGCTTCTTGGGATCCGGCTCGATTGTGGCCTTGTCCATCAGCGCATCGGCCTTGGCATCGCTCCACTGGGACCCGTTGACGAATACGGTGCCTTGCTTGATCAGCTTGCCGTGGATCGCGCGGTGCACCCCAATCACCGGATCCGGCAGGTTGTAGAGAAAATTGGAGGTCAAGAAGAAGTCATAGTCGGTGTAGATGCGCTTGAGCCAGGTGGCCACGTCTTCATAGCGCAGTGACGCCTTGATGCCGATTTTGGCTAGCTGCTGCTGCACGACCTCACCGAAGCGCTGCCACTCCGGCCCATAGGGCGTGATGTCGTGCACGATCTCGAAGCGAACGCCGCCCTCTTTGCGCGGGAAACCCGCCTCATCCAGCAGCTTGTTCGCCTTCTCGATGCCATCCGAGGTCTGATATTTGCTGACATCGGCCGTATAGATGCCCGAGGGCGCGAAGTTCGAGCTGATCGGACCCGTCGCCGGCCGGCCATAGCCGAACCAGATGTTGTCGATCACGAACTGGCGGTCGATGGCATAGGCGATGGCTTGGCGAACCTTCTGGTTGTCGAAGCCTGGCTTTTTGGAGTTCATCAGCAGCTCGACCACCGGACTGATCATTTCGTAGCCTTTGGTCGTGACTTCGATCGAGGGTAGTTGCGCCAATTTCTTGGCATCGCTGTAGGGGACGGCGCCGAAGCCCGCCACATGCGCCTCGCCCTTTTCGAGCGCGGCCGTCCGCGTCGATTCATCGTTAATGAAACGGACCACGATGCGATCGAGATAGGGCAGGCCCTTCTTCCAGTAGTCGGGGTTCTTGTCGAGGCGCACCAGCTCGCCGCGGCGCCATTCGACAAACTTGAAGGGACCCGTGCCGATCGGGCTGTTGGCGTTTGCGTGGCTTTTGATATCGCCTTGGCTGAACACGTGCTTCGGCAACATCGGGCTCTCATAGCCGGACAGGGCGGCCAGCATATACGGGGCGGCGTTGTTGAGCTTGAAGACGGCCGTGTAATCGTCGGGCGTTTCGATGGCGACCACGTCGCGGAAGGTGCTGATACCGCGCGGGTGGACCTTCTTCAGAACCTCCATGACCGTGAACGCAACGTCGGCGGAGCTGAACGGCTTGCCGTCGTGGAATTTGACGTCCTTGCGCAGTTTGAAGGTGACCGTCTTGCCGTCCGGGGCGACGTCCCAACTCTCCGCCAAGCAGGGCCTGGGTTTGAGGTCAAAGCCGTATTCCAGCAGCCCATCGTAGACCTTGGCGGTCACCTGGCTGATCGGGGCGGAGGTGGAGATGTAGGGCGCGAGGTTTGGCGGCTCGGGCTGGGTGATCTGCACCAGCGTGCCACCCGATTTCTGGGCCGAGGCCGAGGTGGCGGCCATCGCCATGGCCAAGAGCGAGCACACCGCGAGGCCAATCCAACGCAACATGGGCATGAGGGGTCTCCTGTGGGGATCTTGCACAGGATTGCGCGAAATCGCTTCCTCGTCGAGGCCAAGCCAACCCCTGACCCTTCAAGCCCCTGGAGGCCGATGGCCCGAGGCCTTTGCCTAGGGGGCAAAGGGGTCCCAACCCACCTTGCCTCTTGCGGGTCGCCCCGTCACGGCAAAGCCGTTGGAGGCTTGGCCGAGCGCCAATGCGCCAAAGCCAACAAGACAACATCAGTCCCCGGAGATCGCTCCCCGGGGACGCGGCCAAACCCGTCTCTGCCGTGGCTTTAGAAATTCAGGTAAAGATTGAAGCCGCGACGCCGGCGGCGCCTATAGGGATAGCCCCAGCCGCCGTAATACCCTCGCCGATAATAAGGTCTGCGGTAGCGGCGCCGGTAATAGCCACCGCGCCAGTAGCCCCTGCGCCGGCGTCGCCAGGCGCTGGCGGGCGTGGCGGTCGTCGTCAGGGCAAGACCGGACAGACCGGCGACCCCAATTGTGGTCGTCGCCGCGGATCCAATCGATGCCGCCGCGTACATCGCCAGCATGGTTGCCACGGCGACGCTGCGGATGAGGGCGCGTTGCGCCTTATGGCCAAGGCCAAGCATGGCCTCGAGCCAGGGGGCCCGGCGGCCACTATGCCGAACTAGGTTACGCTGCTTCACACTGCACCTCCGAGAACACTGTGGCGGTGCGGCGGCACCCTCGCCGTCCGCGCGCCTCTGGTCGGGTGGCCCACGTGCGCCGCTCTGGGCGGCACCCCGGCCACGTGCAACAGTCTACGGCATAAGCTAAGTCGAACTCGCGTTCGCCGCAACTTGATCCTGCAACGCGGGCCGGGCCCCCGGGTTCCTTCGACGGCCACGCCCTTGGCGTACTTTTTCCAGCTGCTCCCACCGGGCAAACTCATCTTAGTATTGCCATCTCTTTTACTCACGCCAAGGCCAATGCGCCGCGCCTCCCGCGGGGCAAGGCAGGTCGGACCAGAAACACCCATGGCAGACAAGACCACCTACGTGCTCGGCATCAACGCCTACGACCATGACGTAAGCGCCTGCCTGCTCCGTAACGGCGCGATCGCCTGTGCCATCAGCAAAGAACGCATCACGCGCGAGAAGCACGATACCGGTTTTTTCCAGGAGGTCCTCGACTATTGCCTCAGCGCGGAAGGCATCTCGCTTGATGACGTGGATCTGGTGGTGCGCAATTGCTACGTTCTGCCGATCGAAGACTTGGAGACGCGCCTCCTTTACGAGGATATCCCCGAATTCATGGATGCGGAGGAGCGCGCGCAGGCGCGAAAGAGCCCGCTCTTTCGCACGCAATCGGACAAGGTGGTCACGGTTTCGCATCACCTCGCCCATGCCTATAGCGCGTTTGCCGCCTGTCCATTCGATGAGGGCGTCGTGATGGTCGTCGATGGCGTCGGCAACTACGCCTCCGACATCACCGAGCCCGGCCAGGTCACCGGCACCGTCAATCCGCTCGCGCGCGAGTCGGAGAGCTACTATCGCTTTAGCGGCTCCAACCTGCAGCCGCTGCGCAAGGTCTGGCTCAATCCGGTGCGCGGTTTTCTTAGCGACGAATTCTACTTCATGCCCGGCCTGGGCGCTTTGTACAGTCGGGTCTCCAGTTACATCTTCGGCGATTGGAACAAGTGCGGGGAGGTGATGGGCCTCGCCCCCTATGGCCAAGCAGACCCCGCGAAGTCCCTGATCAAACTTGAGACAGGCGTGCTGGACGTGCCGCAGTGGACCGCCGACTTCGACCGGCCATGGTTTCCGGAGGTGCACCGCGACTGGGAGAAGAGCCCGTCCATGTCGCATTGGCAGGACTTGGCTTGGCGCGTGCAGAATGACACCGAAACCGTGCTGCTCGATCGCGCCACCTGGTTGCGTAAAGAAACGGGCGCGAAAAACCTCTGCATTGCCGGTGGCGTTGGCCTTAACTGCGTCGCCAATGGTCGCATCCTGCGCGAGGCCGGCTTCGAGAATGTGTGGATTCAGCCGGCCGCGGGGGACGATGGCGTTGCCATCGGCTGCGCCTATTACGGCCACCTCGCGATCCAGAAGCAGCCGCGCACCTTTGTCATGCAGCATGCCTATTTCGGCACGGACTATTCGCAGCAGGCCGTAAGCGAGGCCCTCAACAGATGGATCGTACGCCTCGAGGCGGCCCACACGAGGCCTGAGGACATCTACGCCGAGACCGCTCGGCTGCTGGCCGAGGGGCACGTCTTTGGCTGGTTTCAGGGGCGCTCGGAGTTTGGCCCCCGTGCGCTCGGCAATCGCAGCATCCTGGCCGACCCGCGCACGCCCGAAATGAAGGACAAGCTGAACAAGCGCGTCAAGCACCGGCAGGCTTTTCGTCCGTTTGCGCCCGTGGTTTTGGCCGAGCGGGCAAATGAGGTGTTCGAAGGGGATGCCGAATCACCTTTTATGCTGCTGGCACAACGGGTTCGCGCCGAATGGGTGCACAAGATCCCCGCAGTTGTGCACGTGGATGGCACGGCTCGCGTGCAGACGGTGCGCGAGAGCCAAAATGCGCCGCTTTACCGCTTGCTGCGCGCTTTTGAGGCCATCACCGGCGTCCCGGTGCTGCTCAATACCTCGTTCAATGTCAAAGGCGAGCCGATCGTGGAGACGCCACGCGACGCCATCGAATGCTTCCTTGCCACCGGTATCGACTACCTGGTCCTCAACGACACCTTGGTCTCAAAAACGATGGGCCATCGCCTGCTCTCACCCTTCGTGAAGGCCTCATCCGACATCGCCAGCATCGTTCGCACGGGGATGCAGGCGGACTAAAAGGTCTTCGGTATTGGGCGAGGTGCAGGCGCGTGGCACCCTCGACGCCGCGCCTCGGCAGCAGGGACCGCCGGCGGACCTCAGCCGACGAGGTCCCTTCCGGCGAACCACAGGGTCGGATCGGCCGCACGCACGCGTGCTTCCGGCAGACCAAGCTCCCGGCGCACGATGTTGGTGCCTTGCACCAGGGCCACGCACTTATAAAACGCGATCCGCCGGGACAAGCCCTCGCGCCCAAAACCACAGTCGGTGCTGATCACCAGCTGTTCCCTGGGAATGTATTCCAGCGCCTTGCGGATCAGGGCCGCCACGTGCTCTGCCGGCTCAACCACCGTGTTGCAATGGTTGACCACGCCGATGCCAATCTTCTTGTCGGTCTTGATGTGCTTGAACAGTTTGAGATCTTGCCCATCCGAACTCGCACATTCGAGCGTCAGCACATCACAGTTGAGCTGCAGGAGATGGGGCAGCGCGCGTTCGTAGCTCGGCACCTTCCAATGGACCCGCTGCTGATTGGGATTGCCCCAGCAGGTATGCACCCAGATCTCAGCGTTCACGCCCGTGAGCTGCCGATTGAATGCCGAGGTGAGGAACTCAAGATCGGCATCCGTGCAATCCGGTTGCTGGGCGCGCATATGGTGCGGCGGCTCCTCCACCTGGATCAATGGGCACCCGGCGGCGGCCATATCACGCAGCTCGGCATTCATAATGTCGCAGAGATCGAGCACCATGGTCTTATCGTCGTCATAGAACTCGTTCCAAAGCATCGATGCGAGCGCGGGAGCGCAGATGGCGCCAAATTTGACGGGACGGTCGGTGGCGCGTTGCGCGATTTGCCACAGCGCGGCGTACTCCAGCGGGCCGCGCGTTAGTTTCTCTTGGACGACGCCGGGCTGGTAGGCCTCCTGCACTTCCCACAAGATCTTGCCGGGGCGCAGGCCATGGCGCGACATCCAACCCCGCGACGTGTCGCGATGACCGCAGACGCCGCCAAGTCGCTCGATGGGATAGAAGAACCAGGACTTGCCGCCGACGGTCAGGTCGAAGCGGCTGTCACCGTCGGTCACAATATCGAGCCCTGCCGCTTCCTGCTCGGCGATAATGCTGGCGACCGCGTCGAGGTACTGTTCGCGAAAAAGCGAGTCGCCCAACGCGGACTTGAAGGACCGCCCGGCCAGGCTGCGGTCAAACCAGAGCGGGCGCGGGTAGGAGCCGGTGATGGTGGTGGGCAGGATCATGTCGCGCGTGACGGTGAGCACAAGTGGCCTCCCTCGGTTAGGCGCACAGGATACCACGTCTCGCAGCGGGAGCCGCGTTTGGCAGGCCTCATTTCGCTCCCCGCCGCGACCTGGGTGTCAAGCGGCCCAAGCACTTGGGGCCTCGCCCTCCACACATCTAGGCCGAGGTGTGAGGGAAAGTCCGAGGGCGTGACAGACCCCAAAGGCTTCGGCGCAAAAGTCCGTGACACGCGCCTAACAGTAAGCTCTCGGGGACGTGCCCGCGTCGGCCGCACGCCGAGCCCAACGAAGCGGCACGCCTTTAGGGCTAGCTCGGCATGCGCGCGCCCGTCTCCAGCAACGACTTCAGGTCGCTGAGGATCCATGGCCAGCCCCCGCCACCTTGAGCCGGGTCACCGCCGCCGGGCACCATGCCGGCAACCAGCGGTGCACCCGTGACATCGTGGGTAATGCTCAGCGTGCACACGCCACTGCGACTTTCCGCAATCTCATAGGTCAGGCGCGTGGGGGCTTCCGCCGCCGTGGCCGCACTGAAGAGCGGATGCCAGGTCTGCACCAACCTGCGGGGCGGGTCACTTTCGATCACCTCCCCGACAATCAAGTCCTCAGGCATCCCCATCGCCACCATCTCAGCGCTAGCCTTATGGCGATACTGCCCGCCAGGTTTCAGATCGTAGAGGACGCGGCCGCCATAGCCATATCGCTCGCTCCAGGTGGGCGAGGTGATCGCCTCCCAGAGCGCTGGCGCGCTCGCCTTGATGACAATGCGATAGACCTGCGTGGTGTTAGCCGGTTCCGTCATCCTCAATCGCTCCTCCTTTTGATCAGGGGCCTCGAGCGCAACAGCGCTCCCGACCTCCCCTCTCAGGCTGTGCCGAGGCGGACCAAATGCTCTCTTGCCCTGTTAGGCGTGCAAAAACCCAAGGCGAGCCGAGGTGGTCCCCGAGCCGCCGACCCGGTCACAAGCGCAGCCTCGGCCGATAGCGGGGCGCAATTTGGGCAGGGAACTTCAAGCACGCATCGGAGTTCCCTCTCGTTAGGTCGGCTCGCGCCGCCCCGGGGGACTTCGTTCGTGTTGGGCAACGCTCTCGACCACATGACCCGCGAATGGCACGTGCCCCCTGCGAGGCTTCGGCCAAGGAGTGAGTGAGACAACCCGCCAATCCAAAGGGCACAGGTGAGCGACCCCCATTCGCTAAAATCGGGACAGAAGTCAGCCGCAATCCCATCGGGCGCAAGCATAAATCCACTCGAGCGGGATAGTGAGCTGGGCTGGCTGATCCGAAACAAGGATTGGTCAACGACGCCGATTGGTCCGCCGCAGCAGTGGTCGCCGACGCTTAGGACGGTTGTTGATTTTCTGATCGTTAACCGTTTTCCGCTCCTGCTGTGGTGGGGGCCCGAATACGTCTCGATTTATAACGACGCCTATCGGCCAATTCTGGGAACGAAGCATCCCGACGCCCTGGGCAAGCCCTTCCGGGACGTCTGGGCCGAGATCGATCATGTGCTGCGGCCACTGATCGATGCGCCATTCAATGGCGGCCCGGCCACCTGGATGGACGATATCATGCTGGAAGTGAAGCGGCACGGCTTCACCGAGGAAACACACTTCACCATCGCTTATAGCCCCGTGCCGGATGACAACGCGCCAAGAGGGATTGGTGGTGTCCTCGCAACCGTGAACGAGACCACCGATAAGATCGTGGGCGAGCGGCGGATCACCGTGCTCAGGGATCTGGGCGCGCGCGCTGGCGAGGCGAGAACGCCCGAGCGGGTCTGCGCTATTGTCGCACAAGCGCTAGAGTCGCACGCCAAAGACATTCCTTTCGCCCTTCTCTACCTGCTCGATGCATCGCGTGGGGAGGCCCAGCTCGCCGCCAGCGCGGGGATTGAGCCAATGCGCGCCGACGTGCCTCGCACGGTCGTGCCGGCGGGCGAGCAGGACGTGTGGCAATTTGCTCGAGTGCACGCAACCAAGAGCCCGGCCGTCGTCGACCCACTTTCCGAGGCAATGGCGTGCGTACCTCCGGGTCCTTGGTCTGATCCCCCTGCCAAGGCCATGGTGCTGCCAATTCGATCGAGCATTCCGACCCAGCTGGCAGGGTTCTTGGTTGCGGGCATCAGTCCGAGGCTGCGGCTGGACGATCAGTACCGTGGCTTTCTTGATCTTGTTGCAGCGCAGATCGCCGCCAGTATCGCCACGGCCCAAGCCTATGAGCAAGAGCGCAAGCGCGCCGAGGCCTTGGCCGAAATCGATCGGGTCAAGACGCTATTCTTTTCCAACGTAAGCCATGAGTTCCGCACGCCCTTGAGCCTGATCATTGGCCCACTGAGCGATGCCCAGAACAGAAAGCAGGGATTGGATGGCGAGCAACTCGACCTCGTGCATCGCAACTGCTTGCGACTTCTGAAGCTCGTCAACTCATTGCTGGATTTTTCGCGTATCGAAGCGGGCCGGGCAAAGGCAACCTACGACGCCACGGATCTGGCGACATTCACCGCCGACCTCGCCAGCAATTTTGCCTCCGCCTGCGAGCGTGCCGGTTTGGCTCTGAACCTGGATTGCTCGCCCTTGTCCGCACCGGTCTTTGTCGATCGCGACTTGTGGGAAAAAGTCGTCCTTAATCTTCTCGCCAACGCGTTCAAGTTCACGTTCGCAGGCGGTATCACGGTGACGCTGCGGGAGGTGGATGGCGCAGCTCAGCTAACAGTCCGTGACACCGGCGTCGGCATTCCAGCGCCCGAACTGCCGTTGCTGTTCGAACGTTTTCACCGCATCGCGGGGCAAAAGAGCCGAACGCATGAGGGCAGCGGCATTGGCCTCGCCCTCGTGCAGGAGCTCGTCAAGCTGCACGGCGGCACAATCAGCGTGGAGAGCGAGGTCGACCGCGGCACGACCTTTACCGTCTCGGTGCCGCTCGGAGACGCGCACTTGCCGCACGAGCGCGTAACGGCTGTGCCCGCCCTGCCGTCAACGTCGGTCGGTGCGGAAGCCTTCGTGCAGGAGGCCCTGCGCTGGCTTCCAGACGCCACAGAGCTCAGCCAAGAGGTGGTCGATGACGTCGAGGGCTTGCCGGCCGGGCTGGGGCTGGACGCCCGCGTCCTCGTCGCCGACGACAACGCCGATATGCGGGGCTACATCCGGCGACTCCTGCAAGGGGGATGCGAGGTGCGCACGGTCGCCGACGGCGAGGCGGCACTGAAAGAAATGCGCAAGCGCCGTCCGAACCTGGTTCTGGCGGACGTCATGATGCCCAAAATGGATGGCTTTCAACTCATTGCCGCCATGCGCGCCGACAGGAGCTTGCAGGACGTACCTGTCATTCTCCTCTCCGCCCGCGCCGGAGAGGAAAGCCGCGTGGAGGGTCTTGAGGCCGGCGCCAGCGACTATCTGGTCAAGCCATTCTCGGCACGCGAGCTGATCGCACGGGTGAGCGCAAACCTTGAACTGGCACGCGTGCGCAAGGAATCAACCGCGGCGCTGCGCGAAAGCGAAGAGCGCTTCCGGGCACTGGTGACCGCAAGCTCCACGATTGTTTATCGCATGAGCCCGGACTGGACCAGTATGCTCTATCTGCTCGGTCAGGATTTCATTCCGGATACGAAGAACCAGAGCTCGTCATGGCTCGAGACCTACATCTTTCCCGAGGATCGGCCTGCCGTGCTGGGGGCGATCAACGAAGCCATGCGTAGCAAGAGCCTGTTCCAGCTCGAGCACCGCGTGCGCCGTGTGGACGGTACCGCCGGCTGGACCTTGTCGCGCGCCATACCGCGCCTCAACGCAGACGGCGAGATCGTCGAGTGGTTCGGCTCAGCCATGGACGTAACCGAGCGCAAGCGTGCAGAAGAAGAGGTACTGGCACTAGCCGCTCGCTCGGACCAGCAGCGCCGGCTCTACCAAACCGTGCTCTCGAATACCCCGGACCTTGTCTGCGTGTTCAACCTCAATCACCAATTTATCTACGCCAACGACGCGTTGCTGGCCATGTGGGGCAAAAGCTGGACCCAGGCGATCGGTAAGAACTGCCTCGAGCTTGGATACGAGCCGTGGCATGCGGAAATTCACGATCGTGAAATCGAACAGGTGGTTGCCAGCAAGAAGCCCATCCGCGGCGAGGTGCCGTTTACCGGCACACAGGGACGGCGCACCTACGATTACATTTTCGTGCCCGTGCTGGGTCCCGGTGGCGAAGTGGAGGCGGTCGCCGGCGCGGCGCGCGACATTACCGATCGCAAAGTGCAAGAAGTCGCGCTGCAACACCGCACCGCGCAGTTCGCCACCTTATTGAGCCGGGCGCCGCTCGGCGTATACCTCATCGATGCCGACTTCAAAATCCGCGAGGTGAACCCCACCGCAGGCAAAGTCTTCGGCGCAATTCCAAACCTTGTGGGTCGCGATTTTGCTGAGGTCATCGCGATCCTTTGGCCTAAAGACTACGCGGACGATCTGGTGCGCATTTTCCGACACACGCTGCAAACCGGCGAGCCGTACTTCATGCCGGAGCGGGTCGAACAGCGTCGCGACAGGGGTGTCGTCGAAGTCTATGAGTGGCAGGCGCATCGCATCCTGCAACCCGATGGGCGCTTTGGTGTGGTTTGTTATTTCCGCGACATCTCGAACCAAGTCGCCGCGCGCGAGCGCCTGACGCTATTGGTCAATGAGCTCAACCATCGCGTCAAGAACACGCTCGCCACGATCCAATCTGTGGCACGCCAATCCTTGCGCAACGCTCCGAATTTGCTCGAAGGCCAGCGGGTGTTCGATGCCAGGATCGTCGCCCTGTCAAAGGCACATGATATCCTGACGCGCGAGCATTGGGAGGGTGCCAGCCTGCGCAAAATCGTTGCCGAGTCGCTGGCACCGCATGCGGGCGACGCCAGCGAGCACCGCCTGAAGTTTAATGGCCCCGAAATAAGGCTCCGACCGAAGGCCGCACTGGCTC
>Ga0081455_10000827_pt1 | contig 39833 bp, 40 predicted proteins | sample TabmetS3T2R1_FD_70207 | JGI IMG/M metagenome (GOLD analysis project Ga0081455, IMG submission 70207) | Tabebuia heterophylla rhizosphere microbial communities from the University of Puerto Rico - S3T2R1 | ecosystem: Host-associated > Plants > Roots > Rhizosphere ... | reverse complement strand
GTGGTCGAGCGCGCTGGGCGGCGCGGCGATCCTGGTGATGACCGCGGCCCCGATCCTGTATCTCGTTCGCTGAATCCGCTCAGACCCCTGGACCTCGTTCGAACCGCATCGGGTCGAACGCGGACGCGTCGAACGGGGGTTCCCCGCCCGCGAGTTGCGCCGCCACCAGCTGGGCGGTCCCGGCCCCCAGGATCACGCCCTCCGATCCGTGACCGGTCGCGAGGTACAGCCCGTCGCGAACACGTCCGACGAACGGCCGCTCGTCGGGCGACAGCGGGCGAAGACCCCACCACGACGACAGCACCTCCGCGTCCGCGATCGCCGGCACGAGCTCGATCCCGGCCGACAGCGCCGAAGCGACGACCATGTCGTCGTGGGGTTCGGGCGTGAGCCACGTCTGCCGGGTCGAGCCGATCATCACGGTCCTGCCGCTCCGGTGCGGATGCAACAAGGAGCCGATCGCGCTCCCCGGCAGGCCATGCTCGACGACCTCGGATGCCGTCGGGCGTCGGGTGGCGACCTCGCCGCGAAGCTCCGCATGCGGGCCGGGCGATTCGATCAGATGGCGGAGCAACCCCGGCGCCGGGCGCACCCGGACGATCCATCCGCGCGCGCCGGTGATCGGCAGGTGTACACCGACCGGGTCGAGGAGCTCGAGGGACCACGGACCGGCCGCCACGATCGTCGCGGGGGCCTCGATCACCCCGTCGTCGGTCACCGCGCCCACGATGCTGTCTCCGCGTCGAGCGAGCGCCCGAACGTGCAGGTGGTGGTGGATCTCGGCGCCTCGCTCGGCGGCCAGCAACGCCATCGCGACCGTCAACGCCCCGGGATCGAGCCGATGCCCGTGATGCACGAGCCACGCGCCCGCGATGTTCGGGTTCAGGGCCGGTTCGACGTCCCGGATCGCAGCGGCCGAGTCGAGCTCGTCGACCTGGATCCCGCTCCGTCGTGCCAATGCGACGGCCGCCTCCGCGGAGCGGAACCCGCCCGAACCGCCGGCCACCAGGAGCTGTCCGACCGGCTCGGCATCCATCCCCACGTCGATCGGCGCCTCGGTGACAACCCGCCGGTAGGCCTCGAGGCTGGCGAGCGCCATCGGGACGTTCGCCTCGTCCTCCGGCGGCACCCACAGGCCCTGGTTCCTCCCTGAGGCGTGCGCGGCGAGGTGATCGCGTTCGACGAGCGTCACCGAGGCACCTCGCTCGGTCAGCTCGAGCGCACACGCCGCGCCGATGACCCCGCCCCCGACGATCACGACGTCCGGCATGGGACGCAGCGTATCTGCCCTGGCACATCCGTCCCCCGTAGAATCGACGGCGGAGACGTGCCTGAGTGGCCGAAAGGAGCCGCCTGCTAAGCGGTTACGGGGTGTTGAGCTCCGTCCAGGGTTCGAATCCCTGCGTCTCCGCCGGGAACCATCGATCCCGCGAGCCACGGGAACTCGTCGGCCCGTTCGTGCCCGATGAGCGCGACCAATCGTCGGTTCGGCCGCACGTAGTACTCGCGGATCCGGGCCACGAGGTCCGGATCCGGTGCCGGGTACGTCTGTCCGTGCACCCGTTCGAACGACGTCCGTCCGTCGGAGGGCAGGCCGAGGAAGGCCAGCACGCGCCGGTACGTGATCCCGCCGTCCTTCGAGAGCCGGTCCGAGCTCACGATCAGCAGCTGATCCTTCGGGAATCGATGCATCCACCGCAGCAACTGTTCCGCGTACAGCCCGCGGCTGAGGTAGGAGCCATGTTGGTGCGCGGTCGAGGGCGGCAGCCCGGCGGCCAGCCTGGCTTCCTCCGCCAGCAGCATGTCGGGCTCTTCCCTGATCGCCTGGGTCATCGATCGCGTCTCGAACCCGTGCGAGACCTCGTGGTGGTATTGCGAGATCGCGCGACGAACCGGATCGCGCAGCAGGACGATCAGCTTGACATCGGGAAGCAGCGTGACCACCCGATCGGGAACGAGCGGGTGGAACAGGTAGTAGGGGCTCGCCTCACCGGTGACGAAGGACGGGGTCGACCGCATCGGGTCGAGACGTTGTGGGAAGTGTCCCCGATACCAGCGCTCTCCCCGTTCGTGATGAAGGTCGAAGTAGTGAACCTCCTTCATGATCGCGGGTCGAACGCCCGGATGCTGGGTGAGGTAGTGGTACAGAGCCGTCGTCGCGGCTTTCTGAGCCCCGATGATGAGGAAGTCGGGGAGCGGTCGTCGCTGGCTCGTCACTTCGCCGAGCAGCTCGAGACCCGGTCGCGCCGCCGATCGCGCACGACCCATCAGCCCGCGCCGCCACTCGGACCTGCCGGATGCCGTCCTCATCCAGGACTCCTCTCCCGTCGTTGAAGGCACCGTAAGGAGTGGGCTGGGACCGATGGCTGACGGTCAACGGAACAGGGCGTGAACATCCGGACCGTCGCCGAGGCTCACGTGCGTGCCCGTGGTTCCGCTGGGCAGCGCAGCATGACGCGTCGCCCAGGCGCTCATCGGCTGCTCGTGATGATGCCCTCCCGGTACGCCAAGGCGACGGCCTCGGTGCGGCTGTGGACACCGAGCTTCGGCAAGATCCGCTGGATGTGGGTCCCGACGGTCTTCGGGCTGATGAACAGCGTCTCAGCGATCTCGTCCTGCGTGAGGCCGTCCGAGAGCAACGACAGCACCTCCACTTCGCGATTCGTCAGTGGCGTGTCAGACCGGGGCCTGGGCACCCGCGAGAGGAGCGTTCGCATGCGCGCGAGGAGCTCGTCCGGATCGAACGGCTTCGTCACGTAGTCGTCCGCACCCACCAGCAGGCCGGCGACGCGATCTGACGGCTCGGTGCGGGTGGCCGAGAGGAACACGATCGGCAGGTGTTCCCCTGCCCGTTCGCGCAACTCGACGCACGCTTCATAGCCGGACATGTCGGGCAGCTCGAGGTCCAGCAACACGAGGGACGGGCGCGCCCGCCGGCTCGACACCAAGGCGTCACGGCCGGTCGAGGTGAGCGACGTCGGGTACCCCGCACGGTGACACGCGCGGGCGATCACGCCGACCGTGACTTCGTCGTCCGACACGATCAGGATCGCACCGCGTCCGGCCACGGGTCCTAGACCCCCCACCCGAGCGCCGGATCGTCCGCAATCATCGGTGCTCCGTCCGGGTCACGAGCCGGCGCGGGACCCTGCCTCCCGAGGAGCTCCCGCGTGTTGGTGCGGTGTTTCCCCTAGGGCGGCGAGGGTCGGACCGTGTCCCTCATCCGTCCTATCCACGCTACTCCCGCCAGGGCAGATGTCGCTAGACGATGTGGGCTAGTTCGCTGTGGAAATCGATACGGAAGATGCCGTAGGCGTGCGGCCGACACGCTTGCTGCACGTGATTACGGCCGTCACCCGCTGTCGCGGCTGACCCTCGTGTGCCAATGGTGGAGTCCATCGCGGCGGCCGTTCCCCGGGCGCGGCGAGGAGGTGTCGATCGATCCAGAGCCCGCCCGCCGTGATGCGAAGACGAACGAGAGGAGGAGATCGCATTGATCAGATCCTCACGGATCGCCATCGTCGTGGTCGCGGCGATGGCCGTCATGGCTCTCGGAGCGCAATCGGCGTTCGCGGGGAGCCCGCACTTCGTGGACGACACCGTCACGAAGACCCAGAACGGGAGCACGCTCACAGTCTCGGGGAAGGAAGCCGGCTTGGGCGACGAGGCCCAGGTACACATCGTGGTCTCGGCCACGGCGCTGTGCATCAATGGCGGCGGCAAGCACCCCAAGGCGGTGAACAAGGAGGACGTCGCGGCGGCTGGTGACTTCCCGGTGCAGAACGGGAAGGCGAACTTCAGCCTGACGCTCACCGCAGCGTTCCAGCCACCGTGCAGCCCACCGATGACCGTGTCATTCACCAACGTCACGGTGACCGACACCACGAACGGGATCTCGACCGACCCGTAAGCAAGGAGTCGGATCGGCGAAGCGCATGGTGACACCAGAGGGCGGCCCGATGGGCCGCCCTCTGCTTCCCTCGCGTTTTCGAGGACCTACGTCCGGATCTCGACGTTCGTGAAGATGTCGGTGTCGCCCGAAGGGCGGCCCGGCGAGTTCCTCCCGTCGGTCCAGCTCGGGTAGAGCACCTCGTCGGAGACGGCGATCTGGTTGTAGTCCCCGATGAAGCACCCGCAGGTGAAGAACGACTGCCGCGGATCGAACGAGGCGGAACTGATGAGCGTGTTCGTCCACGTTCGCCCGCCGTCGAGGGACATCCCTTGGAACGTCTCGAGCCGGTGGTTCCCGGGATCGTTGCGGGTGTCCTGCCAGATCGCGAACAGGGCACCGGCCGAGTCCACCCCGACCGCCGGGAACACCTGATCGCCGGGTGCCGGGCCGCCGGAAGCGGAGTGGCTCACCCACACCGGGGCCGACCACGTCGATCCGAGATCGTTCGAGCGGAAGGCCGAGATGCTCGCGTGATCCGCGATCGCGTTCTGGGCGAGCACGACCAGACGGTCGCGCGTCGCGTCGTAGGTCATCGAGAGCGTGTTCGGGAACCGGACGTCGCCCTTGCCGGGCAGGTTGTCGTTGCGGTTCGGGTTGTCGACCCACTCGCCGGGCCCGTCCACCCGATGGATCGGACCGAACGAGACGCCACCGTTCGTCGAACGGGTGAAGAAGATCCCACGGTCGTACGACGTGTTGCAGTCCTCGTGCACGAACGCGATATCCAGACCGCCGTGTTCGTCCACGAGCGGCGTCGAGAACTGGTTCGCCGAGGCGCCGCGTCCGGAGCCTCCCGGCTCGTCGGGCACCACCGCGGTGTGGTGCCACACCGACGACGACGGATCGCCGGTCGGGATCGCATCGGTGTACGCCGACTGGATCGGGCAGTAGTCGCTCCGACCGAAGTTCCCGCCGGTCATGTGGAACTTCGTATACGTGACGTACAGGCGTCCGTAGTGGGGACTGCTCGGCACGTTGTCGACCGCGATCAATTCCTTGTCGTAGAACACGGACGGGTCGATCGAACCGTCGGACGCGTGGTTCGTGATCACGACCGCCGCCTTCGTGGAGGGCGACCACGTGACCCCACCGTCGACGGACTTCCACACGTGGATCTCCGAGGCCGGGGTCGTCGAGAAGTAGCACAGCGTGCTGATGTAGAACGCGTGGTCTCGAGCGCTGTACACGACTCCCGGGTCGGATGCGAAGCATCGGCCGCCGTCGAAGGAGAACTTCGGGTCCTTCCATCGGGAGACCCACGTGTGCCCGCCGTCGGTCGTATAACCGATCCAGAACCCGTCGCCCGTGTAATCGTTCGACGCGGCGACCGCGTTCATCCGGTCGTCGAGGTTCAGGGCGATGCCAGGTTCGTCCTGGGGAAGCGGCGGGTCGGAGTCGCCGTTCATCTGCACGTTGTCGAGCCCGGGGAAGCCCGCCGCGGCCCGGGCCGCGAGCGTGGTCGACGAGGTCTTGCCCCGCGCGACCGCGAGCCGTTCGCGCACGCCGTTCGAGAGGCCGCCGGAGTAATGCAGGGCGTGTCGAACCCAGCGGGGACGATGCTTGGCCGCCGATGCCTCGCCGCCCGTCGTGAGCATCAGGGTGGTGGCGACCACCACGGCGAAGGCGACGAACACGGAGAGCCGTCTGCGCGACATGCGAACCTCCCGGGGGGGCGTGTCCCGACGATTCCCCCACGACCTCGCTCGTCCTGTCAATCCCCGGTCATGACTCCTCGCGGAGCGACCCGATGCCCTCACGGACCAGCAGCGCGGCGATCACCAGGCCTGCGACCGCATCCGCCCATGTCCATCCCACGGATCCCGAGAGAGCGGCGGCGATGAGCGTGACGACCGCGAGCGCCGCCCCCATCGCGCTCAACATGCTGTCGGCATGGAGCGCTCGGCTCTCGAGCCGGGCCGCCACGCGGCGTTTGGCGATCGCGAGCGGCGTGAGGACGGCCACGGCTGCCCCCGCGATCACGAGCGCCACTGGCGAGCTCTCGGCGTGGGCCCCGGTCACCAGGTCGCGGACCGCCTCCTCGGCGAGGTAGATCGCCACCGCGATGAGCGTCCACCCCACGAACAGGCGGGCGACGTGCTCGATGCGCTCGGCGCGGTGCGGTTCGCGCGCCTCGACCGAGAACCGCCACACGAGCACCGCCGACGCGAGCGAATCGAGGACCGCGTTGAACCCCAGCCCGGCCAGCGAGATGCTTCCCAGCTGGAACGCTGCGACGAGCGCCGCCGTGCCGCTCGCAACGTTCCAGACGATCGTGGCCAGCGAGAGCCGGACCGCGAGCACGAGGTCGTCGTGCCGGGGGATCTCCATCGGCGAAGCCTAGAGGGTGGAGTCGGAGCGCGAGTACCGGTCCGGATCCATCGCGTGAGAGCATCAGACGCGCGATCGATCGAGGAGGCTGCCATGGACGCGGTCGGACGGTTGGGATGGGTACAGATCGACTGCAGCGATCCGATGGCGTTGGCGACCTTCTGGGGAAAGGTCCTCGGACTCGAGCTCGACGGGCACCATCTCGGTGACCCACCGCACTACGTCGCGCTGTTCTCGCCCCCGCAGCAGCCGGTGATCTCCTTCCAGCGCGTCCCCGAGCCGAAATCCGGGAAGAACCGCCTCCACTTCGACGTCCTCGTCGACGACCTAGAGGCGGCATCTGCACAGATCGAGGCGTTCGGTGGTTCCCGGCTCACGGGCGAGGACCACGAGGAGTACGGGTTCCGGTGGCGCATCGTGGCCGACCCCGAAGGCAACGAGTTCTGCTTGATCCTCGACGAGTAACCGGATCAGAGCCGACACCGCCCCCCGGACAGGGGTGACCTTCCTGCACTTGTGTCGCCTCGGATGGATCGATCAAGGGAGCGGCGTGAACGCGATCGAGTCGTGGACCGTGCCATGGAACAGGCGCCCATCCGATCCGAACCACACGCCGTCGGAGGTCGGGTAGATGAACTTAAGCCCCACGCCGCGGGTCTTCGTCGGGTTCCAGCTGAGCGCGAGGCCGGTCGTGGAGCTGACCGCGCCCACCCCCGGTCGCTCGACAGCTCCGGGTCCGGCGCTGTCATGGCCCTGTGGATTGTTCAGCCATCGCTGATGACCGCCCACGTAGACGGCCGCGCCGACGGCAGCGACGGACCAGAGGGTGTCTCCACCGGTGTAGTTGATCCAGGTCGGCTTGGTCGGGTTCGCGATCGAGGTCTCGAAGCGGGCGACGGCGTCGCAGATGGTCGAGAACAAGTCACCCGACTGCGACACATATCCTGTTGAGGCGATGACGAAGTAGGACCCGTCCGGCGAGAAGTCGACGTCGCGCAGATAGTCGGGGAGGCTCGCTGCCTGGCACATCTTGGTGAGAGGTTGGTAGTACCAGGCATCGAGCGTGGCGCTGGAGGTCCCCAGGTCGAGCATGAACGCGCGGGTTCGGATCGCGCCGTCCACGGTGGTGAAGTTGCCGATACCGACGAGCCTGGTGGCGGCGGGGTTCACGGCGAATCGGAACACCGACACAGGACCAGCCTTCGAGGACACGCTCCCTGCTACCGACAGGTTGATGTACCCCGTGTCGCCCCCGGTGCTGGTGTTGAGCGCCACGATGCGCTTCGGGAACGACCCGGACACGATGAGACGTCCTGCTACGAACTCCAGGTCGGTCACGGCTCCCGCGCCGCCCGTCGCCGCCGGAGAGAAGCCGGCGTCGATCTGGCCGGTCGACAGGCTGTAGCGCACCAGGTGGTTCGAGACACCGTTGGCGGTCGAGAACTTCCCGCCGACGTAGAGGAACCCGCCCGCGGCGAGGGTCCGCATCACCTCCCCGTTGACGGAGGGGTTCCACGAGGTCGGCGTCCCGGTTGCGATGTCGAACGAGAACAGATCGTCCCGGGTGTAGCTGATCGTTCGGGCGGGGTTCTGCACGGTATGGAACCGGCCGCCCGCATACATCGTGGAGCCGTCCTGGCTGAACGAGTTCACGGCGGCGTTGGCCACCACCCCGTCGTCGATGGCGTGCGGTGTCTTGTTGGAAGGGATCTCGGACGTGACCGTTGGTTGCGAGATCGACGCCGACGCAGGCTGACCGGCGCCGAGGATCGTGACGGCGGCCATCGCCATCAACGAGAGGGTTGTGAGAAGCCGAACGCTCCTCGTCTGGCTTCGATGACGGCGGTCGGTGGTCATCGCGTCTCCTCCTTCATGCCCGGGATCGCCCGGCCTCCCTGCGGATCTTCACGTGTGAGTGACGTGTCTAGACGTACTGTGGGGTCGACTCGGGGGGTGTTGTCAAGACATACCCGCTCGACGCCGTTCGGTACACTCCTGAGCGAAACTGCGGCACCGGTCCACCCCCTCGGATGGCCGTTTCCGCAGGTCAAGCGCCCCTAGCTCAGTCCGGATAGAGCGTCTGACTACGGATCAGAAGGTCGGGGGTTCGAATCCCTCGGGGCGCGCCAATATCTGGCGGAGAAGTCTGGGTCCGGGAGGTACGTCATGACACGGAACAGCGACGGCGACGACGCCTCCTTTCGAGCGCACCAGTAAACGACGGCGCGGGTTCCCTTCCGAGACGAACGTGAAGCGCGGCGAGCGCGTCGTGCGCGGAGAGAAGGAACTCCTCGAGCGCTTGTGGAGCAACGACCCATGCCCATGCGGCTCCGGACGACGCTTTCAAGCGCTGCTGCCGCAACACCGGACGCTTTCGACGGATCTCTCCGTGATCACTACGTGAGGGACTGACTCAACATGCGCGGTCGGCGTTAGCTCCAGCGGATCTGCACCGCTTCACGCCAGACATCGAGGAGCTCGCGATCGCCCGTCACGTCGAGTGGTGCTCCTTCACTGCGGTTCCAGAGCCAGACATACAGATCTGATGCTGATCCGCATACGTCCGTCTCCGCGCCGGTCACGTCGCCGCTGGGCTCGATGACGAAGCCGCCGGGGGTGAGCGCGATCCTCCACGTCCGGTCCGCATCTGCGGCACGCACCGCCATCGTGCGCTGACGATCCACCGGCAGCTCGCGGCCCGGCCTGGAGAGGAACCGGAGCAGCAGCTCATCGATGCCGTCGACCGCGAACGCGGGCCGGAACCCGGTCGCCTGGCCCAGGGCCAGTTCCGCGTCGACCCGGTGGATCGCCGTTTCGTGCGCCTGACGCCGCGCCCAGAACACGAGCGGCGAGGGCGCCTCCAGGAAGGTCCAGGTCTCCAGGTCGGCGGGCGCCTCTTCGATCGCTCCGACGAGGGCATGGTGACCGTCGGCGAACCACGTGCCGAGCTCGGCGTCGGTGGGCCAGCCGCCGACGACGTCCTCCAGGTCGCCGCCCGTGGGTTGGTCGAGATCTGCGCGCACGAATCCGGTCGCCCACCGGTGGACGCCGCCCAGATGGCGGACCAGGTCGCGCAGGCACCAGTCCGGACACGATGGGACCGGCGCGTCGAGATCGGTCCCCGCGTCGGTCAGGAGCGTCGAGATCCGCTCGCCGTCGTGGCGGAGCTGGGCGACGTATGCGGGAACCTCCACGGTTCGCGCAGCGTACCGGTTCCTCCCAACGCGGCCGATGCCACCTCGCTCGTATGCTCGCCGCGTGCCCGAGTCTCCCTCTTCCGAGTTCGCCGCCGTTCCCGAGGCTCCGTCTCGCGTCTCGGATCGGATCGGGATCCTGCAGCCATTCCGCATCCGCGACTTCCGGCTGCTGTGGACCGGCATGTTCGTGTCGATGGTGGGCGACGGCTTCTACTACGTGGCCGTCGCCTGGCAGGTGTTCAACCTGTCGAACCGCGCCTCGGCACTCGCGTACGTCGGCTTCGCCTGGAGCTTGCCGCAGGTCCTGCTCGTGCTCGTCTCGGGTGTGCTCGCGGACCGGCTCGATCGGCGTTGGCTGATGGTCGCCGGCGACGTGATCCGGGGCGTCGCGATCGGCGCGATCGGCGTGCTGTCGATCGCCGGGCTCCTGACGCTGCCGATCATGGTGGCGCTCGTGATGCTGTTCGGTATCGGGCAGGCCACGTTCCAGCCGGCCTTCCAAGCGATCGTCCCCGACATCGTGCCGGAGGAGCTGCTGGTGCGCGCCAACAGCGTGGACCAGTTCGTCAAGCCGTTCGCGTTGATGATCGTGGGGCCGGCGCTCGGGGGGATCGTGGTCGGGCTCGCCGGTCCGGGGACCGCGTTCATCGCCGACGCCGCCTCGTTCGCGTTCTCGACCGTCATGGTCCTGATGATCCGAACCCGCCGACGCCGCGCTGAGGACGCGCCTCGGACGTCCGTCCTCGACGACGCACGCGAAGGGCTCCGGTTCGTGCGCCGGACCAGATGGCTCCTGCTGGCGTTCGTCGCGGCATTGCTCAGCCTGTTCGCGGTGTGGGGGCCGTGGGAGACGTTGATGCCGTTCGTCGTTCGCAACGACCTCGACGGCGGAGCGGTCGCGCTCGGCATCGTCTACGCGGCGGGCGGGCTCGGGGCGATCGCGGTCGCCCTGACGATCGCGCAGCGAGGCCGTCTGCCGCGGCGCCCGATGACGGCGCTGTACCTCACGTGGGCCACGGCGATGTTCGCGACCGGCTTGATCGGGGTCGTGACCACCCTGTGGCAGGTGATGTTGGTGGCGTGCGTGAGCGAGGCGTCGATCGCGGCCCTGATCGTGATCTGGTTCACGGTCGTGCAGCGGCTCGTGCCATCGGATCTGCTCGGCCGGATCTACAGCCTGGACTGGACGATCACGATCGCGGGTGTCCCGCTGTCGTTCCTGGCCGTCGGCCCGCTGGCCGACGCGATCGGTGCCGACGCCACCCTGATCATCGCGGGACTCGTCGGCGGAGCCGTCACCCTGGCCTTCATGTTCATCCCGGGGGCGCGAGACCCGGAACGTGACGGTTCCCTCGCGGAGGTCGCGGGGTCTCCGGCGGGCGGCGGATAGACTCGCGGACATGGAGTACACGCACGTCGGCAGGCTCGGCTTGGTGGTGAGCCGGCTGTGCCTGGGCACGATGAACTTCGGCCCCCACGCCTCCGAGGAGGCCTCGCACGGGCTGATGGACTCCGCGATCGCCCACGGCATCAACTTCTTCGACACCGCTAACGTGTACGGGCGGTACCTGGGCGTCGGCGTCACCGAGGACATCATCGGGAAGTGGTTCGCGAAGGGGAGCGGCCGGCGCGAGAAGGTCGTCCTCGGCACGAAGGTCTACGGCACGACCGGCGACTGGCCCAACGAAGGCCGGCTCTCCAAGCTCGCGATCATCCAGCAGTGCGAGGCATCGCTCCGTCGGCTCCGGACCGATCGCATCGACCTCTATCAGATGCACCACATCGATCGGAACGCCTGGTGGGACGAGATCTGGGAGGCGATGGAACAGCTCAAGCGCACGGGAAAGATCCTCTACGTCGGGTCGTCGAACTTCGCGGGGTGGCACATCGCCCGCGCGAACGAGCTCGCCGTCGAGCGCCACTCCTTGGGTCTGGCCACCGAGCAGTCCCTCTACAACCTCACCGAGCGGACCGTCGAGCTCGAGGTGATCCCGGCGGTCACCGAGTACGGCATGGGGCTGATCCCGTACAGCCCGCTGTCCGGCGGGCTGCTCGCGGGCGCGCTGCAGAAGATCGATGAGGGCCGCCGTGGCGAGGAGTACATGCGCCAGGAGATCGAATCGAACCGCGCCCGGCTCGAACCTTGGGAGGCCCTGTGCGCCGAGCTCGGTGAACGCCCGGCCGACGTCGCGCTCGCATGGCTCCTGCACCAGCCGGCCGTGACCGCTCCGATCATCGGACCGCGGACCGAGGAGCAGCTGCTCGGCTCCTTGCGCGCGCTCGAGATCAGGCTCACGCCCGACGTGCTGGCGAAGCTGAACGAGATCTTCCCGGGACCGGGCGGTCCCGCGCCCGAAGCTTACGCCTGGTAGCCGCGCCGCTGCCGGCGCGCGCGCTCGAGCGCGTGGGCCACATCCGTCTCGGCATCGAGCGGCACGTCGTACCTCAGCCGCAGCCACAGGTCGTAGAGGAACCAGGCCAGCATCACGATCAGGATCGGGTGACCGATCGCGAGATCGATGTGCATCCATGACGGCAGCCGGAAGTTCTCCGTGGTGAGCTGCGCGGTGACGAGCGCGAGGAACGATAGCTCGAGCGTCCGGCGTGGGACGAGGGGGAGCGCCCACGCGACGGGGAGCATCCACGCGAAGTACCACGGGAACAGTGAGGGCGAGAACAACATCATCAGCAGGAACGACCAGCCCCATGCCGCCGCGAGGAACGGGAGCGACCCTTCCCGCGCGTGCCGGATGACCTGACGCAGGATCACGTACAGGCCGGCCGCGAGGGCCGCGAACATCAGGACGCGAACCATGATCACGCCGGCCGTCGCCCCGACGTCTCCGGCGACCACACGCCCGATCCCCTCGAAGATCCGTTCGACGAGCGCCGGCGGGGCGATCCACGATCCGTGCTGGGCGATCTCCGCCATGCTGAGGGTGGGGTTCGCCCACGAGATGAACGGCGCCGCGGCGAGGATGCCGATCGCCGCCACCGTGCCGATGTGGGTGCACAGGACCCGGAGCCGCTTCTCGGGTTCGGCTCGGCTCGCCACGTACGCGATCAGGAGCACGAGCGGGACGGCCGCCGACACCTTGACGAGCGCCCCGAACGTGAGCGCGACGGTGGCGGGGAGCTCACGACTCGTGGCGACGAGGTAGATCGCCGCGGCCACGGACAACATGACCAGGACGTCGACGTGTCCCCCGCCGACGGTGTGGAACAGCACGACCGGGTTCAGGCCGATCATCGCGGCGGCGTAGGCGGTCTTCGAGGGACGCACGCGGCTCACGAGCTTCACGACGAACCACACCGATCCCAGGCTCGCGGCCGCCGCGACCACGCGGAACGCGGTGATCACGTCGGGGATCGATCGGAAGACCGCGGTGATCGCCGCGGACATCCACACGAACACCGGGCCGTACACGGACGGCGTGTCGCGCCATCCGGGCCATGTGAACCGCCACAGATCGCTCGCGGGGAAGTTGGCCGGTGTGTCGATGTACGGGTTCCCCCCGTATCGAGACACGATCCGGCCGTAGTAGGCGTAGCTGAAGACGTCGCGCGAGAGCAGCAGCGGCAGGAGCAGGATCGCGATGTGGTACGCCACCGTCAACGTGATGACGGTCCTGGTGGCGATCACGCCGCGCTCGGCCGCCCACAGCACCAGCAGGAACGAGACGCCGGCAGCGATCATCGCCACGAACCCGATCGCGATCAGCACACCGTGGGGGAGGTGGTCGAGCCACAGGAGCCGGGCCAGCAGGCCGAGCGGACCGTTCGACTGGTCCTCGGGCAGCACGGGGTGATACGGCGACCCAGAGGTCGCCGCGATGAGTGCGACGGCGGACGTGCTCGCGATCGACGCCGCGATCACGCGGCGTGGGGAGAGCCAACCTTCGAGCGCGCGCTGCAGGGCCTGCAAGCGGGGCATCCGGCTCAGGATACGGGAGGTGGTCAGCCCCGCGCCATGCCGAGCGCGGCCTCGATCTCACGAGCGGCCGCCGTGACGGCGGGGGCGTATCGCTTCCCCCGCAACTGTCCGATGCGGTTCGCGGGGCCGGAGACGGAGGCAGCCGCCACGAGGATGCCATCGGCGTCGAACACGGGAGCGCTGACGGAGGCGACGCCCGCCTCGCGTTCGCCGATCGAATCCGCCCAGCCGCGTCGCCGGGTCGTGGCGAGCATCCGTTCGAGACGTGCGCGCTGCTCGTCGTCGAGCGCGGCGAGCTGCACGTCGCGGTCGGCCTCCGGCGCCCAGGCGAGCAGCACCTTGCCGGCGGATCCTCGCGTGAGGGGGAGCGAGGCCCCGATGTCGACGATGGTCCGCAGCTCGTTGGCCGATTCGACCGAGTCGACGCACAGCCTGGAGGCGTCGTCCCGGATGAACAGCTGGGCGCTCTCGCCGGTGACGGTGGCGAGGCGCTCGAGCGCCGGATGGGCGAGGTCACGCAGCGGCAGGTTGCGCGCGGCCGCTTCGGCGAGGCTGAGGAGCCGAGGGCCGAGCGCATATCCGTAGCTCCCGATCTGCATCAGGAAGCGGTGATCCTCCAGGGCTCGGATCAAGCGGTGCGCGGTCGAGCGAGGGAGGCCGGTCGCGTTCACGATGTCGGTGAAGCTCCGCGCGCCCGCCTCGACCACGTTCAGGACGTCGATCGCCCGGTCCAGGGTGCCGACCGCGGTGTCCGGTGGGCGCCGTTGCGCGGTCTGTGCTTCGCTCGGGCGACCGGTGTCCCTGCGCTCCAAGCCTGGGGCGCCGATCTGGAACCGTACGTCGTCGTCGGTCCTCGGTGTCACCTTCGCACCGCTCCTCGCTGTTTCGTCGGATGAGGTCTGTGCTATCCTCCCCCACCTGTTCCAGATATCGGAACTAAGTTCCAAATAATGGAACACCAGGGACCAGCATACACACTGCCCGCCTCATCGGTGAGGCGACGCAAGGAAGCGACCGGGCGAGGAACAGCCGTGGAGCAGACGCTCGCCGAGAAGGTGTGGGAACGACACGTCGTGCATCGCGCCGACGGCGAGCCCGACCTGCTCTACATCGACCTCCACCTCGTCCACGAGGTCACGAGTCCCCAGGCGTTCGACGGGCTGCGGTTGCACGGCCGCGGCGTCCGGCGACCCGATCTCACGGTCGCGACGATGGACCACAACGTCCCCACGACCGAGGGCCCCGTGATCGACGACACGAGCGCCCGACAGATGCTGGCCCTGCAGACGAACGCGGAGGAGTTCGGCATCACGCTCTACCCGTGGGGCGGCGCCGGCCAGGGCATCGTGCACGTGATCGGCCCGGAGATGGGCTACACGCAGCCGGGCATGACGATCGTGTGCGGCGATTCCCACACCTCGACGCACGGCGCGTTCGGGGCGCTCGCGATCGGGATCGGCACGAGCGAGGTCGAGCACGTCCTGGCCACGCAGACGCTCCCGCAGAACCGCGTCAAGACGATGTCCGTGACCGTGGACGGTGAGCTGCCGGCCAACTGCAGCGCCAAGGACATCATCCTGGCGATCATCAACCGCATCGGGACCAGCGGCGGCGTCGGGCACGTGATCGAGTACCGGGGCTCGGCGATCCGTGGTCTCTCGATGGAGGGGCGCATGACGATCTGCAACATGTCGATCGAAGGCGGCGCCCGCGCCGGGATGGTCGCGCCCGACGACACCACGTTCACCTACGTCGAGGGACGCCCCCACGCGCCGAAGGGTGCCGACTGGGAACGGGCGCTCGAGGACTGGCGCTCGCTGCCCACCGACGACGACGCGACGTTCGACGCCGAGGTCGCGATCGACGCGTCGTCGCTGCGCCCCTTCGTGAGCTGGGGGACGAACCCGGCGCAGTCGGTCACGATCGACGAAGCGGTGCCCGACCCCGACTCGCTCGGGGAGCCCCACCGCATCGAAGCCGCCCGCCGCGCCCTCGCGTACATGGCCCTCGCGCCGGGCACGCCGATGCGCGAGATCCGGCCGGACACGATCTTCATCGGCTCGTGCACGAACTCACGCATCGAGGACCTCCGTGTCGCCGCCGAGATCGTGGCCGGGAAGCAGATCGCCTCCGGCCTCCGGGCCCTCGTCGTCCCCGGGAGCGTCGCGGTCAAGGCTCGAGCCGAGCAGGAGGGCCTGGATCGCGTCTTCCGCGACGCCGGGTTCGAGTGGCGCGGCGCCGGGTGCTCGATGTGTCTGGGGATGAACCCCGACATCCTGCAGCCGGGCGATCGGTGCGCGAGCACGAGCAACCGGAACTTCGAGGGACGGCAGGGCAAGGGCGGCCGGACCCATCTGGTCAGCCCGCGCGTCGCCGCCGCCACCGCGATCGCCGGCCACTTCACGACCCCCGAGGACCTGTAGGAGACCGCCCGATGGAGCCCATCAGCGTGATCGAGGGGACGGCGCTGCCGATCGACCGGAGCGACGTCGACACCGATCAGATCATCCCGGCCGAGTACCTGAAGCGGATCGAGCGGACCGGGTTCGGTCCGTTCCTGTTCGCCGAGTGGCGGAAGGATCCGGACTTCGTCCTCAACGACCCGCGCTACGAAGGCGCGTCGATCATGATCGCCGGCGACAACTTCGGGTCGGGGTCCAGCCGCGAGCACGCTCCCTGGGCGATCGAGGACGCGGGGTTCCGGGCGATCATCGCTCCGAGCTTCGCCGACATCTTCCGCAACAACTGCACGAAGATCGGCCTGCTACCCGTGGAGCTCCGCGGCGAATCGGTGCGGGCGTTGATGGACGCCGTGCTCGACGATCCGAGCACGCGCATCGTCGTCGACCTGCGGTCCACCGTCGTGCGAGCTCCCGGGCTCGACGAGGTGTTCGACGTGGAGGACTTCACCAGGTGGCGCCTGCTCGAGGGCCTCGATGACATCGGTCTGACGATGCGCAACGAGTCGAAGGTCACGGCGTTCGAGCAGACGCGTCCCGGCTGGCTTCCGACCGCCTGAGCACCTCGTCGGTCGTCCGCTCGGTGAGCGCTCGCAATGCATCCGAGCGACCGATCGTCGGCGGCTTGGGATCGACCAGCCGCCGCGGCTTCTTCGGAAGGCGTGCGAGATCGAGTCGGAACCGTTCGCGAGCGTCGTCGAGCGAGGGTGCGCCCACACGACGCCCTCCGCGCATGACCGGACCCAGGAGCGGTTCGGCGCCCTCGATCGGCGGTTCATCGCGCAAGGTCAGCACGTCGTGGTGGCCGTCGTCGAGGCCTCGCCACACCTGTTTCCGGCCGGGGGCCGACACCTTGTCCGCCGACAGCTTCAGCGTCGCCCGGCCGTCGTACTCCACGAGCTTGTAGACCGAATCCACGAACGGCGCGTCCGCCGACACCCCCATCTGGGTCCCGATCCCGAACGCGTCGATCGGTGCCCCCGACGACACGAGCCTCGCGACCTCGAGCTCGTCGAGTCCTCCGCTCGCGAAGATCCTCGCGCTTGAAAGCCCGGCGTCGTCCAGCATCCGGCGCGCCGAGCGCGACAGGTCGTCCAGGTCACCGCTGTCGAGCCGCACCCCGAGGTGGTCGTCGAGCCCCATGGACCGGATCGTGTCGATCGCGATCTCCACGCCCCCGAGCGTGTCGTACGTGTCCACCAGGAACGTCGTCCGTTGGGGATGATCCTGCGCGAACGCCTCGAACGCCTGCCGTTCGTCCGGGAACGCCTCGATGAACGCGTGTGCCATCGTGCCGGCGGCGTGCAGGTCGTAGCGCCGGGCAGCCTCCACGTTCGAGGTGGCCGCGAACCCGACGATCGCGCTCGCCCGGGCGCTCGCCATCGCGGCGTCGGGCCCGTGGGTTCGACGGAACGAGAAGTCGACGAGCTCCTTGTCACCGGCGGCCATCGTGTACCGCGCGGCCTTCGAGGCGAGCGTCACGTGGAGCGTGATCAGGTTCAGGAGCGCGGTCTCGGCGATCTGTGCGATCGGCATCGGGGCCGTCACCTCGAGCACGGGTTCCTCGGAGTAGAGGATCCTGCCCTCCGGGATCGCCCAGACGTCGCCGTCGAACCGCAATCCCGCGAAGTCGTCCAACGCCCGATCGTCGAACCCGAGCGACCCCAGGTAGTCGAGCTCGTCGTTCGCGAACGAGAACCCTTCGAGGAACCCGAGGCACGCGTCGAGCCCCGCGGCCACCAGGAACCCTCGCCCCGGCGGCAGGCCGCGCACGTACAGGCTGAACGTGGCCGGCGCGGTCATGCCCCGCCGCAGGTAGCTCGCGGCCATGTTCAGTTCGTAGAGGTCGGTCTGCAGCCCGCCGGGCATGCGCGAAGGTTACTGGCTAGCCTGGACCGCATGACGATCGATCGGGAGCGGTTCGAGACCCTCGTGGAAGAAGCGGTTGCCTCGCTGCCCGAGTGGGTGCTCGAGACGCTCGACAACGTCGAGGTCCTCACCGAAGACGAACCACCACCGGGCCAGCATCTGCTGGGGCTGTACGAGGGCACACCGCTGGCGACACGGGGGAACCACTACTCGTGGGTGCTGCCGGATCGGATCACGCTGTTCGTCCAGCCGATCCTTCGCGCTGCCGGCACCAACGAAGACGCGCTGCGGTCCCTGATCCGGCACACCGTGGCGCACGAGATCGCGCATCACTTCGGCATCTCCGACGAGCGTCTGCTCGAGTTGGACGTCTACTAGTCCATGTCAGACTACCGCCCCCAAGATCCGACGTCGGCCAGCTCGGGGGACGAGGAGCACATGCAGGAGGCGCTGGATGCGGCTCGCGCGTGCCTGGCGACGGGGGACGTTCCCGTCGGATGCGTGATCGTGCGCCGTTCCGACGACGAGGTCGTCGCCACGGCCGGCAACGCGCGTGAGCGGCTGCAGGATCCCACGGCCCACGCCGAGATCCTGGCGCTCCGCGAAGCCTCGAGGGCTGCAGGCTCGTGGCACCTGGAGGGCCACACCATGGTCGTCACGCTGGAGCCGTGCGCGATGTGCGCCGGCGCTGCGGTGCTCGCGCGGATCGACCGGATCGTGTTCGGCGCGGACGATCCCAAGGCCGGGTTCGCAGGCTCGCTCGGGAACCTGGTGCAGGACGATCGGCTGAACCACCGGGTCGAGCTCACGGGCGGGGTCCTCGCCGCTGGATGCGGAGAGCTCCTGCGAGCATTCTTCCGTGACCGACGATGAGGTCGGCCGGTGCCCGGTCGATCGTTCCACGGGCCCGGTGACGTCGGCGTTCGGTGACGAAGGGGAGAAGCAGCGCCAGCAGAGCGAGGACGATAGCGTCGAGGATCAGGAGCCCCACGGTGATCCCGTGGTACGAGCAGAACCTCCTCGCGTGCCGAAGATCGCAGGCCTCCGACAGCATGGCTCCCACCCACGAGGCGGCCGCGATGCCACCGACCAGGAGCCACAGCGATGACCAGCGCAAGAAGCGTGATGACCCTGTCGGATCGCGGGCGAGCATGAGTGCCACGACGCCCATCGTCACGAGGCCGATCGTGTACCCCTGTGCCGCCGCGGGAAGCGCGCCGCCGAAGCTCCCCCCGGCGCCATGGTCCAGGAGATCGACGTGTTCGAGGCTTTCAGGAGCCCGGACCCACCCGGCGAAGGCGGCGAACCCTCCCACCACTCCGCCGACGAACGCGACAGCCACTGCGGGCGCTCGCCGGTGGAAGAACGCAGCCAGCGCCAGGCTCCCGAACACGCCGGGAACGACGACGGCGAAGAACGGCCCCTCCGCAGCGGCGAGCATGGGTGGCGAGCATGCGGTACGGCGAAGCCGCGAGGAACCCTCGCGACACGAACGTCACCGAGCCGTCACGACTCCGTATCGTCGTCCTGATGTCGCGGAGACCGTGCGTGTACGGCCTCGTGGATCCGCTCGGCGATCTCGGGGAACTCGGCGCGCATCGCATCGAAGTCTCGAGCGTGCATCACGACCGCCGTCACCGGCGTGACGGCGGTGACGGTCGCCGTGCGGCGGTCGTGCTCCACCAGGGCGATCTCACCGAAGAAGTCCCCGGGGCCGAGCTCCACGAGGCAGACGCCGTCACGGATCACGTCGACCCTCCCGTCGAGCAACGCGAAGAACTCGTGCGCGAAGGCTCCCTGATCGGCCAGGTGGTACCCGGCGGGCAGGTCGACCGCGTCCGCCCACCGAGCCACGTGGTCGCGCTGTTTGCGGGAGAGCCCCTCGAACAACGGGACGCCCTCGAGCTCTTTGCCGTCCATCGGCTCCCCCCTCGCACCGTACGCGCCGATGATGCCACGGATCGCCTCGATCGGCGTTGCTAGACTCCTCTGCGGAGGCGTGCCGGAGCGGACGAACGGGACCGCCTCGAAAGCGGTTAGGGGTCTAAACCGCCCCTCGCGTGTTCGAATCACGCCGCCTCCGCCATCGACGGGCGGGTCCCCAGGGGCTCGCCCGCTCGCGCATCCCGGCCTTGCGGAGCACGAGCTGATGCGCTCACACTGCCGGATGACCGGCGGTCCGGTGCTACGGGTCGCGACGCTCGACGATGCCGCGGCGATCGACGCGCTGATGAAGGTGTCGATCGCCGGCCTGTTCCCCGCCTTCCACGACGATGCGCAGGTGCGATCGAGCATCAAGTACATCGGGGCCGTCGATCGCATGCTGCTGGAGGACGGCACGTACTTCGTGATCGAACAGGACGGCGACGTGGTCGCATGCGGTGGGTGGAGCCGACGCGACAAGCTGTACACGGGGTCGGGCGAGGGCGACGACGATGCCCGTCTCCTCGATCCTGCGACCGAACCGGCCCGGATCCGCGCGATGTTCGTGCGACCCGACCGCACGCGCCGCGGCCTGGGGACCATGATCACGAACGCCTCGGAGTCAGCCGCCCGGGCGGAGGGATTCCGAACGATGGCCCTGATGTCCACCCTGCCCGGCATCCCGCTGTATGAGCACGCCGGGTTCGTGGTGGACGCCCACGTCCCGATCCAGATGCCGGATGGCACATCGGTGGGCGGCGCGGAGATGTCGAAGGCGGTCGGCGAGCGGTCGGCGTCCAGCGGATTCGCGGGTAAGCGGGGCCGCTCGTAGCATGCGGAAGATGCGGAACGCGATCCTGAGAGCGATCGGCGTGTCGATCGTCGTGGCAGCCCTGCTGGGAGCCACGGCCGGCCCCGTGTTCGCGAACAAGCTCGGCATCGGTGATTCGGTGATGCTGGGTGCAGCCGACCAGCTCCGCGCTCGTGGGATCAAGGTGAACGCTACCGTCAGCCGGCAGTTCTCGTCGTTGCCCGGGTTGATCCGGTCGCTCCGGCGTCACGGGGATCTTCCCCGGAAGGTCATCGTCCACCTCGGTAACAACGGCTACATCGACCTCGATGACTGCAGAGCGGCGGTCCGCGCGGCACGACACCGCCACGTGTATCTCGTGACGCTCAAGGTTCCGCGGGGGTGGCGCAGGACCAACAACCGCCGCCTACACCGATGTGCGAAGCGGTCGTCTCGCGCCTCGATCATCGACTGGTTCGGGCACAGCGTGAACCATCCGGGGTGGTTCGCCGACGACCACTACCACCTCACCGCGCTCGGCGCCCGACGGTACGCCAGCTTCGTCGCCCACCAGTCGAACTGACGGTCGTCCGGCTCGGTCGTTCGGCTCGACGGAAGGTCGCGGGCTTCCGCTCGCTAGACTCGTCCCGGTGGCCTGCCCGAGCGGCCGAAGGGACACGCCTGGAAAGCGTGTAGGGGGGCAACTCCCTCGAGGGTTCGAATCCCTCGGCCACCGCCGATCGTCGCCGGCCCTTCGCGAACTCAGCTGAGCTGTTTCGAGCGGTGGGTGTAGGAGCGCTTCACCGACATCCCGACCTTCTCGTAAAGGCCGAGGGCTCCCGTGCGGGAATCCGTGTTCAGGCCGACCTTCCGCTCGCCCCGGTCCCAGTTGATGCGGAACGCTCGCTGCAGCAACGCGCGAGCGATCCCACGATGTCGATGGGTGGCCCGGGTCGCGAGCTGCTGCACCCAGCCGCCCTCGGCCTCGTACTCCAGCGTGTATGCCGTGCCGACGATATCGCCGGTCGATCCCTCGACCGCCAGCAGCATCTGCCACGGCGCGAAGCTCGGGCGGCGGATCGTCATGTTGGCCCATTCGTCGAACGTGGTCGGGTCGCGGTTCGGCCATTCGTTGAACGCGTCTTCGACCACTTGGTACACCGCGGGTGCGTGGACGGCGGGGTCGTAGTCCATGAACGCGATGCCTTCGGGGAGCGACGCTTCCTCGGGCCGGTCGGGGAGTTCGATCTCCAGGATCCAGGATGTGTGTCGCTCCTCGTACTTCCGTGAGATGAGGAGGGCGTGGGCGGCCTCGTCGTGATCGGAGACCGTTTGCCCGACCCGTTCGGCCTCGCGGGCCGATGCGACCGACTCGGTCCAATCGAGGAGCGACGCCCCGAGACCGCGACCGAGCGCCTCGGGGTGCACGGTCACCTCCGCGCGCGTGCCCTTGAACACCTCCGCCTCCGCGAGGAGCCGGCCGTCGTCGAAGACACCGATGCTCTCCGTTTCGAGGTCGAACCCCGGTCGCCCCCACTCGACCAGGATGTCCTCGCGCTCGATCTCGACCTCGCCATCCACGTGCAGCTCGCTGGCCGTCACGAGCTCGGTCACGAGCTCGGCGTCCGCGGGCGTCATCGGCCTGGTCGTCAGGCCGTCGGGGAGTCCTCGAGGGTCGGGAGGAGCCATCCGGGACAGCGTACCGGCGCCACGGCTCCGGGCAGCTGCACGGATGACTCGAGCGATCGCCGGACGTCGTCGAAGTTCGTCCACGGCACGTACGCGACGCCGTCACGCTCGCACAGCTCGACCAGGTCGAGCTTGGCGAACGTCAGGTCGGCATAGAGAGCACCGTACCGGTCGCTCGGCCCTTCACCGATGAACGCCACCGGACCGAACTCCCGTCGGTGCTGGAGCACGGCCTGCATCTTGCACGTGCCGCACCCGACGCAGTCGGGGTGCCCACTCACGAAGCTCACGCCGGTGACCTTCCTGTCCGCATCCCATCGCTGTTCGTTCGTGATCACCGGGATCCAGGCGACGCCGGCCGTCTCGAGCATCGGCTCGATGTAGAAGCCGAAGCCGTCCGACACGATGGCGACGGGCACACCCAGGTCACGCAGCCACGACACGAACGGTGCGAACGTCGGATCCATCTCGCAGTGCCGGCGAACGAACGCGAGCATCGTGTCGCGGTCACCCCGGAGCATCGCATCCTGAGCCAGCAGGCAGTCACGGGCCCCGATCTCACCTCGTTCCCACGCAGCGTCCCATTCCGGCCACGAGGGATCCCCGAACTCGATCAGCAGATGCTCGGCGACGTCGTGCAGGCATGCGGTGCCGTCGAAATCGACCAACACCGCTCCGACGGGAAGGGCTGGTCCCTCGGTCCCCGTCACGATGTCGGCACTCGAAGCTCGACGCGGCGGCAGGTCCGGCACGCCAGGACCTCGAGCGGAAGCATGTCTTCGCCGAGTTCGGCCCACTCACCGAAGAACAGCTTCATCCCACCCGCGGTCCCGCCGGTTCGGAACTCCTGACGTCCGAGCGAAGCGAGCGTGCCGCCGCAGCGAACGCAGACCTCCGACAAGGTCGGTTCTTCCGTGCTCACAGCTCCCCTCCCGCCGATGCCGGCTCCCGGTCGTGTTCGAGCAGGGTACCGATGACAGACTCACGCCGTGGAGACCGCCGAGCGCGTGGCCGTGGGACTCGTCGACATGGAGCGGAAACGACGCCGGAACGTCGTCGGCGGCGAGGTGCTCGAGATCGACGGCCTCGTGCTCGCGCTCTCGAACCTGCCCGACCCCGCGCTGAACTCGGTCGTCGTGGAACGACCACCGCTGGATGCGGATCGAGCACTCCGGGAGGCGGACACGGCGTTCGCCGAACGCGGGTTGACCTTGGGGATCGACCTCCAGGCCGAACGACATCCCGATCTCGATGGGGCCGTCCGGCGGGCAGGGCTGACGCGCATCATCGATCGCCCGGCGCTCGCCGCGTCCATCGGCGAGCTCGGCGAGCCGTCGCTCACGAACGGTGTCGAGATACGTCCGGTCGCCAACGAACGTGACGTGGATGCGCTCGTGTCGGTGGGCGTCGACGCGTTCGATGACGACCCTGCGGTCGGTGCGGCCTTCTACGGCGCTGGCGCGACCGGGATCGAGGACGTGCACCCGTTCGTGGCATGGGAAGGTCTCCGTCCGGTCGGGATCGCGACCGGCTACCTGTTCGACGGTGCGGTCGGGGTGATGGGGGTCGGCGTGGTGCCTTCCGCGCGCCGACGTGGGATCGGCTCGGCGCTGACCCTGCGTGCGGCCCGCGCGTTCCCCGGTGCCGACATCGCCTGGCTCCATCCGAGCGACGAAGCGCTGGGCATGTATGAGCGACTCGGGTTCAGACCCGTTTCACGCTGGGAGGTCTGGGTACGCCGCTGAAGCGATGCCACGCTCTCTAGCGGGTGCCGTCCTCGATCGTTCGATCGCCGAGGGGTTGGTCGAGCGTGATCGTCACGGACTTCAGCTCGGCGATGTCGATGCATGCGACGTCGCCCGCCGACGGATCGTGACCCGAGTACAGCGTGACCGTGACCGCGTCCGCTGCGTATGCGACGTCGACATGGTCGAGCACGTCACACGGCTCCACGCCGCCCCAGAACACGAGCGTGACGGTGCCGTCGCCGTTGGCGATCGACTTCACGAACGGATGTGGCCGCACACCCGCCATGCCGGGTGTCGGTTCGACCGGATGGGCGCGCGAGGGATCGTCGAGGCGGTCGTGGTCGTCGAGCGGGAGGCACGGCGCGTAGGACACCGCGACCTCCGGACCCATCGAACCCACATGCTCGTCCTTGCCGCAATCATCGCTCGTGACCCCGCCGTCGATGGGGGTGCCCGGAGCGACGAGCGGGACCTTGGAACCGGTCGAGCCTCCACTCGGGGCGGAGGACGCCTGGTCATCCGCGGGCGACGAAGCCGTCGCGGCCACCGCCACCACGGCGATCACGAGGGCCCCGATGATCACCGCCGCCAACCAGACACGACGGGCGGAGATGCGCATGGTTTCGAACCTCCTGGGTTGCGAGCGCCGGGTGCGCGCCAACCGTGGTTGGACGGCACGGGGCTCCCTCAGGGTTCCCCGATCATCCCCCTTGGGTATCGGCCGCGTCGGGCAGGCACGGGAGGTCCCCGAGCATGGTTGCGGGGAAGACCGCATCGAACACTCGGTCGTCCTCATGGCCGGGTGCGGGCTGCATCGCGCCGACCGTGTCGCCTTCGTTCAGGGAGCGCAGGAATTCGGACACCTCGTCCAGCGTGAATCCGTTGGCCGCGAGCTCGTCCTCGTTCAGCCACATCTGCGTGGGCCGAGCCTTGATCACCACGTGGTCCCCGAACACTCGATCCACCGATGCCTCGAGGTCGTCGATGTCGATCGGGAACGCGCCGGTCACCTTCGGGTCGCGCTGCATCCCATGGTCGGCGGTGAGCAACATCACCCATTTGCCGCGCCCGACCTGCTCGTTCAGGAAGCGGACGAACGTGCGCAGGTTGTCGTCCTGGACCTTCAGCGCATCGCTCATCTCGACGCCGTCCGCCGAGAACTGGTGGCCGAGCGTGTCGATCATCTTGTAGTTGAGATAGAGGAGGTCGGGGATCGGATCCGCGCCGAAGCCCTCGCGGCGGATCACCTCCTCGAACAGCGCGGTCTGATACGGGGTGCGCGCCGGGGTGTTGAAGCCGTCCCGCATGCCTTCGATCGACTGGTCCCGCCACTTGCCGTCGAGCTTGCCGTCGCTCTGGTCGAGCTCCTGCTTCGCCTCGTCGAACACCACCTCGTTCTTGGGGTCGTTCGCGTAGGAGGGGAACGTGTAGTACGGCGCCATCGCACCGGTGAGGCTCCACTCGCTTCCGGCGTCGTCACCGGCGGTCGCGGCGTCCGGGACCTCGCGTGCGACCGCGATGTCGGCATCTCCCCCCGTGTATTGCAGCCCGTGGCTCATCATCATGATGTGCGCCGACAGGCTGCCCATCTCCGCGACGAGGGGGCGATTGCCTTTGGCGACGTCGTACACGTCGGCGAACGTCGGCTCGACCATGGCGCCCGGCCCGTTGTCGTTGGGCTTGACGAGCGCGCCCGCGATCATCTCGTACTCGTCCGTCATGCCGTGTTCCCGCGGGTACGCGCCGGTGCCGATCGTGGCGTGACTCGGCGGCGTGTTCGACGGCGACGCCCCGACGGTCGCATGCGTGAACCACGCACCCTGCTTCGCCATCGCGGCCAAGGTCGGCCAGGTTCCGGGCCAGCGGTGGAGCAGGTCCATGCCCGCGGAATCCCAGATCAGCGTCACGACCAGCCGTGGCGTGGGACGGGCGGACGCGGGGAGCAGCCCTTCGTCGAGGGCTCGTCCGTCCGGCGCCTGGAACCCGTCGAACTTGACCAGGTCCGAGGCCGTCGGTGCGAGATCGGTGAGGTGTGCGGGACGATCGTAGACGCCCGGCCGCACGTACCCGGGGCCGTACAACAACAGGGGGACGTGCTGTGTCAGCGCGAACGGTGAGGCGTGCGTGAGCCCTCCGTCGACGAAGTTCGGTTCGTGGGGGATCAGCTGGATGTCGCCGCTGCGCCCGATGAACGTGCCGTTGTCGACGCGCTGCAGCACCACCGGATCGACCGAGCGGCAGACCTGTTTCGCGAGTGCCTGCGCACTGACGTTCGCCGGAACGGTGGGACCGGCTGGGGGTGGTTCGGCGGACCCCCGGGGCAGGACGACGGCCACGACCACGACGGCGACCAACAGGCCGGCGATGATCAGGAAGATGGATCGGCGCGAGGACTGGCGTGGCACGGGGCCCCAGGGTACCGCCGCTCGACACGCTGAAAAGGCAAGGTCCGGCGTGTCTCGGGGCCTGCGTATACTCGCCCTGGCCGTGCTAGGCGGGGAGCCAGCGGTGCCCTGTAACCCGAGATCCGCTTCATGCGGGGCTGAATCCCCGCCGGAGGCCCGCGAGGTCCGAGGCAGCCCTCGGCGCGGGGCGTTGAAGGTCGGGTCCTACGCGACGTCGGGCCGTGAACCGGGTCAGGGCGGGAACGCAGCAGCCCTCAGCGGAACCTGGCGGGTGCCGTAGGGATGCCTGACTGGAGCCGCCGCGTCACGAAGCGCTCGAGTCTCACGAGGTCGAAGGCGGGTGCACGGCCATCGCACCTCCTCGGTGGGGAGGCACGAGGTTGACGGTCGAGGAGCCGAAGGCGCGCATGGATCAGCCGGACGAGAAGCAGCATCAAGCCCTGTATCGGCGGTATCGACCGCAGAAACCCCAGGAGGTGCTCGGCCAGGACCACGTCGTCCGGGCGCTGACCGGCGCGATCCGCGAGGGGCGGCTGCATCACGCGTTCCTGTTCTGCGGGCCTCGCGGCACGGGCAAGACCTCGACGGCGCGGATCCTGGCCAAGATGGTCAACTGCGAGCAGGGACCCACGGCCGAGCCGTGCGGGACATGTTCTCAATGTGTGGCGATCCGAGAGGGCACGCACCTCGACGTGGTGGAGATCGACGCGGCGTCCCACGGCGGCGTCGAGGATGCGCGGGAGCTCCGCGAGAAGGCCCCGACCGCTCCCGTGCAGGGCCGCGAGAAGGTCTACATCATCGACGAGGCGCAGCGCCTGTCCCGCGAGGCGTTCGACGCGCTCCTGAAGGTGTTCGAGGAACCCCCGCCGGGGGTCCGGTTCGTGCTCGCCACGACCGAGCCCCACAAGATGCCGGCCACCATCGTGGGCAGGTCGCAGCGGTTCGATTTCCGACGGTTCGACCTCGAAACGCTCACCCGGCAACTCGAGTCGATCGCCGAAGCCGAGGGGGCGAAGCTCACCGAGTCGGCGGCGCACGTGATCGCTCGTCAAGCAGAGGGGTCGTCGCGCGACGCCTTGTCGATGCTCGACCAGGCGCGGGTCCTCGGTGGCGACACGATCGACGACGACGTGATCCGAGCGTTGTTGGGCGCGCCGCGCGGTGAGATCCAGCACGAGCTTGCGGACTCCGTGGCCGTGGGCGACGCGCGGGGCACCTTCGAGATCGTGAACCGCTTGGTGCAGGACGGCCAGGACATGCGAAACGTCACCGCCCAGGTGCTCGCACACTTCCGCAACCTCCTGCTCGTGAAGACCGCGCCCGGCCAGCAGGACCTGATCGACATCCCATCCGATGCGTACGACGACCTCCGGATCCAGGCCGAGAAATTCTCGCCCGCCGAGCTCGCTCGCGTGATCTCCCTGCTGCTCGACGCCCAGAACGACATGCGCTGGACCACGTCGCCGCGCCTGTCGCTCGAGCTCGCGCTCGTGCGTGCGACGATGCCCGAGACCGATCCCGATCCGGCCGCCCTGATCACCCGGATGGAGCGGCTGGAACGACTGGCGAACCTCGATCCTGGCGCCGTCGTGCCGACGCCTGCGGATGTGGAACACGCCGCGGTCGCGAGTCCGGCAGACGATGTCGGTGGCGGTGAACCATCTCGCTCGCATGTGGGCGACGCGGCGGTTCCTCCGCAGGCCAGTCCCCACCCAACCCCTGCTCCGGAACCACCGCGCCGCGACACGGCTCCGGCCGCCGAGGGTGGCGGCGAGTCAGACGTCGGGGAGCCAATCGTCGTGCCGCATGCGGCGGATGCGTCGACGGTCGATGTTGCGATGTTGCGGCGGTCGTGGAACGCGCTGATCGAACATCTGGGGTCGGGGCGGCAGATGATCCTGAAGGCGGTGCTCGAATCGGCGACGGTGGCCGCGTACGACGGGGAGACCTTGGAGCTGGCGTTCCCGCCCAACAAGAAGATCGGCCCGCAGAAGGTGCAGGAGAAGCAGGAGGAGCTGCGGGCGGCTCTCGGCGAGCTGTTCGGGATCCGGCCCGTGGTCACGTGCGTGGTTCGTGAGTCGATGGAACCTGGTGGTGGCGTCGCGTCGGTGGAGATCGTCGACGAAGCCGACGTGCCCGATGAGGCGGAGGCGCTCCGCCGGGTCCAGGAGGTGCTCGGCGCCGGCGCATCGGCCGAGGGCAGCGCCGGTGACGCCGAGGCGGACCGGGAGTAGCGGGTGGCGTACGAGGGGCCCATCCAGGACCTGATCGACCAGCTCGCTCGGCTTCCCGGCGTTGGACCGAAGTCGGCGCAGCGGCTGGCGTTCTGGTTGGTCAAGGCCGACCCCGACGATGCCAAGGCTCTCGCGCAGGCGATCGTCCAGGCGAAGGAGCGCATCTCGTTCTGCCGCGAATGCGGCAACGTCGCCGAGGGCGACCTGTGCCGGATCTGCCGTGACGAATCTCGCGATCGCACGTTGCTGTGCGTCGTCGAGGAGCCGAAGGACGCGGCGACCCTCGAGAAGACCGCTTTGATCAAGGGGCGCTACCACATCCTCGGTGGGGCGATCAGTCCGCTCGACGGCGTCGGTCCCGACGACCTCCGGGTGCAGGAGCTGCTCGACCGAGCCGAGCGCGACCACGTGACCGAGGTGATCCTGGCCACGAACCCGAACCTGGAAGGCAATGCCACCGCCATGTACGTGGCGGCGCTGCTGAAGCCGCTCGGGGTCCGTGTCACGCGCCTGGCCAGCGGGCTCCCGGTGGGTGGTGACCTCGAGTACGCCGACGAGGTCACGCTCTCCCAAGCGCTCGATGGCCGCCGCGAGATGTAGTCGTCTCGCCGCTTCCCTCCGGGACCAGTGGTGGCGTCGTCGTAAACGTTCGAGGGAACCTGTTCGTTCATGCCGTCGATGGAGCGAGCTCGGGCGTTCGCCGCGAACGATCAGGAGGAGGTCGCGACGGCATCCTTCGAGGCGTTCTTCGTTGAGCATCAGGGCGATCTGTACGCCGCGCTGTGGCTGATCACCCGAGATCGCGCCGAGGCGGAGGAGATCATGCAGGATGCGTTCCTCAAGCTCTGGGAGCGATGGGATCGAGTCCGAACCCTCGACGATCCCGAGGGGTACCTCTATCGGACATCGATGAACGTGTTCCGCAGCCGGCGACGCCGGGCCGCGATGGCGATCCGCCACCTGGTTCGCCCGACGCCCCCCGACGATCTGCTCGACGCGGTCGAGCGGCGAGAGATCTTGGTCCAAGCCATGTCGCAGCTCACGCCACGTGAGCGTGCGGCGGTCGTCCTCACGGACGTGCTCGGCTTCACGTCGGACGAAGCCGGCCGGTCGCTCGGCATCAAAGGGGCGACCGTTCGGGTCCTCGCCGCTCGCGGCAGAGGTCGCATGGAACAGGAGGTGACCGACGATGACGCGTGAACGGGACGCTCTGCTGGAGCGCGTGCGAGCTCAACTGCCCGTCGTCCCCGATCCGTTCGAGCGGCTCGTGCAGCGTCGAGCGGTGAAGGCGCAGCGGAAGCGAGTCGCCGCTGGAGCTCTCGGGCTCGGGATCACCGTTGCACTTATCGTGGGACTCCTCGTATGGACATCCCGAACTGACTCCGTGCGTCGAGTCCCAGCTGATCAGAACACCGATATCCCGCTCATGGCCGAACCTGGCCAGTACTACTACGTGCGGGGTGTGAGTTGGTACCCGGGGGATGCGTTCGGTGCGCGACCGATCGTAGGAGAGGAGTGGATCGGCTCCGATGGATCTGGTCGCCGGAACTATCTCGGTGACCTGCCGTCCGAGTATTCGTCTTCCGAGGGACCATACGGCCCCGGGGAATACCCGGAGCGATTCCTTCCCTCCCTCTCGACGGATCCGTCCGTCCTCATGGAGCAACTTGTCGAGCGTGGATCGTCGAGTGGGGCATCGCCCAATCCGATCGCGACCACGAGTCCCGGTCGGAGCCAGGAGACGACTTCCCTGTTACGGACGATCCAGGACCTGTTGGAAGGAGGCGAGTGGTTCCTCACGCCGGAGCAGGTCAGAGCGCTGTTCCTCGCCACGCAATCGATCGACGACGTCACGACGGAGACGAACGTCACGGATCTCATGGGACGAGCAGCTACGCGTCTCAGCTTCGTGGAGCAGGACGGCGAGGGCGGCGGTTCGCGGGTGGAATGGTATTTCGAACCGAGTACGGGACAGTTCATGGGCGAGGTGTGGGTCGACGAGCGCACCGGGGATGTCGAAGCCGCCGGGCTCGTCGTGATGGCTGGGATCGCCGATTCGATCGATGACCGACCGGAGCCCGATGCCCGGTACGTGCCCGAAGGACCGTCGCTGCCCGCCTTCCTCGAGCCTGGGGCCTGACCGAGTCCCTCGCCGATACTGAGCGGGTGGACGCCTCTCGGACGAGACCAACAGCACCCGAGGTATCTGATCGGGCGCTCGTGCTCTATGCGTTGACGCGGCGAGGGGCGATCGAGCTCGTGGTGTCGGACTCTGGCGGCGATCCCGCTCGCGTGGCCGCCGCTGAACGGGCTCGCGTCGAGACGGATCGCTGGCTCGAGCGCGAATCGATCCTGCCCTCACTGACCGGAGTCGAGCATCAACTGTTCGAGGCATCGTCGGGGACCTGGCCCACCGAGGCGATCGCCGACGCGATGTGGCGCAAGGAGTCACTCGGAGTGCTGCTCTGGGCGCTCGAGCACCTGGCCGAGCTCCCCGTATACGGACAGGAGTTCGAGCAGCAGGCGCTCGACGAGGGCATCACCCGGTACGGGTCGGTGTCATCGTTCCGCGAAGAGGGGCGGCTGCGTCCGCCCGAGCAGATCGACGCCGCCTGGATCGAAGCCGACGCATGGTTCGGCGTCACCGACGGCCGAACGGGCGACGATGCCACCGTCGCGTCGATCAGCGCCGAGCGATTCCGGGCGCTCAGCTGGCTCCGCGATCGCGACGCCGCACCAGCCTGAACACGAACCACCCGAGGAGTCCGATCACCGCGATCGGGATCAGGTAGCCGAGGCCGACCACGACCGCACCGAGCACGCGCAGGAACCCCTGGAGTGCGAGATCCCAAGCATCGGCCAGGCTGGGCTTGTCGGTGTCGCCCGGGTTCCCCTCGGCCGGTGCATCCTGCTCGCGGAGGGACACCTTGATCGTGGCCTCGGACACCTGGTCGTGGATGAAATTCAGCTGACCCTGGATCTTCTCGATCTCGAACTGCACCTGATCGATCAGACCTGCGAACCGGAGGATCTCGCTCGAGGTCGTGGCCTTCGCCTGGAGGCTCCGGAGCAGCTCGCGGCGGTCACTCAGGATGTCGAGCCGTGCCTTCAGGTCCATGTGTTCGGCGGTGACGTCCTGCCCGGTGACTTGGTCGGCCTTCACCTCGCCGAGGGCGCGCAGCTGATCCATCGCTCGGTCGAAGTGATCGTCCGGGATCCGAAGGGTGAACGTGCCCGACGACCCTTCCTTGGACGACGACGTCAGCACGAAGCCACCGTTCCTGTTCGCGATGCGTGTGACGGACGTGACCTTCTGCGGGAACTCTCCGTCGGCCACGACGACCGTGATGCTCCCGTCCCGGATGATCTTCGACAGATCCTGCTGCGACTGCCCAGGGAGGTCGGGGAGCGCTGTTTGCTGTCCGCTCTTTACGGCTGCCGGGTTGGGGCCGAAAGCCTCGTATTGCGCCCCGCCACCGGACGTATCGCTGACCCGACCGGATCCGGATTGAAGCAACCCCGGAAGGGCTTGTTCGTGGGCCGGCGCGGTATCGGGTACGGATGTGGCTGATGGCATCGCCGCACCACCACCGCTCGCTGCTCGCATATCGTTGGAGCCTCCACCCTGGGCGAGGAAGCCGATGCCGCCGGCGATCACGAGGAAGGCGACGACCATCGCAGCGACCGCCGGCCAGTGGGCTCCGCGCCCGGGGAAGCGGCGCGGCTTCCGAGGCCCGCCGGGCGATCCGCCGGTCGCACGGCGTGCGCGTTCGACCGCGATGCGTTCGTGTTCGCGAGCGGCGATGCCTTCGAGGTCCCGTTCCAGCAGCTGCAGGGAGCGGATGTCCGAGTTCATGCCTCCACCTCCGAGGTGAGCTGCATCCCCCGCTCTTGCAGCAGTAGTGCGATCTTCCGCAGACCTCGGCTGACTCGCTGGCGAGCGTTCGCCTCGGAGCAGTCGAGTCGTTCGGCGACTTCCGGGTACCCCAGACCGTCGATCACACGCAGGCGCATGGCCTGACGTTGATCCTCCGAGAGCGTGTCGAGCGCCTCGACGAGTGCCTCTCTGATCGGCGCGAAGTCGACGAGGTCTTCGATCCGTTCGTAGTCCTCGGGTGGGAGCTCGCGTTCCGGCATGCCCAGCCGCCGCCGGGCCGTGGCGTCGACCCGTCCCGACCGGAAGAATCGTCCCAACCGGTGCTTCGCGATGCCGTACAGCCATGCCACGCCGTTCGCCCCCATATCCGTGTAGGTCCCGCGCGAGGCGAACGCCTCGGCGAACGTCTCCGCGGTCAACTCCGCGGCCGCCTCGGGATCGAGGGTTCGGCGCGCGAAGTAGCGGAGCAGGTCCTCGGCATGGCGCCGGTACAGCTCGGTGAAGGCGTCGGGGTCGTCCGCCGACGCCTTCAGGAGCTGGTTGTCGGTTCGCTCGTCCGGCACCGGGCCTCCTGATCGTCCGGTCCTCGCGGGTTCCGGTGTTGGTTCCGATCATCCATGCCGCGAGGCGGTGGGTTCGTGACATCGCCTCCGACGCTTGGAGAGCGACCGGTGGTTCCGATCGACGTGAACGGGATCTGTCCGGGAGCGATGGTAGGTTCGAGCAACTGCGAACACGAGTCGCTGGCCGGCTCGAACTCGATGAAGGAGCACCTGGATGAGCGTGATCGACATGGTGGATCTTCGGGCGGCATTGCCACGGCTCGCCGCGTCGCCGCGAGATGTGGGGACGGTCGAGCTGATCGTTCGGCGTCCGGTCGTCGACCAGCGCGAGGTGATGCCGTCGGCCCACATCACGGCCGGTCACGGCATGGACGGCGATCGGTGGGGATCGCGTGAGCGGCGCGCCACCCATACCGAGATCACCCTGATGAACGCACGCAGCGTCGACCTGCTCGCCGGTGGCGAGGTCGGCCGGTGGCCGCTGGCCGGCGATCAGCTGTACGTCGACTTCGACCTGAGCATCGAGCACCTCCCGCCGGGGGCTCGGATCCGTGTCGGTTCGGTGCTGTTGGAGGTCAGCGACCGTCCGCACACCGGATGCACGAAGTTCTCGGCGCGGTTCGGCGACGCTGCGCTCGAGTTCGTCAACTCCGAAGAAGGCCTCGCCCTTCGGCTCCGCGGGATGAACACGCGGGTCATCGAAGGTGGAACCGTGGAGACCGGCGACTCGATCGCCGAGGACCCCGTGTGACCACAGCCCGGGACTCGTTCCCGCGGCAGCAGGCGCGAACGCGGGGGTTCAGCCTCGGCCTCCCGCAGTCGTTCACGATCGCCCGAGACGGGTCGCGGGTCGGGTTCCTTCGCACGCCGGCAGGCGACGACCCGAACGCATCGCTGTGGGTGTACGACGTCGCCGAGGATCGCGAACGTGAGGTCTTCGCACCCGGCGTGGGGCCGGAGCGCCTGAGTGCCGCGGAGCGAGACCGTCGGGAGCGAGCCCGCGAGCGGCAACAGGGCGTGACGAGCTACGCGGCCGACGACGACCTGCGGGTCGCCGCGTTCGCGGTGGGAGACAGGCTGTACCTGGCCGACATGGTGGGCGGTGGGGCCCGGGAACTGCATCCGGCCGGACCTCCGTTCGATCCCAGGCCCGACCCTGCAGGGCGGCGGGTCGCGTACGCGACGGGCGACTCGCTCCACGTGCTCGACGTGCAGACGGGTGACGACCGACGATTGGGTCACGACGACGACCCCGACGTGTCGTGGGGCCGCGCGGAGTTCGTCGCGGCCGAGGAGATGGAACGCCTCCGCGGCTTCTGGTGGGCACCGGACGGCGAGCGCTTGCTCGCGTGCAGGGTGGACGAACGTGACGTCGGCGTCTGGCACATCGCATCACCGGCCGATCCCGCCGCCGCGCCACGCTCGGTGCGGTACCCACAAGCCGGCACCCGCAACGCGGTCGTCACGCTCCACGTCCTCGGCGTGGACGGATCGCGCTGCGACGTCGAGTGGGACCGCGAGGCGTTCGAGTACGTCGTTGCGGTGTCATGGACCGCGGAGGGTCCGCCGCTCGCGCTGGTGCAGTCGCGCGATCAGCGTTCGATGCAGCTGTTGGGGATCGACCGGGATTCCGGCGCGACGCAGATCGTGTGGAAGGACCGCGACGAGGTGTGGACCCACATCGTCCCGGGGACGCCCGCGTGGCTCCCCGGCGGTCGGCTGCTCACGGCGGGGCATCGCGATCACACGCGTTGCCTGTTGGTCGACGGCGAGCGAGTAACGCCGGCAGGCCTCCAGGTCGAGTCGGTCGCGAGCGCCGGCGAGTGGATCGTGTTCCGGGCCACTGAAGAGCCGACCGAGATGCACGTGTGGCGGCTCGACGCCCGCGACGACATCGACCGGCTCACGGACGAGGCGGGCGTGCACGCCGCGGTCGCCGAGGGCGAGCTCACGACGGTCGTCAGCGGCACGATGGACGAACCGCTTCCCATCGCCCGGTTGATGGATCACGGCGGCGTCGTGCACACGTTCGAGTCACGAGCCGACCCTCCCGAGCTGCGGGCCGCTCCGACGTTCGACGCGGTCGGCCAGCGCGAGTTGCGGATCGCATTGTTCACGCCCGATGGCCGAGAGCCCGACGAACCGTTGCCGGTCCTGCTCGATCCGTACGGGGGACCCCACTTCGGGCGCGTGGCGCGCTCCCATCGCATGCACCTGGAATCGCAATGGTTCGCCGATCAGGGGTTCGCGGTGCTCGTGGCCGACGGCCGAGGCACGCCGTCCCGCGGGGTTGCTTGGGACCACGCGATCAGCCGCAACCTCATCGACCTGGCGCTCGAGGATCAGGTCGACGCGCTGCACGCGGCCGCGGATCGGTTCGGGTTCCTCGATCTCGATCGCGTCGCGATCAAGGGATGGTCGTTCGGCGGGTACCTCACCCTGGCCGCGCTGCTCCGCCGTTCCGACGTGTTCCGAGCGGGGATCGCCGGCGCGCCGGTCACGGACTTCCGCTGGTACGACACGCACTACACGGAGCGCTACCTCGGCATGCCACAGGACGACCCCGATGCCTACGCGAACGCCGATCTGACCCGCGACGCGCCGAACCTGCGCGGCGAGCTGATGATCATCCACGGGATCGCGGACGACAACGTCTACGTCGCGCACTCCCTCCTGATGTCGAAGGCGCTGATGGAGGCCGGGCGGCGACATTCCCTGATCCCACTGTCGGGCATCACCCACCGTCCGATCGACGAGCAGGCGGCCGAGAACATGCTTCGCATCGAGGTCGAGTTCCTCCAACGAGCTTTGGCGTGACCTGAGCGGTCGCAGGAACCCCTCCCGTTACACTCGACGCCAGACCACACCGACCCGGAGCTCGGCGTGCCCATCATCGTCCAGAAATACGGCGGAACCTCGGTCGGATCCGTGGAGCGGATCCAGGCCGTCGCCGACCGCGTCGTGGCCGCTCGCGAGGCCGGCAACGACCTGGTCGTCGTGGTCTCGGCGATGGGCCGCACGACCGATGAGCTCAAGGCGATGGCGGCCGAGATCGCGCCGGTTCCCGACGCGCGGGAGCTCGACATGCTGCTCACGGCCGGAGAACGCATCGCGATGTCGCTGTTGGGCATCGCGATCAACGCACGAGGGTGCAAGGCCGCGAGCTACACCGGTTCGCAGGCGGGGATCATGACCGACACCCAGCATGGGCAGGCGAGGATCGTCGAGATCCGGCCCAAGCGGATCCTCGAAGCCCTCACCGGGGGCAACGTGGTGGTCCTGGCGGGGTTCCAGGGGTTGTCGCTCGGCCAGTACGAGATCACGACGCTCGGCCGCGGAGCGTCGGATCTGACGGCCGTGGCGATGGCCGCCGCGATCGAGGCCGACGTCTGCGAGATCTACACGGACGTGGCGGGGGTGTACACGACGGACCCTCGACTGGCCCCCGATGCCAGGAAGATGGCCGCCGTTTCCTACGACGAGATGCTCGAACTGGCCGCCGCCGGCGCGAACGTCCTCCAGCCGCGGTCGGTCGAGTACGCGCGACGGCACGGCGTTCGGCTCCATGTGCGATCGTCGTTCGACGATGAACCCGGCACCTGGGTGCAGGAGGTTGACGACATGGAAGGCGTGATGATCTCCGGTGTTGCCCTCGACGCGGACGAGGCGAAGGTCACGCTCGAGCGCGTTCCCGACCGGCCGGGCGTCGCCGCGAGCGTGTTCAAGGCGATCGCGGAAGAAGCGATCAGCATCGACATGATCGTGCAGAACGTGTCGCACGAGGGCGCGACCGACCTCTCGTTCACGGCGCCCCGCGAGGACATCCCCCGTCTGCAAAGCGTCATGGATCGCGTCGTGAAAGAGGTCGGGGCCGACCGGTATTCGGTCGACGACGACATCGCGAAGGTGTCCTTGGTCGGCGCCGGCATGAAGACGCATCCAGGCGTCGCGGCGGACATGTTCGACTGTCTGGCCGCCCAAGGTGTGAACATCGAGATGATCTCGACCTCCCCGATCCGCATCTCGTGCGTCGTCGGGAAGGACGACGGCGAGCGCGCGATCCGCGCGATCCACGAACGGTTCCAGCTGGACGAGGCGGGTGCGGCGCCCGACATCGTGACGGGATGACCTGCTCGGTCGCCGGATGGGTGTTCGTGGCGAACACGCCGGGTAGGGTGGACGGATCATGAAGGTCGCCGTCGTCGGTGCCACCGGTGCCGTCGGTCGGGAGATGACCCGCACGCTGCAGGAGCGGCGCTTCCCCGTCGACGAGTTCGTGCCGCTCGCGTCCGCGCGCTCGGCCGGGGCGATCGTGCGCTTCGCCGACGAGGACGTGGCCGTCCGCGAGCTGTCGCTCGATGCGCTCCGTGGGGTCGACGTCGCACTCGTCAGCGCGGGGGCGTCGGTCTCACGCTCGTTCATCCCCGATGCGGCCGCGGCTGGCGTCACGTGCATCGACAACTCGAGCGCGTTCCGGATGGATCCAGACGTGCCGCTCGCGATCCCCGAGGTCAACCCGGAGTCGCTCGAGGGTGCTCCCCGGATCGTGGCGGTAGCGAACTGCACGACGATCACGGCGGTGCTCGCGGTCGCCCCGCTCCACCGGGCGGCGGGGCTCACGTCGCTCGTGCTCTCGTCCTACCAATCGGTATCGGGGGCGGGTCATCGGGGCGTCAGCGAGCTGCTCGAGCAGGTCGAGAAGCTCCGAGGCGACGAGGAGTCGCTGGCGCATCCCGTCCATGAGGCGCTGCCGACCGGGCCCGTGTTCGGCTCGACGATCGCGTACAACGTGGTGCCGAAGGTGGGGGAGTTCGAGCCCGACGGCTTCACCGGCGAGGAAGCGAAGATGGCCGCCGAACCGCGGAAGATCCTGAGCCTGCCGGACCTGCCGGTCGTCGCCACGTCGATCCGCGTGCCGGTGATCGCGGGGCACGGTGTCTCGATCCTGGCCGAGTTCTCGCGGCCGATCTCGGTGGAGGCCGCTCGAGAGGCGATCGTGGCCGCGCCGGGCGTGGAGCTTCGGGACGACCCCGCGAACGACGTGTATCCAACCCCCCTCGACGCGGCAGGGCTCGACGTCGCTCTCGTCGGGCGGATCAGGCGGGCGCCCGGTCGCGACGACGCCCTCGCGCTGTTCGCGTGCGCGGACAACCTGCGCAAGGGCGCCGCGCTGAACGCGGTCCAGATCGCCGAGTACCTGTTCGCGTCGCGGTAGGGTCCCACGGTGGACTTCCGTGACTGGATGGAGGGGATCTCGCGTGCGTTCGAGATCGTCGGCGTCGCGATCCTCCTCGTGGGTTCCGTGCTCGCGTTCGGCCGCTTCTTGTCGACGAAGGCGTGGAACGAGTCGGGGTACCGGCGGCTCCGCGTCGATCTCGGGAGGGCCATCCTGCTCGGCCTCGAGATCCTCGTCGCGGCAGACATCATCCGGACGGTCGCGGTCGATCAAACGCTGCAGAGCGCCTTGACGCTGGGGATCATCGTGGCCGTGCGCACGTTCCTCAGCTTCTCGCTCGAGATCGAGCTGGAGGGAACGCTTCCCTGGCGGAAGGCGGCGGGTCCCACCGGTCGCGCCTAGGCGTCGGCGATGGGCTGGCCGCCCGGGGTGACATCGTCGACGAGCGGCTTCACGAACCATCCCCCGTACTCGGCCCAGCCCTCGCGCTCGTAGAAGGCCGCCGACGATTCCCGCCACTTCGCCGTGACCAGGGCCATGCGGAAGCAGCCACGCTTGCGGGCGAGCTCCTCCGCGCGCCGGAGCAGGGCGGTTCCCACGCCCGCACCACGGGCGCCCTCGGTCACCACGACGTCGTTCACGCGAGCCTGCGGCCGGTGATCGCCCAGGCGCTGGTGGTACTCCATGTCGACCACCCCGACGACCTCCCCCGCGCATTCGGCGACGAGCGTGACGTTGCCGATCTGGCGGAGGTGGCCCGCGAACGCCTGACGGTGGGTCGGATCGTCGGCGGTCCCCGACGCGACGCCGCGGCCGAGCTCGACGAGCAGCGCCGCGACCGGCTCCCAATCCTCGGGGACGGCGAAGCGCACCTGGATCTCGGGCGACGAGGTCATCCGGCTCTCCAAGGGATCAGAAGAAGAACGGACACCACGGATCCGAACCTCGAAGGATGGCGGCGAGATCCGCCAGCGATGGGTCGTCCGGATCGAGAACGCCGAGCCGCACGGCGTCGGGAACGCGGAGGAAGCCCGTGAACATCGATGACAGCATCCCGATCGGGATCGGTCGCGGGGACGCGTCGTGCGCGGGGGAGACCTTCGCCGTGCCGGCCCGCACCTCGATCCGCCATGGGCCAGCGTTCTCGGGCCAGCGTGGATCGTCGACGGCGATCACGGCCTGCGCCTCGACGTCTGGGTAGCCACGAGCCTCGAACGCCGCCGCGACGTCCAGGATCCGAAGCATCCAGTCGTAGCGGAACTCGGTGTGCAGCATCTCGTCCGTCACGAGCAGCGCGAGCGGATCGTGCAACGGCCCAACCCACTGCAACCACTTGCCGACGCCGCGGTAGCCCCGGAAGTAGCGGAGCAGGGCGCGCCACGCGCGTTCGTTGAGTCCGAAGAATGCCGAGCAGTTCAGGCCGAACGCGATGTCCAGGGGCCCGGGATCACTGAGGCGCGTGAACGCGGCGACGCCGGTGATCGCACCATCGTCGCGGACGACCACCGCGCGGAACGCGTCGTCGAACGTTCGGTCGAGCACGCGCTGCCGCCAGTGGCCGTCGTCGAGCGGTTCGATCGGGCCGTTCGCATCGGACACCCAACGGCGGAACGCGGACCGGATCTCGGAGAGGTCGTCGTCCAGGTCGGCGAGCTCCACCGGCGGGAGTTCGCCGCCGCCCGGCAGCTC
>Ga0081455_10000826_pt1 | contig 39835 bp, 37 predicted proteins | sample TabmetS3T2R1_FD_70207 | JGI IMG/M metagenome (GOLD analysis project Ga0081455, IMG submission 70207) | Tabebuia heterophylla rhizosphere microbial communities from the University of Puerto Rico - S3T2R1 | ecosystem: Host-associated > Plants > Roots > Rhizosphere ... | reverse complement strand
CGTTCATCGCCGGCACCATCGGCACCCTGCTGATCGCGGTGGCGGGCCCGCCGCTGGCAGAGTTCGCGCTGAAGTTTAGCGCGCCTGAGTACTTCTCGCTGATGTTGATGGGGCTCGTCGCCGCGGCCGCGCTGGCCCAGGGTGACACCATCAAGTCGCTGGCGATGGTGGTCGTGGGCGTGCTGCTCGGCCTTGTCGGCACCGATGTCAGCACCGGCGTGCTTCGGTTCGCCTTCGGCGTTCGCGAGCTGTTCGACGGCGTCGGCTTCATCGTGGTGGCGGTCGGCGTCTTCGCCATCGGCGAGATCATTAACAACCTCGCCCAGCCGAGCACGCAGCGCGTCTTCAACGTTAAGATCGCCAACCTCTGGCCGAGCTGGACCGACTTCAGGCAGTCGCTGGCGCCGATCCTGCGCGGCACTGCGCTTGGCTCGTTCTTCGGCGTGCTGCCAGGAACGGGCCCCGCGGTCGCCTCGTTCTCGTCCTATATGCTCGAGCAGAAGCTGGCACAGGACCCATCACGCTTCGGCAAGGGCGCTATCGAGGGCGTGGCCGGGCCGGAAGCCGCTAACAATGCCGACGCCCAGTGCAAGTTCATTCCAATGCTGACGCTCGGCCTCCCCGCAAGCGCCGTCATGGCGCTGATGCTCGGTGCAATGACCCTACATGGCATCCAGCCCGGGCCAGAAGTGATGACGCAACGCCCCGAACTTTTTTGGGGTCTGATCGCTAGCATGTGGGTTGGCAACCTGGTGCTGGTGATCCTCAACCTGCCCCTGGTCGGTCTGTGGGTGAAGCTGCTCAAAGCGCCCTATCGAATCTTGTTTCCGGCGATTGTGGCCTTTTCCGCCATTGGAATCTACAGCGGCAGCAACAGCTCCGTCGAGCTGTATCTCGCGGCACTGTTCGGGGTTCTCGGATTCGTCTGGGTGAAACTCGGATTCAATCTCGCTCCTATGCTGCTGGGTTTCGTGTTGGGTCCATTGCTCGAGGAAAATCTGCGCCGCGCCATGCTGATGGCACGCGGCGATCCAACCGTGTTTTTCATTCGGCCGATCAGCCTCTGCTTCATGGTCGTGACGGTGCTGATCCTAGTCGTCATGCTCAAACCCGCCCTGCGGAGGAAGCATGAGATTAGAGGCGACTAGGAGGTTCGGCCCCGCGAGGCGCAAGCTTCCATTTGGCGCTCGATCGAGGTCGTTGCCACCGAATAGGCTCCGGCCGGTCTGACTGATCTCACGGCCTCGCCGACTCAACAGAAGGGCCCGAAGGCTGCTTTATCAGCTCGTTCCAACACAGCAGTGGCCTGACGATAGTTGGCTAGGCGGTAGCGCGGGCGCATTGTAAATGCCCTTTACTTCTGAAAGTGGCACACGCCACCGCATGGCAGCAAACGGGGGCAGTTCAGACAGGGATTTGAGATCGCACAAGCTCGGTGCGGATAGCCACCTTTGACCCGATCCGGAAGGAACCTCCTGGGACGAACCAGTTAGGGACCCGAGCGGGTGCGCCGTCCGTGTTTGGCAACGACTTCTGCCAAGAGCTCGGCCGCCGGCACGATCAATTGACGCGGAAAACCACTGAAGCCCAGCATCAGCCCAGGACGCGGAGACGCCCGCCGATAGAACCGGCTGATCGCTCGCACAACAACTCCGGCGCGTGCGGCAGCTGCCTCGATCTCGATGTCGCGTCGACCGGGCTCGAGATACGCCACAAGGTGCATGCCCTGGTCGGGAACATCGATCTGCAATCGACCTGCGGCCTTCTGGATTAGCGACGCTGCTAGCGCGTCACGTTGCTCGCGGTACGCCTGTCGCATGCGACGGACGTGGGCTGCAAAATGCCCTTGCTCCATGAACTCGGCGACAATGGTCTGGTATAGCGTTGGCGGTTGACGGTCGATGAGATAGCGTGCGGTTGCAAACGCCGAGAGCAACGGACCCGGCACAACCGCGTAGCCCAGACGCAAACCCGGGAAGAGCGCCTTGTTGAGCGTACCGACATAGATCACACGCTCGTCTTCATCTAGCCCTTGCAGTGAAGCCAGGGGTGGACCGGAGTAGCGGAACTCACTGGTATAGTCGTCCTCAACTATGAACGCGCCACTCTTGCGCGCCCATGCAAGCAACTCGAGGCGCCGCGGCATCGAAAGGGCCACTCCGGTTGGAAACTGGTGCGAAGGCGTGACGAACACCGCGCGCGCCTTGGCCGCCGCGCGCCGCCCAGCCTCGACGACAATGCCTTGTCGATCAACGGGGATGGCGTGCGGCCGAACTTTGGCTAACAGGAGCTGAGCATGGGTCAAGGGATAGCCTGGGTCTTCGACCCACACATCGTCGGCCGGCGCCAATAGCACTCGGATAGCAATGTCGATCGCATGTTGGGTCCCGGCGGTGATGACGATCTGCTCCGGTTCGCACCGGACACCGCGAGCTGCCTGCAGGTACCCGCATATGTTTCGACGCAGCTCGATAGAGCCGCATGGGTCGATGTAGCCAAGGTCGCAGGCTCCCAGTGACCGCGCCGCTCGGTGCGTGAGCTTGCGCCACGCCTCTATGGTCCGCGCGTCGACCCGCGTTCGACCGGTATTGAACGGCCGGTCATCGCCGTAGTTGGCCGATCGCTCGAATTCGGCGAAGGCCTTCGCGGGAGCGGGAACCACCCGCGGCTTGGCCGCACGGGCTGCAGCGCGCCGTCGTGACGCGTAAACGAGGTCGCGAAGTTCGCCAGAAACGAATGTTCCCGATCCGAGGCGGCCTTCGGCGTAGCCCTCGGTGCACAGCTGCTCATAGGCGGCGACCACCGATGCGCGAGCGACACCGAGCCGGGACGCCATGGCGCGAGAAGACGGAAGCTCGGTGCCGGGGGCAAGCACCCCGGCTAGCACCGCAGATCGGACTTGCACGTAAATTTGACGAAACAGCGGGGTCGCGCTGCACCGGTCTACCTGCCAACCGTGCAAGTCTCCCCATCCCGCCGATCGCATCGTATTGCGAGCCCCTCAAAGTGGTCTGGCGCGATGGGATAAACTGGACCACTTCAATGAGCCAGTAAAGGGCTACGGTCTGGGGAGTGTCGTGCCGACCCGAGGACTGCGCCGATGTCCGACCCCCACACGCCGCAACTGCTGGATAACGTCTGGAAGTACTCCTTGTTCGATGCCCTATACGCCAGGAGATCTCGGCGCTTCGGTCTCGGCTTTGAGATGACCGAAGGCCCGTTTCGCTACAAATCCAAGCACCCGGCTGTACCCTTGACCAACATCGAGGAGGCGCTGCTGGTCGGCGCCGGGGCCGGGTTTTCGGGGCTCGCCCTGTGGGATTTGTCGACACCCGCGCCCTATCGCGCGCGCAGTGGACGAACCTTTCCCAGCACCACCCCGGGCGGCCATACCACATTGTTCTTCACCAACGATGCGGGCTTCTACGTGCTCGATGCGAATGTGAGGGCAAACAAGCTCCGGGAGATCGAGACACCGGATGAGCGCGAAAAAATCCTCGCTACGTACCGGGAAAGCCGCCGTCAGCTGAGCAGAGGCCGGCTCGACATCCCCCGCCGTGCGCCGCCATACAGCGCACACGATTTGTGGGATTCAAATATGCCGGGCTCAACACTGTTCATGCCGGTGTGCGACGTCACGCGTGCGCTGATCTCCTTGATCGCCCAGTTTGTCGACCCCGAACTACGTCGCTACGCTTCTGCGACGGGCGGCTGGAATATCGTCGACGACCGCCGCGGCTCTTGCCCCACGGGTACCGAGCGATGGTTGAAGAGCGGCTTTCTGGACCCCAAACGGACGATGCCGCTGTCGCTCCTCGAGCGACAGGCCTGCTATTACACCTTCAGCGAGCCCGGCGCCATCTGCCAAAACATGCTGCTTGCAACCGAGGCCTTGGGTCTCGGCGGATGGAAACACTGCGGATTTCTCTCGCTCGAGGTGCTCCAGCGCATGGGGTTCCGGATTGTTGCAACTGGCCCAACGGGCTTCGGCAATCCGATCGGCCTCGACGGTGTGATCGAGGCATGCTGTCCACCATTCTACGCGAGCATGGACGCGGCCGTTGACTCTGTGCTTGTGCCCTCATTACGCGGAAAGGCTTCTTCCGACGTTGTGCCGCACCGGATACCGGCAGCTGAACATCGTGCCGGCGTGATCAGTGTCAGCGAGGAGGGCCTCGCCTGCACCAAAGCGATCTGCAACTACATATTCGAGACCTACGGCCGCTTCCCCGCCGGCACTGACGCCATGCATCTCATGTGGTTCGTCCAGGTGCATCATATCGACACAGACTACTATGACCGCTTCTTCAACCGGGGAGCTTACGGGCCAACGCATGCCAGCCATATGCTGACCTGGCATCGGCAGCGATATGGCGACGACCATAAATGACATCCTTGCTGCCAAGCTGCCGACCCTCAAAGCGCGACGGACCCTCTTGCCGCATCGCACGCATCGGCTTGTGTAAACAGGGCCGACCGAACTCGGCGGCACAGCAACCCAGTGAGAAGCACATGAGTACCCACGCGAACTCCGCCCGTCGCAACGTCCTCACTGGCACCGCGACAACCGCCTTCATGCTCTGCGGACAAACCCCGGCCGAGACACCCCCGCGCGGTCCCTTTTACGATTGATGGATGGAAGGCGGCCTGGAACAATCCCAATCCCGAACGAGTCATGGCCAGGATCCCTTGATCACCACGCCCGACGTGACCGGCTATTGGCCGAGAGCTTCAGCGCCCAGTGCGCGGCCCGAAGGAATATGCGTAGCGCATAGTTGACCTGCCCACCTTCATTCCAGATTTCCGGGCGGAGCTGTGCTTGGCGCAACGCATAAGCGGCCTCAGGCACCGATATGGCATCCTTCTTCAGACGGACTGGTTCGCCGCGGCTCGCGGCCACCAGGGCTGTCTCGGCCGAGCCACACACAGCGGCGAGCGCTCGCGCGATTGTCCGCCGCACCGCTTCCACAGCCACGATCGGGTTCGCGAGTGCCGAGGGATCGAGACAACGCGTAAGCGGCGACCCGCGCTCGGGCAGAATGTGTTCAACCAGTCGCGTGAACTGGTGGATCAGCGGCAGCAGGACAACGACGCCGACGACATTGTACGCCGTGTGATAACCGGCCAGGAGGGTCACGCCGTCGATCGCGCTCGATGCATGGATGAGAAGAGGGGTGACGACGGGAAAAAGTAACAGCGCAATTACTGCGGCGATCAGTTTGAACAGCACATACGCGACGGCCAACCGCTTGGCGGTGGTGCTCGCGCCGATCGCCGCCAGTGCGGAACTGGTCGCCGTTCCGATGTTCTGCCCGATGATCAACGCGCAAGCTTGGTCGAGCCCCACTGCACCGGCATAGTGCGCGGACAGGGTCACCGCGATGGCCGCCGTGGACGATTGCATCAGTGCAGTCATCACCAGCCCGACCGCGACGAGCACAAGCACGCCGAACATACCCCACCACCAACCGGCATCGGGAGATGCGAGAACCGCCGGCAGGTCCGCCGGGTGCAATCGTTCGGCCAGCCCACCCATGCCTTGCTGCAGGGTCGTCAGTCCAAAAAGCAAAAGCCCGAACCCAGCGAGCGCGGCACCCGCCCCCGGATACCCGACCGCGGCCCAGAAGCTTGATCAGTGCCCCCATGAAGATAATCGGAAGCGCAGCGGCGGTGAGCGAGACGCGGACGCCAATAAGTGCAACCAGCCAGCCAGTACCCGTCGTCCCGACGTTCGCACCGAAGACGAGGCCCAATCCCTGTGGCAACGTCAACAGGCCCGCGCTGACGAGACCGATCGTCGTCATGGTGGTTGCGCTGGACGATTGCACCAGAAGGGTGATGAGGGCGCCCCAGAAGGAGCCGCGCAGCGGTGTCGCTGCAGCCCTGCCAAGCACCGTGCGCCGCGCCGAGCCGGCCATGGCCTTCAGGCCCGCAGTCATGACGGTCATGCCGAGCAGAAAGAGACCCACGCCGCCAAGTGCCGAGATTGCCGTCGACATGCTCGCTCCCGAGGTGAACGACGATTGGGCTATCTTTTTTCACTGTGGTGCCAGCTGCAGTGTGAAGGCAGCTGACATGGCGCCATGTCAGGTGTTCGGCGCGCAACGATTTCCTACTTCTCTTGGCTGAGTGCCGCACGAATGGCTTGCAACTCCTCGTTCTTCTCCGCATCGACGGTCGGGTAAGCAAGGTCGAGTCTCTCGACCGCTTCCACAATGGCCGCGGCGACAAGGAGCCGGGCAAACCATTTATTGTCAGCCGGCACCACGAACCACGGGGCGCGTTGTGATGCCGTAACCCGAATTGCTTCCTCGAAGGCATGCATGTAGTCGCTCAAGAACCTGCGCTCGTGCACATCTGAGGCTGAGAACTTCCAATGTTTGTCTGGCCTGTCGAGGCGCTCCATGAAGCGCTTTTTCTGCTCCTTGCGCGACACGTGCAGGAAGAACTTGAGAATGATCGTCCCCTGCCGCGTGAGGTAATCCTCGAAGTGCGCAATGTCGAAGAGCCGCTCATCCCAGATGCCTTTGCTCACGAGCGGCGGCGGCAGCTTCTGTCGCTTCAAGATATGCTCATGAACCCGCACAACGAGGACCTCCTCGTAGTACGATCGGTTGAAGATCCCGATCCGTCCCCGCTCGGGCAGGCACTTGACGTAACGCCAGAGAAAGTCATGATCGAGGTCCTCCCGCGATGGCTGCTTGAACGAGAAAACCTAGCAGCCCTGTGGATTTACCCCTGACATGACGTGCTTGATGGTGCCGTCCTTGCCGGCCGCGTCCATCGCCTGGAACACAAGCAGCAGCGACCAGCGATCCTGGGCGTAAAGCATGTCCTGCTCCTCTGCGAGCCACTCGGCGCCGCGTTGGAGGAGGCTGGCCGCCTCGCCCTTCTCCATCCTCAGGCCACGCGTGTCACCGGGATCAAGGTCCTTCAGTTGGAAGCCTTTGCCGTCAGTGATGCGGAACGGATCGACGTATTTCTCGATGCGGTCGAGGATTTCTTGTCTTGCCATGCAAACTCCCTTTCGCGGAGCAGTCCAGCGCCACCTCCAAATATTGCGCTGGCCCGAGCATCATTCGGCATTCTGCGAACTTCATTGACAAATCTCGCGCGCGCTGACGAGCTCATCGAAGTTTGATTGTCGGACCGACATTGCTCCGCCTGCTCAGGTCTGTTTGTGGGATCACCTTCGCCGCGGCGTCAAACGCCGACTTCAGCGGCGCGGCGCCCACCGGATGATGACGCGGACTCCAGTTTTGCTTTGCGCCAGGCGACTTGTACTCTCCGGCGTAGGCAGACCACGGCATTTTCAGCAAATCGCCCTGTGGCTGAGCCCCGACAAATCAATTCATCGGTTCCTGCCGCCCCGATTGGTTGTGCTGGAAGCGGTGTTCGGAAAAGCGCTGGATGCGGAAAGGCTCGATTGGCACATTGGTGGCGCCTGTGGTGATCAGCTCCGCCATCAGGGCGCCGACGCTCGGGCCAAGCTGGAAACCATGGGCAGAAAAGCCGAACTGATGAAAGATCCCCTCCGAGGTGTGGCTCGGACCGATGACGGGAATGTCGTCGGGCATGCGAGCTTCGATGCCGGCCCAGGCACGAACGATGGTGCTGCCGGCCATGATCGGGAACAGCTCCGCCACGGTGCCGGCGCTTTCACTGAGCTTGTGCCAATCGAGCTCGGTGCGGTTTTCGTTGCGAAACGGATGCCCAAGATGGCCGCCCCCAATCAAGACCGTACCGTTAGCGAACTGCTTGAAGGAGAGCTTGCGACCTCGCAAAATGACCACTGGCGCAACGAAGGATGGCATTGGCGCGGTGATCATCAGCATGGGCGCGATCACTTGCAATGGCACCGGTTCTCCGACCTGCGCGGTGATGCGATCGGCCCAGGCCCCGGCCGCATTGACGACGTTCGCTGCTTCGAAGCTGCCGTGCGTCGTCTCGAGCCGCCAGGCCCGGCCGTGACGTCGCAGATTGCTGACCGACACTCCCTCCAGAAAACGCGCTCCGAGGGCAATGGCCTTACGGCGAAAGGCCTGAGTGGTGCGAAAGGGATTGGCAGCCCCATCACGCCGCGAGACAATGCCGCCAACGCAATGCTCGGCGGCGGCGGGAACGAGATCCCGCAACTGCGTGCGATCGAGCAATTCTTCGTGCGTGAACCCGCGCAGGCGTAGGTCATCTACCCGAGCGCGGCAGCCATCGAGCTCCGTCTCACTCTCGGCGATCAGCACCTGGCCGTGTGCCTCGAACCCACAATCGTCGTCGACGATATCGCGGATGCGCTCCCAGAATTCCATCGACGCGACCGACAGCGGCACTTCTGCGAGGTGGCGGGCGAGCTGCCGGACACCGCCCGCGTTCACCCCCGAGGCATGGCGGCCGGCATAGTCCTTCTCGATCACCAGCGCCTTGACGCCGCGCAAGGCCAAATGCAGCGCGGTGGAACAGCCGTGAATGCCGGCGCCAATGACGATCGCGTCCGCCGTATGAGTCATTCTCGCACCACCGCCGACTCCGCTGCGTCGCTCCGGGGCAGGCTCGCCAGTTCGGCCAGCGTGATCGGCTTCACAGGCGGACGTAGACGGTAATAGCCAACGGCTTGCGGGGCCACGCGCCGCTCGGCCGCCATCAACTCGGTAACGGTGAGGCCGCACAGGCGCCCCTGGCATGGGCCCATGCCGCAGCGCAGGAAGGACTTGAGCTGGTTGGGGCCCTCGCAGCCGATCCTCACGGCATGGCGGACCTGGCCTGCCGTAACCTCCTCGCAGCGGCAAACAATGACCGCATCATCCTCGGGAACACGAAATTGAGCGGCGGGCTGATACAGCCTGTCGAGGAAGCCGCGTCCGATCTGCCATCGGCGCAGCGATTGGCGCAGGCTCTGCTCGCTCGGCGCCTCGGCGACACGGCCGCCAGCAAGGTCGTTGACTATGCGCAGGCCAGCAAGGCGTCCACGCTGCTCCGCCGCCCAAGCACCGCAGATGCCGGCCCCGTCGCCGGCCACCGCGATACCCGGAATTGAGGTCCTTCCGAATTCGTCGGCGATCGGCCGCCAGCACAGCTGCAACGCATCCCAGCGATGTTCGACCCCGATCGACATCGCTAGATTGACGTTCGGTGCCACACCCTGGTGGAGCAACAGATTGTCGACCGGCAGCCGGATCTCGCGACCTCGCGCCACAAAGCGTACCGCCTGGATTTGGCTGTCCCCCACGGCGGCAATGCGAGTGGCGCCAGGCAGGATGCGGACCCGGCGCCGCACCCGAGCCAACAGGGCCAATCCCTTGCTGAAGTAGGGCGATAACAAGAAAGCGGGCGCATAGGGCACAGCGCTCAGGAGATTGCGCCGTGGTGTCGTCTCCAGAATGGCATTGATGCTGGCGCCGGCGTTGAGCAGTTGTGCCGCGTATAGCCACAGCAATGGTCCCAACCCGGCGAGCACAACCGAGCCCTGAGGCACCAGGCCAGAGGATTTGAGAAGTGTCTGCGCCGCGCCGACCGTCATCACACCCGGTAACGTCCAGCCGGGGATGGGGAAAGGGCGCTCAAGCGCCCCGGTCGCCAGAACGATTCGGCGGGCAGACAGCAGCTGGGCCCTGCCGTGGCGCGAAATGCCGACCTCCAGCTCGCGCGAAACGCTCCACACCGTGGTGGCGCTGACAAGCTGTGCACCGCTCCTTTCCAGCTCTCGCACCAGGTCAAGGCCGCGCCGATAGTCATCGCCAAGAACCTTCGTGGCGTGCAAAGGGCTTGTGGTAACGGCACGGTAGACTTGGCCGCCAGGGCTCGGGTTCTCATCGAGAACGATGGTCTCGAGGCCGGCGCGGGCCGTAACGGCAGCGGCGGCAAGACCGGCGGGGCCGGCTCCGATTACGGCGACGTCATACCGTGTTTTGAGAGCATTCGACATCAGGCGACGGGAGCTCGCTTGCCACGTTGCAACTCAACCTTCATGCCTTCGCGCACCGGGACGAGGCAACTTTGGCGGTTGCCCACGCCGTCAATGTTGACGAGGCAATCGAAGCATACGCCCATCATACAGTAAGGCGCACGCAACGCACCGCTAACGGCGCTGGTCCGGCAATGCTGAAAGCCGGCTGCCAACAGCGCCGCGGCCACGGTGTCGCCAGGTCGTGCCTCAATAGGCTCGCCATCGATGCGGAGCGAAACGGACGTCTCGTCGACTGCAGCTAGCCTAGCGAACATCGAACCTCCTGGCGCTGAAGACGCCGACGCTGTCGGCATCGAGCCGGCCTCTGCTGATCATCGAGGCTAGCGTAAATGCGTGATTGGCGGCGAGTGTAACGCCGGAGTGGCAGCACACGAGAAAGGCGCCGGGGCAAGTCTCGGACTGGTCGTAGATCGGAAAGCCATCGTGCGTCATCACACGGATTCCGCTCCAGGTGCGCACCACGTTGAGGCGGGCGAGGATCGGGAACATGCGGATCGCACGCGCCGCCATCACGCTGATGATCGGCATCGTCACCTCGTCGGGGTCGATGCCGTCGAGCTGGCTGTCGCCGATCATGATCGTGCCTTCATCGGTTTGGCGGAGGGTAACAATCGGATGCCGCAAGAAGGGCTGCACGCGTTCGGTGACAATGATCTGCCCACGGTTCGGCTTCATGGGTGCCACGAGACCAACCAGCGGCGCAAGTTGCATCGAGGCGTTGCCGGCGGCAATGACAATCTTACCGGCGCGCAGCTCACGCTGGCCCGTACGCAACGCGAATTCGCCGGCGTTGTAGGCGATATCCTCGACCTTGTGGCTTGCAAGGTAGCGCACGCCACGGTTGAAAAGAGCCGTGTGCAGGGCGTGGTGAAGGCGCAGCGAATTGCAATGGCCATCGAGCGGGCAGAAGCTGCCGCCGACAACGTCGCGTCCCAGCCCTGACAGGCTCAACTCCAATCGCTTGCGGTCGACGATCTCCGTCTCGTACGTGACGATGCCAGGCTGGTTGTGCAACCGCTTCAGCTGCAGGGCACGCCTTTCCAGCTCCGCCTCCGAAAGCGCAAGATGGAAGCCGCCAGGGCGCTCGAAGCCAACATCGAGCCCGGTCTCCGACTTCAGGAGAGCCGCGAACTCCCCCCATGCGTTAGAGGAACGGATGGTCCAGCCCGCATATTCGGGCAGGCCCAAACCCTTGCTTTGCACCCATACGAGCGCGAAATTGGCGCGGGAGGCGCGCACGGCCGCATCACCTTCGTCGAGCAAGACTACGCGCTGGCCGGCTCGGGCAAGACCAAAGGACAGCGCCGAGCCGACCAGGCCACCGCCGATCACCGCCACGTCAAACCCGGTCCTGGTGGCCGGTGGCTTCATGCCTCGTCCCTGCCGCGCCCAATCAGCAATCGATCGAGCCCATAGATCCGGTCGAGCAGCACCAGGAGTATGGTGGTGAGGGCGATCACCACCGCGGAAACCGATGTCACGAGGGGATCGATGTTGTCCTGGATGTAGAGAAACATCCGCACGGGCAGCGTCTCGGTGCCGGGTGCGGCGATAAACACGGTCATCGTCACTTCATCGAAGCTCTGAATGAAGGCCAGGGCCCAGCCGCTCACCAGCCCGGGTGTGATCAGCGGCAAGGTGATGCGGCGGAACACCACCCTGTCGGTGGCGCCGAGCGAAATCGCGGCGTGCTCAATGGCGCGATCCATGCCGACCGCGGAGGCTAGGGTCAACCGAAGCGCGAATGGGAATACGACGACGATATGCGCAAGGACCAGACCCAGAAAGGTGTTGCCGAGCCCAATCTGCGTGAAAAAGCGTAGAAAGGCGATGCCGAGCACGACATGAGGAATCATCAAAGGCGACATGAATAGCGCGGTCAGCGTTTGCCGCCCCTTGAAGTCATGGCGGGCGATGGCGAGCGCAGCCGGCACCGAGACGGTGAGGGCGATGGTCGAGGACACAAGCCCAAGCCAAATGCTGGCCCAGAAGGCCGTGATGAACTCGGGATAGCGGGCGATGGCTTTGAACCACCTGAGCGATAGCCCTTGCGTGGGAAAGGAGAGATAGCCCTCGGGCGTAAAGGCCACCGCGCAGACAATAACGATCGGCGCCAGCATGAACACCACGAATGCGCAGTGGAAAGCGAGCGCCAAGGGGCCGTTGCGGCTCATCGGAATACCTCCGCGTAGCGCCGCTCCAGCAGGTGATTGCAACCGACGATGATGGTGACGAGAGCCACTAGCAGAAGCGTCGCGACGGCTGCCCCGAGCGGCCAGTTAAGGGTGTTGAGGAACTCGTCGTACGCCAGCGTCGCGGCCACCTTGAGCCGGCGGCCGCCAATGATCGCCGGCGTGGCAAAGGCACTAGCAGCCAGCGAAAATACGATGATGGCGCCGGACAGCACGCCGGGAAGGACCTGCGGCAGCACGATGCGGCGCAGAATCGTTGCCTGGCCGGCACCGAGCGAGGCGGCGGCGTTCTCAATCTGGGGATCCAGCCGTTGCAGCGCTGCCCAGACGGCGAGGACCATAAACGGCATCAGCACGTGCGTGAGCGCCACCACGACGCCGGTCTCCGTGAACATGAAGGGCAAAGGAGTGGAAATGATGCCCAGGTTGATGAGGGCCTTGTTGATAACGCCGCTCGAACCACCGAACAGGAGGGCCCAGCCCAGAGTGCGAGCCACTACGGAAATCAATAGCGGACCCAGCACGACAAGCAGGAACATGCCACGCCAAGGCGGGCGCATGCGGCTCAGAATGTAGGCCTCAGGCCCCCCAAGCACGGCGGTGAGAAGCGTCACCAGCAGAGCCACGCGAAAGGTGCGCAGGAACATCTCGTGGAAGTAGCCGTCGCTCGCCACCTCCCGCCAGTTCTTCAGGATCAGCACCGGCTGGATACCCTTGTACTGTCCCCAGTCATGGAAGGAGAGCAGCACGGTCATTGCGATCGGAACCAAGACCACGCCGACGAACAGCAAGAAAGCCGGAAGACTCAGCAGATAAGGCGCGACACGCGCGGGATCAGCGCTCGTTGCCGAAATCACCGATGCGATGTGGCGCCTTTTCATGCGCGCGCTTGGCCCGCCACCTTCAACATCATGTCTTCACTCCGCCAGGTGAGGCGCACGGCGTCGCCCTCGGACGGCACCGCCTCTCCCGTATTTTGCCGGATCACGATCATCAGCCCTATCGGCGTATCGACTTGGTAGAGCCAATGGTTGCCTTGAAAAATGCGGGTCTTGACGACACCCGAAACGGCATTGCGCTGTGCGGCAGGCGCAAACAGGATCTTCTCCGGCCGGATGCTGGCCGTGGCAGGACCGGCCGTGGTGGCCGCCGGCCAGCGCCCATCACCGATCTGGACACCGTCAGCGTCGGCGCGCACCTGCAGGATGTTCGTGCGGCCAAGGAAGCTTGCCACGAACGCGGTCGCAGGGCGCTCGTAGGCCTCGTGCGGCGGCGCGATTTGCTCGGCACGGCCTTGGTTCATGACCACGATGCGGTCGGCCAATGCCATTGCCTCCGATTGATCGTGCGTGACGAGAAGTGTAGTTGTGCCAACGGTACGCTGAATCTGGCGCAGCTCGATTTGCATATCCTCGCGCAGCTTGGCATCGAGATTGGACAGCGGTTCATCGAGCAGCAGGATGCGCGGTTGAATGACCAAGGCCCTGGCAAGGGCCACCCGTTGCTGCTGGCCGCCCGACATGCGCCTCGGAAAGCGATCGGCAAGGGCGGCGAGACCGACAAGGGTCAGGGTCTGTTGCACGCGCCGGTCGCGTTCGGCCCTGGCGATGCCTTGCATCTCAAGGCCGAATGCCACGTTTTCGGCGGCGGTCATGTGCGGGAACAGCGCGTAGCTCTGGAAGACGATGCCAAGACCACGCTGGGCCGGCTTGACCGCCGTCAAGTCATTGCCCTCGAGCGCGATGGAGCCAGAGTTCGGGGGCTGGAAGCCTGCGATCATCTGCAGGGTGGTGGTCTTGCCGCAGCCCGACGGCCCGAGCAGGGCCACCAGCTCGCCCCTGCCGACGGTGAGCGAGAGCTGATCGACCGCAATTTGCTCGCCGAATGTCTTGGTGAGGCGGTCGAGGACGAGATACGTCATGGGCTGCGCCGTCGGACCACCGTTGCGGTTCCCCTTGACCGACGCGCTCGATTAGCGCTCCACCTCTCGGTTCCACCGCTTGGTCCACTCCTCACGACTGGCGTTGATGGCGTCCCAGTCGGGCGTGACGATGAGTTTTGCGCGCTGGCCGACGGGTGCCATTTTCAGCTCGGCCATATTGACGTCGACGTTCTTGTTGACCGGACCGTTGCCCATCTCCTTGGCGAGGACCGTTTGAATATCGCTCGAGATCATGGTCTTGATAAATTCGTGTGCCAACGCATTGATGCTGGCCTTTGCCACTGGACAGGCGGACGCAAGCAAAATCGGCGCGCCCTCCTTGGGATAAACGAAGTCAACGGGGAAGCCGGTGTTGGCGAAGGCCTGCACACGGCCCGTGCCCCACACGGCGATCAGCGCTTGGCCCGACTGAAACAGCTCCGTCATCTTGCCCGGCGAGGGCTCGTACACCAGGACGTTGGGATTGACTTCGTCCTTCATTGCCCTGAACCCGGGCTCGATGCTTTTCTCACCACCACCAGCGATACGGGCGAACATCATCAGCGTATAGAGTCCATAGGTGTTGTTGATTGGCGGAATCACCAGCACCTTCCTGTACTTGGGGTCCTTGAGGTCATTCCAGGAGCTCGGTATCGCCCAGCCCTTGTCTTTGAATACCTTGGTGTTGACCATGAAGCCCGTACCGGTCTGGCCGACGGCAACCGCTTTGTCGTCCTTGAACTTGGCCGCCTCGTAGAGCTCGTCCTTAGCAAGGCCTTCGATCTTGGCGCAGAAGCCTAGCTGGATCGCTTGGTACATCGGGCCGTCGTCGACGATGGCGACGTCGATCACCTGGTTGGCCTTCTGCGCCTGCAGCTTGGCCAACGTGTCCGTCGAGTTGCCAGCGACGTATTCGACTTTGACCGCGTGCTTGGCCTCAAAGTCTGGAATGACGAACTTGCGCAGGGTCTGCTCCCAGGAGCCACCGTAGGCCGCAACGGTCAGCGTCTTCTGTTGGGCCCAAGCGGGTGCTGCGCGGAGGCTCAGCAGAGCAGCGACGGCGGCGATCACTGTGAAAGCACGGAAAGCACGGTGTTGCATCAAGTTCTCCTCGGCAGAGCCTGTCTGATGCTCGTCCCCGGCGGTGCCCAACCGTCCGCCTCGCCTGCGAGCCCCATTGCTGCAAGCTAGCATTTGGCAGCCGGAAACGCACGCCAGTCGCACGTGCGCAAACCGAATGGATGGCACGACGGACCGGGGCCACACCGCAAGGCGTGGCGATCGATGGCAAAGGGGCAAATCGGCCCCAGATCGATCGTAGGCATGGCGGCTCGGTCCAGGGTCCGCATCAGCGAAAAATTCGCGCTATAGGCCGCTAGCAAGCGGATTGGGAGGCAAGCGTGGGTGCGCGTCCAAGCTTGCGCCGTGGAGAGCAAGCCTCGCGCGTGGCTACGATCGCAAACGCACGAGCCGCAGATCGGTTGCGGACCGCTTCGACCAGAGCGAGCAGCACGATCGAGGCTTACGTGGGGCTCTGTCACAATGCACGCGGCCCTGAAGCCGGGGGGCAAATTCACGGTGCGGCTCGTGCCCGCGAAGCCTGCGCGGGTCAACCTAAACATCGCGTTCACGCGCGTGCCCGCTGCGAGCAGGTCCTTCCACTGGCTGCGCAAACCCTTCAGCTTTGATTTTACGCGTGCGGTGGCGAGCCATAGCGAGCGCATATTCTCATCCGAGAGCGAAGACATACCTTACGCAGCGGGCGCGCGGGCGGCGACGGAGAAGATCCGCAAGACCAAACGCTGCCGAATGGACGCCGGCGTGGCACTTGCACCACGTCCCCACGAATACGATGATCCGCACACGTGGATTGGCGAGATCGGGGATGTACTCGTCATCGACACGGATGGAAAGCCCGAAGGCCGCGAGGTCACCGAATTGCTCCAGACGTTGCTGCCGGCTGTGGCGAAGAGGCCGACGCCATAACCGGAATTCATCAGGTCAGATCTTAAGCTCACCACATTGGGCCTCGGACCAAATGTCCGAGGTTGGTAGACCGCTGCCGTGGAGCCTTGGTGGGATTTCGGTTTACTCGGACAACGGACAGAATCTTGCCCTTTTTGGCCCAACTGGAATAAGTTGATTTTGGTAGATTCTCCATCGCATCATGGCCAACCGAGGTCTCGATTTTTAGTCACTCCCGGAGTGCGCCATGGACCTGTTTCGCGTCGGTGACCAGGAGTACACGCGGCTGTGCTCCGGATGGAACACGCGGGTCGTGCATCGACCGGAGTACTGCGTCGCCGCCCAATCGCCTGAGGACGTGCAAAATGCGGTTCAGCTTGCGGCCGAGCGCAGATTACCGATCCGGGTGCAGTCAACCGGGCACGGCGTCCTGGCAGCCTCGACTGCGGGCGTGCTCATAGATACGTCGGGGATCGGCGGCGTGCGGATCGATCCTGTCCGCCAGATTGCCGAAATTGGCGCTGGTGTCCGCTGGCAGGAGTTGCTCGACGCAACGCAAAAGTATGACCTCGCCGGGTTGGCAGGATCGGCATCGCCCGTAGGCGTTGTGGGCTACGCCCTCGGAGGAGGCGCGGGATGGCTGGCGCGGCGGTACGGGCTTTGTTCGGACATGATCGATGCGGCGGAGGTGGTGACGATCGACGGCAAGCGTCGTTGGGTCAGTGACGACGCAGAGCCCGATTTGCTATGGGCGCTGAAAGGAGGTGGCGGCAACTTCGGCGTGGTCACGACGTTGCGCCTTCGGCTCGTTGCACAGCCGATGGTCTATGCAGGCGCGATCTATTGGCCGATCGGCATGGCACGTGAACTGCTGACAGCTTACCGCGAGTGGGTTGCGACCTCGCCGGCCGAGATGGGCTCAGCCGTCGCCTTCATCCAGTACCCGGCCACTGCGCCGGTGCCCGACCCGGTCAGAGGCGTCCCGGCTGTGGCGTTGCGAATATGCCATCCGGGCTCCGCAGAGGATGCCAAGCGCGCTATCTTACCCTTTGACAAGATTGCCGGGAGCATCCTCGATACCACTCGCGTGATGCCCTATCGAGAAATTGGCGCAGTGTCGATGGATTCGCCACTGCACCTGCCTCGCATTGGCTATTCTGAATCGCTCCGCGAAATTTCCGATCGCATCATCGACCACTTACCCCAAGCGCTGTCATCCGGTTCGCCGTTCATTGCGATGGAGTTGCGCACCGGGCCCGACGGAGGCGTTGCACGCGCCGCGAGCGGTCATGATGGACTGGGCTACTGGAGTTCGCCATTCTTGTTCTTCGGCATGTCGGTGACACCGGACGCCGCCAAAGAGCAGGCAGCGCTGGAAATGGGGCGTCGGCTCGACGCCGTGTTTGCACACGCTCGTATGGGCACCACTGCCTTGACCTTTCTTCTCCCTGAGCACACGCCACTGGACGCCAGTGGGATGGCGCGAGTGGCAACGACATTCCAACCTGCTCACTACGCACGCCTCGCCGCACTCAAGAAGCGGCATGACCCCGGCGGCCTGTTGGGCGGCGATAGAATGATTGCGCCGTCCAAGTCAGGAAGGCTTGCCTGAGTGAGCCATGCCTCCGGAGATCCACCGGCATGGCCGTAATTGAAGGAGCAAGAGACGAACGATAGGGGCTCGATGACGCATCGGATTCCAGCAGTAAGTGTCGAATCGCCGGGAGGAATTTCTCGCCTCCAGGCGCTCCCAGGTAGGGTCGAAGACTGGCGCGCCGGTTTAGGCCGATGTTTGTGTTCACCGTTGCCTCGCCCTTTCGGTTGCGAGGTGTCACAGCATCTCGACCATGCCACGTTTCCAGTCCCCGCCACGTCGAACGCAGCGTGCGGATTTCCCGCACTGCGCTCACCTGTTTGCTTCGCATCAAGATTTATGGGACCTATCCTGCTGGGGCGACTTTCGGCTGGAGGTACCGAACTCGATAGCCGTTGAAAAGCTTCAAGTTTTCGTACAGCCACTGCCTACTCCACCGCGTCCAGCCGAAGCGCTGTCGTTTCCGAGCTTTCATCAGGTGGCACCGGACCTTCTTTTCCACCCAGTCTTGAAGCCGCATCAGGACCTGCGCCGCGGCCATCAGCATCGCATTTGGGCTGAAGGTCATCAAGACTTGCGCGAGGCCGAATACTACGACTGCAGCGCGGAAGACCTGCAAGGCCCCGAAGCGCTGGGCGAGTTTGGCGCGGAGCATCACGAAACCCGCCACCAACATCCCTCTGCGAATCCAAGACGGGCCGAGCGGCCCGCATCAATCATGTCGGCTTACCCCCAGAGACCTGACGGAGGTTGCTACATCGCCGAAGTCGACTGCCTTGTGCCAGAAACGGCCGCGAGCAGATGCAGCAAGAACCGTCACAGAATTTCGACTTACTCAATGACCAGGGTGTAGAGATTTAGCGCCAGCTGAAACTTCGCAACTTGCTGGATTGGCAAGTCGCCCGGCTTAGCACCCTTTGCTTAGCACCCAGATCGGTGTTGAAGTACCGGTCACGTTGCCGTCCGGCCTAGCGAGATTGGCCACGAGACCAAGTTTGACCGGATCGTCGCCGGTGCTGAAGACAACCAGCGGGAGATGCGGAAGTCCTGACATTGGAGGCGGCGCCCGTTTGGCAGCGCAAATGATCTAAGCTTTGTCGCAGAGCCTCCATCGGTTACCAGCTCACCCCGATCGAAGCTCAGCTAAGGGGGCATCATGAAAATTCTCAGTGTCGAAGGTCTTCCGTTCCATTCCGGCTGGCGCAAGAATTTTGTTTTCGTGCGGGTCGAGACCGATGCCGGCGTAATTGGTTGGGGCGAGGCGTACAGCCAGTACGATCGCGACCGCGCTGTCACCGCCCACGTCGAAGAACTCGGCCGGTATCTCATCGGCCGCGATCCCTTCCACATCCGTCACATACTGCAGATTGCCTTCGATGACTATGCGCAACGCCGTGGCTCACTGGAGTTCTATTGTGCCATATCCGGTATTGAGCAGGCGCTGTGGGACATTGCTGGGAAGGTCACGCAGCAGCCGGTCTACAATCTCCTCGGCGGCCCCTGCCGTTCACGTATCCGGGTCTACGCAAATGGTTGGAGCTACAAGATGCAATCCCCGGAGGATTACGCCCGCGGCGCGGAAACCGTCTGCAAGCGCGGCTTCACCGCGCTGAAATTCGACCCGGTGCCGGGCCCCTGGCGAACCTACGTGCCGAAGGATCATATCCGGCGTGCCGTCAATGTGACGCGTGCGGTGCGCGAAGCTGTCGGGAAGGACGTCGATATCCTCATAGAGGTCCATCGCCGCTTGGCGCCGATGCACGCCATCGCTCTCGCCAATGCGCTCGCCGAGTTTGAACCCTACTGGTTCGAAGAACCTTGTCAGTCGGAGAACGTCGAAGCACTCGCGGAGGTCCGCCACGCGAGCTCCATTCCGATCGTCACCGGCGAGACGCTGCTCACGCGCGCGGGCTTCCGTCCGGTCTTTCGCGCGCGCGCCGTCGACATCATCAATCCCGATGTCTCGAATTGCGGTGGAATTATCGAACTCATGAATATCGCGGCGGCGGCCGAAACCGAGAGCATTGCTGTTTCGCCGCACAACTACAATTCGACGACCATGGCGCTGTCCGCGACTGTCCACGCTTCTGCCTGTATGCCAAATTTCATCATCACAGAATACTTCCTCCCATTCGAGGAACTCGGCCAACGCTTGTGTCCAAACGTTCTTCGGCCGGTCGAGGGATACATCGCGTTGCCGGAAGCCGCTGGCCTCGGTTTGAACATCGATGAAGGAGCCGTGCGGGCAGGAAAGAGGGAACAATTTCCAGCCAGAACCTTCCGATCTCTCGAAGACGAAGGTCCATAGCGTGGATCCCTGCAATGACCGCCCTCCGACTCGGGAACGAACGAGAGGATGCCGCTGACCAGCGCTAGTGCGGCGCAGCCGGTAGCCTGAAGCGGCGGCTGGTTACTCGCAATAGCAATCGTCAGGAATGGCTACTGGTCGATTATTGGGGCGAACCACGTCGCTCCAACGGCTCGGTGTCATTTTCACGCTTGGTCTGGCCCCGTTCGCTGCCGTCAAAGCGGACGCACTGGTACTGCGGCCCCATGCCAAGGGAGAAAGTCCTCTCCGAGAAGTATTGCGTGCAACGGGTTGCACCGTGGCAACGACCCCGATCGAGCGCCAAATGGAACGCTTGCGCCTCTCGGGCCGAACCTCTTAGCCCCCTCTAATCCCATGCTTCCTCCGCAAGGCCGGCTTGAGCATGATGACCAGGATCAGCACCGTCACGACCATGAAGCAGAGGCACGAGCCCGGCGGATAGCATGCCGCTGGCCCTTCGCGTCAGCCGGTCATTGCGGCGTAATGCCCGACTCCTTGACGACCTTCTCCCATTTGACCAATTCTGACTCTATCAACTTGCTGAAATCGGCCGTGCTCATCTTGATGATCTCAGCACCCTCGTTCGCGAGTTGCGCTTGTATTTCCGGCGCGGACTGCACCTCGCCGATCTTCTTGTGCAGCTTTTCGATGATCGAGGTCGGCGTGCCGGCCGGAGCGATGATGCCCCACCAGTTCGCCGACTGATAGCCGGGAAGGCCAGCCTCGTCGATGGTGGGAAGGTCAGGAAGAGCACTGACACGCTTGGTGCTGCCGACGCCGAGTGCTTTCAGCTTGCCCGATTTGAGGTGGGGCATTGCCGCCACGACCGACCCCACGGCCAGCTGGGTGTGACCGCCGATAATGTCGATCATCGCCGGACCGCCGCCCTTGAACGGCACCAGCACCATGTCCGTCTTGCTCGAGTGCAGGAACAGCGCAGCGCTCAGATGCATGAAGCTGCCAGCGCCGGCGTGGGCGAAGTTGAGCTTGCCAGGGTTCTGCTTCGCGTATTCGATCAGCTCCTGCACCGAGTTCACAGGCACCGAGGGATGGATAATCAGGATACCTGGCACCTGGCCGATGAAGGCAACCGGAGTGAACGACTTGATCGGGTCGTACCTGAGTTTGTGAAAGGCCGGATTGGCTGCGTGGGGCAACGAGATCAGTAGCAGCGTATATCCGTCCGGCGGAGAATTCGCGACTAGCTCCGTGCCGATGATGCCGGAAGCGCCCGTGCGGTTGTCGACCACCACCTGCTTGCCGAGCCTCTCGCCGAGTCCGGTTGCGATCAGACGACCGACAATGTCATTGCTGCCGCCGGGCGGGTACGGAATGATCAGGCGGATAGGCTTCGTCGGATAGTCTTGTGCCGGTGCCGCATGCACCGTCACTGCCAGTAGCAAGAGCGATGCAATGATGCTCTTGAGGAGTGGGGCTGACGACATCGTCCATACCTCCTTGCATCCGTCCTGCCGCCGATGCGACTGAGCCCATCGGCAAGCCCATGATCCAATGGTATCACCGAATAGTGGGTCTCACGCCTATCTCCGATAGCAAACACTTTCAGGGACTTGCTGGCCTGGCTCCCGCCACCGGCGGCATCGAGCCGAACGAAGCGACTGTCCCGGGCTTCGCCGGAATTGCCAGTACACCGCCCTAGGGTGATCAGAATTCTCAAAATCCGGACCGAATGCGAACTCGCGTGATCTTGCTTCCGCATAGCCTAGAGGCGTCGCGAGCGGCCACCGGGCAACCTACTACCTGGTCAGGTCGACGCCATACACCTCGGCGCCGATCACCGGCGTCACCTTGCGCGTCTCGATGGTTTGACGGGTGAGCGCGCTAATCAAAATCGGCTTACCCCTTTCACGCTGCCTCACTCGCCAATACCAGCATTTCAGGGGTAGCTTGATTCTCGCTCGGGTGGGTCGAGATACCAAAGTGCGACAATCACTGCTTGGGTTTCGTCCCCACCATTCGCGACGGCGCACGTTGCGGTCTGACTATTGACCGGTTGGATGCTGTCGCCCTTGGCGGTGAGCCAATCGTTCACCTCTTTTTCGAGTTTGGAAAAGTTTTCGGACCCATTCGCAGAAAACAACCGAAGTTGTGTCGGCATAACATGCTCCTGCAAAGTTCGTTGAGGTTAACGCCCGCCAAGTTCCCGGAGTTCCGGACTCCGCCTCGTGCCTTCGGCAATGGGTCAGCAATGGTATCGCGCTAAAGATGCTGAGCCCGCCTCTGTAGGTCTCAGCGGGAGACTGTGCCGCTGCCGGGTTGGTCGTGCGCTTTGCCGCCTGCTTGGCATCGCCGACTTCAATTAATTCAGACACTCAAAGATCATCTTGCTGCGCCCCTCCTCATGGGCGCGCTTTTTTATGTGGCACTCGTGGTCTCGATCCGACGATCCGGAAGGAGCCACATGAGGGCGACCAGCACATAGATTGCGTAGGAAATCCAAGGGATGAAGAAGGCGAATACGATGGCGACGACGTAGAGTATCGGAGAAATTTTGCCCTTGAAGTCTTTGCCAATCGCTCGCGCCAGATGGCTGTGCTTGCCGTGGCTTCGGATGATGACGCGCTGAAGGATGTAGTAGGCGATGGCGGGCATCAGCAGGGCGACGCCGTAGAGCGCCGTCGGATGGCGTGCAAAGTTGTTCTCGCCCATCCAACCCGTGGCAAATGGGATGAGCGACAGCCAAAACAAGAGGTGCGTGTTGGCCCACAGGATGCTGCCGTCGACCTTAGACACCGTATGCAGCAGGTGATGATGGTTGTTCCAGTAGATCGCGATGTAGACGAAGCTCAGAACGTAGCTCAGAAACACTGGCAGCAGCTTCGCGAGAGCGGACCAATCGGCACTGTGAGGAACCTTCAGCTCAAGAACCATAATCGTGATAATGATGGCGATGACGCCATCGCTGAATGCGGCCAGACGTTCCTTTGGCATGGCTCAGCCTCCCTGATTCCCGTCCAACCCATGACAGAGCCTGGCGACGCGTGGCAAGGTCTCACCGGGTCATTTGGGAGGAATTCACCGTGCACACGATCATGGTCATCGCCGGAGGTCTCGCCTTGCTGGTTGCTTGCCTGATTGCGGGTCGCTTCGCCAGCACCGTCTCAAGAGGTGCACTCGCGTTCCTACCGCTTTGGCTCATCGGTGCAGGAATCAACATGTGGATTGGCGTGACGCGGGCCGGCTATCCAATCTCGGCGGAGTTGCCAATTTTCCTGCTTGTCTTCGGCGTACCCGCAGCCCTTGCTCTATGTGCGTGGCGTTATTTCAGTTTGTGACGGGAACGTATAGAAAGATGTCTGTTCGACCGAGATTTCTCTCGTTCAATCGCCTCACGCAGCAGCCTCAAAATGCGAGCCTCGCTGTCCTAGATGCTGACAGCAGCGGAGTCAGTCGCTCACGCAAGTGAAGCCTTCTGGGCCGTCATCAAGGTCGGCCGCAGTGCTCACGAGCACGCCTGTTTCGCCACGTCCGCGTAGTCGAGATGCCAGCGGGACAAGGGTGGGCGGTTGTCGGTTATGTCGCCTGCTGCCCAGAGGATGCGCTTCTTGTCCATCTCGACCGTTACCTCACCGTCGGGACAGATGATGTAGAAATCACCGCGAGCAATCCCCGACAGCATCGCGTCGACGACCTGTTCGGGCAGCCAGGCGCCGTGTTTATGCTCTTGCGTGCCGGTCGTCGTCCAACCGGGGATGAGCAGGTGAGCCGTTACGCGACGGCCGGCATTGTCGCGGTTCGAGCGCAGCTCATGCTCGAGGGCTTCCGTGTAGGCCTTCAGCGCCGCCTTCGTCATATTGTAGACCGGATGGCCGGGTGGATTGGTGATCCCCTGTTTGGAGCCAACGTTGACGATCACGCCACGCTCCGTGGACGCCAACATGCCGGGCAGAAAGGCGCGTACGCCGAGAATGGGCCCCCAGAGGTTGACGTCCATGGCTCTTCGCCAGTCCGCCAGAGGCGCTTCATGCCCGCGTCCAATACGGGTCGCCGCGTTGTTGGCCAAGAGGTTGACCTTGCCGAACTTGGCGATGACGGTGTCGCGAAGTCGTTGAAGCTGCTCCGGGTCGGCGACGTCGGTCGGTGCTTTGACGACCTGGTCGGGGCCTCGCGGCGAAATAGCCTTCAGCGCATCGATGGCTGCGTCCAGTTCCTCACCGGGCAAATCCGCCGCCACGACTGACATTCCGGCCTCGGCAAACCTCTTGCACATTGCGCGACCGATACCGAGGGCCGCGCCGGTGACGACGGCGACATTGTCGGGTTGAACGATCGTGGCTGACATCATGCTGCAACTCCAAGGCGATTGGCTCCGGCTGGAGAGCTCGAGAAACACCAGATCTAGACGCAGATGATGCGTTGCGATAGTGCGGAACGGCTCACCACTAGGCAAGCACTCGCTCCAAGCCGCCGACCGGCTCCGAGGCAACGTTTTTGCGCAGCCAATCGGTGTCCGCAGCTCCCTCGATTCCGGGCATGAGATCAATCAAGCGGCGCAATGGCGCTTTGTGCCAACAACAGACGCCATTGCAAACATCGTTATGCAGTCAGCATTCCGTGAGGTTAAGGCGAGCCCCTATACTTGGCGAATAACTTTGGGTATCGCCTCTCCATCTCAACGGGATCATCGAAATTCCAACGTACATCGAAATTGCGCCAGTCCACACCTTGAAGAAAGCCGGTATCGGATTCTGGCATTTCCTCGCTGGTCTTCTCTTCGTAGATCTCCCGCGCGACGTACATGAACTCTTCGAGTTCTCGATAGCGGCGTGACCTTCCCCCCTGCGGGTCGGGCAACATGGCGAGCGTATCCGCGTCTTCGACCGCCTTCTCGAACGTCCGTCGCCCCTGCGCCATTAGCCAAGCGCGAAAGTATTCAAAGCCGTCGTCGGAACAGCCGCCGTTCATGAGATAAGCTGCTCCCCATAAATTCCATGAGCACGAGTCCGTGTGTATCTCTTCGAATTGACGCTCGAACCCCATCAACTCATCGGGCTCCAGTTCCAAAAGGCGAGCTTCGATCCGCCTCAGGAAATCCTGGTCGCCGGACGCGTTCGAGCGCGCGCCATCGACAATCCTCAAAAACGCGTCCAAATCCATCGGTAGCCTCGCACGACCTGCTCGCTCAAGCGCCTTTTCACTAACCTTCGACCCTGGCGATTTTGCGATGTGGGCGCCTTTCGACACGGGGACGACAGACGCCATGCAGTGCTGCAAAGGACCCATTGACGATTTCTTCCAAGCGGATGGCGTCTTCATCGTAGCCTTGAAGTTTGGCTGGGATGATCTCGCGAACGGCGTAGATCAGGCCCTTCGGCGCCAACCTCGATTCGTACCAATCAACATGCCGATCGGGTCAACGGGGTCACCACGGAGCAACTCGCCGGCTACCCGCCGAAGACTGTCAGGACGACGTGTCCAGCTCGGCCGGCGTCGGCTCCCACGCGCTCGAAAACGCGTTGCCTTCGACGCACGGCGAGCGGCACGCAGCGGCCGTTGGCCTCGGCGTCCCAGTTCTTTGGTGACTTGAGCACGTTGGTCGTGCCGGCAATATTGCTAAGATTTGTCAGGTATATTCAATCGTGTATGTCTCCTCGCTTATATGCTTCTGAAAACTCTGAATCAGTTGTCGTAGTCGGCGAGCGTAACGCGGCATATGTTGCTCAAACTCAGCCCAGCCTCGAAAGCGGAAGGTGCAAGCTGTCGGCAGATACACCAGTCCCTGAGAAATCGATTGCCAAATCGTGGCATGGTCAGGATCCATCTTGAAGTGTCGGCCCATTTCACGCTGGAAGTCTGCACGGGTTCGCACCTGGCTGACATCGAAATCATATAAGAGCCGTTGCGATAGCATGGCGTGCATTCCGTCAATAGTCAGGCCGCTTTGGCGGAGTGCGCCGCACGGCATCCTGGTAGCTATATAATGGCGACAGATGCCGCGACGTTGCTCGAGATAATGCAAGAGGGGGTGACGCGATGCCTAAACGATGGAGCCCACTAAGTGCGTTCGCTTGGGGCGCCGGCCTAGGTGCACTTTTCATTTGTTTTGAACTGATTGGTCGTTGGGGGCACTGAACCGCTCATCTACCAGATCGGTGGGGCACTTGGCGCGGCCTTCGGCTGTGGCTTCATATTCGCCCTAGCGACCTTCGTGCGCAATTTTGCAGTCACTAGGATTTTAATGTGACCACTACCTAGCGGTGCGTGCACGCGCGCGAGAGCCCTTGGTGTCGGGCTTAGCGCAAGAAGCGGCCACGGGTGGCCGGGTTGGGTGGTGTTCTGGGAAGTGCCAGCAAGCGACTCATGCAGCGCAATAAGACGGTTCACTCGCCACCAGTCCAAATGGGCCGATTCTCGATCCTTATGTTTGTCGTGCGGATGACATCCCCCAGCGTGTGCGCCCTTCGGCGATGACCACACAGAACCTCCCACTGGCCGCACGCCCATTTTGTCGAATTGTTTCCTTACGCCAGGCACGCGACGGTGGAGGAGCCGTCCACAGCATCATTCCGGACCTATGCACGAGCGCGCGCGGAGAACGCCGCCGACAAAGCCGCTAAGCCTTTCGCAATCGTTGCAGGTCAGCGACCTCGATCAAGCCCTACCTTGAAAGCGCTGGGCGAGCGCTCGTTGAGCTCTGATGGTCGAAATGCTATCCCTCGCAGCCATGCGCAGAGGAAAACTATCCATTGCGGTTGTCGGCGCGGGTATGGGCGGCCTGACCGTCGCCGCGTCTTTGCGTCACGTCGGTTTCGATGTGCTTATCTATGAGCAGGCCCCGCATTTTGCGCGCATCGGGGCTGGCATCCAGATGATGCCGAACTCGATGAAAGTCCTGCGCCAAATTGGTATCGAGCAGCGGCTGCGAGCCGTGTCGTTTGCTCCCCATTCCCACCTCAACCGCGTCTGGAACACCGGCGAAATTACGCGCGAGCTCCCCATGCCGGAGAGCCTCCATGGGGCGCCATATCTGTGCATGCATCGGGCCGATCTGCACAATGCACTTCTATCGGCGCTGCCGGACGAGATCATTCGTCTTGGCAAGAAGCTCGTAGGCCTCGATCAGGCGACCGATCGTGTGGTGCTAACGTTTGCCGATGGGAGCTGCGCGCACGCTGATGCAGTGGTCGGCGCTGACGGTGTCCACTCCGTTGTCCGTGAACTCATCATCGGGGCCGACCAGCCGGTCCATAGAGGCCGCATCGCGTATCGCGCAGTGTTTCCCGCGGCACTAATGAATGGCAGGAGCATTGGGCCATCGCGCACCAAATGGTGGGGTATCGATCGCCACATCGTCATCTACTACACCAACCACGCTTGCAGCGAGATTTACTTCGTCACCAGTGTCCCGGAGCCGGCTGAGTGGCTGACGCGCGAATCTTGGTCGGCTAAGGGCGAGGTGGTAGAGCTGCGCGAGGCCTATGAGGGCTTCCATCCCGACGTGCGCTCGGTGCTCGAAGCCTGCCCCGATTGTCACAAGTGGGCCATCCTCGAGCGCGAGCCGCTTTCGCGTTGGAGCGAAGGCCGCGTCGTGCTTCTCGGCGATGCTTGCCATCCGATGACCCCTTATATGGCGCAAGGAGCTGCGACTGCCATCGAGGATGCGGCCGTGCTCGCCCGCTGCCTCAAGGCGGCCGGCGGCGAGGATGTCGAGGAGGCATTCGGGCGTTACGAGGCCCACCGCAAACCACGCACCTCGGTCATACAGGCAATCTCAAGCGCCAACACGTGGATGAAGGAAGGCACCTCGGACACCGCTTGGCTCTACGGATACGACGCTTGGAATGCGCCGCTGGACCAACCGGCCGATCACATAACGGCGACGACCGATCGGGTGCAGACCTGAGAATAGGCGGGACTCGCGTCAGCCTTGCATTGGGGTTGCCGGCGGAAAAAATGCGAGGATGTGGCACTCGATGCGATCAAAAGCGAGCATCCTGCGGGCAGCGGCTCTGGCTGCGGCCGTAGCCATTGCCGGGCCCGGCCCGGTACGGGGTCAAGCAGCTTACCCCAGCCAACCCGTCCGGCTCATTATTCCCTTTGGCGCTGGCGGAGTGGCCGACACCACCTCGCGCCTTGTGGCCGATAGTCTCGGCGACAAGCTTGGACAGCGCGTGGTGGTAGAGAATAATCCAGGCGGCGGCGGCATCGCGGCGGCGCGTGCTGCGCTGTCAGCTCCTGCCGACGGCCACACCCTGGCTCTGCTCACCAACGGCACATCGATCAGCGTCAGTCTGTTCAAGAACCTAACGTTCAATCCACTCACCGACTTTGCGCCTGTTACCAAGATCGGCACATTCGAATTTTTTTTCGCAACGAATGCCAATGCACCCTACCGCTCGCTGGCTGACGTGATCCAGGTCGCTCGCGAGAAACCGGGTAAGCTCAACGTCGGTACGGTCACTGCCGGCAGCACCCAGCATCTGTCGGCCATGATGCTGAAATCGACGGCCGCCATCGACTTTCAATGGGTTTCTTTCCGCACCTCCCCTGACGTGCTAATCGCGCTCCTGCGCGGGGACATCGACTTGGCCATCGATGCCTATGCTGCTTTCAGAGCCAACGTCGACGACGGCAAACTGCGCCTGCTCGCAACGTCGGCTCCCACCCGATCTCCACTGCTGCAGGACATTCAGACCGCGAAGGAGGCCGGGGTCCGCGACTTCGAGGCGACAGCGTGGAATGGCCTGTTCGTGAAGAGTGGCACGCCCGAAGCCATCGTTACACAGCTCAACAAGGTCATGGTCGAGGTTCTCGCCGACAAGGACATCCAGAGGCGACTGCAGGAGATGGGCATCGTCGCGGATCCGACCTCGCCTGACGACCTAACAACCTTTCTCAAGACCGATATCGCCAAGTGGGCCGACGTGATAGCTCGAAACAAGATCGAGCAGCGTTAGGCGCGGATCCCTATTTAGCACCTTCATTGGTTCTCCGGCTTGACGAACCGGAATTAGCACACGTGGGAGGACATTTTTCCGCCGAGGGCCCCCACACCGATGTGGTTGGCTTGCATCCTAAGTCAGAATTGCAGCGTTGTGTTAAATGCTCGGGCCAGGCGGACCGCGATGCCGTATGGGACAGAATAGTGCCAAGCTCGGTCACCGCAGCCGGATCCCTACGGCCTCCTGGCGCGTCAGATGAACCACCAGAGTCCGGACGCGGCCGCGGTGGCCGCGCGGATGATCACTGTATGCCATGTAGAGACTCGTGCACCGCAGCGAACCGCCCTATTCGATCACAAGATCGGCGCGGGCGATGCGATAGCCGGCGCTCGCCATGAGCCTTGCAAGCGTTTGACAATCCTCGCGCGCGGGGCCTAACGTCACATCAACGACCATTTCGTCGCGCCTAGAGCTCCGTGACGGCCAGTATGGGACGCATAGGCAGTTCGGACCGCCTCGAGATCACGGCCGTTCCTGCTCGCGCGAACGGTTCACCGCCTTGCTGGCTGGACGGCTGCAACAAGAAATTGACAAGAGGAGCGCTCGATGCCCAACCCGGCCCTGTACGACATGTTTGCGCCCGGCGTCATCGCTGACCCCTACGGCTACTATGGTCGGCTGCGGGAGACGGACCCAGTACATTGGAATGAGCAGTACGAGCTTTGGGTCATCACCCGCTATGACGACCTCGTCTGGCTAACACGGCACCATGAGCTCTTTTCCTCAGCGGTGTTCAGGAACGACCCGCGCCCAGCCTATCCGGCCATCGACGAAACCGATACTGGCCTTTACGAGTACGTGAAAGGTTACCAAGCCGACCAGTTCATCCAACATGACCGGCCCGAGCATCTCGAGATGCGCCGCGTCATGCACGGCTATTTCACGCCGCGATCGATGGAGGCCTGGCGCCCCTTTGTCCAGAACGCCGTCAAAGAGCTGCTCGACGCCACTGAAGCGAAGGGTGAGATGGATATTATGCGCGATCTCGCAACGCCGTTGCCCGTGCTTGTCATCGCCGAGATGATGGGCGTGCCATCTTCGGAGCGCACCCACGTCCGCCAGCTCGCGGAGAAGCTACTCTACATCGGCCGCGGTGACTACGACCGCATGAAGCCGCTGACCGAAGGCATGCGCGGCATGATCGAATACGTGTCGCCGATGGTCGACGAGCGCTTGAAGAGGCCCGGCGACGATTTCATCTCGGTGCTGGCTAGCGGCGAGAAGCGTGGCATCTTCACGCGGCACCAGGTGTTGGTGAACACTTCGCTCCTTCTGCTCGCCGGTCATGAGACCACGATCAACCTGATCTGCAACGGCGTGTTGGCGTTCCTCCAGCATCCCGACCAATGGGAGAAGTACAAGCGCGACAGAGAAGGCCTTGCCAAGTCAGCGACCGAGGAGTGCCTGCGCTACGACCCTCCCGTCAAATCTATACAGCGCATCGCCACCCGGGATTTGGAGATACGGGGTAAGGTGCTCCGGAAACAGGATCGTCTGCGCTGGTTCATTTCCTCTGCCAACCGCGATCCGGACCAGTTTCCTGATCCGACGCGGTTCGACATTGCGAGGAACCCGAACCAACACGTGGCCTTCGGCTCGGGCACGCACCATTGTCTAGGTGCGACCCTCGCACGCGTCGAGGGGCAGGAGATTTTCAAGGCGCTGGCCAAGCGTTTCCCGAACATCCGCATGACGTCGGCGGGCCTGGAGTACCAGCCGAGCATCACCTTCCGCTCGCTCAAGGCGCTGCCGGTCACCTGGCATTAGGAGGCAGCCAATGGCCCGTAAACTGCGCGTCTGGGTCGATCCGAAGGTCTGTGTCGGCAACGCCATGTGCGAGGCCATCGCGGCTTCGGTGTTTCGCCTCAACGAGAATCGTCAGTCGGAGGTCGTCGATCCTGCAGGTGACAGCGTTGAGAAGATCCTGGAGGCAGCGGAGAACTGTCCGGTCAGTGCTATCCGCGTGGAGGATGCGGAGACGGACGAGATACTGTTCCCTTGAGTTGGGGTGCACCACCAAGCAAATAGGAATTGCGATTGCGGAGTCGCAAATGAAAGAAAAATTTGCCGAGATCGCCACGCCCAGCGGCCGCATCGAGGCGTTCGTCACCCATCCGGAGCAGGACGGGCCGTTTCCCGCCGTGATCGTCTACATGGATGTGTTCGGCCTGCGCGAAGAGCTCTACGACGTGGCCCGGCGGATCGCCACCGTCGGCTACTACGCCATCGTACCGGACTTCTATTACCGCAACGGTAAGCTGCGCGTGAGCTTCCCGGCCGACAAGGGTTGCTGGACGCTGGCCGATCTGGACAAGGCGCAGGAACAGCAGGTGCGCACCGCCGGCAAGGGCCTGTCCAACACCATGGCGGTCGACGACACGCGTGCGATCCTCGCATTCTTTGACGGCGAGCCGGTGAAGCCTGGCGCCAAGGGCGCCGTCGGCTTCTGCATGGGTGGCCGGCTGGCGATGTGCGCGGCCGGCAATCTTCCCGAGCACTTTCGCGCCGTGGGCGGCATGCACCCGTCGTCACTGGTGAGCGACGACCCGACGTCGCCGCATCTGTTTGCTGACAGGTTCCGCGGCGAGGTCTACTGCGGCTTCCCGGAGGATGACCCGCTCGCGCCGACCACGACCATCAATAAGCTCGCCGAAATGTTCAGCCGCGGGCCGGCGAAATACGGCTGGCAGCGCCACATTGGCGCCATCCACGGCTACGGGTTGCCCAGGCGCGACGTGCACCACAAGCAGGCCGCCAACCGCGATTGGGAAGCCATCTTCGCCATGTTCCATCGGCAGATGCCGGCCTATACTGGTTGAGGAGAAAAATCATGCCGAACGCCAGGATTACGGGACTGCGCAGCATCGAGCTGGGCGTGCCCGACCTCGACCGCTCGTCGGATTTCTATCAGGCCGTCTGGGGCCTGCAGGAGGTCGTGTCCGACGGTGACACCGTGTACCTGCGCGGCACCTGCGCCGAGCACCATGTGGTCACGCTGCGCCAGCGGCCCAGGGCGGCGCCGCTCGGCGTGCACTTTTCGGCTTCCGATCGCAACGCCATCACGGAGCTGCACGCCAAGGCGAAAGCTTACGGCACCGATGGCCTCACCGCGCCAGCCGAGCTGGCGCGCACTGCCGGCGGCGGCTACGGCTTCCGCTTCAACACGCCGGACGGCCTGCCGCTCGCCATCTCGGCGGATGTGGTCCAGCACCCCGACATCGTCACCGACCGCTCGCGCCCGACCAAGCTCGCCCACGTGGTGCTCAACAGCGCCCGCATCGACGAGCAGACGACCTTCTTCAAGGACCTGCTCGGCTTCCGACACAGCGACAGCACCGAGATGATGGAATTCATCCGCTGCTGCGCCGATCATCACAGCGTCGCGTTTGCGCGCGGCAACGGGCCGTCGCTCAACCACATGGCCTACGAGATGCCCAACATCGATGGGCTGATGCGCGGCGCCGGTCGCATGAAGCAGAACGGTTTCAACATCGAGTGGGGCGTCGGCCGCCACGGGCCGGGCAACAATGTCTTCACCTATTTCATCGAGCCGAATGGCTTCGTCACCGAATACACCACCGAGGTGGAGCAGGTCGACGAGGCGACCTACGTGCCCAACACGGCCGAGTACTGGGCCAAATTCCCCGGCCGTCCATGCCGCTGGAATATGGCCGGGCATCCGTCGAACCGCCTGCGCGCCGCCATGGGCGGCGAGATTTTTGCCCCGCCGGAAGGTGAGGACCCGAAGCTGCGTTGCGAAGACGTGATGGCGCGCACGCTCGGGCGGTAGGGCATTTCAGGCCGTTCGACGACCACAGGAAGCAGAACTACACGATCCACAACAGGCTGGTGCGCGTGCGCCGTTCCGGCGTCAGCAGCTCAAACACCGAGAATGATCGCAATTCGACACGCGAACGCTCCCGTGGCTCCGGGATAGAGAATCCCAGTCTCGGGAGCTTGCTACGCTCCTGCGCGCTCGCTGCAAATGCCAAGCAACCGCACCGGCAATACAGACCGTCCCACCGGTTCATCAATCGCGCGCGCCTCATCCACTGCTGACGCGGCCAGACTAACAGATGATCTCGCACATGGCCCCCGATCCATTGTTGCATCGCGATAGCGAGTTCCGACTTGGGTCGATGCTGTCGAAAAACCGCCCCTGATCCCGCTGCTGCCGCCCCATCATCACCCCGCCCTCCGTTGCGGACGATCGATCAGCCATCGGAATCACGGTTCGCAGGCCTGCTCAAGCCCTTTTTCGACAGCATCGGTCATGTACGGCCCCATCTGATAGACGATTGAGCATCTTTCGTGGGTCTCTTGCTCCTTCAATACCGGCCACTCTGGTGATCGACTGAGGCATGGCTCTTGAGTGCCGATTTTGTTGCAAAAGTATTCTGGAGCTCGTCCACGCGAGGGAGACCAGAAAAATGATTCCTGTCAGGCTTAGATAGCGAGCTGGGATTCTCTGGGAGACTAAAGACGCCGAATAGAATTTTATCAGTTGACCCATCTATCAGACATCAGAGCGACTTTTGCAACAAAATCTGCCAACAAGAGACTCCTGCGCTGCAGCAAGCCGCTTGCCCCAACTCCTCCATAACCTCAGCCGCAAGCAGGATGCGCACGGAGGCGTCCACGAGGTCGCTGATCAGTCGAGCGCAAATGGTGCAATGGTCAGCGTGTGAATCGCCTTCGCGGCCACGGGCTCGCATTCTTTCGTCGAGGTGAGAGGCTGAAGGACGACTTTATTCGCGGCCGAGAACTCCGGGGCGGTGGCGGGCGATCCGCATCGAAGGGCCGTGTCTTACCCCCTAACTGGCCCTCTAATTTCATCACACCGATGGCCAAACCACGTGTCCATCCACGAAAGTCGATCTGTTGGGGCGTTGCATCTCCGCCGACGCCAACCAGCAAGCTTCTGGAAGCCGGCTCGCATACAAGCGTATGCATGGTGCCACATCCAAACGCATATCTGTGGTCGAACACGGGTGAGGCGGACCTGTTCAGCGCGCGAAACAACTCTTCGGCAGAGAGCCCGGCTTTGGACCAGGCCTCAAGTGGAGGAATGCGCTGGTAGGTCCAGGCGGAGCGGCGGTTAAAAATTTGGAGTCTTTTGGTCTGAAAGTGGTTGGTGCAGGCCAGGTTCCCGCCCTCACGCACCGCGACCTCTAGGGACGATGCCTCCACGACGGCTCCCACCCCTTTGGCGTCTTTGAGCGAGTAACTGAAGGAAAGGCCGTGTGGGAGCCGTTTCAGCAATTTGACCGCTTCCGCAGTCGTGGCGCACTGGTCTAGCACGATGCGGACAGTCAAAATGCAGCCCAAGCCCGGCCGCCACGATTTCGATTGATTGACCAGGTGCAAGGCGACGCAAAGGCCGTGTTCGTTCATTCCATCAACACGTCCCGTGAACCTGTCGGAAAAGCCAACGCTCGCGTTTACCCCATTTGGCTGTATGGCCAGCAGCATGCTGTCATACTTGGCTACCGAGTAGTCGTAGTTGCGACCGAAGAGGTCCACCGTCGAAAGAGAGGAGCATCCGTAGGTGGGGTAAGGAAGTCGGCCGTTGGAATACCGCATTACAGCCGTCTCAAATGGAATTTCTAAGCCGTCGGCGAGTCCGTGCAACTCCTCCCAGATATTGGGAGCATAGGTGGCGAGCGCCGCCTGTGCATTCTTGATGTTAAACCCGTAACGACCGCGCCCTCGACGATGCTTCAAGGTTCTGCCGCGCGGACTGTTGCGGAAGCCTTGGGCGGTCTGGACGCCAACATCATAGCAACTGCCCCGGCATTCCACGACGGCAACCCGCCACGGCTTCGTCTCGCCAATGGGATCGTCCAGACTTTCCCGCATGGGTTTCCCACAAACAGGCTTGTTGATTCGCCAAGGGAGAGACTAGAGGACTTGAGACGTTCCTGATGTGACAATGACATCCACGTTGATTCGGACCAAAGTCGGCCGCGAACTCGGCCAGCCGCAGGGCCGTGCCAGGTGCGATTGCTGCATTGCGATCGCGAGTTCCGAAGTGGGTCAGACCCGGCCGGCCGCGACCGGATCCCAAGGACCTTCCTGGCCTTGGGGCCAATTCCGGGGATTGTGCTAGCCTTCTTTGCTATACCGGCGGCGGGGACGAGAATATGCCAAGTGAAGGCCCACGGAAGGATCACCTTGAGCGAAAATTGGCCGCCATCCTAGCGGCGGACATTGCAGGCTATAGCGCGCTGATGGAAGCGAACGAAGAAGCAACCGTTCGCGACCTCAAGGCCCACCAAGCGGTCATCCTGCCGATGATCCCGAAGCACGGTGGGCACCTCATCGACACCGCCGGCGACGGCATCCTTGCGGAGTTCCCCAGTGTCGTCAATGCAGTGGAGTGCGCACTGGCCGTCCAGAAGACCATGGCTGAGCGCAACACCAACGTCGACCCTGAGCGCCGCATGGAGTTTCGTATCGGCGTCAACCTCGGTGATGTCATCCACGACGAGGTCCGCGTCTATGGTGACGGCGTCAACATCGCGGCGCGCCTTGAAGCAATCGCCGAACCTGGTGGCATCTGCCTGTCGGGCGAAGCATTCGCACACGTGCAAAGAAGGCTCCAACTCACAGGGCTCGACCTCGGCGATAAACAGCTTAAGAACATCGCTCAGCCCATTCGTGTGTACCGAGTGGTAGCTCCGCAGGTTCCATCAGTCCCAGCACGGCCCCCACTCTCCCTCCCCGACAAGCCATCCATCGCAGTCCTCCCCTTCACGAACCTCAGCGGTGACCCGAAAGAGGGTTACTTCAGTGACGGAATTACGGAGGACATTATCATCGAGCTCTCCCGTTTCTCGGAGCTCTTTGTCATCGCCCGCAATTCGAGCTTCCAGTACAATGGCAAGTCACCCGACATCAGGCAGGTTGGGCGCGAGCTTGCGTACGGTACGTGCTCGAAGGCAGCATTCGCCGGGCAGATAGTCGTGTTCGCATTGCAGCCCAGCTTATCGACGCCACAACCGGCGCGAACCGCTGGGCGGAACGCTACGACCGCGAACTCGAGGACGTGTTTGCCGTCCAGGACGAAGTCGCGCGCACCATCGTAGCTATTCTCGTCGCCCATGTGAACAAGGGAGAGACAGAACGGATCTCACTCAAGCCACCGGCGGTGTGGCAAGCCTATGACTACTATTTAAAAGGTACACAACTTTACGCCTTGTTTTTTTCGACGTTCGCAGCAAGAGACCTCTACGAATGCCGCCGTTTGTTGGAAACGGCAATTTCCATAGATCCAGCTTATGCGCGCGCCTATGCATTGCTATCCACAACTCATCAGTTTGCGTTCATTCAGCCGATCGACGAAGACTACCTCAAACCGAGCACGATTGATCGCGCCTACGAGTTGGCGCGCAAGAGCATAGAGCTTGACCCCAATCTGCCCCTCGCGTACGCCGAGCTGGGCATGGCGTTATCGTACAAGGGTCAGCGCGAGAGGGCCATCGCTGCCTTTCAGAAGGCGATAGAGCTCAATCCAAACTTCTCAGACATTCGATATGCAGCCGCCCTTATCTTCTCCGGGCAATTCCTGAAAGCAATCGATGTCAGTAGATCCCATATGAGACTTGATCCGTTTTATTTGCCACTCGTGCCCTTGATGCCCGGCATGGCGCACTATCTGCTTAGACAGTACGATGAAGCCGCAGTGTATTTGCGCGAGTACATTTCTCGGGCCCCCAACGCACGCGTGGGCCACGCATGGCTGGCGGCGACGTATGCACAGCTAGAGCGATTCGAAGAGGCACGCGTGGAGGTCGCGGAGGTCAGGCGTATCGACCCTAAGGCCACGATCTCTACGTTACCCATGAAGCGCTTGAACATGTTCAAAGACGCCAGCGATAATGAACACTTCTTCGATGGCCTCCGTAAAGCCGGTCTGCCCGAATGACCGAGAGCCAAGCGTCGGCTTGCAGCATACTCGCCGCTGTCGGAGGTCGCTAGCCTTGGTCCGCTGTTCCCCCAATCCCGGGCACGAGGCCAACCAATCGGTGCGGGTACGCAAGGTGCCACCTACGGACTCATGCGCCGCAGCAGAGCAAGCCACTACCCTAGTCGATCACCTCATCTGCACGAGCAATAAGCGGCGGAGGGATAGTGAGTCCGAGCGCCCTGCTGCTTTTGAGGTTAATGATGAGCTCGAAGCGTGTTGGTTGCACGATTGGCAGATCAGCCGGCTTCGCACCATTCAGCACCTTGGCGATCAGGTCTCCCGAGAGTGCGTATAGGTCCGTCAATAAGATGCCATAGCTCGCAAGGCACCCAACCTCCACCATTTCACGAAATTGGCAGATCGCTGGAATCTTGGCGGCAAGGCTCAGCTCGCCGAGGCGTGGTCGGAAGTTAAACAGCATCGAAGAGGAGACGATATTGACGCCCTCAACGCCGCTCGCTTTAAAGGCCTGGAAGGCCGGCTCAAGATCGTCGGGTCCGCGGACGTCGATCGTCTGTAATTCCACACCGAGACGGCCCGCTGTTTCTGCCATTCCTTGCGGCCGCCCTGGACCGCTTGTTTGTGGGTCGTTAAGCACGCCGAAGCGCTTAGCGCTGGGAAGCAGCTCCTTAAGCACCTCAAGTTTCTTCGGATCGAGTTCGGTCGCAAGGATGCTCACGCCGGTGATATTGGCACCGGGCTTGGCCAGACTGGCGACGAGCCCAGAGCCGACGAGGTCATCGCCTACAGTGACAATAGGAATGGTCTTGGTAGCGGCTTGTGCCGCACGCCCCCCCGCGCCTCCAGTTGCGAAGACCACACTAGCACCCTCGCGTACCAGTGCTTGGGCAAGTCCCGGTAGCCGTTCGAGCTTCCCCTCGGCGACGCGGACATCGATGCGAATATTCTTGCCGTCAATGAACCCGTGCTTTGCGAGCGCTTCTCGTAAGAGTTGGTGGCGCACCGTCTGCGTGGGGGCTGGGCTAAGAAAGCCGACGACTGGAACCATCGGCGAGTCCTGTGCGTGCGCCACGAATGGCCACGCGGTGGCTGCACAAACCAGCGCAATAAGCTCTCGTCGCCTCATGTGAGCCCCACGTCCGCGATAAGGCTGGCGTCAGAGTATCAGATCACCGCAATCGCTGCACGGCAACGCGCATGCTCTTGCGATGGCAGATGCCGGTCAGGCTGTCCCCCCGAGGCTCTGATTTGTGTCCGGAATAACCCCTATTCCCGGCATACTCGTGGGCGCTCAAGGACCGTCTCTTGAGTGCCATGTATGGACGGCGCCCGCGATGCAAGAGGAATCTGACGTTTCCGCGAATGTCGGGTGCGGTCATGTATTCGGCCTGCTGTTGCAGCCACTTTGGCCGCTGGCCATGATGTGATCCGCGGATCGGGTCCCAATCAGGGCGCCGCGCTTATGAAGCGCGTGGCACTTGGCGGGTTCTCCCAATCGAACGGCTCGACCGTTTCGCATCACGTCGTATTCACCCCTGCAATCCGAGAACGCCACGTTTACATGGTCTATGCACTACTTCATTGCTAAGCCTCTTGCCTCTTCAACCTCCCACAGATGTCGCGGCGATCTGCCGTACACGGTAGATCTCCTTCTTAGTTAGCACCACCCAGGCGATGCGCGCCATCTTGTTAGCTAGTGCGACTGCAACAACCTTCACCGGCTTGCGTGCTAACAGTTGCGTTAGCCAGGGGTATTTCTCGGGATGGGCGCGCGCCTGCTTGATCACGGCAAACACGCCAACGACCAGGATGCGCCGCAGGTATCGGTCGCCTTGCTTGGAGATGGGCCCTAGCCGCTGCTTGCCGCCGGTCGAATCCTCGCGTGACACGACGCCGATCCAGGCCGCAAAGTCACGTCCCTTCTTGAAGATCGAAGCATCGGGAACCGTCGCCACAATGGCACTCGCGCCGAGGACACCGATGCCTGGAATGCTCTCGAGCCGTTTGCTGTCGTCGCTTTTGCGATGCTGCGCGAGTAGGCGCTTCTCGATGGCGCCAATCTCGGACTGGCACGAGGCTATTTGCACGACAAGCGCCGACAGGCTAGCGCGTGCATTCTCGGGCAGGCGGGCATCGCTACCGTCGGCGATAATGGCAAGCAGCATCTTCAGACCGTCGTAGCCTTGTGCAGCAACGATGCCGAGTTCAGCCAGATGCGAGCGCAGCGCATTGATGGCCTGTGTGCGCTGGCGCACCAGCAGATCTCGAACGCGGTGCTGCATGAGCTGTGCTTGCTGCTCCGGTGTCTTCACCGGCACGGTGCGGACCGTCGGTCGCCGAACCGCCTCGCAGCACGCCGCGGCATCGACCGAATCATTCTTGTTGCGCTTGACGTACGCCTTCACGTCCTTGGCCGGCATCAGCCGTACGTCGTGCCTGAGCTTCTTGAGTTCGCGTGCCCAGTAGTGGGCCGACGCACAGGCTTCCATGCCGATGAGGCACGGTGGAAGTTTGGCGAAGAAAGGCAGCACTTGTGATCGCCGCAGCGGCTTGTTGAAGACCACCTTGTCGTTAGCGTCGACGCCATGCACCTGGAACACATTCTTGGCAAGATCAATGCCGATCGTGACAACGTGCATGTGGATGGCCCCCTCAATGTGATTCGTCTCTGACGATCACCCTATGACACATCGATGCCGAAAGTGGGCGCCGTCCACCACATCAGGGCGCTGCGGCGCGCAGGTGGCTCGCCGAGCGCGAGGCCGAACTGCTGCCGGTTCAGTATTTTCATGTGGTTTACACATTGCCGGCCGAGCTCCGCGGCAGACCGCGCGCCTATCCTCCCACCAGTCGGCCCCGTCATTTGCTCCACCCAAATCCACCATCCTAACGGTGCACCTCGAAGCTAATTCCCCATAGCCCGCCTGCACCGTCGGCGATCCACCCTCCCGCGATTTCGTGCCTTGGCGCTTCTCGGACG
>Ga0081455_10000825_pt1 | contig 39866 bp, 36 predicted proteins | sample TabmetS3T2R1_FD_70207 | JGI IMG/M metagenome (GOLD analysis project Ga0081455, IMG submission 70207) | Tabebuia heterophylla rhizosphere microbial communities from the University of Puerto Rico - S3T2R1 | ecosystem: Host-associated > Plants > Roots > Rhizosphere ... | reverse complement strand
AAAAGACGCGCGCGCCATTCTCTTCACCGAGAATATTGACGGCAATGTTCCAAATTCGACAAAATCTATATTGTTGCATTAGTGGCAGCCGGGCCGTCTTCCTGGATGTGGAGGCCGACCGGTACTTTTGTCTGCCCCCTTCGCTCAACCGTACTTTCAGGGCACTGATGGAAGTTCCCTCGGTCGAAGTGCCAGAGCCGGAATCTCGAGACATTTTGATATCTCGCGGCCTGCTTCCTCCTGAGCGGGAGCAGTTCGACTGTCTGCGGGGAGAGCGGCTCCCACACCCCACGCACGACATTCCCATCGGTACCAATACCTTTGAGATCACCGGAACCGAAGCTGTCTTCGCTCAAGTCCGCGCCCAGATTTCGCTTCGACGAAAAGGGCTAGCCGGAGTGAAGCACGCTATCGAAAATCGGAAACTTCGACGCGCGATGCAGCCTGTGGAACCAAACTTGATAGCATCCAAAATTGCTGCGGGTTTCGCACGGGCCGATCGGATCCTGCCTCCGAACGATAGATGTCTTGTGCGCTCATTGGCATTTCTTGCCGTCTGCAATCGTCATGGGCTTTTTCCTTCTCTGGTGCTCGGCGTGCGGATGAACCCGTTCACTGCCCATTGTTGGGTGCAGATGGGGCCATCTGTTTTGACCGGCGATTTCGAGCAAGCTCGTCTTTTCACGCCGATCATGATCGTGCCATGATGCACCGCTACCTTCTCCTACGGTACGGTAGCGAGGGAGCCGGAGCGCTGGCGCCGAGGAGGATTGCCGCACCTTCGGGCTTCCGGGAAATCCCGATTGCACCCGGATTGATTGCTTTCGTTGCCAGTGATTGCCGGTGTCTGACGCTATCCGGGATGCGAGGCATCGTCATCGGTGATCTATTTCATCGACACGGCGCGTCCGGCCCGATCCAGGCGCTCGGCGAACGAGACGAAGCCGCGATCGTGCGGGACCCTCAGCAACTCAACAGCCGATATTGGGGCGGTTACGTTGCGGTCGTTGTCAATGATGGCTGTACACGTATCATCCGAGACCCAACAGGTGCTTTGCCATGTTACCACGTCGAACTGGGCCAGATCGAAGTATTTGCCAGCGACATAATCACTTTGTGTGAAGCTGGGGTCATCAAGCCGGAAATTGATTGGCACGGCCTTGCCAGCTATCTTTATACGGCCGGCCTCCCAACCCGAACAACGGCGATAGCTGGCGTCCGCGAGCTCCTTCCCGCCACCGCGATGCAGTTCGAGCCAGGCCGAGCGTCAATAATTGCCACCTGGTCGCCTTGGAAATTTACCGCGATTGAGCCGGTTGCGGATTGGGAGGACCGCGCGATCAGACTTCGGCGTGTGGTGGAGAGCTGCGTCCGGGCATGGGCATCATCCTTTGACAGAATTCTGCTCTCGTTATCCGGCGGTCTTGATTCCTCAATCGTTGCGGCAAGTCTTGCAGGGTCGCACTCCGAGACTGTTGCCCTGACCATGTACAGCGACGACGCCGCTGGTGATGAGAGATTCTATGCGAGAGAATTGTGTACTGTCCTGGGGATTGAACTCCGGGAGAGGCTCCATCATGTCAAAGATATCGATATTGATCAGGCAGCCGGCCCCCATCTGCCTCGACCGATTGGTCGTACGCAGAACATTGCATACGAACGCGCATTCATCGCGACCAGCGCTTCGGTGGGATCGCAGGCCTTTTTTACGGGAAACGGTGGTGACAATGTTTTCTCATATTCGCAGTCTGCGACATCGATACTTGACCGCTATCTATTCGAGGGGGTGAGTTTCGGCGTATTGCAAACGCTAGGTGACGTCCAGGCATTGACTGGCTGTGGCCCAGTCGAGGCGCTCCGAGCTGCCGTGCGGGTCGCCCGTAAGTCTAAACGCGCATATCACTGGCGACCCGATGACAAATTCCTCCATCCGGATCTCGTTTCGTATCAATCCCGCCAGGCGCTTGATCACTCATGGCTCACCCATCCACCAGATGGCTTGCCGGGACAGAGCGCACACATCGCCGGGCTACTTCGGGTTCAGCAGAACCTGCTACCGATGCGGAGTGCGCATGCGCCGGTTATCAATCCGCTCTTGTCCCAGCCGATCGTGGAGGAGTGTCTCAGCATTCCCAGCTGGATCTGGTGTGCTGGAGGGAAGAACCGATCCCTTGCCAGGATAGCATTCCGTGACAAGCTTCCGCCTCTGATTATAAATAGAAAGACGAAGGGGACGCCGGACTCCTTCTGCATCCAAATTCTCGAAACTTACAAAGATTCCATATGTGACAGGCTACTGAACGGCCGACTTGCGCGACATGGGCTTGTTGACCGCGAAAGGCTTGAACGGTCGCTGAGAAGCGATCGCCTCGCGCTAGGGATCGATCATGTGCGCCTGCTCGACCTCCTGGATACAGAAGCTTGGATCAGCCACTGGGAGAATTTCACGGCGAGCGACGATCATCGACGTCACGTGCTGACTGCTCGTGTCTAAGGAGGTCCCAATGAGCCAGTTCTGAAGCCCTGTCAGGCGCACGCGACCGCCTGTCGCGAAGCCAGTAATCGAACCAATCCAATGCTCTCTCCGCCACAGCCAATTTATGAGCGGGCTGCCATTTCACGTGATGCTCATTTGGAAAGACGTACAGGTCGATCGGTGCTCCGGCCTCGCGCAGCGCGGTGTACCCATTGAGCGCGCTCATATATTCGTCATCGGCCATCTGGAGGAGGATAGGTGTGTCGATCCGTCGCGCATTCGCCGCAAGCGAAACCTCTTTCCAAAAGGCGGTCCCGTCGTCGATCAGGCGAGGATACCCTTCGGCAACAAATTCCTTGGCAGCAGCGGGGCCGACACGCGTCAAAATTTGCGAGTCCCAACAGCAACTGCTGGTGGCGGCAGCAGCGAACAGGTTGCTGTGCAGCAAACCGAAGCCAATGGTTGAACCGCCATCGCTCAGTCCCGTTATGCCGACCCGAGCCGGATCGGCGATGCCCCGGGATATGAGCAAACGCACACCTACCTCGAGGGAAGATTGGACGCTCCAGCGGTCGGAGAAATTTTCGAGATTGGCTTTGTCGATGGAAATGGCATCCTTCGCATCTGTCAGCAGCCCGGTTGGGGGTGGGCGGCTGAAGCTCAGCACGGCAAAACCTCGATTTGCGAAAGCCTGAATGGGAAATTCGTCACCGGTTCCACCACGGAGGAAACCTCTCGTGTCATATTGCACTATGATCAGCGGGTATCGCGTGCCCGGTTTATAGTCCGTCGGCAGCACGAGGTCGCCAATCGTGTCGATACCAAATCTGTTTCTCCAAGAGAGCCGCTCGACATGTCCGAGACGCAGTGAACGAAAGTCGGGGTTCGGATCGAACAATAGTTCCGACGCTCCCTTCACTGGATCAAGGATCTCAATGCGCCTTGGTTTGCTGGATCCCTCCACGACGCAGATGAACTTGTCGTTCCAGGGTTCGCAGTCATCAAGAACGTCCTGCGTCGAATAAAGCTGATATGGCTTGGAGTGGCCGGGCTGCCACTCATAGATTGTGGTCGTTCCCCAACCCGGTCCTTCCAATCGGAAATATCGAACCCGTTTGCCGTCGATGCTCCATGATGGACGACTAATCCGTCCTGTGCAGGCAGCGGCCCCGCAACGGATGGCTTTCCCCCACCGATCCTCGGCAAACAGCTCATTTGAAGACGCGATGATGCGGGCTGATGGCGATGCGAGCCATGCTCGTCTTCCGCGCAACGACATCGCAAGCGCGATCGCACCGGGCGGCGCCTCGGGCGACAATCCCATTTGCGCGGCCTCTGTTGGAGATGCCGACCTTACCGTGCCAGTTGCCAACTGCTGCACGAATATTTCTGCCGGGATCGGCATTGGCGGGAAGGGTCTATTGCTGGCGCCCGCGGAAAAGCGGTCATCATAGCGGAACCCACGGAGGCCTTCCGTCAGGATTCGTTGCCGCGCGGCCACGAGCCCTGGCCGCGCGCTGAATATGATCATCGCGCCGTCCGCGCTGATCCGGAAATCATCGACGTCATAGGGAACATTGGTGATGGGAGAACTTCCTCGCCCGGCCGCATCTGCCCGCCAGACTTGAGTTGTCCCGCCTTCGCGTTTGAGAAAGGCGATCCAATCGCCACCAGGTGACCATCGCGGCGTTATTGTCAGTGGAATACCACTGGGAAATCCCGCCTTTCCTCTGAAGTCGATCGTTGATCTAATGAGCTCGCCTCCCTGATCAACCCTTACGGGCCGGGCGTCCCCCCGAATGTCCAGCACGTACATAGCCAGGCAGTGCCTGTTCGTGATGGGATCCGCTTGCCGCAATTGAAAGGCCAAACGCCGATGGTCCGGCGATGTCATGAACAACCGAGCATCAGGAAAGGAGCGATCTTCGGGGCCGATATCTCTCAAGCGCACAAGATCAACCGGCAGAAGTGGCCTTTGCGCTTGTCTTGCCACCGAAGATGCTGGCACGGAGATCTCGCACGACGCTCTTTCAGCTTGCGCGTTCGGCGAATGACCGGCCAACACGGCAACGAGGCCGAGCGGAAATACTCGCGGGTGCATGGCACTACCAGCGTTTGGTAAGCGTCAGGCTGATGAACCGACCGACCACAGAATAATTGGTCGAATCATAGGGCGGGTCAGCCGGGTTGTTATTCCGGATAACCGAAGGCTTCTCGTTCAATGCGTTCTGGACGACCAACGCTGCTTCTATGCCGCCGAGAATTCCTGATCCCGTTGGCCGTATCCGTGCAATCAGGTCCAGCGTAGTGAACGAGCCTACAGAGACTGTAGGGCTGTATCGGTTGTCTTCAACCCCACCGATATAGTTCACAAATGCGGAGATGCCGACCCTGGCCTTGTCCCAGGATCCACCGATGCGTCCACGCCAGTGGGGCGAATTGAAGATGGTGCCTGCTCGCTGGCCGGCCAACTGACCTGCTATCAGCCGCCTGTCGCTTTCCAGATAACTGGCCGATGCAGAGAGATCGATCTTTCCATCGCTTCCAAGATCATGCTTGAAGCTCGCTGCGAGATCCACTCCACGGACATTCTCGCGCGCGGTGTTCTGAAGCGTGTCATCCACAAACGCACCGACGCCCGCAGGATCGAACGGCGCGCCCGTCTGGTTAGACAGGCCTGCCGGAAGTCCGTTGAGGACGTCCGCGATCATCGCCGCGCTCGGCGAATAAACGACGAGATGATTGTAGTCTGGGTTGCTCAGCGCGCTCAAAAGCGCTGAAATTGGAACAGCTACACGGTCACGATACCGAATGTTGAAGTAGCTGGCCTGGATGTTGAGGCCGTCCAGCATCCGAGGATGCAGATCGATTGTCGCACTCCAGGTGGTCGCCCGCTCGGGTTTGAGATTTCTGTTGCCACCCGTCACCAGTAGGACTGTTGCATTGTCCGCAAGTCGAGATGGCGCAAAATAATATGCAGGAAAAAGGTAACCTTCGGTGAGCTGGAATTGCTGGAAAAGCGTTTGGGTTTTGAATGATTTTCCCCAACTTGCGCGAATAGTAATATCGTCCAAAGGCTCGTAAACGAGTCCGAATTTCGGGGTCGCAAGGTGAGCAATTCCCCGATAATCTTCATATCTTACAGCAGCACTGAACTGCAGCGATTTAGCAAAGGCAATGGAATTGGCTGCGCCGATGACGGGCAGCGAGAGTTCTCCATAACCATAGAGGGATTCTTGCTTTCCGGAAAAGTCGCTCGTTACCGTCGTCACGCCGCTGCGTGTCATATCGACGAACACGTCCAGTTTGTTTCTTCGATAGCCGCCGCCTATCGCCAGGCGGGCCAGCCCGCCTGCCGTGCGAAACAACGGTCCATCCGCGCCAAACTCTATGGCGTCAGTTCGATTGTCATAGGTCAGATTGCTGCGGCTCGCCTCTGTCCCGCCTAAAAACCGCCGAGAATGGAGATCGGCCTTGCTGTCGCCATGAACGGCACTGAGCGTAGCTTGCCAATTGGCGGGCAGGCGGAATTTCAGGACCGGAGCGACCGAATAAGACCGGACCTCCACCTGATTTACGTTACCGTTGCTATAGGCGCTGGAATTCGTGAAGAACGCCTGGGGTCTGAGGGACTTGCGGTCGTTCACTTCACCATCGAGTTCGAACACTATGCTGTCATTGATTTTCTGATGAGCCGCGACGACAGCGCTAATCTGCTTCTGCCTCGGAACAAGAACTGCTGAATCGTCGAGGGTTCGGGTATAAGAGCGATCCAGCGCCATGATCGCGGTTGATTTGCTGTAGTCTATAGCAGTCATGAAACCGCCGGACGACCAACGTTTGCCGCCCACCAGGCTGTACTCCTGTTGTTCGTTGCCGCCATCCGTCGAGGCGCCGAAGCGGGCCGATGTCTCGACGCCCTGAAAATCACGGCGAAGAATGACATTCGCGACACCGCCAACTGCATCCGATCCATATAGGGCTGAAGAACCGTCCGCGACGATTTCGACGCGATCGACAGCGGCTAACGGGATCGCCGATATATCCACTCCCTGACCGATAGCGTCGTAGGCTACACGATGGCCGTTGATCAGGGTGAGAGTTGCATCTGGCCCCAGACCCCGAAGGTTGAGAGCAGAAGAATTTGTCAGATTCTGATTTCCGTTGCCTTGACTGCCACCACCAGCAACGCCCGGATTTTGCCCGCCATTGAAATTCTGGGGAATGGTTCGGACAAAGCTCCCAAGATCCGGCAATCCGCTATTCTGAATGGACTGTCGATCGCTCACCGATACAGGCGCGGCAGATGGTGCACCTCGGATGTGACTGCCGGTGACAACGATCTCCGCATTGTCCGCCGAGCGGTCCTCTAGCGCGCCCGACGGCTCCGATCGCCCCCGAATGAGGATCACATCCCTTCTGAACTCGGCCGTGAGACCGCTTCCCACCAGAAGCGCCCGCACGGCGTCATCAGCACTGTAGGTGCCGCGAAGGGGAGGGGCGCGCTTGCCGCTGACAGCCTCGGCGCCGAAAATGATCTCGCGGCCCGACTGGCGGCTGACACTCCGCAACGCATCGCCCAGGTCCCCCGCCTCGATGCTATAGTCCCGGCGTCCGCCATGAGATTGTGCCTGCGCGGGAGCGGCGATGACCATCGCCCCCATGGCGACTGCTGCAAGCAGATGATTCCGGACTTGGTTACGCATCAACCCCATGATTTCCCCCTTCAATTCCGCCATTTTGGCGGGACTTTCAGAGGGCATCGCAACAAAAGTGCAATCTACGGGGTCGATCCTCCAAATTTTTTATCGGAGGATCGGGAACGAAGCACAATCTCATTCTGGCGAGCCCGATCGATTTGAAGATCGAACAGCGAGGCCAGCCGGTCGGCGACCTGCTCCGGGTCATCCACCCTGAAGCGCCCCGATACGGTCAAAGCGCCCACGGCCGGATCGGCAATGCGGATGGGAAGCGTGGAGCCGCGGTTCGCCTCGGCGACCACCGCAGACAGTGTCGCCTTGTCGAACTCTTGGACCGCTGGGATCTGCGGCATGGATGCGACCGCATCGAGTCCCCTTGCCTTGGCCGGGGTGGCGAGGTCCGGGATCGTTGCGCGGCCGAAGCTCAATATCTCTCCAGGAACCAGGCGGGTGATAGCTTGCGCAGCGGCTTTGCTCTTGCCTTGCCCGGAAGCCGGCCGTTCCACATCCACTGCACCTCGCAGCAGCCGCACGGTCACGAGTTGGTCGCGATTGATGATAACATCGAAGATGGTTCCCCTCGCGGTCACGCTTCCATCACCGGCAAAGACGATGAATGGCCGCCCGTCATGCGCAACATCGAAGCGGGCACGCCCGCGTTCCAGACGCAACTCGCGGCGTTGTGCATTAAAATGTGCGGTGAGGGCGCTTCCATCATCCAGTGTCACGAACGAACCGTCGGCGAGCCGGATCGTCCGGCGATTTCCTTCCGCCGTCCAGCGCTCCGTCCCGGTCGAGGCCATGAGCGGCGCGGCGGGCCTTCCAGGGTTCAGCCCGACGAGTGAAGCCAGAAGATCCCTGCCGAACCATGTGCTGACACCGATCATCAAAACGATGCTCGCCGCAAGGGCATAACCGCGCCAGCGAACCGGTCTTGGTTCTTCCTCCCTAGACGCCTCTTGCGCTTCATGTTCGAGAAATCGTCCCAGGGCGAAAATCTCTCCGGCACGATTATAGGCGGAAAGATGCACCGCTCCGCGCGTAAGCCAAGCCTCGAAGGCAGCGCGGTGCTGCTCGGCGTCAGGCCCCCGCATGCGGGCGAACCAGATGGACGCTTCCTCCAGCAGCTGGTCTCGGCGAGGCATATTGTCGGGATTGCCGCCGTCAACCATCGGTGCCGATACTCTTGCCGATCCGGATGATGGCCTGCGCCACGTGCCATTCCACTGTGCGGATACTGATGCCAAGCTGCTCAGCAATCTGTTTATATCCCAGATCGTCCCCTCGGTGTAGCAAATAGACCTCTCTAGTTTTGGGTGGGAGGGCGTTCACGGCCGCTCGATACCTCTCCCGCATTTCGCTTATCTCAGCCGCCGTGTCCGGGCCAAGCGGTTCACATTCGACGCGCAGGTCGAGCGGGTCAACCGATCGCATTCTGACCCAACGCCGCACGCGATCGGCGAGCAAATGCCGCACGATCCCTTGGAGATAGGCGCCAGGATTGTAGCGCGCGGCGCCGGAGGTCGATGCCGCCAGGCGCGCAAAGGCTTCCTGCACGATGTCATTGCGCTCGTCCTCAATCCAGATCTTCCGCTTGAGCAACTGCCTGAGCCTCGGCGCCTCGACGCGGTAAAAGGCATCGAGTTGCTCGCGATCGATTCCGCCGCTGCCGGACGTTCGGTGTTGGCCACCGCCATCTGACCGGAGCATGGCTTCAAGAAAAGCCCCGAAAGGGCGCACGATCACGTGCACCGGCGAATGCTTTCAAAAATGCTGTCACGACAGGACCACCCAGTGGGGGCGGGCTTAAAAGTCCAATGCGCGTGCCCAGCCTTCATGGATGGGCGCCTGTCATGCCTGGTAGGTCAATCCTGCAGGCGGTTCCCGGCCACCTTTTCCGCGCTGCATGCAAGATGTGCATCACATCTCATCCCGTTGCAAGCCATCGCGATGACAATGTCGCTCGTGAGAATGCGTCTTGCGTCAGCATATATGACCCGGGGGTCGATCATGCAGTTCAGTGCCTGACAGGAGCTCGACCAGCCTGTCGAAAAAGCCGTTCAACTGTTCGATCGCCTCCGGAGCCAGGTCGATGTTGATGCGGCGTCCGTCAAACGGATCGCGTGAGCGCTGCAGCAAACCGCGCTCGACCATGCGATGAATGATCCGCTGACAATTGCGCTCGGACGCGTTCGACGCCGCGCACAGGCTCGTCAGCGATCTTGGCTGCCGGTCCTTGCACATATAGAGGTCGAGAAGCATATCGAGCGCCGGCATCGAGAAGAGATCCCGGCCGAACTGATGGGAAATCATCCGATGCGCGCGAGCCGCAAGGCTGACCATCACGCATCGATCGAATGTCGCGCTGACGCGGGGCAGGTCGCAGGACATGAGTCACCCGCCTGACGGTGCGCTGAGGTTCGCCGGCAGCGCACCTGCATAGAATTGTGCGATGAGGGCTTCCTGCTCGGGACGCAGAGCATCGACCGCGCCGAGCCCTTTGGAGCCATCCGTCGCGAGAAGCGACGAAGGGCATCGCCCCTCAAAGGTTCCAAGATTGGGCCTATGAGCCCGGTAACCGGCAAGAGCGGCAAGCCCGGCCGGAAACGCCCGGGCAATCTCGGGCGGGTAGGCGAGCCACGGCAGTTCATAAGGCTTGAGCCATCCCAGGCTATAGCTGACGATCATACCGCGCCGGGAGGCTTGCGTCAGGTTCGCGCCGCCGCCATGCAGGGTCGAGCCCAGGAACAGGAGGGCCGCACCGGGTTCCATCTCGGCGGAGATCGCTTCTGACGGCTCGATCAGGATCTCGTCTTGCCGACAGTGACTGCCGGGCCATAGCCGCGTTGCGCCATTGGCCGCAGTGTAGGGCGTAAACGGCCACATCACATTGACGAGATACTCGAAACCCGGAACGCGGATCGGCCACATGTCCTGGTCGCGGTGAGGAGGCTGAATACGCCCACCCGGCAAAACCTCGATCGCCTGGGTGAGGTTCAGCTGGATGGTGTCGCAGCCTGAGCCCAGGACGCTTTCCACAATGCGCAGAACGAGCGGATGCCGGACGAAACCATCCATATGGCTCGATCGGCGAAGCAGGCCGTGAAAGCGCTTCGTCCATTCCCCGTAAAAGGGTCCCGATGCATGAGGCGCGTTCGCGAAATCCTCCTGCAGATCCTCGTGCAGCGCATCGACCATGGCTTGCGGCACCGCATCCGGGATGATGCAATATCCATCCGCCATAAGCGATTGCACCCAGGACGTGACCGACCTTTCCGCCGCGCTGGAGAGCATATCCATGAACATGGACGCCTCCCTACGCGGCGATCGGCGACACGGTGTCGCCGAGCTGGAGCCGAACGGACGCGTAGTTGCCCGCGTCACGGAGCTGATCGATTGTTCTACCGGAGATATGGATCTGCAAAGCGCCGGTCATGGCGCCGTCGATCAATATGGGATCACCCAACGGTTCGCAGCTCCAGCCAAGGGTCAGGATCTGGGTGAGCCATGCTGAATCGGCGACGCACACGAAGCGGTCGATGTCGAAGAGCAGCGCGAACTGGACGGCCGCCGTTGTCAGGCGATTGCGGACGCGCAGCCGCTCGGTCGCACGCAGCCGCGGCGAAAGGCAGCCTCTGGTGATTTCCCAAATGCCGGGGCCGGCCGGCGGCGGCCCGCCGCACAGATGTGGGAAGATCGATCCGAGCAGATGCGGCCGCTCCGTCGGCAGCAGGCGGATCGAGCCGAAATGCTCGCCATTGTCGCCGGCGCTGATCAGGTAAACGGCATGTTCGCTGTCGAACTGATCGATCTCATATTGCCCGTCGATGACCGGCACGTTCCATTTGCGCATGTCGACGAACACGCGCTTCCTGTCGCGGTGCATGTTGTCGAGCGCCGGCAACACACCCGGGCGAGCATGGCCCGTATAATATTGGATCATGGAGCTTCTCCCGCTAGTTGGCGGAAGAACAGCTCAGGCAAAGTTCACTTGATCGCCACCCGCTGATCAGCGGGTTGTCAGCGCCCGAACACCTCGTCGTAGGAGATCTGGCCGTCGAACAGGGCGCGCGCGATCAGCAGCGGCCGCTGGGCATTGCCATAGGCCCGCCGGACATTCTCGACATGCTCATGCGCCGTCGATGCCGATATGCCGAGCAAGGCGCCAATCTCGGAATCGCCCTTGCCCCGCGCCACCAGGACAAGCGAGTCACGCTGACGTTCGGTTAGCTCCGGCACCTCGCTACGGGGCTCGATGCGCGCCCGGCGTACGCGCATGATGCGCCGCGCGGTCTCGAACGCATAGGGACCGATCATGTTGGCCAGCGCGAGGGCGTTCGGCCGAAGACGATCGAACGTGTCGGCGCCAAAGGAGCATGTGCCGCGATATTCGCCGGGCACATGCACGGGAATGGTATAGCCCTGGGCCAGGCCATAAGGCCGGGCAGCCTCGAGGATAATCTTCTGCTTGTCGGTCAGCCGGATCATTCCGGGGACGTCCGACCAAAGGAACCCCGTGGCGGTGCGCGTACTCGCGCGGTGTACGGGATCCTGTGCGAAATAGCCCTCGCCGAGCGACTGGTCGATCCATCCGGGATGATAGTTGGTGACCCGGATTGCATCCTGTGGTGGCCCCAGCAGATCGACATGATGCCCCATCGCAAATTGACGAAATCCGAGATTGGTGGCGCATCTCTCCAAGTGAACGAATAGTGCTTCCTCATCATGGGCATTGAGGAAGCCATTGATCATCATCTTGAGTCTTCTGGGCATGGGTTGCTCCTTTTCGGGAAAGAGCGAGAGTCCCATTTCCGCTGTCAGCTTCTTGTAACATTTTGTCCTGAAATCGCTTCGGTACCGCTGATCATCCATTTTGGTCCAACTTCGCCGAGCCCTCTGTTCGAGCGAACTGATCCCACCCGTGCGGGTCCGTGATCCGGGATGGGGAGGGGGGAGGGAGCAGCGCCTTCGATCAGCTTTTCCCGCCAACGGACTCCCGCTCATGAACATCCCAACGAGAAATCTCGATCTCGAAGCCGCAGCCGCCGATATCGTCAAGGAGCTCGGCGGCGTCTGGCGCCCCAATGGAGCCATGTGCCACTGCCCCGCCCATGACGATCGAACGCCCAGCCTGTCTGTTCGGGTGGGAGACCGCAGCCTTCTCTTCAAATGCTTTGCCGGCTGCACCGGCCTGGAAATCCTGCGCGCGATCCGGAGGCTGAAGCTCGACGTTCCGGTTGACGATGAGGCCGTGGTTCAACCCCAGCGCGGTCGAGATTTCGCGTTAGCCGAACGCGCACGCGCCATCTGGCGCGAAGCTGGCCCCCTGATCGGAACCCCGGCCGAGAGATATCTTGCCGGGCGCGGAATATGCCATCTGTCGCGTGCACTGCGCTTTCATCCCCGTACACCGCTCGGGAAGGGGCAAACCGCATTGTTCAGGCCAGCCATGATCGCGGCCATTCATGACGATACAGGTATTGTCGCGGTCCAGCGGATCTTCCTCGATCGAGATCATCCCCGTCTCGCACCGGATCTTGCCAAAGCGAAACTCACCTTGGGCAGTCCGCTCGCCGGCGCCGTTCGGCTCTGTCGGGCAGGGACTTCATTAGGGCTTGCCGAGGGCGTCGAGACCGCTCAGTCCGCCGCGATCCTGCTTGGCATTCCGGTATGGGCAACGCTTGGAAACGAGCGTCTCGCCAGAATAGCGATCCCACCCGGTGTCGATCGCCTCGTCCTTCTGCCCGACAACGATCCCGGCGGGCGCCGGGCCGCAAAGCTCGCTCGTGACGCCTATGCCCACGAGGGCAGGGTGATCGAGACGATATTCCCCTGGTACCGGCTCAACGACTGGAACGACGTGCTGGAGCGGGAAGGGGAGAAGGGAAGGAGCCGGTTGCGGCAAGCGGCCTGAAGGTCGGGCAGCTCCGCAAACGGAGTATCTTCCATGAACAATCCCATCGTCTATGCCCTGGCAATCAATTGCTCGGTCTCGCCCCTCAATGTCCGCAAGAGCAGCAATGCCGACGCGGACGCCGAACTGGCCGCCAATGTCGGCGAAACCGGTATCGTCCTGCAGAACCTCATCGGCGTCGCGGTGAAGCGCAAGAAGGATCATTACAGCATCATCGGGGGCGGTCGTCGTCTGCGGGCCGTGCTCGATCAGATCGAGGCCGGGAAGCTGCCGCAGGACTTCCAGGTGCCCGTCATGGTCATGGCCAATGCCGATGACGCGATCGAGATGAGCCTCAGCGAAAATTACTATAATTTGGCGATGAATCCCGCAGACGCCTGCGAGGCCTTCCGCAACATGATCGAAAAGGAAGGCAAGACGGTCGAGCAAATCGCCAAGCGGCTCGGCCTTGTCAAGCGCTTCGTCGAAGGCCGCCTGCGGCTCGCCAATCTCGCCGAACCCATCTTCGAAGCGCTGCGCGCCGAAGAGATCACTCTCGATGTCGCCATGGCCTATGGCAGTACCTCGGATACGGCGCGCCAAGCGGCTGTCTTCGCGCAAATGGCCGATGCCTATTACGGCAACAACGTGAACGAGATCCGCCGCATGCTGGCCGCGGGTTCCTACAAGGGTTCCGATCCCAAGGTGATCTTCGTCGGCCGCGAGGCCTATGAAGCTGCCGGCGGACGCATCGATGGCGACCTCTTCTCCAATGCCGAGACCGAAAGCTGGATCGACGCCGATATCGTCGATCGTCTCGCCGAGGAGAAGCTCGTTGCCGCGGCTCTGGCCCTGCGCGACCGCGAAGGTTTTGCCGAGGTCCGTGCCATCCCCGCACTCAAGGTGCCCTATATGGAAACCTGCGAACTCGACCATCTCGATGGCGAGCCGGTTCCCCTGGCGCCGCAAGCTCTGGCGCGCAAGACCGAGATCGAAACCGAACTGGCCGCGATCGACGAGGTGGCCGAGGAGCAGGGTGACTATAGCGAGGAACAGTCCGAGCGGGTCGAAGCGCTCCAGGACGAGCTTGATGAACTGACCGACACGGGCACCGTCGTCAGCGACGAGCAGCGCGCCTCGGCCATCGCCTATGTGGTGATCGGCGCCGACGGCCAGCCGCATCTCCATGAGCAGCTCTATGTCGAACCCGTCGCGGCGGCGTTCGACCCCGACGATCAGGATGGCGAGAACGATACGGGCGCTGACGAGGCGGAAACGGAATCGGAAGACGATGAACAGGAGCAGGGCATCAAATACAGCCTGCGCCTCAGCGACGAGCTTGCGATGATGAAGACCGAACTGCTTGCGGTTCATGTCGCCAGTGACCCGCATTTCGCGCTCGATCTCGGCACCTTCATCATGGTCGACAATGCGATGCGGACGATGAGCTATCATGGCATGCCGAGCGAATTGCGCGCCAATGCCCCTAGTCCCCGTGTCGGCGGTTTCGAGAGCGGCGCCCCCGCCGCGGAAAGCTGGGCGAAGCTCGACGCCGAACTCGATCGCAGCTGGGCCAATCACAAGGACATGGAAGAGCGTTACGATGCCTTCTGTGCGCTGGATGACACGGCCCGCGCGGCCTGGCTGGGCTGGGCGATCGCCAGGACGCTCCACGCCATCCCTGAAGGCGCAAGCGGCAGCAGCTTCCTCAATCACCTGGGCGCCAAGCTCAAGATCGATGTCGCGGCCTGGTGGCGTCCAACCGCACGCAACTTCTTCGACCGGATCACCAAGCCCGGCATCCTGAAGCTGTTCGAGACGATCGGCGGCGTCGAGCTCAAAAGCCGCTATGCCGCATCGCGCAAGTTCGATCTGGCGGCGGCCGCCGAAAAGCTCTTCGCTGGACAGGTCATCGTCGAGAGCGAGATCAAGGATCGGGCGCTTGCCTGGCTTCCCCAGCCGATGCGCTTCGTCGCTGAGGACGGCGCCGCCAATCTCGAGGTCGAACTGCTCGAACCGGTGTCTTCGGACGAGGCTACCCTTGATCACGACGTCGATCTTCAAGATGCCGCCTGACGGCCGCTGATAGGGTGATGGGGCCGCAATCCCGGTTGCGGCCCCACACATGAATTTCAAGACATGAATTGCAAGTGTCGTGGAAGGTAGGGAGTTGGCGGCTTTTGGCCGTGAGGCTGCCTCAGGCCGGCATGAACCGCAGGAGGGAGGGGGAGATCGGCAGGTGAGGGTCTGGAGCCCTCGATCAGCCTGCGGAGTTCCTCCATGACCTTTCCTCTGTTCGTCCCTGTCGAGGCAAACGACGCCTCCCGTGCCAGGGCGGCATCGCTGCTTGCCGTCGCGCGCGCCATCACCGATCGTCTTGCCCGGAGGGCCTCTCTTTCGCGCCAAGCGCTCAAATCCCTGATGCACCAGCAGTTCGGTGGCTCGGACGCATGGGGCGACTGGTCGATGCGCGACGCCTACGAGGCGCTCGAGATAGCCCAGATCCTTCTCGCGTTTCGCTCCGACCAGGGGTTGGTCGATTGGGACGATCCGGATGCAGCCTATTGTGCGCGCGAACGATTGGCCCGGCTTCTCCCGACCCAAAGCTATCGGACCGAGCATCAGGTCGATCTCCAGCAATTCTCGACGCCTTTGCCGCTGGCTTGGCTCGCGGCTTGCGCAGCGCGGCTGAGCGCCTCCGACCTCGTTCTGGAGCCTTCGGCCGGAACCGGTATGCTGGCGATCCACGCCCATCGGGTTGGCGCGCGCCTGCTTCTCAATGAACGCGATCCTCTCCGTGCCGACCTGCTGTCGCTCGTCTTCGATCAACCCGTCAGCCGGCATGACGGCGAGTTCATCGATGACTTCCTCGATCCCGGCGAGACGCCAAGCGCGATCCTTATCAATCCGCCCTTCTCGCGTAGCGAGAGCCGAGGACGCGACCGACATGCAGGCGCCCGCCATCTCCGTTCGGCGCTCAGCCACCTTGCTCCTGGCGGACGCTGCGTCGCGATCATGCCGCCTTCCTTCGCACGCGACGGCACCGGTGCCAGGAGCTATGATGCGGTCGCCGAGGTCGTGCCGCCGCGCTGGGAACTCACGATCAACGGCGCCCCATATGCCAAGCATGGCACGTCGATATCGGTACGCGTGCTTGTCTTCGACAAGGGCTGGTCGGGGGAACCTGAGCGATATGTGGCCGATACTCTCGCCGCCGCGCTTCCTCTTGTCCTCGGCGTACCCGCACGGATCGATCACAATGCACCGCCGCCTGAACCGCAGAGCGCGGCCATGCCTGTCCGGCCGGCACTGCAGGCATCTATACGGCCAGGCGGTCTGCTGTTGCGGGCGAGCGGCGTTCGCACGATCGCCCCGCCTGTCGCACCCGTCATCGCGGGCGAACCGAAGCCGGTCACCTATGAAATCCTAAAGACGCCGCCAGCCGCCGACGAGCAGATCGGCATCTATGTGCCCTGGCGTCTGACCCGCATGGCTTTCCTCAACCCCAGGCCGCATCCCGACCAGTTGGTCGAATCCGTCGCCATGTCCTCGATCCTGCCGCCCCAGCCATCCTATCGCCCGCTGCTGCCTCCGCGTGCCGTCGAAACGCTGTCGGACGCCCAGTTGGAAACGGTCATCTATGCGGGCCAATCCTTCGAGCGCGACGTGCCGGGCCGGTATCGGCCAAATGATGCGGGCACTTTGCTGTTCTCCCATGCCGATGGCCACACATACCGGATGGGCTATATGGTCGGCGACGGGACCGGTGTCGGCAAGGGGCGGCAGATCGCGGCCTGCATCCTCGATCGCTGGTGCCGCGGGCAGCGCCGGGCGGTTTGGATATCCAAGAGCGCCAGCCTGCTCGAAGATGCCCGCCGGGACTGGGCGGCGCTCGGCGGCCTCGCTATCGACATCCAGCCACTCGACGCCTTCGCGCTCGGCGCGCCTATCACCATGGACAGCGGCATCCTGTTTCTCACATTCGCGACGCTGCGCTCCCAGCGGGATGACGCGCAATCGCGATTGCAGCAGATCCTGGCCTGGCTGGGACCGGACTTCGATGGGCTTATCGCGCTCGATGAAGCGCACGAACTCGCCAACGCCGCAGGCACTGACACCAAATATGGCACGCAAAAGGGCTCCGAACAGGGGCTGGCCGGCGTCAGGCTGCAGAATCTGCTGCCGCGCGCCTGTATCCTTTACAACAGCGCCACCGGGGCCACCGATCCCGCAAATCTCTGTTACGCCAGCCGTCTCGGCCTCTGGGGGCATGGCGCCTTCGAGACCCGTGAAGCCTTCATGAGTGCGATCGGCGATGGCGGGATCGCGGCCATGGAGATCGTCGCGCGGGACTTGAAAGCCCTCGGTCTCTACACCGCCCGCGCGCTCACGTTCAGCGGCGTCGAATATGATCCGCTCGAGCACAAGCTGACGCCTGACCAGATCGCGATATATGATGCCTATGCCGACGCCTGGGCGTTGATTCATCGCAGTCTTGATGCGGTTCTCGAAGCGACCAACATCATCGACAAAATGGCGGGCAAGACGCTCAACGCGCAAGCCAAGGGCGCGGCCCTCTCGCGCTTCGAATCCGCCAAGCAGCGTTTCTTCGGCCAACTTCTTATCGGGATGAAACTCCCGACCCTGATCAGGGCGATCGAGCAAAATGTCGCGCAAGGTCGGCATGTGCTCGTGCAACTGGTCACGACCGCCGAAGCGATGCTTGAACGTCAATTGGCCAGTCTCTCGGCGGATGACCGCGCGCAGATGGATATTGAGGTCAGTCCGCGCGAATATCTTGTCCAATATCTCGAAAATGCTTTTCCCACTCGCCAGATGCGGGTCTTCAAGGGCGAGGATGGGGAACCGCGCTCCGAGCCCATGATCGACGAGGACGGAAATCCCGTCCATTCGCAGGAAGCATTGAGGGCGCGCAGCGATCTCATCGAGCAACTGTGCGCCATGCCGGCGATCCCGGCCGCACTCGATGAACTGCTCCGTCATTTTGGAACCGACGCCGTTGCCGAAGTCACGGGCCGCAGTCGGCGGCTCGTCATCGACGGCGGGGGACGCCAGCAGATCGAGCGCCGGACGGCCCGCAGCAATATTGTCGAGGCCGAGGCCTTCATGTCCGGCCAGAAATCGATCCTCGCCTTTTCCGATGCCGGCGGCACCGGACGAAGCTATCATGCCGACCGCGACTGCCCGAGCGCGCATCGCCGGCGCGTCCATTATCTGCTCGAGCCGGGATGGCGCGCGTCAAGCGCGATCCAGGGTCTTGGACGCTCCAACCGCACCAACCAGGCGAGCGCGCCGATCTTCCGACCCGTCACCACCGACTGCCGCGGCGAACGGCGGTTCATTTCAACCATTGCCCGCCGCCTCGACAGCCTGGGCGCCCTCACGCGCGGGCAGCGCCAGACAGGTGGGCAAAATCTCTTCGATCCCGCTGACAATCTCGAAAGCGACTATGCGCGCGACGCGCTCCACCAATGGTATCGGCTGCTCTACAGAGGTAAGCTCTCCAGCACGAGCCTCACCGATTTCGTCGATATGACGGGGTTGAAGCTTCTCAATGACGACGATGGCAGCCTGCTCGAAGACCTGCCGCCCATCCAGCGCTGGCTCAATCGGCTGCTGGCGCTGCGGATCGGAACGCAAAATGCGATCTTCGAGGAATATATGGCGCTTATCCAGGCACGTATCGATGCCGCGCGCGAGCGCGGAACCCTTGATGTCGGTGTCGAGACCATCGCGGTCGAACGCATCGTGCTCCTCGAAGAGCAAGTGCTGCGCCGCGACCCCGATACCGGTGCCGAGACCAGGCTGTCCCGTCTCGAACTGCACCGCCAGCGCCGCGCGACACCTTTGGGGCAGATCATGGCAAGCTGGTCGGGAACGCTCGGCATTGCCTATTTGCACAACGCGCGTTCGGGTCGCGTCGCCCTCAAGGTTCCGTCCTGGTCCATTCTCGACAATGACGGCGAAGCGATCGAGGTCTGGGAGCTGATCCGGCCGTCGGGAACCGAACGCATCAGGGACAGCCGCCTTCAGGAAAGCAACTGGATCGAGACCGATGAAACCAGCTTTCGCGCCGTCTGGGAAATGGAATGCGCGGAAATCGAGTCGCGGATCGATGTCGAAACTATCAACATCGCAACAGGTCTGCTGCTTCCGGTCTGGAACCGCCTGCCGGACGACGATGTCCGTGTCTGGCGGATTTGCGATGAGGCGGGCAACTCCATCCTTGGCCGCATCATTTCTCCCGCCGGCATCGAGAAGGTCGCCACGGCCTTCGGCGTCTCCATGGCGATCTCGCTCTCGCCAGCCGAACTCGTCGCTGGCGCTCGCGGCAACGGCGGCGTTGCAATACCATTCCTGCCCGGCGCACGGCTGCTGCGTTGCTATGTCAATGACGATGCGAGGCTGGAGATCAAGGACTTCCCCGCCACAAAGCTCCCATGGCTCAAGTCCGTTGGCTGTTTTACCGAGATCATTGCCTACAAGACCCGGTTGTTCGTTCCGACAAACCACGCATTGGAGATACTCGGAGCCATTGAAGCGGACAACAAACCCGCGCTCAGCGCTCCACTGAAAGAGTGAACGCCTCGGCAATGTAGGAAGGGGCTGTTGTCCTGCTTCTCGTCCGCCTTTTGCGCGCGTATCGTCGCATTATTCGGGGCTGTCGGTGGCTCGCGCTTTGGCCACCGGCGACGGGGAAATGTCTATTCTCGCCTCGCCAGATCCGTCGATTACCGCATGTGCGGCGGTCTCGAGATCATCCAGGGCCATCAGAACTTGCCGACGTTTTCAAGCGCCCCCTGTATCGTTTTCAGAGGAAGCACGAGCCTCAGGGGGGCATCTTCCAACCGCACAGCACCATAACTTTCGTACCAGGCGGCCGCCTGATCATTTTTGGCATCGATGATGAGAATGGTACCTCCGGCCTCGGCCGCGACACGCAAGCATCGTTTACCGGCCGCGAGGAGAAGTTGCCCGCCGAGGCCCCGTCCCTGCAGAGTTTTATCCGTTGCGACCCGTGCGAGCAGGAAACCGCCAACATCGTGTTGCGGCAGGCCCTTTGTCACCGACGACGGCAGGCGATCATGGCTAATGGAAGCGGGCGCAAGGCTATAGAAGCCAAGCACCCGCTTCGGATCTGCATCGTCGATCGCGCAAAAGGTCTTTGAGCCGCCCGCGTCGTGGTTCTGGCGAGCGTGTTTCTTGAGAAATTCGTTGAGCTCGAGATTGCCGCAGTCGAAACTCTTCCGATCGTGCGATTTCGCGATCGGCTCTTCATGCCAGTCTGGAGAACTCATATGGAGCGGGGCAACGCCGCTGCAGCAGCCCGAAGCTTGTCATTCGGCATCGGCGGATTTTCCAGCAGATCCAGAACGCGCGCATAATCACGGTCGGAAACTTTAACCCGCTCGGCCTCCTCGATCACCGCATCCGCCTCGCGGAGCGCCAGCTGTAGGACAAAGTCCGTGAGATCGGTATGGCGCAAGCTCGCGGCGCGCATAAGCCGGGCTTTCTGATCCGACTTTACGCGAATGTTCATTCGTTCGCTGTCCTTCGTTGCAACCCGGGGCACGGGACGTTCCTTTCTGTGCTCATTCAAGGAGTACATGAAACACGGCAAAATGTCAAAACCTATACACCATCAATGCGTACAAGCGCGCCGCACGTAAATTCCCGCCCGTGAACAATGCAGGCACGGCTCGCGGCGCTGGGAAGGGCCGGCATTTGTAAAAAGCGCTGACGCCCATAACACACAGATATGCCATTGGTGGCTAAGTGCGTACCAAATGCCCGGTGAGATGAGAGGCGGGACGCCGCCACGCTCTCAAATACGTAACGGCTCCCTGGCCTTCGTCGTTGTCTCAAGCCAACGAGGCTTCCTCCAGCCTACCCGCCTGGCAGTCACATGGCAACTTAGGCTGGATAGCTCTCTGCATCCGACACTGTCCGACCCCGTCGAAACGAAGAGAGAGGGGGGAAGCGATCGGGGAACCGGTGGATGGTCTGCCGGTCTTCTCCCGGAGATGCCCTATGTCGCACGATCCCCAATTGTCTGAGCTCTTCATCGACAGTTTCAACGCCGACCTCGAAAATCTTGGTTCCGCCGCGCGCGTAGCCCTTCCGCCGCCGCACCACGGCGATGTCCTCGAGTTCAGGGACGATGAAGGCAATTTCCTTGAATTCATCCCGGCATCGGCATCCCCCGAAATGACGGCGATCGCTTACCGGATGTACGGCCGTGCTCTCAATCGAGGCGTGCGTGCCGGCGAGGATGCCGCCTGGGCCAAACTGCGCCATCTAATCGGTGCCGCCGCGCAAGATCGCTGATCTCGCGATCCAGTCCAACTTCAACCAGGAGAAATTTCATGGCCGATCGTGCCAGCGCGTCGATTAGGATCGGCGGCGCCATCCGAATTTCCTGCATTCCCGCCCTGATCGCGGCGCTCGCCGCCGATGGCGGCCGCGCCGATTGGGAGGGCGAAGGGCTTGATGAGTCCGCAGTCTGCGACGGTGCCCCACTGGATGCCTTCGCCTGTGAGCTGCCGGGCGGCATCTTTCAGGACACCGAGAGCTTCTGCGAGGCACATGGGCTCGCATTCGTGCGAAGTTCGGGGAGTTGCGCCGGAGCCTTCGGCGCCGAGCGCATTGTCTTCACCGGTGCGGCACCGCCTGACCAGTTCGACCTGACCGAGCATGATGAGGTGGTGCTGACCCAATCGGGTTTGCGTCGTCTCGGCTCGATCGAGGCGGCCGAGCGCTGGTTCGCATCCGCCGAGTTCATCCCGCCGCCGATCACGATTGTCGAGGAGGATCGGGCATCGATCCCGACGTGCGAGGTGCGCCATGGCTAATTCCTACGTCCAGGGCAGCTTTGCCTTCACCTGCAGCCATGCCGAAATGGCGCTGATCGAAGAAGCATTTCAAGCGAGCTACGATCTTGAAGCCGATACGGAACTGTCATCACCAAGCCCCGAATTTCTTAAGGTATTCCAACCGACAACGCCCGACGATCTCTGGAGCGGTTTTCTGGCGATCTTCTCCGATCCCGATTTCCCGACCTTCGGCGTTGAATTCGAGGGCGGGAACTCGCTGGAGCGGCCTGAGATCAGCACCGTCATGTTCTACAGTATGACCGATTTCCAGCCCGATGCGCTGGCCGGACTCATCCAGCGCTGTTGTCAGGCGACATTGCGGCAGACGCCCATCGCGTTCGAATGGGCATGCAGCTGCTCGAAGCCCCGGATCGGCGAATTCGGCGGCGGATGGTGCGTCGTCTTTCCCGATCGTGTCGCCTTCGGAAATACAAGCGAAGCGATCAGGAATTTGCTGAACGCGCGCGATCCGGAAATCGAACGGCTTCTCGCGCTGCATGGTCCCTGGGGCGAGCACCCGGCGTACCCGCTCACCGACTGGAAGCAGGAAGTCCTGAACGGTGACACCCGGCTCGGTTATTGGAGCTGGGTCGATGCTCTCATCGTGAATGACGGCGATGCGGAGAAGCCTCACGGTGCTCCTGTGGTTCGTCGATCCTGATCAATCGCCGTCTCCCACCAGCGGCCCGTGTCCCGGCGGTCAGCCGATCAAAGGGGAGGGGGGTGGGAATGAGCTGAGCAGCAGCGTTGCTCTGTCCCCATCCCAGGAGAAGCTTCCATGAATATGATGGCTCCCGCAGTGCGCCCGGTAGAGGCGCCCTACAAGGTCGATATCAGCCGTGGTCGCAACATCGGCCGCGTCTCCTCCGAATGGTTCTCGCGACCCGATGACGAACGCTTCCTCTCGCTACCCGAGCTCTACGAGCGGGTGCGGGGCAGGGCCGAGTCCGCGACGACCCGCGTCGTCGAAAGCCGGACGATTAGGGTCGAGGCGCGCAGCGACAACCCCGAGCGGCTGATGCTGGTCGTGCCCGGCCGCGCCGAACCCGTCGCCCCGACCAACTGGTCCTTCGGCCAGCTCTGCAGCCTGGTGGGCGCGCCCGCCTCCTATCTGCGCAACCTTCCCGCTGCCCTTGCCGGCATCAACATGCAGCATGGTCTCATCGCGCATCGCGGCGAACAGGTGAAGCTGCTCGAAACCGGCGAAGGTCGCACCGAGCTGCGCGCCGCGACGGGACCCGATTATGGCCGGATCTGGGATCATGAGCTCGTAGCCGCGGTGATGAGGATCGCGGGCAACGGCACCGGCGACACACGCTGGAAAGTGCCGGGCCTCCTCGACTGGGGAACCATGCACTATAATCCCTATGTCGATGTCTCGCGCGATACGACCACGCTCTATGCGTCGGATCGCGATGTCTTTCTCTTCCTGGTCGACGATACGCACCCCATCGAGGCGGGCAAGCTGCCCAATGGCGATCCCGACCTCTTCTTCAGGGGGTTTTACTGCTGGAACTCAGAAGTCGGCTCCAAGACATTAGGAATAGCGACTTTCTATCTCCGGGCAGTGTGCATGAACCGCAATATCTGGGGCGCGGAAAATTTCGAGGAAATCAACATCCGGCATTCGAAATTCGCCGCCAACCGTTTCGCGCACCAGGCCGAGCCAGCACTAACGCATTTCGCCGATTCCTCGCCCGCCGGCTTCATCAACGGCATCAAGACCGCGCGGGAGCGGATCGTTGCCCGCAGCGATGAAGATCGCGCGACCTTCCTGCGCAATCGCGGCTTCTCGAAGACCGACACCAGCCGCATCATCGCGACGGTTCTCGAAGAGGAAGGCCATCCGCCTGCCTCGCTCTATGATTTCGTCCAGGGCATCACCGCGGTCGCGCGCGGCAAGTCCCATCAGGACGACCGCCTCGAATTCGAAGGCAAGGCCCGCAAGCTCCTCGAACGGGCCAACTGACCCATCCAGGGCGCTCGCCGCCGGGCGTGCGCCCTCCTGTCCTACCATCAGGAGTTTCCCCATGAAAACCACCAGCACCGCAGTAACGCGCGCCTATTCGGTGCGCGCCGAATTCTTCAGCGACGGCGACCGCTTCGCTGTCGAGACCTTCACCATCGAGGTCGCGGACGGCCTCGATCCTTATGCCATTGCCCGTATGCGGGCGAATGAATGCGTTTATGCCGATCCCAGGATACCGGATCTAACCCAGGTCATCACGCTCGAACCCGTCGATCCCGAATATCCTGACCCACAACCGCCAGCAGGCGCCATGAAGCCGGTCTGTCCGTGGTGCGGAAGCGACGATCTGACGCGCGACGCCACCGCGCGGTGGGATGTCGAAAGCCAGTCCTGAGATATGTCGGGTCTGTTCGACTGTCAGAACTGCGGCAGTTGCGGCGCCGAGCGAGATGATTTTGCGCGCTGGGTTCCCGTCACCGAATGTTCGGCTGCCGACCGGTTCATGTGGGAACTCATCGAGACATTGCAGAACCCCTCGCTCGCTCTGGACGCGGCGTTCCAGCATTTCTGCCTCGACGCGCATGATGCGATGACGCTCGAACAGGGAGTGGCGGAGTGGCACAGCCGAAGGGCTTCGCTGCTTTGAACGGCAATATATTCATCGGTTCCGCCAGGCACTTTCCGGATGCTCCGCGAATTTGCCGACGCGCTGCCAGATGGCTCAGCCCAATCACTGCGCCGGGACAAGTGCGGGGTTCACTTTCATGGGGAATAGCACTTTCATGGGGAATAGCATGGAATTTGGCCGCTATCTCGTGCTGAGCACGGCACATGTCCGCTGTGCAACCGCGCAGTTGCTCGACACATGGGCTACGGTCCCGGCGATCGAGCAGCCACTGCCCGTGGTATCCACCCATTATGGATGGTTCCTGCCCACCCGCTATCCCGCCGAGCCGTCCGCGCCGCAGTTTCCCGATGAACTGCCCGCTATTCTCGCTTTCGGCCGGCTCCATGACTGCGATTATGTCCTGCTCGATTCCGATGGCCCGGAGGTTGCCGATCTACCTCTGTTTCCCTGGTAGAGCAGGCGGAGCGAAGAGGGACTGGGGTCGGCAGTACGGTTGGTGCGCTGCCCATTCCCGACAGGATCCACTCATGCCCAAATCCCGGCTCGCCGCTCCCACGGCTTCCCTGCGCGCACGCCTGCGCCGCCGCATCATGAATTTTCGTATGGTTCTCGCGCAGGCGCGGCCCGCTCCGACCGAAGAAGCAATGCAGGCCTATCGCCAGGCGCTCGAAACAATGCCCGAACACCAACGCAGCATCTTCCTTCTCCACATTCGGGAAGACCGCTCAATCGCCGAGATCGCCGGGAGATTGTCCCTTGATTCCCAGGCGGTCGAGCAACTGCTTGGTCAGGCGATCGCCCATATCTGCGATCGCCTCGCTGCTCCTCTCTCCTGACGCGAGATTCTCGCCATGCGCCAATTCTCTTCCCTGCGAGCCCGGCTCGCATCGTTCGAACATGCTTATCGGGTGGCGATCCAGCTTCGGAGCGCGAGCGGCATCCAGCAATTCGTCGTGCGAACCGGCGATCCTTTTCAACCTGTCAGAGTGACAGAGATCTCACCCGTTTCGAGCGACATACTTCTGGCGCAGGTGCTCTGATGCCATCCTCACTCAACCGAAGCCCTGTACTTGCTGCCTGGGGTGCGGGCGTGGATTCGACCGCCATGCTTATCGAACTTGTTGCCAGAGGCGAGGCGCCTGATGCCGTTCTCATGGCAGACACCGGCAGCGAGCGTCCCGAAACGCTGGCCTATATCCCGCTCTTTCGCGATTGGCTGGATCGACACGACGTCGAAAACCACGTCGTTCGCTACGAACCCAAGCGCTTCAAGCACTGGCCGCCCTATAAGTCGCTGCTTGAAAATCTGCTGACGAACGGCACATTGCCGTCAATCAGTTTCAACCGCCATTCTTGCAGCGCGAAGTGGAAAATTTCGCCCCAGGATCAGTGGGCCGAGACCTGGCCGCCAGCGCTCGCCGCCTGGGCACGCGGCGAACGCGTAGTCAAACTCATCGGCTATGATTGCTCACCCGCCGACAACCGCCGCTATGCACATCGCGAGGGTCATGAGGATCCGCGCTTTGCCTTTCGCTATCCGCTCAGGGAATGGGGCTGGTCCCGAACCGATTGCATTGTCCGGATCAAGCGCGAAGGCTTGCCGGTCCCCGTCAAATCATCCTGCTTCTTTTGCGCCGCGATGAAGCCCGACGAAGTCCGTTCGTTGCCGCCGGTCTATCTGCGCCTCATCATCCTCATCGAGGCACGGGCCGCCCCACGCCTCCGTTCGGTCGACGGTTTGTGGCGCTCGCCAATTCTCGGCAAGCGTGGCGCGGAAGCACGGCCTGGATCCATGACACAATTCATTCGCGAGCAGCGCCTGCTCTCCTCTGCGGAAATTGACGAGATCATCAGGCAGGCTCCCTCCGACCTGCTTGTGTTCCAGCGCGCGGCCGCCCGCATGAATCTGGTCGATCGGCCGCCGATGGGCGATTGGCTGGCGCGCTTCAATGCCGGGATTGATCGGGAGGCAGCATAGGCATTCCCGCGACGTCCCGCCGTCCCCTGCGCGCTGACCGCGACCGCGAAGGGGTGGGGGAGGAGGATAGGTGAGCGAAGGGATCGTCCGTTCGCAAGAGGGAGTCGACAATGCCCATCCTCACCACCATCGAAGCCAGCGTCAGCCAGTCGGCCATCACGAAGGTAACGCGCCTGTTCAACGGGACGATAGACGATGTGCTCCAGGAACTATTGCAGAATGCCCGGCGTGCGGGCGCCAGCGAGATCAGGATAGAACTAGCCGGGACCGACGGCGAACCGGCGCTGGTCATTCGCGATGACGGCTCGGGCATCGCCGATCCGGGCGTGCTGGTCACACTTGGCCATTCGGGCTGGGGCGCGGATACCGCGCGCCGCGAGGATCCTGCCGGCATGGGCGTGTTCAGTCTTGCCGGGCGCGATGTGACCGTTCGTTCCCACTCGTCCGTCCTGGGGGGATGGCAGGTCGAGATTCCCGCCGATGCCTGGCAGGGCGGCGTTCCGCTTGCGGTCAAACCCAGCGCGATCGCCAGGGGCACCGAAATACGCCTTGCCTTGCCTGACGCCTGGGCTGCCGGCCTTCAACAGGCGGCCAAACATGCCGCCCAATACTTCCCGCTTCCCGTCTACTTCGGCGGCAGCCTGCTGCCGCGCCAGGACTTTCTTGCCGGCGCGCTGCGGATCGAGCATTGGCATGGATGCCGGATCGGGGTTTTCCGCAACAAGGACCATGATGGGGCTGACGTGCCACGGATCAACTTCCATGGCATCCGGGTGCCATGCCGTTTTCCCATGGTTTCCGAGATCGGCGCCTTCGGTAAATGGACGGCGCGCGTCGATATCATCGATGCGCCGGCGCTCCAGCTCGTTTTGCCCGCGCACAAGGAAATGGTCGAAAATGCAGCGCTCGCCGAACTGCGCAGCGCCGTCGCAAAGGCCATCTATCGGACCATCGGCTTCGAACCTTCGCACCGCCTCTCGTTCAAGGATTGGCGGCAGGCGGTCGACCTCGGCATCCCCCTCGCAGAAGCGGAGGCTTCTCTCGGGGCCTGGATTGCCGTCACCGCGGACAGCCACGGTCGCGAGGTTGGCGAGAACGTCAGCAACGGCCCCATGCTCATCATGCCGCCGCATGAGGCCGACATTGAACAGGGTCTGGCGCAGATTCTTGGTGATCGGAGCCCCATCGGTGCGCGGCTTGTTGCAGCCGAGCCGGCCTTCGAGGGCTATGGCTGGTACGATCGGCTCCCCCGCATTGCCTGGCTTCAGTTCCTGATCGAACGGAAGGGCGAGATTCATCGCTATGGCGAGGATCAGCTGTTGCCGGACGACTATGAATCGGGTGGCGTTTCATCCATCGCGGTGGAGCTGACGATCGCCAGCTCAGGCGGCGAACATCCCGACAAGCGGCTGCACCGCTTTGCGCTCCCGATGCTCGTTTGCCGCAACGATGGCTGGGATCTCGATGAGGCTATCATCCTGGTCGCAGCGGATGGCGATGTGTCCCCTTCCGCGCTCGCCTGGCTCATCGAGACCAGCCTCTTCAGCGCCAAGGACGATCATGATTGCGACAGCTGGGAAACCCAGCAACGGAATTTCGAAGAGGCCGCGCGCGATCTCGCGACCACCCTCCTGCTCGGCGAGGAAGAAGCTCTCCTCGAGCGGATACGCATTGCGCTGGGAGAGAATGTCCAGTGGCTCATCCCCGATGGGCGGACGCTCTCATTGGCGGCAACCCGTCAGTCCCTGACCATCACCCTCGCCGAGGCGCAATGATCCTTGCCTCTCCATAACGGAGTTCGCCGCGCGCTGGACCACTCTCCATATCCCGTCGGCTGTGCATTACATTTGCCGGTTTATGAGCGCGCCGCGACCGACCGCCTGATCGCCGCGGCGCGGTGCCATCATCTCTTCCGGACTGCTGGCAAGGAGTGTCTTGTCTATTTTTCGCGTCGCGGCGAGACCATCGCTACATCATTTCCAGAGCAAGATCCGTCCATGCTGCCGAACATTGAACTGCCGCCATCCGACTATCCGCTCCTGCTGCCATGGCCGGCAGACGGCAATCCCGGCGCCATCCTCCAGTTCGACGATCCCGCCGCCTGGCGGGCCTTCATCCTCGATCTCGGGATCGATCCGCTGATACCGCGGATCGTGGGCGCGAAATTCGCGCGCGCGCAGAAACTCTACTTGCTTGCCTGGCTCGACGCCGACCTCATCAAGGCGGGCGAATTGGTCGCGCTCACGGCGCTCGAACTCGCAGTGACTGACCGTTATGGTGGCCATTACTGCAAGCGCAAACCGAGCTTTGCAGCGTTGCTGAGGCACATGGTCGATGAGGATGGCCTTACCGATGGCGCCATTCCCATGGTCACGCGTTGTGGCGGAACGGCCATCGGACAGCTCACTGGCGAGACCAAGCCTACGCTTGCGGAGCGCCGCAATGGCCTTGCGCACGGTGATCCTTTTGACGGCGCGCCTGTTGGCGGCCTCCTCGAACTGGTCCGCGACCTCATCAATTATGCCTATCGCGACTATGTCGCCGAGGCGAGGGCGGGGTGCTTTGCCACATGAACCCCGCTGTCCGGTAAGTCGGTTCGCCGTTGGCGTGGCTTCAGGACAGGATCGCGGTAGGGCTTGTCCATATCGTGATGGCGGATACGCTCCATCTCACAACCCTCGAGGTCGAGTGACGATGGCTGTTTGGCTTCTTGCTTCCCACTTCACAATGCGTTAAACTACACCAATAGTATGAAATTTTCATCACGCCTTGGACCCTATGGAGGGCACGATGGGAACCGTGCGTAAGACCATTACCTTGACCGAGCAGCAGGATGCGTGGATTGCCTCGCAAATCGCTGCCGGCCACTATACCAATGACAGCGAAGCGATCCGTGATCTGATCCGGCGTGAGCAGGAACGCAGTTTCGAGATCGAGACTATCCGCCAAGCCCTCATAGAGGGCGAGCAGAGTGGCGAGCCGGAACGCTTCGATTTTGCTGCCTTCCAGCAGCGCAAAGCCGCGCAATATGGCTGAATATCGGGTCACTCCCAGAGCCCAGCGTGACCTCGAAGACATCTTCGACTACACGGCGAAGCAATGGGGTTTGCCCCAGGCGATCCGCTATACCAACATCATCGAAGCAACCTTTGCCAGTCTGGCGGAAACGCCGCAGCAATCCCAGAACTGCGACGCCATTCGGCAAGGCTATCGGAGGCGGGCTGTCGAGCGCCATGTCGTCTATTTCCGGCAAACAGACTACGGAATTGCGATCGTTCGTATTCTGCATCAACGCATGGACCAAGTCCGCCACCTTTGAAACCGGCGGCGCGCAATAGCCTGGGCTTTCAGCCCTGTTCGGTCGGCCCCAAATCCGGGGTGATCCACCAGTTATCTCCAATTTGAATTCTTTTTTGGGGCAGCACGGCTTCTTCCCGATGTTCCTGACCGCAGCATCGCGCAAATAGGCTTCGTATCGTATGAGCAACTGGACTGATCAGGATATCTTGCGGCTCGATGCCGAGTTCGCAGAGGCGGGGATTGCCATGCATGCGCGGCCCATGCGCGCTGCCATGTCCCTTCTCGGAAGCGGTTTTGTCATCGGTACGCTCGGCAACCCTGAAGTCGATCGGATCACGCAAGCCTACCGGCGTCTGTTTCCGCAGGTCGATCAAGCATGGCCGGGCAAGGGCGTTGGACTTGCCGCTTCGATCGATACTGTGCGCAAGACAACGGTGGCCGTCATCTTCGGAACCTGTTCGATCTCGGTCCATAAAGGTCTGGGCTTCGAGACGCATGAGGAATGGGTGAACTGGTGCCGCGGCGACGCAGCCATCGCCGTATGCAGCGCCTTCGCCTTCGCCGACCTCTACGATCTGGCCTATGGCGTTAACCCCCGCACCGACCAGCCGTCCGCCGACCTTTGGCGCATGGCCCTATCGAATCTGGAGGACGTGGCGAATATCCTGCCTGGCGGGTTCAGCGTCGACTCTGTCTTACAGCCCATCTGCCTCACGGCTGAGCTGTCGATGAAGGCAGCTTTGGTCGATCTCGGCGAAGACCCGAAGCTGCTCGCAAGGCGCGATGTCGGACACGACCACAAGGAACTGGCGCGCCGACTGGCGGCCCGGCGGCCCCACAGGGATGATCCCATCGTCGCGGCCGTCGCTGCGGCGCTCCCTGACTATGTAGGGAGCCGCTACAAATCGGCAGGGTTGACCAGACTGGCTGTGGTGAAACTTGCGCTCGGCACACAGTTCATTGCCGCATCTGCCGCCCGAAGACTTGGCGATCAGGACTTCGCTGGCGAAATGGAGCAAGATCAATGGCCGGGTCCGCGCAAGGCCGCCTTTTACATATAGGTGAAAGCGCTCAATCCGGGTCAGGCCAACCGCCAGGCATCTGGATGGCCGTCAGGACCTTCAGATAGGAGGAGGCTTCGACCACCTTGCCCGTAAAGGCGGCACACGCACGATCATTTTCCGGCGTAGAGCATCATGCGCCCGACAAGTCGGCTGGCCCCAGATAAGTGATGTCGATTCGGCCAACATCCTGAGCCACCTGAGCGCGTAACAACCCGGCGCGTCCTGGGTTGAGTGCAGCTTGCACCGTGCCAAGCGGGGTGCCGTCGGCCGAAAGTACCCGTGGCTGGCCTGCCCAATGGTGAACCTGGACCGGCGTGCCGGGCGTTGGCGGCGCATTTATCCATGTTACGCTCGCCCAATATCGTCGGTCGGCCCAAGTTCGATTATCGCGCGGTGTGAAGCTTTGCGCAAAGTCGGTCCACATCGCCTTGGTCTCTGCGGTCGGCCAGTCCGGCAGCGCACTCCATGCCGTGACCGCTTCGGAATTCAGCCAATGTCGAAGTTCCTGTCCTGTTTGAAAGGTCGCACCAGTATCCGTGACGGCCTTGATCGCGGCGAGCCTTGAATTGAAGCCAGCCTGGATAAGGATAGACGCGGAGCGATTCAGGGTTCCGGTTTCGACGGCAGGAACGGCAAGTCCGAGTTCATGATCTTCGAGAGGGAGGTCGAGAATGCCAACTGTATCGCCGTTGGCTGCTGCCCGAACCCGGATCGCCTCCATGGCCCAGGGAAGGCGATAAACGAGCCCACCTTCGATAAACTGTAGCGTCTCCGATTCCTGACCGGCAGCGATTGCCGCCAGCGGCTGCCCGAGAAGCCAGACGCGCAGGATGTCCCGCCAATTCGCGGGCATAGGATCCGGCGTGAAGGGATAGAAGGTGAAGACGAGCTCCGCGAGGGCCGTGATGGCTGCGATAGCCGCCTCCGCATCGCTTTGGAGGAGCGCGCTGTTGGCCTGGACCAAAAGATTATTCGCGTCTGCGGCAATTGCGTCTAGCGCATGGCCGGTCGAAAGGCCAACCCCGGCAAGGAAATAGCCTCGGCGGCGCTTGGCAGTGGATTGACTCCAGATGAGCCGACTGCGGGAAACGAGGCCCGCCTTGAGAACCTGTTGCACCGGCTCGTTCTGCCGTAGAAGGCGGCGCTGCCAGAGGGAGGACTGAAGGATGGTGTCCAGCGCCGCTTCGATCCCCTCGTCCGGGATGTCGTTTTCACCGATCAGGCTGAGGACAGCTGTGTCGAGGGTGGCGACATGCCGTTCCCAGTCGGCAAGCGCGCGTGCGCGGTCTTCCGGCTTTTCGTTCGCGACCTCGGGGAAAGTCCAGGCGGCGGCATTGTTGACCACATATTCGACGAGCTGGCCGAGGTCGCCGCCGATCCTTTCACGCATGCGAGCCAACAGGGCGGCGACAAGTCGCACCAGGCCGCTCTCCATCTCCCGCGCGCCGAGGTCGTTGATGAGTTCTTCCCAGTTGCGCCGCTTTTTCGCGATGTCGTCGAACATCGGGAAGAGCACCATGCCTTCGACGTCGACATAGGCCCGGCCCGCCCGCCCGATGACATTCTTGAACTCGGAAACCTCGATCATCTCGCGGTTGCGGTGAAGCGAGTGCATGATGACGGCCGTCGCCGACAGGTTAAGACCCTGCGCGAGGGTCGGCGAAGAGATTGTCACCTTGAGCACATTGTCGCGCAGCAGGCGTTCGACCTCTTTGCGATAGGCTGTCGGCAGGGCGCCGTGGTGGAGCGCGACGCCCAGGCGGAGGCATTTGAGGATCGCGCTGTCCGGTCCCAGCCATTCTTCTCCCAGCGCAATCGCAGTGTTGAGAACCGCGGGGTCAGCTTCGAGCAAGGAACGCAGTGCGCCGCGCTCATGGAGATCGACGATGACGTCCGCGAAAGGCTCTACGCTTCGCCGCAGCGGGCAGAAGATCAGGACCGTCTGTCCATCCTCGTTCAGCCGCCATGCGGTGGCAAGACACAGTTCACGCTGGTCACCGGGAAACAGTTTGGTCCGCCGCCGTTTGGGCGGAATCCAGGCGGGCGGGGCGAACCCGGTCAGGAAGCGCTGGACCCACGGCCGCTCATCGCCAACGCGAAGGTTCAGACGCGCCGTGGGCGACGCCCAGACCACCTCGCCGAAGCGCAATCGGGTCGGCCGCCAGTCATTCTTGATCAGGCCGCCAGGATGATCCCGCCGCAGCCAGCCGGCGAAATCGTCGAGCTGATTGCCATCGGGCAGGATTGCCGAGAGGCACACGATCCGCCGTTCGTGAGCATCGGGGCGGCGGAGGAGCCGCTGGATCTGCACCTCATATCGGACCTCGCGCTCGTTGAGGCCGATCATGTGCCCTTCATCGAACACCAGTAACCCCACGTCGTCGAGCAGGGACGGATCATTGCGCAGGGCGAAATCGAGTTTTTCGGGCGTGGCGACGACGATATTGCGTTCGCGGATCGCATCCTCATCGAAACCGCTGACGCCGATGCTGCCGTAGAGAGCCGAGATCGTCTTGCCGAGCGGCCCGAAGGTTCTGAGTAGGGTCGTTTCGGTCTGGGCCGAAAGCGCGCGCAACGGGGTTATGAAGAACACCCGCTTCCCACCGGCGAGGCAGCGCAGAATACACAGCTCGGCAATCCGTGTTTTACCGGCGCTGGTTGGCAGGGAGACGACAAGGTCGTCCGACTGATCAACAGCGCGGGTTGCGGCCTCGATTTGGGATGGCCAGAGATCGATCTCGGCTTTGGGCCGCCGCTGAAGCAAGGCGATGAAGAGTTCTCGAAGCTGCGGCCATTCGGCCGCTTCACCGCCGACAGGCTGAAGCGGCACTTTCTCGTGGACGCTGCTCGACCACAAATCGGACAGTAAATGGATCGCGATCCGGTGCGCCCACCATTGTGGCAGCAGGTTGAGTTCGCTGCAGATGGCAAGACTGACGCGCAGCCTTTCGAGCGCCTGATCGAGCAACGGCCGCTCACCGCGTTCCAGAGCGAGGAGGAAGAGGGACATGGCCGCCAGGAAGGCGTCGATCAGCGCTGTATCGAGCCCTTCGAAAAGAAAGTCATGGCCGCCATCGATGGGATCGGCCGCGTCCCCTATCTGATCGAGCCTAGCCTGGAAGGCAGCTGCGATGCGAGCGTCGCTGCCTTCGCCCGAAGCTCGGTAGTCGAGGACATTTGCGCGAAGGGCCCCGAAATTCCGTCGCATCAACTGGGCGAGCACGCGCTCGATCGGCGAGAAATTCCCGTCCTCCTCCACGATTGCGAGCAGGGAGTAAGCGCGAGCGGAAAGATGTGCGAGGTGATAGCTCGCTGCCGCCATGACGAAGTGAAAGTCACGATCGACCTCCTCGCGATTGCCCTTGGCGATAACGGCCTCGATGGCGGTGGCGGCCTGCTCGAAAGCGACACGCGCGCGGGCCTCGTCACCGCCAAGTTCGCGCAGTCGCAGGCCAAGCCCGAGCAGCGCATAGCCGTGGGAATGGAGGTCGTAGCTAAGCTGGGGCGCAAAATCGGGCGCATCAGGCGGCAGGATGCCGTCGCGCCAGATGATCGCGCGTGCCTGGCCACGGGCTATGAGGCGACCCCGAAAGCCGGCGGTGGCCGCTTCGGCAATGTCCGCAGCGATCGCTTCAGGGGTTGTTGGCATTGGCGATTACCTGATCATAGACAGCGCCGATGAAAGCGGCGTGGCCCTCCACGTGCAGGCCAATCCCCCACTGGTTAACCTGGCCGGGATAGGTTTGAAGAGACGCGGCGAGCATGGCGTCCGGCGCATTCCCGGAGAATGTGAACAACAGATGCCGAACATTCTGTAGCGGGATGCCGTGCTTGAGCAGTGCATCATCAATCGCATCCGCAAGCGGAAGATTGTTGAGATCGAGGAGGCGGGCAGAAATGAAAGACAGCGCGTGCGCCGACGGCAGGCCGCCGTCCTTGTCCAGACCGGCACGGGCTTCGACGAGAACCTGCGCGGTGAGCGCCGCGCGGCTTTTTGCCTCGGTTTTGAGAAAATGCAGCCGCTGGGTCTGGGGATCCTGGAGGATGCCGATCACATCTTCGCCGCGCATCGCCATATTGCGATGATCTTTCCAGCGCAGGCGCTTGATCGGAGCGTGATAGCCACCGCTATGTGCATCGATCCATTCGGTCGCATAGATCTCGCCAAGGTCGCCAGAGCGGATCGCCTTGGTCGTCGGGAGCTTGCCCTGGATGAGCGCGGCGGCGGCTGGCTTGCCGAGACGCGCGAGCGCCCGTGCCACATGCTCTTCCGACGCATAGTGCCCCGGAACGATCGCCGCCGTCGCGTGAATCCCGGTCGGCAGGTTCGCGGCCTGGCCGGTCATCACCCGCCGGAAGTGGGTTCCGACCGGCTCATCGACCGAAAGGCACCAATCATTGAACTGCGCCATATCCCGTCCTCCCGGTCAGGCAGGAAAGAGATCGCGGATGCGAATGAACGGCGAGCCTGTTTCAGCGGCGCGGCGAACCTTGCGTTCGAGAACCTGGTTGAGCGGAATCTCCCGGTCCAGCATCTCGTAAAGGTCGAGGCCGTCCATGCAGATGATCCGTTTGCCCCGTCCGAGGGCCACAAGCCCATCATCGGTGAAACCGCTGTTGCTGACGAAAAGACCGCGCGTCCACGCTGCCTTCTGTTCAATCTTGCCATGGAAGGTGTGCAATTCGGCGACGCCGATGGGCCGACCCTGCCATTTGGCCTCTATGAGATAGATGTCGCTGCCAAGCTGAAAGCTGCCGTCGATCTGTTCTCCTCGTAGCCGGAATGGTTCCTGCGCGGCGAGACCGAAGGCGTCGAACAGCCCCTTGAGGAAACCCTCGAAGGCGTAACCGCGTGCCTGGGGGGCGAGCGTTGTGACCTGCAGGAGGTCCAACTTGGCCTTCGCTATCTTCTGCCGGTCGATCGCCGTGGCCATCGCGTCGGGCGCTGATGCCCCTTGCGGAGCGCTGGCGCCTGAGAGTCGGTTGATCAGCCCTTGGTAACGGCTCTCGGCGTTGACGACCGGATCTTTGCCGCCGACGCGGGCGAGATATTCCGAACGATGCTCCCAGAGGGCCGCGAGCGCGCGCACCGCGGTGGCATCGTCGCAGCTCTGCAGGAAGCAGCGCAGGCGCTTACCCTTCGAGCCCCCATTCACGGCATATTTCTGGTGATCGATATCGACCCTTAGCTCGGAGGCGAAAAAATCGGAAAAGCTCGCGTCGGAAAAGTCCAGCACAAAGCCGGGTCCTCGAACGAAATCTACGAGGTCATCTACAAGACGCAGATCAATGGATCGTATAGCACTAATGAACTTCTCTCCCCCTGCCTTTGCCGTTGCGCTATTTGTTGATGGTTTCCTGGAGCTTCTCGATCCTGGCAAGGATGTGCTCGAAAGACGGTGGATTCTCATCGAACATCATCGGCATCATCGCACGATAGTCGGCCCGTAGATCCTTGATCCGCGCCTCGCTCGGTATCAGTCGCAGCGTCCCTGGCCGCGCTGTGTCATAGCTGGCCCAGCCCGATCGGAAGAAGGTCGCCTTGTGCTTCGCCACTGTCGCCAGAAGGTCGAATTCAGTAGCGGCGGTTTTGCCTTCGTCGCTGTCGAGAAGCATGGCGAGGTCGTAATAGTGCCGTGAAAAATATTGCGGCGTCGCAGAGACGGCGGGACGATGGGCTTCCGCGTGCAATGCGGTCGCCTTTTCCCAGAAAGTGCGCCGCGCAGAGAGAACCGTGACGGCGGCGTTGGGGTCTTCGAAGAAATCGGGAAAGTCTTCAGCCGCATAAGGCCGAATGACCTTCTCTTGGGTTGGCCAGGGATCGCCGCGCGCGCCGAGTTCGAGCTTCACGCGCGGCGTGATGTAGGCCATGCCTTCATATTCAGCCGCTGGCAGCGCCGTCGGATAGTGGAAGTTCACCGTCTGCGCGTCATTGGCGTCCATCTCCAACGACCACTTGCCTTCGGCCGGCTCGCCGAGCTGCTCGATGATCGCGGCGCGCAGCAACGGAAGCAGCTTTTCGGCGACGTGTTTCTCGACGTCGACCACAAGGTCTTCGATGAGTTGTGCGGCCTTCTTCCGGCTGATCCCTTCCCGCTCGGGATCACGTTCGCCCGTATAACCGAGGTCGGCCCGGTCAAAGGACAAATCGATATCTTCGGAGAAACGGCGGATAGCCCCGAATGCCTTCGAGAGAGACGTGCCGCCCTTGAAGACCAGGGTGGCGGCATTCGTCTCCTGCAGGCCGAAAAGCCGCTTCAACGTCCAGCAGACCCAGAAGTCCTTTTCGATGATCGTGTTCGCGACCCCTCGGCCTGCACCCGTCTCACCAAAGAGGGCTGCCCGATCGCCGGCTGGAAGAACTGCGACCTTATCCATCGATCTCCGCCACCGCGCTACTGGCGATCGAAACGAGCGTCGGTCGCATCCAGGCAGGAGCCTGGACCGCCGTGGACGCGAGCATCCTTTTGTCGCTGGTCGACAGGTGACGCATGGCGATCTGGACAACGTCGGCGGCACGTACCGGCCCGAGATGCCGAAGTGCCTGGACGACAGTGCCGGCCGCGCTCCCCGGAGCGATCAGATGCTTGGGCGAAGCGTGACGCAGATCGACCACGCGCTTACCCAGAACGACACGGCGGGAGGGACCATCGGTCAGATAGGAGCTCTTTGCCGGAACCTGTGTCGAAAGGCCGAGCGCGTTGGCCGCGCGCGCGCCGGCGATCTGCACCTGAGAGCCGGTCTCACGCGCAAGCGCCTGCGCTACATCGTCGGGAGCCGGGGAGAGCGGTCCGAGCTTGGGGTGAACCTTGGGAAAGTCGTACAGGCCTCGCGCCAGGCGGCGCAGCTTGCCATTCTTCACCAGCCGGGAAAGGGCCTGGTCGACCGTTGAGCGCGCCGCCACGTCCAGAAAGTCCCTGGGCGTGAAGACGCCGCCACGCCCGCCGGCACGGGCACGCCGCATGATTCGATCCGGAACCGATATGGCAGTCGCTTTCATATGTCAGAAAATAGTGCATCTTTTTCTGACGTGCAAGAGATACTGATTGAAAGGCGCATGGGCGCATTTGGAAACCCTGCGCGCGGGTCCCTTGCCGATGCCCTTGCTCGTGGCCGCCTCCATCGGCATCAAGGCTCTCTTCGCCGCGCAGGTTCCAGATGATTTCGATAGATGACTATTCCGATGCCGTTCGCCGCTTCGCGGCCATGGCCCTGGCGCGCGATGACGATCGGCTCGAACTTTTCGTCCACGGACTTCAGGGCGATCCCGTCGCCGAAACCTGTATCGACCTGCGCGGGGCGGTAGCGACCCAGGCCGAGCGCGCGTCGCGCAAAGCGTATCTCGAGATCGGTCTTTTCCAGGCTCCATGCGAAGACCGGCGGCTGGACTGGTGGCTCTTCTATTTCGACATCGCCCATGCCCAGGCCAATCTCCAGCTGGAAACATCGTGCGAGAGATATCGCCGCGACCATCCGCTCTTCATGGGCGCTCCCGGCCTGTTCGACAGCATCAGGCGCAGCAGGTCAGAAGAAGACCATGCAGCGGGGTCGCCCGATTATGAACTGCTGGACGGGACCGCGGTCATGGCGATCGAGGACAGCGAGGTCTTCAATCTTGGACAGGGATTCGGGCGGCTGGCCACCCCGCTCGCGCCCGGCATTCCGGCATGGGGCAAGACGGCCTTCCCGGGAGCGCCTCTCTATGTACGGCTCGATCCCGGTTTCTGGTCGGCCGAACAGCCCCCGATGCGGCTTTTCGAAGCCGCCATCGCGCCGGCCAATCCCGCCTGGATGGACACCCTTGCCTTGTTTCCCGGGCAGCGCAGTTATGCGGCCTATCTCCTTGAGGATTGCGAGCCTGGTTACGATCTTGACCGCTGCCGGGACTATCGTATCCGCGATCTGCGGCGCCTGGAAATCGTCGCGACGCGGCGCAAGCCCGATTATCTCAGCATGATGATCGAAGAATTGCCGCGCCCGGACGCACCGGACGGCTTGATGGTCGGATATTGCATCCACCTCGACACCCGCGCCGGGATCGGAACCCCCATGGCGCAAGCAAGGCTCCAGCATCTCGACCTCGCCATCAATGTCTATACCGGCGCCGACAGAGCAGCCCGGATGGACGACAGCCTCCAACATGGCAAGGTCCAGGATGCGACCTACCGGACCCACCTCTACCGGATCGAGGATATTCCCTTTCCGGCGCTATTCACCTTCGCCGGGCTGTTTCTTCGCTCGAAGACCTTGTTCAACGAATGGCTCACCGATCTTGGGTTGGACCTGCCTGCGTCATTACCGGGCGGCCACTGAACCCCGGCCGCGGGCGGCACGGCATAGGGGTGGGGGTTGAGCACGGCGACTGGCTGGGCGGCTGCCCGCTGCTGCGGGCACCGCGCTCTATCTCCGCGGCGCGCTGCGCCACTCCGACCGAGCTTCGGCTTCGCCGAATCTCGGCCCTTCGGGTCGCGATCGCTGCTGCGTTGGGGGTGAGGCAGGTGCCTCAATTCAGAGGATGTGAGGCTGGCGTCAGGCGCGGGAGCGGCGGGAGGCGGGGCGGCGCTCGCATTCGGTTGCGGTGGCTTCGAGGTCGGCGGCGAGCTGGTTAAGGGCACGCGTAGCGCCCAGCCGCATGAGGCCATCGCCCTGCGCCCCTGAGCACCCGCGAGCAGCGCGCTTGCGCGCGAGATCGGCCACGGTGCGGAGCGTCTTCGAGTCCATGGCCCCAGAATAACCCCGAAGCGGTTCGAGCGCCAGTCGATGGCCTTGGGGCGCGGGCAGCGCGCTCCGGCGGGTATCGGCGCGTGGGGAAGGGCAGCGCCATAGAGAAGAGGGGGATTTTGACGGGTGTCGCTTCGGGATTGGCCGAGGCGATGAACGTCAAAGGAAATGTGTCATGAACATTGGTGAGTTCAAGAGCAGCAATGGCCGTCTTCTGGGTTCGATCGCGACCCGGACCATCGA